>Ga0213874_10000088_pt1 | contig 14419 bp, 9 predicted proteins | sample BarmaccomBMRX_R7_FD_160098 | JGI IMG/M metagenome (GOLD analysis project Ga0213874, IMG submission 160098) | Root-associated microbial communities from Barbacenia macrantha in rupestrian grasslands, the National Park of Serra do Cipo, Brazil - RX_R7 | ecosystem: Host-associated > Plants > Roots...
CAGATCACCGCCATTCCAGGCTACGAAGCAGCTTTTAGCAGTCCTTTCTTCGACGAGTTCGTTATCAAGCTTCCTGTCCGTGTAGCTAGGTTACAACAGTACTTGGAGCAAGCCAATATTCTCGGCGGCTATCCTTTGGACGAAAGCTATCCCGGCATGGACAATCATATGCTTTTCTGCGTGACTGAGACGCGCACAAAAGAAGACATCGACTACCTAGTCAAGGTATTGCAGGAGGTACGCGCATGAGCGTTGAGACATTGATCTTTGAAAAGGGAGCGCCGGGGCGGCGGACGGCGACAATGACGACAATGGACGTACCCACCGAGCCGCTGGAAAGCATGATACCCGCTCAGCTACTGCGTGAAACGCCTGCTCCGTTGCCAGAAGTGAGCGAGATTGAGCTTGTGCGCCACTACACGCACCTCTCACAGCGCAACTTCGGTGTGGAGACTGGCTTCTACCCGCTCGGCTCCTGTACGATGAAGTACAACCCCAAGTTGAACGAGGATATGGCTGCTCTGCCCGGCTTTGCGCGTATTCATCCACTGCAGCCGCAACACACGGTGCAGGGCACGCTGCAGTTAATATACGAGTTAGAGCAGTATCTGGCCGAGATCGCAGGTATGGCGCGTGTCACGCTGCAGCCCTCTGCAGGCGCGCATGGAGAGCTAACTGGACTGATGCTCATCAAAGCCTATCACCGCAGTCGCAACGAGGAGCACCGTCACATTGTGCTCATCCCAGACAATGCACACGGCACCAATCCTGCCAGCGCCACACTGGCCGACTACAAAGCAGTCGAGGTCAAGACCGACTCCCAGACGGGGGGCATCGAGATGAGTCACTTGCGGGCGCTGCTCGAAGCGAACGGGGCCAATCTCGCGGCTATCATGCTGACCAACCCCAACACACTCGGCCTCTTCGATGACAATGTTGCCGAGATCGCCCGGCTCATCCACGAAGTTGGTGGGCAGCTCTACTATGACGGTGCCAACGCTAACGCCGTATTGGGCATAACCCGTCCCGGCGATATGGGCTTCGATGTAGTACATTTCAATCTGCACAAAACATGTAGCACTCCTCACGGTGGCGGTGGTCCAGGTGCCGGACCCATCGGCGTCAAGTCACACCTTGTACCCTTCTTGCCTGGTCCTCTCCCTGCCAAGGGAGAGCAGGGCTACTACTGGGAAGAGCCAGGGCCGCAGTCCATTGGCAAAGTACGCGCTAACACGGGCAACTTCGGCGTCCTCGTGCGTGCCTACACCTACATCCGCACCTACGGCCCAGACGGCCTCAAGCACGTCGCGGAGAGCGCCATTCTCAACGCCAACTACCTCAAGCACGAGCTAGCGTCGGACTATGATATCGCCTATCCACTGACCTGCCAGCACGAATTCGTGGTTACAGCGCAACGCCAGAAAGATGAATACGGTGTCAGCGCGCTCGACATCGCCAAACGTCTGCTCGACTTCGGCATGTACGCTCCCACCACCTACTTCCCGCTCATCGTCCACGAAGCGCTCATGATCGAACCAACCGAGACCGAGACACGCGAGACGCTCGACTACTTCGTCAGTGTCATGCACCAGATCAACGAGGAGGCACGCACCAACCCCGAACTCGTCACAACCGCTCCTCACACTACCGTCGTGGGCAGACTCGACCAAACTCTGGCCGCACGTAAGCCGAATTTGCGTTGGACAGCGGAGCAGGAGGGGACGGATTGATAGATAGAGTAGAGAAAGATGAGGCGTCAGCCTCATCTTTCTCTGCTCACCATAGGTTTTGAGACGCTTTTGCGCTCGTGAGCATCCAACAGAAGACTGCGATCTGTATCATCCGAGGGAATGACACGATTCTTCAGCAGGCTGGGAATGAGCACAGGCTGAGTAAATGGCTCAACTTCCTCCATCATCTGCTGTCCACTCGTTGAGTGCTCCTTGCTCTCAACTTTCTGCTCTGTGCTCAAGGGTGATCTCCTCAAGTTGGCTGCAATCACCAGCCCAGCACCAGCCAATATCACATCCTTGAGGACGTACTGCCCTAAGAGATTGGGGGCGTGGAAAGGCCCAGTGAAAAGCTCGCCGGGCAGCAACACGAGGGGTGACAGAATACCTATGAGTTCGAAAAGCAGTAACCATACCGCCATACGCAAGAATTTACCAGTGAGGAAGCACAAGCCGATAGCACACTCCAAGGAGGCCACAAACACTCTGGAAATGGTCGCTGGCAATAATCCGAAGCTAATCAGATTCAGCGTTTGTGTAGCGATGCTCTGTGCTGGGCTGACATTCGGGAAGAACTTCAGCACGCCAAACCCAAAAAACACAGCGCCCATGCTGATACGTAGCAGTATAACGCTGTAACGCACCAGCCAGCGATTAATACTCTCGTCCACCTTATCAAACTTGTTGTAGAGATTGATCATGAAGGTTCCTTACCAATACGAATACAGATGATGAATAAGCACTAAATGTTTGCTTATACTAACTATAGTCCTCGGTGAAAAAAATGGCAAGAAATGGCAAAGATACGCAAGTGCGAAAACTATTCTATTTGATCTAACGGGAATTTCTCCCTTTGCCCCCTGTCGTGCTTTGATGCGATGATAGAATGCAGATAAAAACAACTGCTTCCCAACAGAATTTGGAGATTCTATGAATATGCTCTTTCATCGCCCCCGCCATCTGGTTGTGGTGGTGACACTCCTCACGGCTTGTAGCCTCTTCTTCCTCAGCCAGAATGGGACCGCTCATGCCGCGAGGCGGGTTCTCCCACCTGCTCCTCCGAAAATTGCAGCGACTTATGCCTATCTGATTGACCCAGAGACAGAGCAGGTCTTCTTCTCTAAAGATGCTCAAGAGGAGGTGGAAATGGCGAGCACTACCAGGATCATGACCGCTCTGCTGGTGCTCGAAGAGGGAGAACTCAACCGCCTTCTGGTGGTCAAACAAGCCTATATCGATTATGTCCTTGACAACAATGCCAGCAACGCAGGTCTGCTTGTCGGCGACAGGTTGACGGTCAAAGAATTACTCTATGCGCTGCTACTGCCTTCGGGGGCTGACGCTGGTCAGGCGCTAGCCGATCAGCTCTTTGACGGTGTGCCCCACTTTGTCAAGGCTATGAACGAGGAGGCGCAGGCGCTAGGGCTGAAGCACACCTACTTTGTCACGCCAGATGGCCTCCATCTTCCCGACGCACAGGGCCAGTTTACCCACTCGACGGCAACGGAAATGGCGCAGTTGAGCGAGGTAGCAATGCGGGAGCCGCTCTTCAGACAGATCGTTGATACGGCCACTTTTTCTGTCGCGACAACCCCTCAGCATCACGCCTATAGCTGGACCAATACCAACAAGCTGCTCGTGACCTATCAAGGGGCTATTGGGATCAAAACAGGCACGACTGACCAAGCTGGACCCTGCGTGATCGCGGAGGCGAGGCGCAATGGATACACACTCATTGCGGTGATCTTCCATAGCTCCTCAGTTGATCAACGGTTCATGGATGCAGCGGTACTGCTCGACTTTGGCTTCCAAGTCGAAGCAGAGCAGGTCAGCCCAGCAGCGTAAAGTAGATCAGGCAGGCTCTCTCCTGTTCTTCGCGCGGGCTCCGTCGTTCATAGTGGCACTCGGACTTGGCGGCTTTGATCTTTTGTAGGGAACAATATCTCCTCAATCGAAGCATCAATAACATCCTGCGTTGCCACTTGATCTAGCAATCGTGCACCAATCTGCTCCAACTGCTCCCGTCTCGGATAACGCATATTACGTAAATCAGTAGCGTTCACCTGTGTGTGACCATTGAAAGACCGAATATACAGATCAACAAGAGTCGAGTTGAGAAAGGCAGTAAGCCCTTTTGCAAGGAGAGGATCAAGTCCATGTGCATTGTGATGAAAATAATTCAGATGGTTTTCAAAGCCCACGTACACATTCGGCAAGTCTTGTGGCTCATAGAGAACCGCAACAACACGCCTCTTCTCCTCTTTAGCAGAGAAGCGCCGCACAAGCACATAATACTCATTCGGTACTAGCAAAGCGCGAGTTTGTTCCGTGTCAACAAGAGCACAAGCCTTCTTAGCCTCTAGTTTTGGCCAGACAACCGTGCCAGAAGCAAGATGGGTTGGATAAATAAGTGGGACCATTCCTTCTTCTGGCAGGAAGCGCAGAAACGCTTCGGCTCTGAAGTCTACCACTCTTCCTGTTGAAACGCTGATATCCAGGCTAGCTAGATCAGCCTCAAGCATCGCCATGCGCCTAGCTATCTGCTGTCCACTTTCGTCAGAAACGATTCTGATACAAGACTGTGGGTCGCTAGGAGCGACTACCTCGTGGTAAGGAACATCGCGAGCAAGAACATACATATCGTGCGGATCAGCAGTACTGCTGACTAGCACCGTGTCGGGAGTGGCAGAAGACTTTACTACTGAAAAGATCATCGTTTCTTGTAGCACGTCATCCTCGCGAAAGGCATGGTCACGCGACTCGAAAAGGTGCAAACGTTGTAGAGCCATTGTGTCAAGAAACGCTTCTCTAAATGGTTTGAAATAGGAACCGCTACAAAAACTTCTTGGAGTAATGGCGACCATTTCGCCATTCACCTTTAATAGCTTCATACATAAAGAGAGAAAGCCTGTGTAAAGATTGGTCGTTTTGATATCCCCACGTCGTAACAGTTTCCAGATCGCTGAGCCTGTTTGCAGCTTGCGATAGGGAGGATTGAGAATAATACAATTGATTGGACGCAGTTGCGTTGGCATAAAGAGGTCATTTGTTATGTATGCTACAGCACTCTCGATAAAATCTGTGTGCCCCACTTCTCCAGTGAACGTCACCCCAACACTGCTACAGATCTCTTTGCACAGTTCAAGTGTATTCTGCAAATGAGTCACTAAAACCCCATCAATCTCATACGCAGTAACGTGTATCTCTCGTGGCGGGTTTGGGCGCAAGCACAGTTCGGCAACGCAGGCGGCAAATAATGACCCGACGCCAGCGCATGGATCGCACAGTGTCACAACCGATTCATTACATGCTAGCATAGACGCCATAAGCCGGGCAATGGGCATAGGAGTAAAGAATTGTCCAAGCTCAACCTTTTGGCGCTCTTCCGATTGCTGGCTTGCATTCAGACGATAAGTATCGACGACACGAAGAATGGCGTCAATGCTCGATGAGAGATCATTCACTTCAGGCACTTTCCCCCTCTTTAGCCGCCAGGATAATCTCCTCAATCTCCTCGACAGCCAGAGTCTCTATATCAACACGATCCCCCTCTATCGTAAGAAGAAAAATCCGCTTCTGTCCGGCAGGAGTTGCCTCATCGTGTAAGAAGCTATAGAGAACCTGCGCCACCCGCTGTGCGGCCTTTTCTGCCCGCCCTCCACCTTTCTTAATCCCGATGGCAACAAGCACCGGAGCTGTCACATCTTTTGGCTCAACCAAATCTACATCCACATCATGTTCATGTTTCAACTGCTGCTCCAGGATTTTGAGATGCTCCTTTGTATCTGAAAAGAACTCAATTGTAATCGTCGTGTCCATGCTCTTTTCCTGCTCCTTCTTGTCAATGTAGTTACTGCCTTTATCGCTTACACGCCAGTTTTGACGTATCGTACTCGCACAACGATAGGGATGCAACAAGGCTTCCATTGTATGTTACAATTACTTGGCTTGTAACAGAAGAAACGCTAGAAAAGAAACATTATGCAATACGCAGTTCTCGGTGGTGGTGCGTTGGGGTTGATGGCGGCTTATCGGCTGGCGCAGGCTGGCCAGGCAGTGATGGTGTTTGAGCAAGAGCAATTGGCCGGCGGGCTGGCGGCAGGGTTTCGTGTGGGTGATGTATGGCTGGAGAAGTTCTACCACCATCTCTTCAGAAGTGATAAGACGGCGATTAAGACGATTGAGGAGTTGGGCTTGGCCGACCGACTGGAATGGATACGCCCACGCACCGTTAGCTTGGTCGGCGGGGAGATCCATCAACTGGATTCGCCGCTTTCCCTGCTACGCTTTGAACCGTGGCGCATTGACGAGCGTCTGCGTGTAGCAGCGGTGCTGAGCTTTCTCAAGGTAGTTCCCCCTGGCCTGTTAGAGGGTAAGACTGCCCATGCATGGCTGAGCCGCTGGATGGGCAAGCGCCCTTACAACGTGGTGTTCGAGCAGCTCTTTATTAGTAAATTTGGCAGCCTCCACCACCAGATCGCTCTACCCTGGTTCTGGGCGCGTCTTCATGATCGTACTACACACCTGGGCTACCTGCACGGTGGCTTTCAACTGCTCTATGAGCGTCTCGCCCAGCGCATCACTGAGAGAGGCGGCAAGGTTCTGCTCGGCACGCGTGTAGAGAAGGTGGAACAGGTTAACCAGATTGACGGAGGCTGGCGCGTGGTTACTAGCAAAGGGACGTGGCACTTTGATCGCGTGATTTCTACTCTACCCACACGCCTCACCTGTCGCCTGGTTCCCGATCTACCCGATGAGTATCGGGCGCGCTATGATTGGGGCCAAGCTTACGGTACACATTGCCTTATTCTTTCACTGGACCGCCAACTGACTGAGAGCTACTGGATCAATATCTGTGATCGCGGCTATCCCTTCACGGGCCTGTTTGAACACACAAACTTCATCTCGCCTGATGAATATGGTAGGCGACACCTTGTCTACTTGGGTAACTATCGCCCTATGAACGATGTGCTATTCAGTATGAGCAAGGAACAAGTTATGACCGATTTCTTTCCTCATCTCAAGCGCATCAACGTGAACTTCGATCCAGGCTGGGTACAAGAGAGTTGGATGTTCAAGGCTGCTTACGCTCAGCCCATCGTCACGACAGAGTATCGCGAGCACATTCCGCCGCTACATACACCCCTTGAAGGTCTGTGGGTAGCGAACATGTTCCAAATCTATCCCCATGATCGGGGTCAGAACTACTCGTTTGCACTCGCTAATAAACTAGTACAACAGATTTTATAATTGACTAGATCATAGTACTACTTACCTATCTTGTGTAATTCGCACCCAACAGATATACTAGAGGGCATGGAGCAACGTTGGGTACATCCTGTTGGGGACAACCATGCTGGGGTAGATCATCAAGCATCAGCAGACCACACGCTCTGGGCCGCTGCTAGAATCACTCACTCCACGCGAGCGCGAAGTGTTGGGTCTGCTGTAACTGGTGCTGTAAACCTGGCTGGAAATCCGTAGCTCAAGAGTGCAGGCCCTCATCGTTGTAATACTAGTGAGTTAAGAGGAGTTGTTATGGCAAGCACAACCCCGCTGGGCAGGACAGGCGAGCTTATGCCGATTGCCTCTCAGTCAGACTCTTCGTGCTCTAGGCGGCCAGTGGGCAGAGCACACGACGAGACGTTCCTCGCTACCAAATTGTTTATTCCTCCTCCTGTGTTGAAGCGGGTGGCTCGTCCACACCTACTGACCCGGCTCACCACGGGTATGCATGGCCCACTTACGCTGGTGACAGCCCCTGCTGGTTGGGGTAAGACCACATTGCTCAGCATGTGGCAGGCCGATCCAAGCAGTAATGCCTTTCCCGTTGCTTGGGTTTCGCTGGATGAAGGTGATAACGATCCTGTACGCTTCTGGACCTATGTCATCACCGCACTCGATACGCTGTATACCCACGTGGGCGATACAGCCCTGGCAATGCTCAACTCCCCCCAGCCGCCAGCAATGGTGTCAGTCCTCACTCTTTTACTCAATGCTCTTGCTGACAATCCCATGGACGCCGTGTTGGTCCTGGACGACTATCATGTGATTGAGGCTCAGGCGATCCACCAAGCCATGACCTTTCTGCTCGACCATCTGCCGCCATGCCTGCACCTGATCCTGGCCACCCGCACTGACCCCCCATTACCATTAGCGCGGTTGCGTGCGCGTGGGCAACTCAGCGAACTGCGTGCCGCTGATTTACGTTTCACTGTTGAGGAAGCCACCGCATTCCTGACGGAGGTGATGGCATTGCCGCTTCCAGCAGAGCACATCGTTGCACTGGAGAAGCGCACCGAGGGATGGATTGCGGGTCTGCACTTGGCAGCGTTAGCGATGCGTGATCGCGCCGACCCGCTAAGTTTTATCGCCACGTTTACTGGCAGCAACCGCTACGTGGCGGACTATCTGGTCGAAGAAGTCTTCCTGCAACAATCAGAAGACGTTCAGCACTTTTTGTCGCAGACCTGCCTGCTCGACCGCCTGAGTGGACCACTGTGTGATGCTATCCAAGGCAGCGATGGGAGTCAAGCCATGTTGGAAGCCTTGGAGCGTACCAACCTGTTCGTCGTTTCATTAGACGACGAACGAGTCTGGTACCGCTACCACCATCTGTTTGCCGACGTGTTGCGCAACCGCCTACGGCAAACACAGCCTGAACTGTTACCCAAACTGCACCGTCGGGCTAGTGTCTGGTACCAGCAGCACTCTCTGCCCATCGAAGCTGTGCAGCATGCGCTGGCAGTCCCCGACTTCAAGCGTGCCGCCGATTTGGTCGAGCAGTATAGCATAGGAGTGTTTGGTTTGGGGCAGGCTCACACAGTGCTCGGCTGGCTGAAGAGTTTACCCGAAGAGCTGGTGCATACACGTCCTTTCCTTTGTGTCATCCATGCTGTCATGCTGACAGTCACTAGCCAGTTGGAAGCAGCAGAGGCGCGCTTGCAGGATGCCGAACGCTGTCTTGGGGCTGACGATATGCCTGTTGAACAGGCCCGCACCATTCGAGGCCAGGTGGCAGTGCTGCGCGGCAACATTGTCCGCTTTACTGGTGATGTAGCACGTCATGTTGCCTTTGTACATCAGGCACTTACCTTACTGCCAGAGACCGAGATGCTCTGGCGTGTGGCTGCCATGATGTATGCTGCCGATGCCTACTTGGTCAGCGGCGAGGTCACGTCTGCAAATGAAAGCTTGCTGGCGAGAGCTGTTGCGGGTGCTCGTAGCTCAGGTCATGCGTTTCTGCTGCTAATAACCCTTGACCGCCAGGCTCGACTTTATATGCTGCAAGGGAAGCTTCGCCAAGCCGAGAGCATCTATGGCCAGGCGGTGCAGGAGATAGGACAAGAGGTGCTCCAGGTGCTACCTGGGGGCGCGGGCTACTACTTCAGCTTGAGCAATCTGTTACGTGAGGAAAATCGTCTGGACGAGGCCGAGCGGCTCGTGTCGCAGGGTATGGAGTTGCTGAGCGGACCTCTGATGGCGTCCGGGGATGACGTGCTGCTGGGCTACACGGCTCTGGCACGTCTGCAGCACGCACGCGGCGATTACAGCAGTGCAGTGTCCACCCTGGACACCTTCATCCAGATAGCTGGTCAGCGCCGCTTCGTCCCCTGGCTCGTCGCCTATGCGCAAGCGCTATGTGCCCAGATAGAGCTGGCTGGAGGCAACCTAGCGGCAGCCGGCCGATGGGCAAAGCAGTGTGGCCTCTCTCTGCAAGCTGACCAACCCAACTATCTGCGTGAGCAAGAGTACCTGACCCTGGTGCGGGTGAGCATTGCCCAGCAGCGGGAGCTACCAACATGTCAAGACACTAGCCAGACTGAGTCCGTGCTGGATCAGGTGCTGCTCTTGCTGGAGCGGTTGCGTGAGCAGGCAGAGAGCAATGCCCGCCTGGGCAGTGTCATTGAAATGCTCATTCTGCAAGCACTGGCCTTACAAGCACAAGGCAAACGTACGAGGGCGCTGCGGGCACTAGAACGTGCGTTGCTACTGGCTGAACCGGAGGGCTACATGCGCCTGTTCTTAGATGAAGGTGCGCCACTGGTCGTGTTGCTACGGAGAGCTTCCGCACACAGTATGGCAACGAGCTACCTACTGAAGCTGCTAGCGGCCTATGAGAAGCGGGCAGGTGACCACCAGCAGACCGCACGTCCTGACTCGTTGCTAGAACCGCTCACCCCACGCGAGCGCGAGGTGCTGCACCTGCTAATGCAGGGAGCATCCAATCGCCAGATGGCCCAGGATTTGGTGCTCAGTGTGGGCACGATCAAAAAGTACGTCTATACCATTTGTGGCAAACTGGGGGTGCAGAGCCGCACCCAGGCGGTCATCAAAGCCAGCACGCTCAACCTGTTGTAGGTGAGCAGATTCCCTCTCTAATCTGCTGATAAAAATATCCACCTGATTACCAACTTTAGTTCACTGTATCCCAACCCCCTTCTCGGCTACACTGTGCAGAGAGACCACAATGAGGCACCAACGAATAACGGCATCGAGTTGGAGTCTATTTGTATTCCATTGTCTAGCATGAGGTGCATGTATGAGTGTGAAGGAAATGACTATCGCAGAACTAGCGAATGCCTGTACGAGCGAGATGGAAAACTACCGCATGGGGGCTCCACACGACGATCAATATTGGCTTGAACTGTTCCATCGCGCTATTGTCGAGCGCAACGCTACCGCATGGCAGATGATACAAGAGCGTCTCAGGCCTAATGTGATGCGTTGGATGCGTCACCATCACAAGCGTAGCTCCGCCTGTCTGCTGGAGAGCGAAGAGAATTACGTTGCTATGGCCTTCGCCCGCTTTTGGCAAGCTGCTGTCCATAATCGGCGGCTGCAATTCACTAGCTTCGCTGCTGTATTACACTACCTATACGCCAGCTTGAATGGAGCCATTCTCGATACCTTGCGCGCTTATGCTCATCCCCATGAGGTTGCTCTGCCTGAACTGGACTTTGCTGGTGAGCCGCTGGTAGAAGAAGACGACAATGATACGGAACTGCTAGAAGTCATCCTGAAGTTTCTGCCCAATCCAAGGGAACAGCGCCTAGCATACTTGCTCTTTCACTGTGGTCTCAAGCCACGCGAGATTGTCTTGCATTGCCCAGGGGAGTTTGACACGGTCAAAGACATCTATCGCCTGCGCCGCAACATCATTGAGCGCTTGCAACGTCAAATCGAGCCGATTCGTTGGCAGCTAGCCCACTAGGAGTGTTAAAGATATGTGCAGACAAGAATGACTCAGCAGGCTAGTGTCATTGGGCAAAGAACCGTTCAACATCACTTATACTCGTCGTCCTACGTGCGGGTGGCAGGGCATTTAACACCTGCTTCCCGTAGCCTTTTGTATGTAATCTCGTATCGAGTATCGCCATCACTCCTCGGTCTTCACGCGTACGCAGTAGACGACCGAGACCTTGCTTCAGGCGCAGCACAGCCTGTGGTAAGACATACGTCCCAAACCAGTTTTCGCCAGCAGCCTTCATCAATGCCACTCTTGCTTCATGAACGGGATCATCGGGCGGATCGAAGGGCAGTTTGTCGATCACCACTAGCGAGAGGGCATCGCCCGCAATGTCGACACCTTCCCAGAAACTCTTCAAACCGAAAAGCACAGCGCCTTCTTCTTCGCGAAACCTGCGCGTGAGTTCGATGCGCGTTGTGTCGCCTTGTTTTAAGAGTGGATAGGCAAGGTGTGGCGACATCAACTCGTATGCCCGGTCGAGCATGCGCTTGCTGGAGAAGAGCAGGAAAGCACGCCCTCGCGAAGCTTTAACCAAACGATACATTTCACGGGCGATAGCTTTCATATAGTCTTCAGAATTGGCACCGAAGGCTGGTGCTGGAAGATCTCTTGGCAGGTACAGTAGCGCGTTGCTCTCATAATCGAAGGCCAGGGGAAGAATACGCTCCAGCACCTCAGGACGCTCGGTGGCATCGAGGCCAATACGTCGGCGGAAGTAGGAGAAGTTCGGTCCTTTCTCCTCTGGGTGAGCTGTGTTGGGGCCGCAAGTAGCCAGCGTTGCCGAGGTGCAGATGACATTGCACTGCTCGAAGAGCCTTTCCTTGAGCCATGTTGTGACATCGAGTGGAGCGGCTGAAGCTTGTAGTTGAAAACCTCGCGCTCCCTGCCCCTCTGCGCGTTCTATATAATAGACAAACTTTTCAGGAGAGCCAACCGAAAAAACAGTACGAATCTGCTCTGCTAGATTTTGCGTGCGCTTAAGCAACTTGTCGTACAGTTGACCCTCTTTCTCTGGCATGTCCTTCGGACGCTGTTTCCTGAGCGAATCGGCCAGGTCAGCGATAACCGTAGCGAGACGCAAGCCTTCTTCCAGCGGTGTCTCCAGATTGACCCGTCCTTTGAAACCAGGGTCGGCAGCGAGAGCGAGGTGCTGCCACACGTCGCTAGCCAAGCGAGTGGCCTCGTCTTGCAGACTCAGTTGACTGTGCTCTTTGAGCATACGCTGTGCCAGTAACAGGGTTATTTGCGTAGGACTAATAGTGATGGTAAACGCACGCGTTGCCTCTTCTTCTAAATGATGTGCCTCGTCGAGAACAATCACGTCGCGTTCGGGCAGTAAAAAGCCATCAAGTGCAGCATCGAGCAACAGCAGCGTATGATTCACAACGATCACCTTTGCACGAGAAGCCCGTTCACGCATCAGCCGTACGTAGCAATCGGCAAAATAATTGCACTTGCTCCAAGCACACTGATCGCTATCGGTGGCAATACGTGTACGCACATCTGCTGGCAGTTGAAAGCCCAGTGTCTCAAAATCGCCCGTAAAAGTTGACTGAGCGTCGTTCACCATAGCGACGAGACGTGTGAACTCGCGGTTCTTGCTGTAGAATTGCATACCGACGCGCTCGGTCTCCAGGCGGTCGATGCAGACGTAGTTGCTCACACCCTTCACCAAGGCCGCCTCGAAGTGTTTGATATGTTGCTGTACAAAAGGAATATCTTTGTAGAAGAGCTGTTCTTGCAGCGCTTTGTTGGCGGTGCTGACAATCGCTACCTTGCCGGAGCGTACGATGGGCACTAGGTAGGCTAATGACTTGCCAACTCCGGTCGCAGCTTCGATGATGGCTGGCACGTTTTCCATGAGGGAGCGTGCTACAAGCGTTGTCATTTCGATTTGTGGCGGGCGCTCCTCGTATCCAGGGAGACTTTGCGAGAGAACGCCACCCTGGCGTAGATCAGCCTCGACGATGCGTGTGAGAGAAGTACTATCTGTCTTCTCGCGTGGAGAAGTCTGCTCGTCAGCATCTGTTTGAGTTAGAGGTGTGGCAGCTATATGCTGGACCTTGGGCCGAACTGCTGGCGCTGTCTCTGTTTTCGGCGGCTTACCGTCGGTGGTTGGCTGGTTCGACGCTGGTGTCTGCATCTCTGCTGGGTGAACCCTATGTGCGGGGGCTGCAGTAGAAAAGTGGTTAGGCGAAGTTGACTTTACAGAGAAGCCCATCAGCGCACCAAGATAGTTGTCGGCAAAATCCTGAATGTGCGGGAAACGCTCTTCGGCCTTAGAGGCGAGGGCACGTAACATGACATGCTCGATGGCAGGTGAGATGGCTGGATTGATGCTACGCAGTGGGGGCAGTGGTGCGTGCTCCTGCTGTTGTAGCAACAGGTCGCACTCGGTTGCCTCGTAAGGGCGGCGTCCGCATAGCCATTCGTAGGCCATCACCGCTAGAGCATATTGGTCGCTAGCAGTGCTCAATGTACCACGTAGTTGCTCTGGTGCCATATATGGAATAGCGAACGCGTCGTCATCTAGGCTAGCACTAACCCCGGGAATTCGTAATGCAAACTCTGTAAGCAATATAGCATTGCGCTCACCTGCTATAAGATTGCCGGGATGAAGGTTGCCATGTAGAACGCCTCTCACGTGAGCGTATTGTAAGGCAGCAGCAACGGGTGAGAGGACGCGCTTCACCTCGTCCGGTACAAGAAGTTTGCCTACTGCAAAGCGCTGGCTGAGCGTTTCCCCAGCGATATATTCCATCACCAGATAGCCATAGTCGCCATCAAAACCGACATCTTTTACCTCGACGATGCTGCGGTCCTTGAGCGTCTTGAATTGTTTAGCGCGAGCCAGAAAGGCTTCTTTTGCTTCAGCAGTAGTGAGTGGTATCTTCAATCGTTTGATGAGTACTTCCTTTTTACGCAGCTGCATCGCTATATAGAAGTCACTCGCCGAACTTGTGCGCACCACGCGTGTAATCGCGTATGGGCCAATCTGCTGAAGCTCTACCTCTGCCATTTTTCCCTCCCGTTTCCCAGAAAGATGAACACTTTTTCGAGAGCAGTATAACATAGAGTGGGGGAGGGAACAATGCTGAGAATGAAGGCAAACCTGTTGTTATGCTGAATGCTCCTTTAATAGATCAATCAACCACTGCTCATCGTGTATTGGCACGCCCGCTTTTTGCGCCTTTGCCAGCTTTGAACCGGCGTCTTCGCCGACAATGAGGTGAGTGAGCGACTTATTGAAGCCGGAGGCAATGCTACCGCCAAGGCGTGTGATGGCTTCTTCGGCTGCGGGGCGAGTCATGCTGCTGAGACGGCCCGTGAGCAGGAATGTTTGCCCGGCGAGTGGACCCGTGTTGACTTGCTGCTCTTCTTGCATGTTTACGCCAGCTTGACGTAAACGCTCGATAAGGGCCTGATTCCTAGGTTCCTG
>Ga0213874_10000089_pt1 | contig 14319 bp, 10 predicted proteins | sample BarmaccomBMRX_R7_FD_160098 | JGI IMG/M metagenome (GOLD analysis project Ga0213874, IMG submission 160098) | Root-associated microbial communities from Barbacenia macrantha in rupestrian grasslands, the National Park of Serra do Cipo, Brazil - RX_R7 | ecosystem: Host-associated > Plants > Roots...
ATCGGCGTGCCGCTCGTCTTCGCCTCGGCGATTGCCGAGTTGAGGCGATCGATCAAGTGCCGGCGGTTCGTGAGCCCGGTGAGCACGTCGGTCACCGCCTGGCGCTCGCTCTCGCGCAAGCGCTCGGTGATCGTCACCGCGGCGCGGGCGGTCCCCACCAGTACCGCGAGCGTGGCCAGGACCACGGCCACGACGCCGACCCGGGCGAACTGCCCGGCGATCAGCAAGGCGAGCGCGGCAAGCGCCAAGGCGACCGTCGCGACCAAGACCGTCCAGCTGAACTCGGGCCCCGGCTGGGCGCGCGGCTCACGCCAGAGCGCGGCGATCAGCAGCACCGGCAGCGCCGGGATGACCAGGCCGGCGCCGAGCAGCGCCAGGCCGGCCGCGCCGAGCAGCACCGTCCGGCTCGGCCGCCAGCGGCTGAGCGCCAGCGCACCGGCCACGCCGCCGGCCGCGACGATGGCCGGTCCCCGCGCGCCGAGCGCGGCGGCCAGCGCGGCGACCGACGAATCGCACATCGCGGCGTCGAGCCAGGACAGCCGCGAGGCGGCGCCGAAGCGCCGGCGCACGGCGAGAACCAGGCCGGGGACGCAGGCCAGGCACCCGATGAACAGCCAAGGGTCGCGCACCAGGCCGGCGCTGCTCATCCCAGCACCCTCAAGCACCCGTCGAGCCGCGTACGAGCACACGCATCGTCAGATCGTCGCTCGACATCGGCACCCTGGACGCGGTCGGCGCGTCTGTGCCGAATTCTTAGCGGATCAGCTGGAAAAGGTCTTCAAACACTCGCGTCCGTAGCTCCGACGGTACATCGGCGGACCCGGGCGGCCGGCGTCGGTCCGCTGAGCGCGTGCGTGGCCTCGGTCCGCTGAGCGCGTGCGTGACCTTGCCCGCTGAGCGCGTGCGCGGCCTCGGTGCGCTTAGCGCGCGGGTGGCCTCGATCCGCTAAGCGCGTGCGCTCACGCGCACGGTCTCGAGCTTCGGGTCGGCCGGGTCGGGCACCACCATGCCCGCCTCGAGGCCGCTGCGCAGGTAGTCGATCACCTCGGCGCTGATCCGCTCGCCGGGCACGATGGCCGGGATTCCGGGTGGGTAGGGCGTGACCTGCTCGGCGGCGACGCGGCCGACGGCATCATGCACGGGAACGCTCTCGGCCGGGCCGAAGAAGGCGTCCCGGGGCCGCTCGACGCTCTCGAGCTCCAGACCGCTGGGAGCCGGCAGGTTCACCGGAGGCGGCCTGGGCAGATCGGGCGCCGCGGTGACGAGATGCTCGAGTGCCGCCCGCAGCCGCTGCGCCGTGTGCTCGTCGTCCGCCATCGAGAGCGTCGCCAGGATGCGGGCGTGATCGCTCAGGCCGACGTCGATGCGCTCGTGTCGGCGAAGCCAATCCGCGGCCTGATACCCGCTGATCCCAACTTCGGAGAGGTCGATGAGGACCTGCAGGCGATCGAGGTCGTGCGACGCCTCGCGACGCAGCAGCTCTTCCTCGAGGACGTGGAGACCGGAGATCGCGTCGATGTCCTGCCGGAGCCGACGGGCCAGCGCGAGGGCGTCGCCGAGCAGCGCTTCGCCGCTCTCGACCATCTGGCGTCGCCACCCGTCGAGCGCCGTGTACAGCAGCACGTTCGGGCTCGTGGTCATCAGCAGATCGGCGCACGCGGCGATATGGGAGGGGTCGACCAGATCGCCCTGGACGTGGAACACCGAACCCTGCTCGAACCCCGCCCCCATCTTGTGGACGCTGACCACGCACACATCGGCCCCGGCGTCCATCGCCCAGGTCGGCAGCTCGGGATGAAATGGCAGATGGGCCCCCCAGGCCTCGTCGATGATCAGCGGCCGGCCACGTTCGTGGCAGACGCGTGCGATGCCGTCGATGTCGGCGCAGGTGCCGTAGGGCGTCGGGCTCACCACCAACGCGGCGGCCGCTTGCGGATGGTGCTCCCACGCCTCGGCGATCTGTTCGGGCGAGGGCGGATGCGCGAGGTGTAGCTCGGGATCCCAGCGCGGACGGACCCAGCACGGCCGAAGCCCGGAGAAGATCAGCCCGGCGACGACTGACTTGTGCGCGTCGCGACCGAGCAGCAGATCGCCATCGTGGCCGGCGATCGCCAGCATCGCGGCCTTCACCGACAGCGAGCTCCCGCAGGTGGAGAAGAACGCGTGCTCCGCGCCGACCGCATCGGCCATCAGCTGCTCGGCCGCTTTCAGGTACTCACCCGACGAGGACCGGTCGTCGAGCCCGGCGCTCACGAGGACGTCGTCACGGAACGCATCCCGGCCCATCACCTCGCGCACGCGCGGGTCGACTCCCCGCCCCTGACGGTGCCCGGGAGGCGTGAATCCGTACCGCCCCGACGCGTGGTAGTCCGCCAGCGCTTCCACGAGCGGGGCCCGATGCTGATCCATGATCGCCTCCTAGCCATTAGGGCTGGATTTCACACATCCGGCGGCCGCGCCCGCCTCACGCTCCGCATCCGGGGCGTCCGAACCCGCCCCGACGACGACCGCCCCTCGAGACCGGCTCCTCCCCGTCGGCGCAAGCGCGTCCTGGCATCCGCTGCTTTCGTACGATGTTGCCGATGTCAGCCCTGCTCAGGCCATCGCCTCCTACGGCCTCGGCGAGGGTCTGAGCTTGCGCATCGCGCTGGCGCAGCTCGATTCCGCGCTCGGGGAAATCGACGAGAACGTGCGTCGGGCTCGCGAGATGATCGCCGAGGCGCGCGCCCGGGGCGCTGAGCTGATCGTCTTCCCCGAGCTCAGCCTGTCGGGATACTCGCTCGGCGCCGTCCCCGAAGATATCGCGCTGCGAGCCGACGATCCGGCCATCACCGCCGTGAGCGCCGGTACCGACGACATCGACGTCGTGCTCGGCTTCGTCGAACAGGGAGCCGTACACACCTACAACAGCGCCGTCTACCTCGAGTCTGGACGTGTCGCACAGGTGCAGCGCAAGACGTTCCTGCCGACCTACGGACTGTTCGACGAGCGAAAGCACTTCAGTCCCGGGCAGTCGCTCTCCGCGTTCGACACCCGTCTCGGCCGCTTCGCCATGGTGATCTGCAACGACGCGTGGCAACCGACGCTTTCGTTCATCGCGGTGCATGACGGCGCGCAGCTGCTGATCGTCCCCGCTTGCAGCTCGCTGCCCGCGAACGCCGAAGCCCAGCTCCAGGTTCAGCGGGACTGGAGCGATCTCCTGCACTTCCACGGCCGTTTCCTGCAGACCCATGTCGCGTTCGTCAACCGCGTCGGGTCGGAACCCGGCATGACGTTCTGGGGCGGTTCCCGCGCCGTCGATCCGTGGGGCAACGTCCTCGCGCAGGCGCCCCTGAACGAGCCTGCCGTGACCGTCGTCGACCTCGACCTGGCAGCGGCTCGCCGCGCCCGCCGGGAGATGCCGCTCGTCAAGGAGGCCCGTCTCGGCCTGCTCTGCCGGGAGCTCGAGCGCCTGACTCAAGCCGGCGGCGACCTCTGAGCCCGGCGCCGAGTCGGGATCACACCGCGTCGACTAATGCCGGAGTCGTGATCCGGCTGTGACACCACCGGCACGAGTTCCGGTTCTCGCTCGGCGCAGCGCCGCGCACGCATTTACATCTCCGGCGTGAGATGACGTTTTGCAAATGCAGAACGGCAAGCTGCTCGCCCACCGCGACCCGGAACGCGCGCCACCACCAGGGGCGTCGGAGCCGGCATCTGTCCCTGCTCGACTCGGCGGGAAGATTCGTCTTTGTCGTCGAAGAGCTCTTGGCCGCATAGACTCGCACTCACAAGCAAACTCAACTCCCCGAGGAGGTCAGCATGGCCGAGAGTGTCTACCGCGTCACCGAGGTGATCGGCGTGAGCAGCGAGTCGTGGGAGGCTGCCGCCCGCAACGCCGTCGAGACGGCCGCCAAGACGGTGCGTGACCTGCGGATCGCGGAGGTGCTGCGCCAGGACGTCACGGTCGAGAACGGCCGAATCACCGGCTACCGTGTTCGCCTCGGAATCTCGTTCAAGTTCCAGTCAGGCGAGTAAGCGGCCGAATCGGGTGACTCGAGCGGCTCGGTCAAGCGACAGACCGGCGAGGACGGATGAGATTCTTCGATGTAGTCATCCCTGTGCGTGCAGCGTGGTCCTCGCCGTTCGTCCGGTGGCAGGGGCCGACCGCCGAAATCGAGCCTTGACCTGGCCCAGCAGGTGACGACGCGCGCGCTGGCCCGAGACGACGCAGACCGGCCGAGCTGCTAGCTGGTACGCGCTTGCCTGACGTCAGGCGCATCGCCGAGCGCCTCGAGGCGCTGTGGCGGATCCGCCGCGGCCCCGGCGGCGGTGCCGACCGCGCGGCCTTCTCCGCCGCCGAGGCGAAGGCGATGCGACTGGTCGCCGACTGGGCGGCCGAGCTCGGGCTCGAGCCGGGGATCGACGCCCATGGGAACCTGTGGGCACTGCCGCCTGGCTGGTCAGGTCCGGTCGTCACCGCGGGCTCGCATGTCGACACCGTGCCAGACGGCGGGCGCTACGACGGGGCGCTCGGCACCGTGCTCGGCCTGGAGATGGTCGCCGACCTCGCCGACCCCGACCCGCGCGCCGGCGGTGCGGAGGGCGAGGAAGCGCGGCCCGGGGCCTTGATCTGCGCGGCCGAGGAGGCGCCGCGGTTCGGCGCGGGCACGATCGGCTCGCGCCTGCTCGTGGGCACCCTGGCTCCCGCGGACCTCGAAGAGCTGCGCGACGGCACCGGGGTCAGCGCCGCCGAGGCGCTCCACGAATATCTCGAGCGGCTCTCGGCGCTGCCGCGGGTGGAGCCGCCGCTCGCGCGGATGCGCGCTCACGCGGAGGTCCACGTGGCCCAGCGGCGGGCGCTTCGCCGGCTGGGCGTCGTCTCCACCGTGGCCGCGCCGCGACGCTACTCGGTGACGATCCGCGGCCAGTCCGGCCACGCCGGCGAAATGGCGATGGAGGAACGGCGCGACGCGCTCGCCGCCGCGGCCGAGGTCGTGCTCGCGGTCGAGGCCGCGGCCCGAGCCGAGCCGGCCGAGACGGTGGCCACGGTCGGCACGATCGCCGTCTCACCCGGCGCCGTCAGCGTGATCCCAGGCGAGGCGCGGCTCGGCATCGACGTCCGCGGCATCTCCTCCGCTTCGGTCGCCGCGTTCGACGGCGCTGTGCGGGCCGCGATCGCGGAAATCGCACGGCACCGCGGCGTCAGAGCCGAGGTGACACTGCGTCGCGCCGGCGAGCCGGTGGCGATGGACGCGGAGTTGGTCGTCGCGGCGCTGGCGGCGGCCCGCCGCCTCGGCGTTCCGGCGACCCAGACGTGGTCCGGCGCCGGCCACGACGCTCAGCATCTGGCGGCGATCGCCCCCACGCTGCTGCTGTTCGTGCCGCTGCACGGCGGCGAGAGCCACACTCCACAGGAGGGAGCCGAGATGAGCGAGATCGTTCAGGCGGCCGAGGTGACGGCTTCGGTGCTACGTGGAGCGATCCACCTCGCTCGGCCGTAGGTTCCCGCCGGTCGGCTCCGAGGCTTCACGGGCGGTCAACGGCTGCTCGGGTGGGGGTGTCTTCTGCACCTCGCGCAACTCCTCGGCGGAATAGTGGCAGCGCCAGAAGTGGCCCGGCTCGACCTCTCGGAGCGCGGGCTCCTCGTCGCGGCAGATGTCGCCGATGTACCGCGGGCAACGGGTGTGGAACACGCACCCCGACGGCGGCGAGGCGGCGCTGGGAATCTCGCCGACCAGGCGGATGCGCTCACGCTCGGTTCCCTCGGCGGTGGGCACGGCGGAGCCGAGCGCCTCGGTGTAGGGATGCTGCGGCGGGTCGAAGACGTGCTCGGCCGGCCCGAGCTCCATCACGCGCCCGAGGTAGAGAACGGCGATCCGGTCAGACAGGTAGCGCACGACGCCGAGGTCGTGCGAGATGAACAGATAGGCGACCTTCTTGGAGGCCTGCAGCTCGACCAGGAGGTTCAGGATCGCGGCCTGCACCGACACGTCGAGCGCTGAGGTGGGCTCGTCGCAGACGACGATGCGCGGATCGCCGGCGAAGGCTCGGGCGATCGCCACGCGCTGCTTGAGGCCGCCCGACAGCTGCGCCGGGCGCGCGCCGATCAGGCGCACGTCGAAGCGCACGGAGTGGGCCAGCTGCCGCAGGTGCTCCTCTCGCTGCTCGCCCCGCTCACCTTTGAGCATGGTCAGCGCGCGTCCGATGATCCGGTGGATCGAGAAGCGCCGGTTCAGCGCCGAGTCCGGGTTCTGAAAGACGATCTGCAGCGCGCGGACCTGATCGCGCTTTCGCTTCGTGACGTTGGGCGCCAGCCGCGCGCCGTCGAGCTCGATCACCGAGCCCTCATCGGCCGGGCTGAGCCCAATCAGCGACCGCGCCAGCGTCGTCTTGCCGCTCCCGGATTCTCCGACCAGACCGAGCGTCTCGCCTTCCTTGAGCGCGAACTGCACGTCGGCCAGCGCATGGATCGCGTTTCCCTCCTGGTGAAAGGTCTTGCGCAGTCCGCGCGCCTCGAGCACCGGCTCGACGCGGCGGTCTTCCCGCGGGACTGGCGGCGCCGGCGTCGCCCGCGGCACGGTTTGCGCTCGATCGTAGAAATGACAGCGGCTGCAGTGCCCGTCGGTAACCCGGTGAAACGGCGGCTCCTCCCGGTGGCAGATCTCCTCCGCGAGCCCGCAGCGGTCGGTGAACACGCAGGCGGGCAGGTCGGCCCCGAGCTGGGGCAGGAAGCCCGGGATGGTGTCGAGCGTCTCCCGGTCCTTGCGGACTCCGCCGCGGGGAATGCAGCGCAGGAGGCCCACCGTGTACGGGTGGCTGGGGCGCGCGAACACCTCGGCGACCGGACCCTCCTCGACCAGTCGCCCGGCGTAGAGAACGCCCATCCGCTCGCACATCTTCGCCATCACACCGAGGTTGTGGGTGATGAACAGCAGGCTGGTCCCGAACTCCTCGCGCAGCATCTTGACCAGGTCGAGCACCTCTCCCTCGACGGTCGCGTCGAGCCCGGTCGTCGGCTCGTCGAGGATCAACAGCGACGGGTCGGTGGCGAGAGCCATCGCGATCACCACGCGCTGGTTCATCCCGCCCGAGAGCTGATGGGGATAGCGGCGCATCACGGAGGCCGGATCGGAGATCTGCACCTTGCCGAGCATCTCGTGGGCGCGCTGGCGCGCCTCACCGTCGTGGGCGCCGGCCAGGGCGTACACCTCGGCCACCTGATCGCCGATCCGGATCGACGGGTTCAGCGCCGCGGTCGGGTTCTGGTAGACCATCGACACCTTCTTGACGCGCAGCTCGCGGACCTCGTTCTCGCTCATGCCCAGCAGGTCCTGCCCGTCGACGAGGATCGACCCCCGCGTCACCCGCCCGTTACGCGGCAGGTAGCGCAGGGCGGCGAACGCGGCCGTCGACTTTCCGCACCCCGATTCGCCGACCAGCCCGTATGACTCGTTGCGCCCGATCGACAGGGTGACGCCGCGAAGGACCTCACGCCAGATGCCGCGCACGCGGTAGGCGACCTCGAGGTCGCGCAACTCCAGCGCGGGAGCGGTCTCGACGGCGGCCGGTTGCGGTGCGGTCGCACTCATCGCTCGAACGCCTGGCTGATGCCGTCGGAGAGCAGGTTGACCCCGATGACGAGGCTGGCGATCGCGAGGGCGGGAAACAGCACCGGCCACCAGTAACCCCCGCTGATCAGCCCGTAGTGCTGGTAGATCTGCAGTCCCCAGTCGGGAGCGGGCGGCTGGATGCCAAAGCCGAGGAAGCTCAGCGTGGCGATCGTGAAGATCGCGTATCCGAGCCGGACGGTGAACTCGACCAGGACCGGTCCGAGCACGTTGGGCAGGATCTCGCCGAACAGGATGTAGGGGGTTCGCTCGTTTCGCAGGCGAGCCGCCGCGACGTATTCGTACTCGCGCTCGGTCAGCACCGCGGCACGTACCGTCCGTGCGATCACCGGGGTGAACACGACGCCGATGACGAAGATCACGGTGATGGTGGAAGGACCCAGCGCGACCAGGCTGAGCAGCCCCACGATGACCACCGGTACGGCCAGGACCGCGTCGACGATGCGGCCGAGCACATCGTCGGTGGGGCCGCGGAAATACCCCATGACGAGCCCGAGCACGGTGCCCAGCACGGTCCCGAGCAGTGTCGCCAGCGGCGCCACGATGAGGATGTCACGGGCGCCGACGAGGACCCGCGAGAGGACGTCCCGCCCGAGCGTGTCGGTCCCGAACAGGTGCGCCGAGGACGGAGCCTGCAGCGCCTTGATCGGGTCGGTCAGCAGCGGGTCGTCGGGCGCGATCAGCTTGCCGAAGATCGCACACACGATCCAGAACGCGAGGATGACCGCTCCGGCGATGAACGTCTTGGAGTGCAGCAGCACGGCCATGCGCTCGCGGCGCATGACCCGGGTGTCCTCGGGTCCGGGGACGCTGAGCTGGTCGTCGGCGACGGGGGGCTCGCCGGCGGTGACCGAAGATCCGATCGGTTCTCCAAACGAACTCATGCGGAGCTCTCGAAGCGCAGCCGAGGATTGAGCAGAGAGTAGGCCAGGTCGGCCAGCAGCGTCGCGACGAGGTACACCACGCCGACGATCAGCACTCCGCTCTGCAGCACCGGGAAGTCCTTCTGCGAGGCAGCGCGGTAGAGCACCTGGCCGATGCCCTGATAGTTGAACACCAGCTCGATCGCCACCAGGCCGCCGATCAGATAGCCCGCCTGCGTGGCGACGACGGCGATCGTGGGCAGGAGCGCGTTGCGCAGGACGTGCCGGCGGACCACGGTCGAGTACGGTAGCCCCTTGATCACCGCGGTCCGCGTGTAGTCGGCGTCGAGCGCCTCGATCGTCCCGGCGCGCGCCATCCGCGCGATATAGCCGAACAGTACGAACACCAGGCACAGCGCCGGCAGGATCAGAAACTTGACCGACGTGAGGAAGCCCGAACCGGGTGGCGGCGTGGCGGTGGAGGGAAGGATCGGGATCAGCAGGGCGAACAGCAGGATCAGCGCCACCGCCCACACGAACTCGGGGACGGTGGTCGCCGAGAGCCCGCCCACCGAGATCAGCCGGTCCTGGAAGCGGCCTTCCTTGAGCGCGGCGAACACGCCGCCGATGATCCCGAACGGCACGACGATGATGAAGGCAAGGATCGCGAGCTTGGCGGAGTGCCACAGCGCCGGGAACACGATCGACGACACCGAGCTGCGCGTCGCCACGGACGTCCCCAGGTTCCCATGGAAGATGCCGCTGATCCAGTTGGCGTACTGGACGAACACCGACTTGTCGGTGCCGAGCTGGTGGTTGAGCGAATTCACCGCGGATTGCGTCGCGAACGGGCCGAGCACGCGACGGGCGACATCGCCGGGAAGCACCTGCGAGCCGAAGAACACGAGCACGCTCAGCAACCACAGCGTGATCAGGCCGAGACCCAGTCGTTTGGCGATGAACCTGGTCACGGGCAGCGCGCCTTCCCGGGCTCCTCAGGCGACGAACCCGGCGCGAGAGAGATCGATGTGGCCCATCGCGGTCGTCTCTTCCCCCGACACGTTCAGCCGGGCGGCGGTCAGGAAGTAGTAGTAGTAGGGAAACATCACCGGGGTCTCGTCAAGCAGCAGCAGTTGGATCTTGCGCGCCGCCGTTCGCTGGGCTCCCAGGTCGAGCGCGGCGACATACTGCGCCACGAGCTTGTCGTAGGCCGGATTCTTGAAGTGCGCCGCATTCCAGGGACCCTTGCTCGTCAGCGGCGCGGTGAGGAGCAGATTGGGCACCCCGCGATGGCCGTAATCGGTGATGCCCATGGTCGAATCCAGCCACGGCGAGGTGCCGAACTTCGACGATCCGTAGTACGTGCCGGGATCGAGAATGCTGATGCTCAGACTGATGCCGCCGTCGGATACGTCGTTCTGGACCACCTGCGCGAGGTCGGGTAGCTCGAAGTGGGTCAGCGTGGTGAGCTGAGCGCGCACGCCGCTGGACCTGCCCGCCGCCTCGAGCAGCTGCTTGGCCTGGGCCACGTTTTGCTGCCGCTGGGGCACCGATGGGTCGGTGGAGCGGAACACCGGCGCGAACGGGCTGTCGTTCCCGTAGTCGGACTTCGTCGCCAGCAGGCCCTCGACCATGCCGCGGCGATCGAGCAGCAGCCCCACCGCCTGGCGGACGCGCTTGTCGTTGAAGGGCTCCTTGTCGGTGCGCATGTGGATCTGGCGGTGCGAGGAGGAGCGATACTGCGTAGTGCGGATGGTGGGATCGGTGATCAGCGCTCGCCCGCCGGACACCGAGTAATGCGCGAGGATGTCCACCTGGTTGCCCTGGATACCGAGCGTCTGCGCCTGCTCCTCCGGGTAGAAGGTCAGCTGCATGCGATCGGCGACCGTCTTAGGTCCCCAATATTGGGCGTTTCTGGTGTAGGTCACCCCTTGCTCGGGGGTGAAGGACTGCATCTTCCAGGGACCGGTGCCGATGAACGTCTTGTCCCAACCCCCGTGATAGTCCTTCGGCAGAATCACCGCGTTGTAGTTGTCTGAGCTGACCAGGTAGGGAAAATTGCCGTTCGGCGCATCCAGCGTGAACTGCACGGTGTAGGGATCGGTCGCCTTCGTGTTGCCCTTGCTGAGCACTCCGGCGAAGTTCGACAGCGCGTTCGACCCGACGACTGGATCGGCGAGACGGTTGAACGTCGCCGCCACGTCCTCCGCCGTCAACGGCGTGCCATCGCTGAAGTGGACGCCCTGACGGATCTTGAAAGTCCACACTCCTCCGTTGTGATCATGCGCCCAACTCTCCGCGATCACCGGCCGGAGGTTCAGGTACTTGTCTGACCAGACGAGGTACTGGCCGGTCTGGCCCAGCACGGCCAGGCCGCCCTCGTCGGAGATCATGACCGGGTCGAGCGCCGCGGCGGGAGCGACGATCCCGGCCCGGATCGTGCCGCCCGGCTGTGGCGGCTTGGTCTGTGGCGGAGACACCTGGGCCACGTTGGGCTGTGCGCAGCCGGCGAGCACACCCAGCGTCGACAGCGAGAGCCCGAGCACCGTGCCACGGCGAACGAACTCTCGCCGGTCGATCTGACCCGCCGCGTGCGCGTCGACGAGATCATTCTCGACCTCACCGATCCGGCGCCGGATCGCATCAACCTGCGCGTGTCGTTCGTCCATCATGGCTGCAGTCGATGCCGGCGGCCCACCGGTTGATCCTCTCCCCTGGAAGCGGACGCTCGGCGGCGGACTCTACTGAGCGATTGAGTATTGTCAAGATTCGACATTGCGTCCGCGGCGAGCTAGCACCGTTGCGCGCGCAGATCCCGATCGACCCGCGCGCGGCGGTGCAACCGGCGTGATCGCGGTGACGGGAGTGACGTCGGTCTCATTGCCGCGTTGTCCGTCTGGGGCGTCGACGTATCGCCCGCCTTATAGCCTCGTGGCGTAGTCGAGGTTTGGCTGCTTGAGGCTCGCGTCGCTGCCGAAGAAGGCGTGGCGGCTCATGTCCGGGCTGTAGCGGCTCGCGGGCGGGCGGCGCCCGAGCGCCTCGGCCACGGCTCGGATGTGGTGCGGGCCGGCCCCGCAGCACACCCCGAGGTAGGACACGCCCAGCTCGTGAGCGCCCCGCGCGAACTCGCCGAGCTCGTAGCGGTTGCATGTGAACGGGTCAAGCGCGGTGGGAAACGGCCGGCCGCCGGGAATGCAGTCACAGCCAGGATCGGTCAGCGACTGAAAGCTCGGCTCCGCCTCCGTGGTGCGGTAGGGCACCGGCAGCGCCGCGACGTGGCAGCCGACCGCCTTTCGGATCGCGGCCACCATCGGCAGCATGGTCTTGGGTCCTCGGATGCAGTTGAGCCCGACGACGTCGGCGCCGGCCGCCTCGAGCCGCCGGCAGGCCTCAGCCGGCGCCCATCCCTCGCGGGTGTTGGGTTCGCGGTGGATGGCGAGGGTGATCACGGAGGGCAGGCCGCTCGCCCCGATCACCTCGCGTGCGATCACCGCCTCCTCGGCCCACGAGAACGTCTCGCCGATGATGAAGTCGACCCCGGCGTCCACCGCCCAGCCGACCTGCTCCTCGAAGATCTTCCGCACGCTCGCCCGCGAGCTGTCGTCGGTGGGGTCGAACACGTTCGTGTTGCAGATGTTTCCGGCCAGGAGCGCCCCGTGGCGCCGGGCGACATTCCCGGCAATCTCGAGCGCGGTGCGGTTGATCTGCCCGAGCGCGTCCTCCCTCCCGATCAGCCGCAGCTTCTCGCGATGCGCATAGTAGGTGAAGGCCTCCACCACGTCGGAGCCGGCGTGGACGAATTCCTCGTGGAGCTGGGCGACCCGCTCCGGGTGCTCGAGTACGACCTCCGGCACGAACGCTCCCGCCTGCAGATAACCCCGCCGCTCGAGCTCGAACAGATAACCCTCGGCGCACACCACCGCGCCGTTGGCCAGTCGCTTCAGCAGTCCGTCGTCCGCCGGCATGTTCATTTCTCCTCGGCGCGCGGCCACGCCTTCGCCTGCCTCGATCGCGACTATACGCGCAACCTGCATATAGCGCAACATCAGTTGCGTTATACGATTGTAACGTGCAACCCGAGAAGGCGACCAGCGTGCGCCGGGCCGTCGACTTGCTGCTGGCGCTCGGAGGCGAGGAAGCCCTCAGGAGCGGCGGGCTCGGCGTCAAGCGGCTGTCCGAGCTGCTCGGAGAGGACAAGACCCGCGTCTCTCGCACGCTGCAGACACTCGCGGAGTACTCGCTGGTCGAGCGGGACCCCGAGACGCGGGCCTATCGGATCGGCTGGAGCATCTACACCCTCGCCGCCAGGGCGGGCGAGGCGCGGCTGCTCGCGGCGGCGCCGGCGTCCCTCGCGGCGCTGCGCGACGAGCTCCACGAGTCGGCGCACCTGTCGGTCCTAGCCGGCCGTCAGGTCGAGACCGTCATCTCGCACGCCTCCCCGCAGGCGCTCGCGGCCACGAGCTGGGTGGGACGGCAGGTCCCGGCACACTGCACTTCCTCCGGCCGCGCGCTGCTGTTCGACCACGACCTGGCGGCGCTTCAGCGGTTATTCGGCCCCGGGTGTCTGCCGGCGGCCGGGCCCCGGGCGCCCCGGACGGTCGCCGAGCTCCTCGCGCGGATCGACGGGGCGCGCGCGGCCGGCTACGCGGTCGCCGTCGACGAGTCAGAGCCCGGGCTGGCGGCCGCCGCGGCACCGGTTCGCGACCACCGAGGCCGCATCGTCGCCGCGGTGAACGTGTCGGCCCCGGCGTTTCGGTTCCGCGCCGAGCTGCACCGGGCGGGCGACGCGGTCGTCCGGGCGGCCGCCGAGCTCTCGCTCGCGATCGGCGCGCGCCCGCTCGAGCTCGACGAGCCGATCGAGGTTCGGTGACGCCGTGAGGATCCACGGCAAGGACCGGGAGGCGGCCCGACGGCACCTGTGTATGCACTTCGCTCCGCTCGATCCCGAGGGCGAGCTGACCGTTGCCGAGGGGGCGGTCGCAAAGCTCGGCCAGGCCCCAGTTCGCGGCTACGTCCCGCAGAAGCGCATGGCGGTCAGCGCGATCCCCTGCGCGCAGCTGACCAGGTCGGCAATCGGCACGAACTCGTCGACGGTGTGCGCGATGTCGAGCGCGCCGGGGCCGAAGCAGACGGTGGGAATTCCGGCCTCGACGATCAGCGACGCCCCATCGTGCCAGTTGTCGAAGCCGCCGATCGTCCCACTGCGGCCCAGCGCGCGCTCCACGGCGACCAGCGTTTGCACCACCGGCTCAGCGGGCGAGATCTCGGCCGGAGGCACACCGCCGAGCCTCCAGATTACCCGCGGCGGGTGATCTCGCAGCCAGGAGTCGGCCGCGGCCGAGCGCATGATCCACTCCTCGAATTCGCGGCGGACCTCGGCCGCCGGATCGCTGCCGTCCGGCGTGGGCAGGTACTCCAGGTGACACTCGATCCGGCAGCGGGCGGGGTAGCTGACGATCCACTCGCCGCCGTGGATCGCGGTGACGACGCAGTCGGCCGCGGCCAGGTAGGGATGCCGGGGCGCGAGCGCCCACTCCGCGCGCAGGCGCCGCAGCGACTCGAGCAGGTACGCGGCCTTGTCGATCGCGTTCACCGCGCCGCCGGTCGCCGGATCGCGCGCGGGCGTCCCCGCGTGGCCGGGGCGGCCCTCGACGTCGATTGCCGCCAGCAGCGATCCGCGGCAGGCAACCGAGATCTCGAGGCTGCTGGGCTCGGGCACGATCGCCGCATCGGCGTTCAGCGTGCGCGCGGAGACGAATCCTCCCGCCGCGGTCGACTCCTCATCCGTGACGGTGTTGACGATCAGATCGCCGGCCAGCTTCACGCCCAGCTCCGACATTACCTCT
>Ga0213874_10000090_pt1 | contig 14202 bp, 13 predicted proteins | sample BarmaccomBMRX_R7_FD_160098 | JGI IMG/M metagenome (GOLD analysis project Ga0213874, IMG submission 160098) | Root-associated microbial communities from Barbacenia macrantha in rupestrian grasslands, the National Park of Serra do Cipo, Brazil - RX_R7 | ecosystem: Host-associated > Plants > Roots...
AGATGGAGAAGCCGGTGGCTCGGCCCTGGAAGTCGCCGTACTTCTCGTGGATCTCGACCTGCACACCGGCGCTGCGCAGCGCCAGCGCGACTGCGCACCCACCCACACCGCCGCCGACGATCACGACTTTCTCGAGCTCAGCCATGCTCGCCTTGTCGATGGTCGCGTGAAGAGCTAAACCGGAGCATACCTGGACGTGACGCCGAGTTAGGGGGCCCGGACCAAGGCCAGCGGGGGCGCCGTGGGTTCGCCGCACGCTCTCAACGCAGTCAACTGAGCCACGTCTTTACTCACCGCACGCCAAGCGCGCCCGAGCGTCGGCTTAGCTTCGACAGCCGGCCGGCTCTTCCTCGATAGGGTCTCGCGTGCGGCTGATCGGCGCCTATGGAGCGCTCCGCGCCGACCTCAGGCTGGAGGAGGCCGCCGACACCTACTGCGCGCCAGCCAACCCGAGGTCGAGTTGCTCCCGACCGCGTTCACGGATGGATCGGCCGATCGCTACCAGCCCTGGCTCGCCGACAGCCTGGGTCGCCTTCTCCTCACCGAGCCGTAGGACTGTCCGCAGTGCCGCTTGCAGCGCTCGCGGCAGGGCATCGGGCGCGCTCGTCCAGCGCGCGGCGACGTACCCGTCCTGACGCACAAGGACGGCTCCGGACGGCGACACCCCGTAGAGCTCCCGGTCGGCAGCGGTCACCGGCACCGTTCGCACCTGCAGCGGGAATGCGGCGTCGACGGCTGCGGCGCGGGCGGCTTCCCACCGGTCCGGAGCCGCAGTGAGGAGCACGAGTTCGCCTCCGAACAGGTCGAGTGTCGACGATGTCCTGGCTGCGTCGAGCCAGAGGTGAGGCGCACGGTGACCCGGACGTGCACACGGCGCGTAGTCGGCGATCGGGTCGTCGAGCACTGGTGGCGCGCTTGCGTCGGGGACGAGCGCGCCCGCCTCGTACCGGGCGCCGAGGACGATGCCGAGCGTCCGGCCGGACGTGCGTCCGCGGGCGCGCAACATTGGCACCGACAGGCTCGTGGTGATCTCGGCGAGCGGCCGGCGCTCGACCTCGTAGGTGTCGAGCAGCGCGTCGCCGGCGTGGCCGTGCAGCACTGCGGCGAGCTTCCAGGCCAGGTTGTGGGCGGCCTGGATGGCGGAGTTCATGCCGAAGCCGCCGCCCGGCGTGTGCTGATGCGCCGCGTCGCCGACCAGCAGCACGGGCCCGGCACGGAACGTTTCGGCGACCCTGGCTGAGGCCTTCCAGGCGCCGGTGGCGATGATCTCGACGGCCAGCTGCGGGTCTCCCGCGGCGGCGCGAATCGTCGCCACGAGCTGCGCGTCGCTCGTCCCCGGGGCGCCCGCGGTGCCGAACAGCCAGCGACCTGCCCGACCGGTGGGGCGCAGCACGCCGTTCGCCTGCTCACCGTCGATCCGGTACATGCAGAACCGCCGGCTGTCGAGCAGCGCCTCGAGCGCCGCGCCGAACAGAACGGTCAGCTCGCTCGACAGCCCGGTCGGGCCGCGCATCGCGATTCCCAGCCGCTCGCGGACGCGACTGTTCGCCCCGTCGGCCCCGACCAGATACCGGGCGCGAACGCTTCTCGTCTCGCCCGTCCGGGGATCGCGCACGCGGGCCTCAACATCTTCGGTCGTCCGCAGAGACACGAGTTCGGCACCGAAACGGAGCTGCGCATGAGGCTCGTCACGCAGGGCCTCGAGCAGCACCGCCTCGAGCTGGTCCTGCGAGCACCAGTTGGCGTGGCTGGGGCTGGGCCATGAAGGATCGGTGCTCCTGCCCCACTGATTGGACGCGATCGTCTCGCGCGGCGGCGACGCGAGCGTCTCGCCGACGAGCATGAACGGCACGTCGGTGGGCATCGAGACGGCGTCGATTGCGGCTTGAAGCCCGAGGCTGCGGTAGATCTCCATGCTGCGCACGTTGACGCCGGTTGCGCGGGGCAGTACGGAAGGCGTGCGCCGCCGCTCGAGCAGCATCGACTGAACGCCGAACCGCGCCAGCAACAAGCTCAGGGTGAGTCCGGCGGGTCCGGCGCCCACGATCAGGACCGGGAGGGGTTGGGTGGAGTCCGTTGACACGCTGCCTCCGTTCGCTTGCCGACTGAATGGAGGCGAACCTAAGCCGCGCCGGGCTCCGGCACATCGGGAGAATCACTCAACCGCTACTCAGATCGCTGCCGGCGAGCCGGGCCGCCAGCTCAGTGCGGTTGCGGGCGCCGAGCTTCGCCAGCGCGTGGGCGACGTGATTCTCGACCGTTCGCGGCGAGAGCTGCAATCGCTGCGCTACCTGGGCGTTCGTCAGACCCGCGGCCACCAGATCGACGATCTCGTGTTCGCGCCTGGTCAACCCGCCGGGCCTCGGCGGCTCTTGCCTCGATCGGCGGGCGAGCGCCAACGCGGCCGCCTGCGCGAACAGCAGGCGACTGCCTTGCTCCCAGGCGTCAGTGGCCTTCTCTGCACCAAGCGTCCGCGTCGCGTCGGCACGCACGCGGTCGATGTCGGCTTGCGCGCGCGGCGCGTACCGGCCGCCGGCACCGTCGCGCGCGGCCGCCGCGGCCGCCAGCACCAGCGCGCGCCGCGGTGCACGCGGCAGCTCGAGGGCGCCGTACGCGGCCAGCGCGATCCCCAGGATGGCCACGTCGCGGACCGGCGCAAGCCGCTCCATGGCTCGCAGCAGGTGGCGCTCGGCGGCGTCAAATCTACCCGCCTCTCGGGCACTCAGCCCGAGGTAGGTATGGCACAGCCCCTCACCCCACTGGTCATCTTCGGCGGTGAGCGTTGCCAGCGCCCGCTCGAGCATGTCGGTGGCCGCCTGCCAGTCGCTGCGGAAGAACGCCACCACGCCCAGCGTGGCGGAGGAGCGGCCGCTCCCGCAACGGTCGCTGAGCGCGCCGTAGAGCTCCGCGGCGCGCGCCAGCTCGAGCTCGGCCTCGTCGAGCCGTGCCGATAGAAAGAGTGAGACACCCAGCAGGAAGCGAGCCAGTGGCTCGATACCGGGGCTCTCTGAACACGCGGCGAGCGACAATGCTTCTGCGAGCACGCGGTCGGCCAGCGCGTGATCCTGGACGGTGATCGCGAGTCGCCCGGCCGCGAGCAGCGCGTAGGCGCGATCGGCGCCGGACTCCGGACACAGCGCGAGGAAGCGCAGGCAGCGCTCGAGCCCCTCAGCCTGCGCCATCCGGTACCACAGCTCGCGCGTGCTGGCCATCAGCCGCAAGCCGGTCGCCGGATTCCGCTCCGCGGCAAACCGCAGCGCACTACGAAGATCGTCGATGTCCTCACACAGCTGCTCAAAGCCTTCGGTCGAGCCAGGCCGCGTGCCGCGCCCGCAGACGGCCTCCGCCCGCGCCACCCACCAGGCCAGGTGGTGCTCGCGCACGCTGGTCTCCTCACCAGCCTCTCGCAGCCGCTCGAGCCCGTACGCGCGCAACATGTCGAGCAGTCGGTAACGCGTGCGGATCGCCCCTTCAATGACGTAGACCATCGACTTTGCCGCCAGCGCGGCAAGGCTCGAGACGTCTGCTCCGGCGACCTGGCTCGCCGCGTCACGACCGAACGCTCCGGTGAGGACGCTCAGGCGGGCAAACGCGGTGCGCTCCACCGGCTCCAGCAGATCGAAGCTCCACTCGATCGAGGCCCGCAAGGTGTGCTGTCGCGCCGGCGCCAACCTGCGTAAATCATCAACCAGACGATCGGCCAGCAGCGGGACGATCTCGGCCGGCGAGAGCACCGCCAGCTGCGCCGCCGCGAGCTCGAGGGCCAGGGGGATACCCTCCAGGCGGCCGCAGATCGCCAGCACCGCCTCGTCTTCGCCCGGGCCGAAGTCCACGGCCGCGCGCGCTTCGCGGGCGCGTGCGAGAAACAGCCGGCGAGACTCATCGAGGTTCAGCGGCGCGAGTGTCCACACCGCCTCACCCGGCACGCCCAGCGATGCGCGGCTGGTCGCCACGACACGAAGCCCGGGACAGCGGCCGAGCAGTCCGGCCGCCAGCGCCGCGCACGCCCGTACCACGTGCTCGCAGTTGTCGAGCACGAGCAACACCCGGCGCTGGCCGAGCCACTCCGTCAGCGCCGCCCCGGCTGCGCCCGGGCCGGCCGCGCTCAGGCCCAGCGACGCCGCGACCGCAGCCGGAACTGCGGTGTCCTCACTGACGGCACCAAGATCGACGAACACCGCATCCGCGCTGGATCGAGTCCCGCGACGGCGCACCGCCTCGATCACCAGCCGGGTCTTGCCGACGCCGCCAGGACCTGTCAGCGTCACGAGCCGGGATCGCCGCAACAGCTCGCGCAGACCCGCCACCTCTCGTTCCCGTCCAACGAAGCTGGTGAGCGGCACCGGGAGTGCCGCGCGTCGAACCGACCCTGGCCTCGCTCTGGACGGTGACCGCGTGTTCACGCTTCCCTCCGAGCCACTCCAAGACAGAGTCTAGATGCGCCAGCGAGTCTCGAGGGACCGGCCCACGGCTGGCTCGCTGACAGCACGAGTAAGGGACGCCGTCCGTTGCGCCCGCGACTCGCTCCGGCGGGTCTGGGCGGTTGGCCGCCCAGCCCAGCCCCTATCCGTACATCGACTCGAACAGCTCGCTGTAGCGCTCGTAGATCACATTGCGCTTCACCTTCAGCGTCGGGGTCAGCTCGCCGGTGTCGATCGAGAGGTCGCGGTCGAGGATGGTGAACCTCTTGACCTGCTCGACCTGTGCGTAGTTTGCGTTGGCTCGGTCGAGCTCCCGCTGAATGATCTCGTGCACCCGCTCGTGCTCGGCGAGCTCGCGGACGTCGGCGGGAAGGCCCTGCTCCTGCGCCCAGGGGCCGACCTCGTCGGGGTCGAGCGTGATCAGCGCCACCGGGTAAGGCTTGCGGTCGCCGAACATCACCGCCTGGGAGATGAAGCGTGACTGCTTGAGGTCGTTCTCGATGTTCGCCGGGGTGAGGTTCTTCCCCCCCGCCGTGATGATGATGTCCTTCTTGCGTCCGGTGATCTTGAGGTAGCCCTCGTCGTCGATCTCGCCCACGTCGCCGGTGTGCAGCCACCCGTCGCGGAGCGTCTCCGCCGTGGCCTCGGGATTGCGCCAGTACTCCGGGAACACATTCGGGCCGCGCATCAGGATCTCCCCGTCCTCGGCGACCCGCATTTCGATCCCTGGCATCGGCCGACCGACGGTTCCGAACTTGAAGTGATCGAGCGTGCCGACGGTGCCGACGGCCACCGTCTCGGTCATCCCCCAGCCCTCGAGCACCGGCACGCCGCAGGCGTAGAAGAACTCGAGGATCTCCGGAGCGATCGGCGCGGCGCCGCTGACCGCCTGCCGCACGTGGCCGCCGAACAGACCGCGCACCCGCTGGAAGATCTGGGCGTCGGCGCGCTCGAATGGCTCCTGCATCTGGGGCGGCACCTCCTCGCCGCGCTGACGGCGCCGGCGGACCTCGACGCCCAGCTTGATCGCCTGGCGGAAGCGCTCGCGATCGGCCTCGTCGGCGGCCTCCTGGAGCTTCATCGCCGCGGCGTACAGCTTCTCGAAGATCCGCGGCACCGACGGGATGTAGGTCGGCTTGGTCTCGATGATCTCGGCCAGGATCTCCTGGGTGTTGCCGCCGTAGTAGACGATCGCGGTTCCCTCGTCGTAGGAGGCAAGCTGCGAGGTGAGCGCGAACGAGTGCGCGAGCGGTAGGTACAGGTAGGTGACCTCGCCCGGCTCCACGAACTCGATCTCCTCGACCATCTGGCAGACCGACATCGCGTTGGCGTGGGTGAGGACGACGCCCTTCGGCGGTCCGGTCGTCCCCGAGGTGTAGATGATCGTGTACGTGTCGCCCGGCCGCACGTTTTCCTGACGGGACAGCAGCTCGCCCCGGTCCCTGCTGCGGCCGCGCTCGCGAAGCTCCGCGAGCGTCGGCTCGCCGCCGCCCGGCTCGATCCCGATCACGTGCTCGAGGGCGTCCAGGCTGGTGCGGATCTCGCCGAACTTCCGGCGCTGCGCCTCGTCGGCGCAGAACACCGCGCGCGCGCCGGAGTCACCGGCCACCCACTCGCACTCGCGCGGGGAGTTCGTCGGATAGATCGGCACCACCACTGCGCCGGCGGCCGAGATCGCGTAGCTCGCGATCGTCCACTCGACCCGCGTGTCGGCAAGGATGCAGACGCGATCGCCGGGCTCGATCCCCAGGCTCACCAGCCCGAGCGCCAGCTCCTCGATCGCCTCGCCGATCTCCGCGTAGGTGTACTCGCGCCACTCACCGTCGACCTTGTAGCGGGCGGCGAGATTGGCGGCGAACCGCTCGGCCGCCGCGCGGGGCAGGGAAGCCACCGTGGACGCGATCGTTCTCGGACTCGACGCCGTATCGGACATTGGCAATGCTCTCCTCGTGGTTGGTGCTCGGGCGGAGCGACTCGCCGCGCCGCTCTCATGCTTGCCGCTCGGACCGAAGTTATCGCGCCGCCGGCCGGCCGGCTAGCGCGGGCGCCCGCCGCGGTCCGGCTCGGGCGCGAGCGTGAAGATCTCTGCCGCAAGGTCTTGACGGGTGTCGATCCCGCTCACGAATGCGACGGTGCGCCGCCCGAGCACCCGCTCAACGAGCGACCGCATCTCGCCCTCGACGGCGTAGTGGAAGAACACCCGGGCGTCGCGCAGCCGCTGGTGCTCGCCCAGCACGGCGAGGTTGCTCTCGGCCACGGTGAGACTGTGCTCGAGGAGCACGATCACCGTGTCCGATCCGACGTAGTAGGCGCGCGCCCGGGTCGGCCCGCGGCCGAATGCGTCCTTGTAGAAGCGCACCATCGCGGCGGCCAGCTCCTGCAGCTCGCTGCGGGCCACGTCCTCGCGCGGCTCGGCCGCGGCGGCTTCGCCGGCCGTCCCACCTGACTGGACGCTCACGTCGCCCATTTTAAAGCCTCGCGGGGGCGAGGTGGGGGCTGCCGGGCGCCGTTGGCGGCTGGGCGGAGGGGCGCCGTTAGCGGCTGGGCGGACCGGGTACCGGCAGCCCCATGACGAACTTCGGCTACACGATGATGTGCGAGCAGTCACGACCCGACCAGCTGGTCCGCGACCTTCGGCAGGCCGAGGAAGCCGGCTTCGACTTCTCGGTGATCAGCGACCACTACCAGCCCTGGCTCGAGTCCCAGGGCCACTCCGGCTACGCGTGGTCGATCCTCGGCGCGGCGGCCCAGGCCACCGAGCGGATCGGCCTGATGACCTACGTGACCTGCCCGATCCTCCGCTACCACCCGGCGGTGGTGGCGCAGAAGGCGGCGACCGTCCAGATCCTCTCCGGCAACCGCTTCCGGCTCGGGCTCGGGGCGGGGGAGAACTTGAACGAGCACGTCGTCGGCCGGCGCTGGCCCACGGTCGGCGTGCGCCACCGCATGCTGGTCGAGGCGGTCGACATCATCGCGGCGCTGTTCGACGAGCGCGGCGGCGGCAGCGTCAACTACCGCGGTGAGTACTTCGACCTCGAGAGCGCCAGGCTGTGGGACCTGCCCGACGACCGGGTGCCGATCGGGATCGCGGTCTCCGGCCGCGATTCGTGCCGGCTGGCCGGCGCCAAAGCGGACGTGATGGTGGCGGTGGAGCCGAAGGCCGAGCTGGTCGAGATGTTCGAGCAGGCCGGCGGGGCCGGCAAGCCGAAGGTCGGCCAGATCGCGATCGCCTACGACCCCGACCGTGACGCCGCAATCGAGCGCGCCCACGAGCAGTTCCGCTGGTTCGGCCTCGGCTGGAAGGTCAACGCCGATCTGCCGAACCCCGATTCCTTCGAGGCCGCCACCCAGTTCGTCACCCCCGAGCAGGTGGCCTCCGCGCTGTCCTGCGGCCCGGACGTCGAGGCCCACGTCGAGGCGGTCAGGCCGTTCGTGGAGGCGGGCTTCACCGAGGTCGCGCTGGTCCAGATCGGCGCCGAGCACCAGGCGCAGTTCATCCGCTGGGCCGAGCAGGAGCTGCTCCCGGCGCTGCGGTCGCTGTAGCCCGCCGTCGGCCGGTATGTACGGCAGCATACATACCTTCCACAATCCCTTGACAGAGCTTGCGCAGAGGCGGTACGGTGTGGCCCATGCCACCGCTCACCCGCCGGATCGCTCGCTATCGCGCCGCGGTGGACACGGCGAGCTCGCCGAGTGACGTGTTCGGCTACGTCAGCGACCTCACCACCACCCGGGCGTGGGACCCCGGCGTGTCCGCGGCGACCCGGAGCAACGATCTGCGCGGCAAGGGAGCCGAGTTCCGCGTCACGGCGGAGCTGCTCGGACGCACACACGAGCTCGACTACCAAGTTATCGAGTACGAGCCGATCCGTGCTGTCACCTTCCTCGCGCAGACCCCCAGCTTCGACTCGCAGGTGCGGATCACCTGCGCGGCCATCGAGCACGGCACTCGCGTGATCTGGGACGGCGAACTGAGCCTCACGGCAGCGCACAGGGTGGGTACGGCCGTCCTCAACGCCGCGTACGCCAAAGCCGGCGCGCGGGCGCTGGCCGGGCTCCGGCGGACACTTCCGCCGCTGCGCCCCGGCTGCGATGACGTCGCCCGAGTAATCGCGGAGGGGGACGGGCGAGGGCTCGCCCGCGAGCTCGGCGACTTCCACGCGCGGAGAGCCCGGCGCCCGGGCGCCGCGCTGCTCCGCGAGCCGCAGCGGCCGCGTGGGCCGGTTCCCGGGCCCGCCGACTGAGGCTCGCCCGTACTACGGCCGAGCGTCGACGTCCGGGCCTGCCGGGACGTCTATCTTCAGGACGTGGGCAGCCGCGAGATCGAATCCTGGTTGATGGACATGGACGGCGTGCTCGTCCACGAAGAGCAGGCGATCCCGGGCGCCGATCGGTTCATCGCGCGCCTGCGCGAGCGCGGCACCCGGTTCCTGGTCCTCACCAACAACTCGATCTACACCCGCCGCGACCTCGCCGCGCGGCTCCGGGCCAGCGGCCTCGACGTGCCGGAGGAGTCGATCTGGACCTCGGCTCTGGCCACGGCCCGCTTTCTCCGCGACCAGCGTCCGGGCGGCTCGGCGTTCGTGATCGGCGAGGCCGGGCTCACCACGGCGCTCCATCAGGCCGGGTACACGCTGACCGACCGCTCGCCCGACTACGTGGTTCTGGGCGAGACGCGGACCTACAGCTTTGAGCGGATCACCCACGCGATCCGGCTGATCGATCGGGGTGCCCGCTTCATCGCCACCAATCCCGATGCCACCGGACCGAGCGTCGACGGGCCGCTGCCGGCGACGGGCTCGGTGGCCGCGCTGGTCAGCCGCGCCACCGGGCGCGAGCCCTACTTCGTCGGCAAGCCGAACCCGCTGATGATGCGATCGGCGCTGAACGCGATCGACGCGCACTCGGAGACGGCGGCGATGATCGGCGACCGGATGGACACCGACGTGGTGTCGGGGCTCGAGGCCGGGATGGAGACGATCCTCGTGCTCACCGGGGTCACCACGGCCGAGGACGCCGAGCGCCACCCCTACCGGGCCTCGCGGATCGTCGCGTCGATCGCCGAGCTCCTGCCCGAGCTCGATTAGCACCCGTCAAGCACGGTGACGGCGCGAGCCGATGCGGCGGAGCCGGCCGGCTGCGACGCTGGGGCCGGCGTCCTCGGCGCTCGGTGTCCTGCGCGCGGCCTCCCTCGCCGCGGCGACGGCCGTCCGGAACCGTGCCCGCTCGTCGCGAGCGCCCGTCATATCCGCCGCCGACGCACGCGAGCTGAGTCACGTCGCGCTCCAGGGGGCCGACGACCACCCGATCGAAGAAAGCGGTGCGGCCGCCGAGATGGCGAGCCACGCGCTCCCGGCGTGAGAACCCGCTGATCAGCGCGGCCGGCGTCGCCGCGCGGGACCTCACGGCACGAGCACGATTTTGCCATGAGTGTGGCGCTCGCCGAGCTCGCGATAGGCCTCCCGGACCTGATCCAGCGGCAAGGTGCGCGCGACCGGGATCTCGAGGCTGCCGTCAGCCACCATTCCGACGAGCTCGGCCAGCAGTGGGGCGGTGGCGATCGCGTGGGTGCCCTGGGTGTTGACGCCGTGGCGCGCCGCGGCCTCGTAGTCGATGATCGTGTTGATCCGCTCCGGCCGCACGCCGAGCCGGACCGCCAGCTCGACGTAGCCGCTCCCGAACGTGTCGATGAAGGCGTCGATCGGGCCGTCGGCCGCCGCGCGGATGCGCTCCTCCTGCCCCTCGCCGTAGGTTACGGGGACGATGTCGTGGCGGCGCAGCCAGTCGTGGTTGCGCTCGCCGGCCAGCCCGATCACCCGGGCGCCGGCGCGCCGCGCGAGCTGGACCGCCACCGACCCCACGCCACTGGCGGCGGCGGACACCACAACGGTCTCGCCGGGCTTCGGGGCGACGGCCTGGACCGACGCGTAGGCGGCCATCCCGGCGACGAACAGAGAGCCGGCCACCTCCCACGGGACCGACGCGGGCTTCGCGGTCACCTGATCAGCCGGCACGGCGACCAGGTCGGCGTGGCTGGCACGCTCCTCGGTCCAGCCGAGCACCTCGTCGCCGGCGCGAAAGCCCGACACGCCCTTGCCGGCCTCGCGCACCACGCCGGCAAAGTCGCTGCCCTCGCCGGCCGGGAACGTCGCCGGCCAGCGGTCATGCAGACGCCCCTCGCGGATGGCGATCTCGCCGGGATTGATGCCCGCCGCCCTGACCGCCACGAGCACCTGGCCCGGGCCGGCCACGGGATCCTCGACCTCGCGCACGTCCAGCACCTCGACTCCGCCGTACTCGTCGAACCGCACCGCCTTCATATCGCCTCCTCGCTGATGGCCGAGCCGGGCACCCCGAGGCGCGTGCGCCACGGGGCGCGCGCGCCACCACCGACGTTTGGTCGCGACCGTGTGCTTCACGCGCCCGGCAGGATTTGAACCTGCGACCTTTCGCTCCGGAGGCGAACGCTCTATCCCCTGAGCTACGGGCGCGGGGACTCCGGCTGGCGCCGGAAGCGGGTAGGCAGAGCTTACCGTGGACATCGCGATCATCTCGGACACGCACATGCCACGCCGCGGGCGCCGGCTGCCGGAGGCGTGCGTGGCCCGACTGCGGAGCGCCGACCTCATCGTGCACGCCGGCGACCTCGTGCAGATCTCGGTCCTCGAGACGCTGCGGTGCTACGGGGAGGTCGTGGCGGTGCACGGCAACGTCGACGACGCCGAGGTCCGCGCTGCGCTGCCCGCGGTCGCCACCGTCGCCACCGCCGGTGCGAGGATTGTCGTGGTCCACGACGCCGGAGCGGCGCGCGGGCGCCTCTCGCGGCTCCGGGCCCGGTTTCCCGACGCCGACGTGGTGATCTTCGGGCACTCTCACCTGCCCTGGCACGAACGCGCGCCCGACGGCTTTCAGATCTTCAACCCGGGCAGCCCGACCGAGCGCCGGCGCGCGCCGCGGGTCACGATGGGCGCGGCCCGCGCCGGCCGGGGCGGCGTGGCCTTCGAATTGATCGCGCTCGGCTGACAGACTGGACGGCGATGGATCTCTCCGTGTTGTTCGCCGGCACCGCCGGGTCGATCCCGACTGCGCGGCGCGGCCTCCCCGCGCTGTTGCTGCGCCGCGGCGGCGACCGGATCCTGTTCGACTGCGGGGAGGGAACCCAGCGCCAGCTCGTGAGCTCGGTGGGCTTGACCGAGCTGAGCGAGATCTTCATCACCCACTTCCATGCCGACCACTGGCTCGGCCTCCCCGGGCTGCTGAAGACCTTCGATCTCCGCGCCCGGGAGCGGCCGCTGGCGATTCACGGACCACCGGGCCTGCACGAGTTGCTCACGCTGGCCATGCGCACGGCCGGGCGCGTCCGCTTCGAGCTCGAGGTAGTCGAGCTCGGGCCCGGAGACGTGATGGCGCGCGAGGGATATCGGATCGCCCCGGTGCCGGTCGTCCACCGAGGACCCGGGCTGGCCTACGTGGTCTTCGAGGACGAGCGACCCGGGGTGTTCGACCCGCAGGCCGCCGTGCGCCTGGGGCTCGAGCCGGGGCCCGAGTTCGGCCGCCTTCAGCGCGGCGAGACGATCCGGGGGGTGGCGCCGGACCAGGTGCTCGGGCCGCCCCGGCCGGGCCGCAAGGTGGTGATCTCCGGCGACACCCGACCGTGTGAGGCCGTGCGGATCGCCGCCCACCGCGCCGACCTGCTGGTCCACGAAGCGACCTTCGCCGAGGACGAACTCGACCGGGCAGCCGAGACCGGCCACTCGACCGCGGCCGAGGCAGCGGCACTGGCGCGCGACGCGGAGGTCACGATGCTCGCGCTCACCCATTTCTCGACCCGCTACTCGGTCGGCCTGCTGCGCGACGAGGCGCGGGCGGTGTTCCCCCGCACCGTGCTGCCGCGCGACTTCGACTCGATCGAGATTCCCTTTCCCGAGCGGGGGGAGCCCGAGCTGGTGCGCTGGGAGGACCGGCCGGCGCATGCGGTGGCGGAACCGTCGGCGTGAGCCGCACGACGCTCGAGCGGGTGCAACCGCGCGGCTCGTGTGCGAGCGCCTGCAGCGCGAACACGCCGGCGAGCTCGAGCGGCTGATGCTCGACCCGCGCGTGACTTTCGAGCGAAGCGAAGCCTCGGGGACTATCGCCGTCGAGTCCTCACAAGCGGTAAAGCCCGACCGCGCCGGTGATGCGTGGTCGCGCGCCAGCCACATGCCGAAGCCGTAGCGCTCCCAGTGATCGACCTTCGCGGTCACGCTCGCGCGCACGTCGGCCGCGGTCGGTGGCTCAGGGCGTGGCCACAGTGCCTCCGCCACTGTTCGTTGGCTCGTTGCGGCGGCCACAGTCGTACCCGAGGCCCGGCCTGCCGGGAGCCGCCGCACCCGCTGCTACTCTGGCTCGCGTCGGCCCCTTTAACCCGGTCCCGAGAGGCCAGGAAGGAGCGCGTTGCCAGCCGCCCACACGGTCGTGCTCGACCGCGATGACATGCGCCGCACGCTCGTGCGGATCGCGCACGAGATCGTCGAAAAGAACCCGGACGGCGCGATCGCGCTGATCGGCATCCATCGCCGCGGAGCGATCCTGGCCCAGCGGCTTCAGGCGCTGACCTCCGAGCTGCTCGAGCCGAGCGTGCCGCTCGGCTTCGTCGACATCTCCTTCTACCGCGACGACCTGGCGCTGCGCCAGAACGCCCCGGTGGTGCACGCCACGCAGCTCGACTTCGACGTCGACGCGAGGACGATCGTCATCATCGACGACGTGCTCTACACCGGCCGCACGGTGCGCGCGGCGATCGACGAGGTGTTCGACTACGGCCGCCCGGCTCGGGTGCAGCTGGCGGTGCTGGTCGACCGGGGCCATCGGGAGCTGCCGATTCGCCCCGATTACGTGGGCAAGAACCTGCCCACCTCCCGCGACCAGCGGGTGTTCGTGTGCGTGGAGGAGATCGACGGCGTCGACGAGGTGACGATCGGGCGGACCGGCGAGGTGCGGAGGGCGGCCGCGTGAGCGTCTCCGGGCGAAACCGGATCGGCCGGCACCTGCTTTCGATCGGGGATCTCGACCGGGCGGCGATCGAGCGCATCCTCGATCGGGCCGAGTCTTTTGCCGAGGTGGCCGGCCGGGAGATCAAGAAGGTCCCCGCGCTGCGGGGCCGCACGGTGGTGAACCTGTTCTACGAGTCGAGTACCCGGACGAGCTCGTCGTTCGAGCTGGCGGCCAAGCGGCTGAGCGCCGACGTGGTCAGCGTCCGCTCGGTCGGCTCGAGCGTCGACAAGGGGGAGTCGCTCAAGGACACCGTGCAGACACTCTCGGCGTACGACCCAGCGGCGATCGTGATCCGCTCGCCGCGCGTCGGCGCAGCTCAGCTGGTGGCGGGCTGGACCGCCGCCTCGGTGATCAACGCCGGCGACGGCAAGCATGAGCACCCGACCCAGGCGCTGCTCGACGCGTTCACCCTGCGGCGCCGGCTCGGCGCGCTGGACGGCGCCCGGATATGGATCGTCGGCGACGTCCTGCACTCCCGGGTGGCGCGCTCGAACATCCTCGCCTTCCGGCAGATGGGGGCGCGCGTCACGCTGTGCGGCCCGCCGACGCTGATCCCACGCGGGATCGAGGCGCTCGGCTGCGAGACCACCGCGACGCTCGCGCGCCTACCCGAGGCCGACGTGGTCTACGTCCTGCGGATGCAGCACGAGCGCATGCGCGACTCTTTCGTGCCCACGCTGCGCGAGTACGCCAGCCGCTACCAGATCACCTCCGCGCGGCTGAAGCCCGGACAGCTGCTGATGCACCC
>Ga0213874_10000091_pt1 | contig 14172 bp, 13 predicted proteins | sample BarmaccomBMRX_R7_FD_160098 | JGI IMG/M metagenome (GOLD analysis project Ga0213874, IMG submission 160098) | Root-associated microbial communities from Barbacenia macrantha in rupestrian grasslands, the National Park of Serra do Cipo, Brazil - RX_R7 | ecosystem: Host-associated > Plants > Roots...
CCCGTCAATTCTTTGCCCGTCATAGGATGACCGCCAACAAAGGATACAGAAGATGGTAGAAATTCTTCAGCCCAACTGATCACCTGTACTTTAGTACTAGCGACATCCGTTACTATCGTCCCGGGGGTGAGAGATGAGGCAATATTTTGCAACAGAGCTTGCATAGCTCCCACAGGGGTTGCTAGAATAAGCAACTCTGCGTCACATACCACATCTGTAAGTGCCATATATGATTCATCAATTGCACCCAATTTGACTGCAGACTCACTTACCCCCTTTCCCAAATCATAACCGACCACTTGCCGTGCCGCTTTCGCCTTACGTAAAGCCATGCCTATCGACCCACCAATAAGTCCTAAGCCAATAATTGCTACACGACGAAACATACATGTCCTCTTTCTACTACATCATTACTATAATTTCTTATCATTTAGAACATTGTCTAACCATCTACATAGACATAAGAGCATGGAAGTAGGATCTGATGGGAGAAGGGTTACCGAATTGCAATAGTATACGCTAGTTAGCTCGACTTAGCAACGGTTAAATACAGGAGCTAAAAATACACCAAGTCCTCCAGCCACTTAGCTCCACACAGACCTAATGCGCTGGCTAGCATTGCAGTAACATCATCACTGAGTACCACATCGCGCTCCACCCGATACAAGTCCAAGAAGCGCGGTAGCACCTGCGGTTCGTAGGCTGCAAGTAAATCAGCAGCAAATTGCTCAAGCAACAGTTCATAGGCTAAATAGTCTTCGGCGGCGGTATCCTCGTACCAATCAAAGCCTCTGATCGTGACAGGTGTTTTCCCATCTAGTTCCGGCTCGAAAATCTCAGCATTCTGCTCGCGCAGGTCTTTATTGACAATGTCTCGCTGGGAGTACAAATGCTGATAGAGCCATAAGGCAGCAAACTTCAACTGCCATTCGTCCGCCCACAGAGGATAGTCGTTGGGCCAAGGACGCGGATCACTCTCTAAAAAAGCCAGGGTGAGTTCGTGGCAGAGCATGTAGGCAAACTTCTCTTGCGTGAACTCACCAAAAATCGTATCAATCTCAGCAGGTACGACAATGCAGGCAGGAGACGACGCATCAGTCCAGTATGGCTGCGGGTTATCCAGTTCCTCATCCTCATTACGTGGTGCAAGAGGCCAATCAGCCATAGTAACCAGCAGGATTTCTAGTTCCGGCATAGGCTGATTGAGTAGTTGTGTGAGCAGCACGCCTGCTTTATCGATGGTTTGAAACACCCAGTGGGCGCGTGCTTGCTCACCCGTTGGATAGTAAACCGTGAGCGGTTCAGCTAAAGTTTCGTACAGTTCATAAGGAAAGTGCATGTTTTGTCTCCCTTGCCGCGTGCAGCAGTGAGCAAAATAGGAAAAAGAGGTGTCCTCAAAACACCTCTCTCCCTGGTAGGGGCGCTAGCTTCCTGCGCCACTGCTTATGCGCCTACGTAGCTCGTCAGCATTACGCTCCTTGCGGAAACTGCGGTACACATCATTAAAAAGCTGACGCAGGTGTGGAATATTTATCTGCTTGCCACCTTCATAATACTCAAGGGCAACCTCACCAATAGACCAAGTGGCAGCGCCAGCGATAGCTCCAGCGACAATGTCACCGCCAAAGGGGACTGCTTTAGCAGCTTGTTCGGCAAGGTACCGCATGCCTAATCCGCCAACCATAGTTGCCATCAGCTCCCGTGCGTGTTTCATTGTTTCTGCGCTATTCATAGACTCGCCATACAGCGCAGCAATGCGTAGTACCAGACGAACTTGCAAGCCTAGTAGAATGGGAATATCAACGAGTGGAATAGGTTCTATGCCTGCAGCTAGGCTAAGCAATGCAGCATTACGAATGATACGCCGAGCAGCCTGCCGTCGGAAGTAAGGTAGCTCTCGTCCTATCACCAGAGCTGCCTCTGGACTTGCCTCAATGACCCCAGGAATCAGCTCCTCGACAACATTCAACCCGGTCTTCGCTGAGATAGGAATGACACCCGGTACATCGAGCATCGCTGCTATCTCGCTTGCCAAGCGGTCACCGCCCTGCTTACCTTTGAGCACGTCAACTTTATTCACAGCGATGATAACAGGCTTTTCCAGCTTGCTGACAACTTCATATAGTTCTTTGTCTTTTGCTTGCAGCTCTTTTGAACCATCTATAAGCAAGACAATCACACTCGCCTGCTGCAAGCCACTTTGGGTGATATCCGAGAGTTCGGCAGGGCTATCGATGCCAGGGGTATCAATCAGGGTAAAAGGTCCAAAATCCGTGCGTATCAGGCTGCGTGTCGTACCTGCCTCTGCGGATACGGGAGAAAGTACTTCTCCTTTTAACTTATTGAAAAGTGTACTTTTTCCCGTATTAGGCTGGCCAACAATTACCACAGTATTATTTAAGCCCCGCAGCACCTCCTCATGTGCCTGCTTCCAATTCACGGCTTTCATGAAGTTTTGCACCATGCCCATGTTAGCAGGTATAAATTTTAACGCACTGATACCCAGATTGCGCCAAGTACGAAATCCATTGCTACCACTACTAGTATTCTTAGCATCTCCTTGCATCAATTTCTTTCCCTTCTCGATGATATTTGATTGCAGTGATAGGACATAACTTATTAGCCATTATAGCTGTCTTATAGGCTCAAGAGCAACCCCTAGCCCCTTCGCTAGCACACTATTCAGTCCGATGACGCCGTCTTCAGCATTTTGTTATATACTAGCCGTATGAAGCGCCGCCTTCAGCGGTGGAAGGAGGGGTGCAGTACCCCCACGGTGGTTCGAGGTGTCCACGCAACATCTCTTTATCCTGTTTTGGCCGCACCAGGCGGCGAAGTGGAGAGCACAGATGCCTACATCACCTGCACAGACTACTATCTATCAACGTCCCGCGGAACTGCTACAGCAACTTATCCGCTTCAACACAACGAACCCACCTGGGAACGAGCTAGCCTGTGTCACTTATATAAATACGTTATTGACAGAGGCCGGGTTTCAGACGACCATTCTTGCTAGCGAGCCGGCACGCCCCAATCTTATCACACGTCTACGTGGAAGCGGAAATGCGCCACCATTGTTGTTGCAGGGGCACGTTGACGTCGTAACCACAGAAAAGCAGAGTTGGCAGCAACCACCATTTGCAGCCAATGAGACCGACGGCTATATTTGGGGACGCGGCGCGTTAGACATGAAAGGCGCTGTTGCCATGATGATAGCGGCACTTCTGCGCGCCAAGGCTGAGGATATTCTGCTGCCTGGCGATGTTGTGCTCACTGTGTTGAGTGATGAAGAAGCTGGCGGAACGCTAGGAGCACAGTTCCTAGTGGATCGGCACCCTGAGTTGTTCAAGGATATACGCTATGCGCTTGGCGAGTTCGGTGGTTTCAGTCTGCACTTTGGCGGCAAAAAGTTTTATCCTATTCAGGTGCTAGAAAAGCAAATTTGTTGGTTAAAAGCAACGGTGCGTGGTCCAGGCGGCCACGGCTCAATCCCCATGCGCGGAGGAGCGGCAGCCAAGCTTGGATACATGCTCCAGGAACTCGACAAACACCGCCTTCCTCTACACAGCACTCCCATTCTGCAACAAATGGTCGAAAACATGGCAGCAGTAATACCGGCACCTCTGGGTCCACAGATGCTTCAACTCCTCAACCCGGCGCAGGCACAGCTAGCACTCAATGCACTTGGCACCCAAAAGTCACTCATTGAACCCTTACTGTACAATACTGCCAACGTCACCATCATACATGGCGGAAGCAAGATCAACGTGATTCCCAGCGAAATTGTGTGTGAGATAGATGGTCGCCTCTTGCCAGGCTTTAGCCCCCGCGATATGATAGACGAGTTACAGCAACTCATCGGAACGGATGTAGAGCTTGAAGTTGTGCGCTACGATCAAGGGCAGGCTAAGCCAAACATGGGCTTTTATGAAACACTAGTTACGATCTTACACGAAGCCGACCCAGATAGCACTCCTATACCTCTGCTCACGCCGGCAGTTACAGATGGACGTTTCTTCTCCCGACTAGGGATTCAAACCTATGGCTTCACTCCTATGAACTTACCGCCGGATTTCAATTTCTTGCAAACAGTTCATGCCGCTGACGAACGTATCCCCGTTGAGGCGATGGAATTTGGTACACACGCCATCTATGAAGCGTTGCGGCGTAATAAAGCGTAAAAGGAAGGTAGTAATGGTAGCACAACGATCACCACGAGCTATGAGCGTGGACGAGTGGCGTGAACTGGAGCGGACTAGCCACGACATCAAGCATGAGTATATCGACGGGCAAGTCTACGCCATGTCAGATGGGAGCCTTGCTCATTCTCGTATTGGCCTTAACGTCTGCATTGCCCTTGAAGGAGCGCTCGCAGCAGCAGGAAAGCCATGCTACATCTACAATTCAGATGCAGTCGCACGGCTCTCGCCTAAGCGCTACACCTACCCCGATGCTTTGGTAACGTGCGATGGACGCGACCAGCCAACGCCCGACAAGTAGGAGGTATTCAGCCCAACTTGACGCTCTAGTATGTCATCTGCCATAATCAGTTCACTATGGAAACTTCATCTCTCATATATGCTGGGCCAGAGCCTAGCTCACCGCAGCAGGTGCAAGCCATCATCGCGGAGCTGCGCCGCCTCTATCCTGATGCAAGCTGCACACTCAACTTCTCTACTCCGCTAGAGCTACTCGTTGCCACGCAACTAGCGGCTCAGTGTACCGACGAACGCGTCACCATCGTCACCGCGCAATTGTTCAAAAAATACCGTAGTGTAGAGGATTACGCCAGCGCCAGCCAGGAAGAACTTGAACAAGACATTCGCTCAACAGGGTTCTATCGCAACAAGGCCAAGAACATTCGAGCAGCCAGTCAACGTATTCTGATTACATACGGTGGCGAAGTGCCGAGTGTCATGCAGGATCTACTTAGCCTGCCTGGCGTGGCACGCAAAACGGCCAACGTCGTCTTAGGCTATGCATTCAACATCGTAGTAGGAATAGTTGTTGACACGCACGTAGGACGGCTCTCACGGCGTCTCGGCTGGACAAGCAGCGAGGATCCAGTAAAGATTGAGCAAGACCTTATGCGCATCATTCCAAGAGAAGATTGGCTCGATATTTCGCACTTGCTCATCTTTCATGGCCGCGCTACTTGCCTGGCACGCAAACCACTTTGCGAGCAATGCACACTCGCACAGCTTTGCCCGTCAGCGTTTGCTGCCAGGAAGTAAAGGGACGTGAACTACCACTTCCTCAGTAGTCGTGTCTGCTCATAAGCAGGGTCGCTATTATCTCTCTGCTCACTCCTGAGCCTACCAGAGGCAAGGAAGCCTAACCGCCCCAACCTGGGAGTAAGCCACTGATCCAAGCCGTAGTAGCGCCCCGCGGAGATGACGAGGAACACGCCAAAAAGGAGCGCATAGGGAAGCGCTGTTCCTATATCGGTGCTCTGCCCTGCTTTGAATGGCCCTCCACCACCCTCAGCGGTTGACCAGATGCCCAATGCCAGCAGAATGCCAACGACATAACTCAGATTGCTGAAGAGGCCAAGAATTAAGAGGACTGCGAGGGCTGCCTCTGTCGAGGCTTCAATGCGAGCAAAGAGCAATGGATTAACGCTAACGATGCCAGCCCAGAAGCCAATCCATGCATGTATCAGCGGAGGTTGACCATTCTGGGCTGCCGTAACTTGATCCAGAAACTTGTTTTGAAACTCAGGTTGCCACTTTAACCAGGCAGCAACAACCCAAACCAAGCCGAAGGCAACGCGTAATGCAGCAATACTCTTTGCTCTCACTGTGTTTACAGGAGACCACGTTTGGCGTACTCTGTCTCTAAGAGACACATCTGACTGTACTGACGGGGGAGCTGTGTTCAATCTCATAAGTTTTCACCCTCTCGTTTGTTTACGAATTTTCTCTACTGCTTGAATAGGGTAATTAGCATTGCGTCAAACATTGATACGCATTAAGTTACAGCTATGTAACTGCTCCACATAAATGGCTACTCAGTGACTATACTAATAGGCTATAGAAAACCCAGAAGTGTAGAACACTTAGACTTCATAGATTACACGCATGTCAGCAAAAATTGTGTACATACGCAGTTGATGAGGATAACAACACAGGGTCACAAAGACAAAGGGGCAGATGTATCAATGGGCGCTGCGTGGGCGTATAATAAAAAAAGTTGCTTGTCCTTATTGAATTTGTACTGGAGGTTCTCCTATGCAAGCGTGGATCGTTTATCTGCTAGCTCTTCTCTTCTTTCTGGCTTTGCCTCTTGTGGTTCTCCTGATCATGGAAGACCCCAAAGCACCTGATGAGTCCAAGCAAAAACAAGTGCCCGTTGCTAGCCCTAGCAGACCAGAACCAGTCACTTATGGTATTGTGGCTGTACTGTTGGCACTTATGGTCGCAGTAGCAATCGCCGCGAACAGACAACGTTGAATCACTTGTGCAGTTTCAGCAATCGTTCTTGCGTTTGCCGTAGTAGTTCGTCGCTTTTGCAGAAGGCGAAGCGTATATAGCCGTATCCAATATCGACGTGTTGTGGAGTATAAAACGGCTCTACTGGAATGCAAGCTACACCGACCTCTTTTATCAGATAGTTCGTAAATTCCATCGATGTTCCACTGAAGACGCTTGTGTAGTCTGCTAGGACGTAGAATGCTCCTTCTGGGATACAGTATTGTAGACCACTGCTTTCGAGTGCGCACAGCATCAGTTCACGCTTTGTGTGGTACATAGCTTGATATGCTTCATAGTACGTCTCAGGAAGACCGAGTGCATAGGCTATTGCTTGCTGGGAGGGATGATGCACCGCAAATGTCACGAACTGGTGCGCACGAGCTACACCCTCCACTAGTTCAGGAGGGCCATACACCCAGCCAACTTTCCAACCCGTCGTGCTGAACGACTTCCCACCACTACTCACGGTGACGGTTCGTTCAAACATGCCTGGCAGCGTAGCCATAGGAATATGCTGTGCGGGTGCAAAGAGCAGGTGCTCATACACTTCGTCGGCGATGACTGTCACGTCATGTTCGATACACAACTGGGCAATGAGGGCCAATTCTCGGCGGCTAAATACCCGTCCGGTGGGATTGTGCGGGCTGTTCAAAAGCAATGCTCGCGTTTTTTTGCTAAAGGCGGAACGCAGCTCGTCAGTATCAAACGTCCAGGTCGGTGGATGCAGTGGTACGTACACTGGAATGGCATTGGCCATGATGATATTGGGGACATATGAATCGAAGTACGGCTCGATCACAATCACTTCATCGCCGGGGTCAACCAGTCCCAACAGCGCAGAGAAAATACCTTCGGTTGCTCCCGCAGTGACGACCACTCCATTCTGCGGGTTGATATCAAGCTGATAGAAGCGTGCGGCGTGATCGACAACTGCCTGACGCAGGGCTACTGTTCCAGCACCAGGTGCATACTGGTTATATAGCCCGGCTTGTGCTGCTTGTACCAGATGCGTGATGACATCGTGTGGTGCATCAAAGTCTGGCTTGCCCTGCCCTAAATTCAGCGCTCCATACCGCTGTGCAAGGGTATTAATCTCAGTAAAGATGGTCGTACCAAATGTCTCCACGCGATGAGCAAAAGTGGACATATGTGAAGCCCTCCATTGCAAGAATGCCGAGATTGAACGGACCACAGGTGTGGCCCTTAGATTATATCAAATCGGCAGCATAGCTCATGCCAACCGACGCACGCCAGCGATCAAGCGTTTTCATATTCCCTAGTGTGTCTTGCCAGTTCATCGCTGGGGCCTGTCTTGTCTCGATATACTCAGCGACGGTAGCAGCTTCCAGAGTATAGAGAGGAGTACGACTCTCAACGGAAATTTCTTGCACCCTCTGCTCATCGTTTCGCTTGATAACAATGGTGCTATGCTCGCCCTCTGGCACCCACGGTTTTGGCACGAGGATAGAACCCTCTGAGCCGAAGATATGCACGACATTGTTCCCCATTACCTGCACACCTGCAAACAGTTGCGCGAGGATGCCACCGGGAAAAGTGAGGGAAGCGACAGCATATTCGTCTACGTGACTGAGCACGCCAATATGCGCGGCACCCACTACCTCGTCAGGCTCGGCACAGTCCTGGCCTAGCGCAGTGCCAGCGATCAAACGTGCCATCGAGGTGCAGTAGCAACCAACATCAAGAATGCTACCACCTCCCAGTGCATAGTTCAACAAGCGATTTTCAAGGTGAAAGGGAGTATGAAAACTAAAAGTGACCTGCATGGCATGTATCTTGCCAATCATGCCAGAACGAAGCAGTTCAATCAGTCTTGTCGTTTGTGGGTGACAACGATACATGAATGCTTCCATCAAGAAAACATCGTTGCGCCGTGCCGCTTCAATAATAGACATTGCCTCTCTATAATTGATGGCCAGCGGCTTCTCGCACAGGATATGTTTACCCGCCTTAGCAGCCTTGATGGCCCACTCTGCATGTAGTGCGTGAGGCGTCGAAATATACACGGCTTGCACGTCTTCATCGGCTAGCAATCCTCCATAGCTGCCATGACAACGCGCAATAGCATACTTCTCGCCAAACCTATCAGCGGCAGCCTGTGTACGGCTTCCCACAGCAACGAGAGCACCAGTTCCTAGTGCTCGCAGCCCTTGCGCAAAAATGTTGGCGATGATTCCCGTACCGAGGACGCCCCAGGCAAGAGGTGAAGTCATCTTCTTCTCTTTTTCCCCGGTCTGGTCAGTCCAGTAAGACTGGGCGTTTGCTTCAATTTGCTTTCATTGAGCAAGCGGCGGAACATTTGCACAAGTGGTACCTCTGGGTCTATATGCTCTGCTTTTTCTAAAAACAGTTCCGCTTGGCGATAATCACCGCTCTCCAAATGTATTGTTGCCAGTGCAATATTCAAATTAATAGAGTCGGGATTTGCGCTGAGACCGTCCTCAAGTGTTTCAATGGCTTTTGCAGGTCGATTGGTTGCATTGTACAGAGTGCTGAGCGTAAAGTAATAGTCTTCATTATCAGGTGCTAACGCGATGGCACGCCGATAGCTCGTCTCAGCCTCTTCAAAATTTTTGAGTGCTTGATGCGCTTCACCAAGGGCAAACCAGGAATCAGCAGAATCCGGTGCAAGTTGCACCACACGCTGACAATGTTTCAATGCTTCTCTATACTGTTCTTGCTCCGTGGCGATCTCACCTAGGTGCATCTCGACGTGCGCCTCATCAGACGGCTCAAGCGGCAAAGCTTTGGCTTGCAGTAGATGATCTTTCGCTTCATCAAGTTGCTTGTCCTCTATGAGCAGTTCTGCCAGGGAAATATGTGCCTCGAGGTTATCCTCAACAGTTAACGACTCGCGTAATGCTTTCTCGGCAAGCTCTAGGCAGCGTTCAGCACGTTCATCGTCTCCCTTATCAAAGTATCTATCACTGAGTCGTCGCTGCACTTCCGCCAGGCGTCTTAAGTTTAATCCACGCTGCTCGCCGAAACGTTGCGTCAATGCCTCCAAATAGACGATGCAACGCTCATATTGGGCAAATAGCAGCATACGACCAGCAGCTTGCTCGTAGAGCGAGTTATCAAGTGGCAACTTCTTGATGAGAGCATCAGTGTAGTAGGTGGCTTGCATTACAAGCAAGAGCACTTCCTCCAAGTAGTGTTGTGTTTCCTCGTCCGAGAGTTGCTGTATCTCTGCCGCTTTGTGCTGCTTGCTAAAATCTTCTAGATGCTTATCAAGCTCTTCAATTTTCTCCTGCAACTCCACAACGGATAGACCCTGAGCATGTTTTGTCTCGTCGGTCATGGTTTGAACGCGCCACTCACCCTGTTCCTGAACAAGAGTATAACTTGTCCAAAACCAGTGCCGTCCTGTTTCCTGGTAAATTGCACTTGCTTCGGCTAGCTCGGGAAGCGTAGTGAGAGGCATTTGCTCTAGCTCAACAGACCAGCCAGTCTCAATCTCTTTATTGCTAGTTGAGTAACCTGTACCGAAGAGATTGGGAAGCCAAAGCTTCGGTCTCTGAGGTTCGCATTCACGGATCAAGTTTGGCTCTAAGTCGCTTGGCTGAGCTTCTTCTGCCCACGCCTTGCGCCGTATCACCCACTCGTCCCTGGTAAGCCCTTCGCGCAGAGTGCTCTCACTGGAGAGAAGGTCATAAGCGATGCCATAGCCACCTTTCGCCCAGAACTCAATAAAGTTGATAACAACGTCCTGAGGCTCTAAGCCGTACAGGTCGAGAACTTGCTCGTCGTCTTCAGCATCCTCACCAAGATCGGGAGCCTCTAGCACCAGTTGTTTCACCAGCGAGAGATTAGCACGGTAGTCTTTGTGCGGTTGTGTGCCAAAGCGTTCATTGACATCTAGCGCATCTAGCAGTAGACGACGCCCGTGCGCTAACGAGCACTCCTTCGTTTTAACGTTGGGCATGCTTGTTGCCATACGAGCAGCAAAATTATCAAATCTGCGCTTGCTTTCAAACCTGATGAAAAAGTCTTTCACGCCATCATACCAAAATTCAAGCAGGAACCCGAGAATATATAACTCTGTAGGATCGTCCTCCTGTTCAAAGCAGAGCAGCAGTTGTACTTCACCTGCTGCCCGCGAATCGGTGACGATACCTTTCCAGAAACGCCCAGGAACAGCCGGAGCCTCAACCTGAACTGCAAATTGTGGTTGAACTGCTGGATGCCACTGTGGATAAATTCTATCGTTTTCAAGTCGTAGCAACGAGCGGCGCGCCTCTTTACGGACGCTTTTCAGAGGACTCAATGTGTTGAGAGCATTCAGGACATCAGCCGCATCGGTATGCTGCTCTTTTGCCAATGCCTTGAGCAAAGCCAACTGCGCCCCTTCCGGCAAGTCATTAGTTTCAGCCAACGCAGCTTCTGCCTGCTGCTGATCTGAACTGGCGTGCAAATTAGCAGCGATCTGTTGATAGTGCTCAAATACGGCCTGTGCTTGCGTGTTCTCTTCCTGCGAAATAGGGATTTGCGTGTTCTTTTTCTTTGCCATACTTTCCTCTTTACCTTACAACGTGACTACACTCATGTTTGCTTGGGGGTATTGTACTCTTCTTGTACGGGGTGTGCAAGATATCACCATGCCCCATCTAGAAAACTAAGACTATTAAGCACTTCTCTTTTGTGCTATCATTGAGCTGTCAGCAACATTGCTTACGGAGTCCAGTGTGAAAGCCGAAGACATCGAAAATTATCTGTCCCAGCTTGGCCAAGAGTTAGCGAAACAAGGTATTCAAGAGCCAATCCATCTCCTTCTCATAGGAGGTGCCTATATGCTTTTACTCGCCAGTAGTCCACGCAACACCGACGATATCGACATTTTCTGGCTAGAGGAAGAAGAAGGACTCCAACGAGCACTACGACCACTCCAAGAAGGGGTAAGCGCTGTTGCCCAGGTAAATCAGATCAACCCCGACTGGTTGAATTATATGACGCAACTCCTCATGTATGATCTCGTGATTGTTCCAGAAGGCAATTTATGGAAAACCTATGGCCCACTCCATATCTACGCTCCACCCCAGGAATACATTCTCGCACTCAAGATGTTTGCAGGACGCGAGAAAGACATAGAAGACTGTAAAATACTCCTTCAGCAGATAGAGATCAGTTCACGACAACAAGCCCAAAGTTTACTTGAACGTTACATTTTACCCGATGCACGACAAAATAATAGCGAAACGATTGCAAGGTCACTCGATACTCTTTTTGGAAAGCAACCAGCAAACAATGACGGAGCGGCATCATGAAAACGATTCAAACCATCGCACGAGCCTATCAACACATTTGCACTGGAGAAGAAGAGCCTTGGGTTGCATTAGGCAACTTCAGGAACGCCTGGTATGGCTATGCAAAGGATGATCGGCTAGCCCTAGTGAAGGATCCCATACCAGAACCAGAACTTCACACGAAACATACTCGCAATTGGGGAGCTTTCTGCGCGGCCTCAGTCGAGTTTCTCTGTGGTTGCTATAGCGTCCCTTGCCCAGAGTGGGTCCACGATCCCCGGTACATCCTCACAACACCGTGGTGGCCTGAATATGCCTCTGACCTCTCCACCCGCAGACAGTTGATGCAGATCACCCCAGCACCCTTTCTACGGCGTCATATCTTTTGCGGCAATCGGCTGTACCAAAACAAATATGAAATGAGTGCCTGGGCGCAAGAAGCAAGAGCCAGAGGCATTACAAACCCAGGAGAGATTTTCCGCTATGCGCGTCAAAAAGAGATCAGTATTCATGGAGGCTAGCAATCGCCACAATTTCTCAAGCAAATGCGGCCCCCCCGTTGTCATTTGCCGATGGATATGCCACTTGTCAGAATACATATTAGTTCATTTAACAATCCTTCATACAGAACCTTGCTCTCCTGGTGCAAGCGCACACGGACGTAGACGTTGGTCACTTCTAACGGTCGATCCATATCCAGGATTTGCAGGCGTGCAATGCGTGGGTCGGCGCGTAAGGAGTCACGATAAGCCTGTGCGCGCTCGGCAAGGGTGGTTGCACGCTGCATAGCGGCAAGGGCTGCCCCGGCGTTCATCTCCTTGCGCTGCCGCTCCCGCTCCTTCGTCTGAGCTTGCTCTTGTAGTTCTTGTTGCAGGTGCGCAATCTCCTGCGCCTGCTTGTGCTGAAGTTGCGCATTCTCCCGTGCTTGCTCTGCATTTTTTCTCTGCTGATAGACGACAAAACCACCAGCGATGAGGGCTGCTAGGATAGCTACCGCAGATGTGATCATTGCTGCGATGACGGTAGGGTCAAGTCCACCACTAGGGGTGCTGGCAGGGGTGGGTGTTGCCGCTGGTGAGAGGAGAATCGCTGCTATTACAATTAGCAGTAGTGGTATCTGTCGTTGCATGCTTCTCTCTCATTCTCAGGGCACACCCTGCCCTTGCTGCACATTCATTGCTCCATCAGCACAGCAGCCAGCTTGAGGATCTTCTCTTCGTGCGGCCATGCTTTGCGCGCCGCTTTCCAATTGGCAATCGCCTCTTGACGGCGCTTCTGGCTGCCCAACGCCTTCGCCCCTTCGACTCCTGCTAGCAGATAGTATTCAAATTTTTCCATGTTTCTTATTCCAACCGCCGCCGCCGCTTGCTCGTTGATGATCTGTATCTTGTAGCGCTCCGGCACGATGATGGTTGAGGGAAGTTGCCCGAACTGTACAAGAGCACTCATGGCATGCTGGCTGTGCTCCCGAATATGCGCAGCGTCGCTCTCCCCAAGGGCGAGATGGGTCATGCCTTCAAACAAGATGAGATGGTAGAGACCATAGTTCGCAGAGACGAAAAACGGAACCGCTCCGAACTCGCTAGGGAAGAGATTGCGAGCTTCACCCATGCAGCGGAGTGCATCCTGGATCTGTCCATTTTGTGCATAGGCATAAGCCAAGTCTGCAAGCACCTGGCTGCGTAAGGGGAGCACCACCTCCTTGTTCAGGTGCTGCTCAGCCTCTTGACGCTTCTGCAACATAGCCTCGGGCTGTCCGTTGCGGCCCAATGCTCCCCCCAGGAAGGTCAATGCGTAGATATACAAGTTGCGGTCCTCTGACATGCGTGCCAGCTCGACAGCCTGCTTCGCATACGCCAGCGCTTCACGAAAACGAAGTCGATGGAAGGACACGAGGTTCATTAGTAGACTGGCTTGAGCAGCTAGATGGGCCGCTGTCTTCTGGTATGGCGAAGACTGCCGTGCCAAGGCGACGAGCAATAGCAGATATCTGGGCAGGGCATACTCAACCGTGACTAAACCATCTCCATTGAGGAGATGCCAGCAGCTAGTGATGCTAGCGGTACATTGGGTGAGAAAGTCTTCCATGAGCACCGCAGTGAGTGGCCCCGTTTGCACTTTGGCCACGAGTGCGGTGGAGAGTATGGCCAGAGCCGCCAGAGCCGTCCGTCGCGACATTAGCACTTCACGGCTATTTCCATCGGATTGATGTGCCATCGTGTTCCATCTCTCTAGTTCGGTGTGTACTAACGCTTGCAATTGCTGACACGATACGCCCTCTGCTTGCCAGCTTGCTATCAGCGATGTGAGGTTAGTGAGCTGTTGACCAAACCACGTCGGCCAATCAAGCAGTTCTGTGTCCACAGCAGCGTCCTGTTGCACGTCTGAGGGTGGCACCAGCACTCCGCTTGCTGCTGGCACATAGGACGAGGCTGGCA
>Ga0213874_10000092_pt1 | contig 14141 bp, 9 predicted proteins | sample BarmaccomBMRX_R7_FD_160098 | JGI IMG/M metagenome (GOLD analysis project Ga0213874, IMG submission 160098) | Root-associated microbial communities from Barbacenia macrantha in rupestrian grasslands, the National Park of Serra do Cipo, Brazil - RX_R7 | ecosystem: Host-associated > Plants > Roots...
AACGCCTTGAAATCAATATCAATTGGCGGTGAATCAGAACCGCGAACCGTAACATCCTTATATGCCTCTCTGTTGCGATTCTTGAGGTCACTAAGTTTGAAAGCGTCTTTTAGGGGTAAATATCCAGGCCAGTCCCGTAGGGCAGGCGTCGGCACCAATGTGAGGTCTTTTACTAAGATGGTCTGCCCCGTTCCAATTTGGCGGTCTTTTGCCTGCACCAGAAACTGTACAGCTTTGCCCACACCAACTGGTCCATTGCCTGTTGCCACCAACACCGGGACTTTATTTTCCGAGGTACTCGCCAACATTAACACCCCAACTTCTGGCGGTATGGGCTTTTTATTGCTGTCTAGTAGCTGATTTTCGGCTAAAGACATGGGTAGCTTCAGCGACTTCAAAGCTGGCTGTTGAGTTGGCGTGCCGATCACCACTAACCGCTCAGTTAATTTCACTTCATCAAGGGTTTTGATGATGCGGGTATCCATGCGCCGATAGTCAGCTAATCTACCTAATGCCGATTGAAAGCGAGCGCTGGAGGTGAGCCAAGTCTGGTCAACTTGGTTTGGTAGCAGGTAAACCAGGCGATTTGGTTCTAAGCTGAGTTCGTCAAAAACTGGATAGGGAAACCCTTTAAAGTCGAGAACGAGTGGTAGGGGCTGGTAGTTGAATATGATTTTTGAATCCGGCATAACCTCTGTCCATAAGGACGGGTCATATGGGTCTTGAGTACAAGTAGGGGAGTTATTTTGCAGTGCCCCAAGGGTAATTTCGTTATAGTTTTGAATTGCTGAAAGCGGCACATCAAACACAGCGCTGCCAATTTCGCCCTGTTTCCGGTTGAGTGGAATTGTACCCACACTGGCACCATTAATCAGAACTGTGAGATTAGAGCGGGTGGCATAAAGTGCTGGGGAATGTCGATAGCGAATCTGGGCTTTGACAGATTTTAGCTGCCAATCGCGAGGACGGGTAAATCCCAGTCGGGCTTCATCATAGATACCCCGCAAGCTAAAGCGAGTCCCCACTACGGGGCTGCGGTTGAATTCTAAGACATACTGCTTGCCATCCGCAGGCACTTTGACTTCAGTAATTTCAGTCGGCGCATTGGGCAATGTCGGGTCAACGGGGGTTTTTTCTTTCCGCTCGTTTACCGTGCTTTCCCGCAGTGTCTCTGTTGATGGGGAAGGGGTGGGAATTTCTGGGGCGTCACTCTGGGCGTGAGCCAAGGTTGTGGTTAATGCCAGCAGGAGACCACAGCAGAGCAACGACAGTAAGACTAATGGATGTCGCTTCCAGAGAAAGCGTTGGTGTGACCCGTGATTTCTCTTGGGCAGATAGGTAAATGCTCGTGCGAGAAAGGGTTTCATCAGCAGGGGGTTAAGTTTTGTTACAAGATGCTGCCCCTGATGCCCGTTCTTTCTTTATAGAGATTGGGATGTCAGTAAAAGTTCTACTAATCTGGGTCTTGAACTGTAAAGGTTATTAGTCATTAGTTATTAGTCATTAGTTATTAGTTATTTGCTATTGACTACTGACTACTGACTATTGACTATTGACTTACGTCAAGGATGTCACCTACTTCATACAGAGTCTGTGCGATTTGATCCGGATTAGCGCTTGTATGCTAAAACCTTTTTACTCTCGTAGCCCTACTAATCTAACTAATCTTGTTCCTCAAAGTCATCGTTATTCTTAGATCCAAGAAGCCCTGCATATGCGAAACCGGGGAGCGTCAACTAAGCAAGTCCACGCCCGCAAGAAGCGATCGCATAATAAAATAGGTCAGCCTGAGGAATTAGATTTTAGATCTATGGACGTAGTGGAATTTTTTCAACAAAGTGCGGGTTCGTGGCAATCGCAGCGTACAACCCATCACCTTGCCTTCAAACGCTCCGAGATGGGAGAATCTGAGATTCGGGTAGAAGCCCTAGCTGCTGACCATCCAGAAATTATCGCCCTGTGTGAGTTCCATCAAATTGACCCGCATCTGGCTGTAGCTGGCTCCCACGTTACTTGGCAAGGTTCAATGTCCTGGGACAGAGAGAATGAGGGCAGCCATGTAGGCGAAACCGTATTTGCCCTTGTGCCAGATCAGGATAACCCTAGACAAGGCAGATTACTGCGAGAACGAGGCTATGCGGAAATTATGCCCGTGGTTGGTCGTTATCTTATGGATGATGATGGTGGACTGGTGCTGACCACTGAATATGAAACCATGAGTTCCATCGAACGTTTCTGGTTTGCTAGTCCCAATTTCCGGCTGCGAACCAGTACGGTAAAACGGTTTGGTGGATTTAGCACCACCTCGTTCTGCACTGAATCTCGGATTGAGGCTGACTCAACTACCGCTCTTGGTGAAAATTTTACTTCAGAGACAGTCCAGAAAGATGTCACCTCAAAATCGTTTTACTCTCTTTTGGGTTGGTAAGAAGGGTATGGAGTGTGGGGTGTGGGGTGTGGGGTAACACCCTAGTTTCGGTGGTACTCGTTTTCTCAAAAAAATTTCCTTCTTCCTCCGAAACCTGCAACCCTACTCCCTACACCCTTGGGTTGGTAAATTATCGTCTGCTGCTATTAACCCAAATTTTTGATGATTGTCGCCATTGAAAATCTTTAAACTTCAGTTAATGGAGGATCGATTTAAGCCAGGTTTTTCCGGACACTTCAATCAGTTATCAGTTGTCAGTTAGACGCTACGCATCGTCGCCTGAGCGCCGCTATCAGTTATCAGGTTTCAAATGGGGATTGAACCCCACGTGAAACCTACCATCTATAGAGATGGGGGACTCTTACTCCCACAAAAAACTGATACTGATAACTGAACACTTGTCACTGTTCACTGTTGAGGAAGTCACGGACAACCATAAGAAACTCGTGACGTACTCCTACACTTCCCTAGCGGGTAAGTGTAGGCTTCTCCTGCGAGACTTCCCGGATTCGCGTTTTATAGTGAGGCGAACGCCCAACCCCACTTTCTTTATAAGAATTCCAGAGTTAAGGTCACGAGGCATAGACGCGCCACAAGAGCATTCATGCCACCTATTGCTCAACTCCTTGGGAACCCTAGTTAGACATATCGCACAATGCTGAGATGTTCCTGTCGGATTGACTTTCACGACCAACCGCCCAGCTCTTGCAGCCTTGTACGGTAGGATTTCGTTCAAGAACCCGGCTATCCCAGCATCAGCAAAACTTTTATTCAGTCCAGACTTGGCGGACTGACCATTAGGTAGAAACTTGCCCTCTACATCCTGTTTGGGCTTATTCCGTTTTGCCATATTAGAAACTTTGAGGTCTTCTACAAAGATGACCATCACTTTATCTACTAGCTCCCCCGCTAGCTCGAAGTGCCATTGCTTGCGTTGTCGAGCTATTTGTTGGTGCAACCTAGCAATACGATTATTGAGTTTGCGGCGAGCAGTAGAACCTTTCTTTCTTAACTCTCGCTTGGCTTGGAGTTTGGCTAGCTTTTGTTCAGCTTGTCGGTAAAACTTGGGAGGTTCTACCATTGTGCCGTCAGAGCAAGCGGCAAAATACTCCAGACCAGCATCAACGCCAATGCTATTGGCTTCGGTCGGTTCAATGTCGATGGTTGGATTGTCTGGGACAACCGCATCTTCTAATGTCAACGTCACATACCAGCCATCTGCTTTGAGAGTAACCAACGCTCGCTTGATAACAAATCCAACGGGAACAGGACGGTGCTGGATGAACTTGATTTTTCCCAGTTTGGGAAGTTCAACACGATTACCTTGGATGCAATCAAGTTTTACTCGTTGATAGGCAAAAGTACGATAGCGATTTTTGCCTTTGAATCGAGGTTTGCCGCTTCGCTTGCCGTTGCTATCCCCCTTGACAAACCGAGCAAAAGCCAAATCCACCCGTTTTACCATGTCTTGCAAAACATCGGCGTGAATGTCTTTGTACCATTCCCGTTCTGCCCTAAGAGATACCAATGAACGCTTCTGCCCATAGTACTCAGGTTGCTCTCTAGGCTCGGCAATACTGCAAAACAATGGACAAGCATTAGCTGAACACCTGTTCAGTTCATGCCAATCAAATCTGTCTGCCAACAAAAAATTGTATTGATGCCGTAACATATCGAGCCATTTGCTCATACGGCATTTTTGGGCGGACGTTGGCAGTAGTTTGAACTGGTAGGCTAGTTTCATGAAATAATCATAGCAAACATCTAGATAAATGCTATATGCAGCAAATTAACTTTAGGATTGCAGATAGAGAAAAAGCTCACTTGGAGCGGTATTGTGAGCTTACAGAAAGAACAATTAGTGATGTACTTCGACAATACATTAGGAGTTTGTCTGTCTCCGGGGTATTGAACCCCATCGACAGATCTGCCATTCCTGAGGTTGGCGATGCTGGAACCACTTCCAGCATTTAAGCCTACCGTCTCGACACTGACCCTTCGGGTTCAGTGTGAGGCTCATGGCGGAATTAGCTGAAACTTTTGGGAATGAGAGCGTAGGCGCGACCTGAGAGGAAAAACGAACGTTCGCGAAGCGTCTGGGTAGGAGAAACGGTTTTAACTGCCTACCTTTTCTGCTACAATGTAGACATATCAACGCTTTTAGCTTCCTCCTTACCGCAAGCTGAAAAGCCTCTGCTTAAAGGGTGAGGAAAAAGTAGCCTCAATGGTCGTTTGACCGGAGAGAATTGTGGGAATTAGCACCCCCAAGAGTTGCTGAAAAGCTAAGACACAAGGAGGATAAGCACAGGTTTCACCTGCATTCTAAAGAATCCCCACGTCGAAGAGACCGGGGAGTGTCAAAAGAGCCTGAAAAAGCAGACAATCAACTACCCTCCCCACGCAATCTATAACGATAAAGTGATGAACGCTTGGGAAATCACCAGATGCCTTAAGGAATACAAAGCACAATCTCATCAGGATCGTCCAAAGATGCATCTACTGGAGTTGGATGAAGATGAGATGGAAGTTTTTTGGGCTTACTGGGGACAGCTCAAGGAAATAGGTGTGGATGCGACAGCAGAGTATCTACAGGAATCTCTAAATGGCAACCCTCACAATATGGAGAACGCCATTCTTGCACTACTTCAGTACAACAGTCGCCCTGGACATCAATGGCGTGATCAATACCACCCAACGCGATTTCTTGCCAAAGCGTTGAGAGAAGCATGGGAACCGAGTAGATCTACTGCGGCGCGGAGTTTTGAATTTTGAATAAAAAATAAACAACATTAAAGGGAACAGGGAATGGGCAACTCCCGAAGGGTGTTAGCGCGTTTAAGGTGGGCGATATCTTATTTTGCTGCATTAAATCATTCCAGAAACATTAAGAGCTTCAATCCTGATTACATAAGCCTTGCGACTTAAATCAGTTGTCATCTTGTGAATCGTATCTCTTCTAAGATTTGAAATACTTGCAGACAACTTAGCCAAATCAGCATAAAACTTACGGGCATTGTTCGATGTTTTAACTCCTAACTTCTTATTTCCCAGAACCTTGTTCCGATTACGCCATTGAATCTTACTTAGCTTGGTTTTCGCTTTTGAAGTCGTAACAGGCATCTGGTAAACAGAGCCATCGGAGCAATAGCTCAGGCATTTCACACCCAAATCTACCCGCATCTTTTGGTATTGATGAACAACGGGAGGTATCTTCTGGGCATCCAAAATAAAAGAAACGAACCACTTATCAGCAGTTCTTGAGACAGTGAATGTCTGAGAACTACAAATAAAGTTGATTCGTTCTTTTAGCCGAAATTGCTTTAACCCAGGCAGCTTGATTTGCTTGCCAGGATTGATCAAGACACGGTTGGTGAAAGCTAGAGCGGGTTTACCTTTTTCAGGATAAACACCTGATGTCTTGTAAATAGTAAAGGAATCACCTTTCTTTTTGGACTTCTTTTTAGGAAAGCCTCCTAACCCTTTGGGCCAGCGAGCCAAGGCATCTTTAGCATCCATAAATGCTGATTGATACACCGTGGAGGGGTAGTTTTTCATCCAGGCATGTTCAGGCTTGTGCATGGTTACTTGAGTGAATACTTTTTTAATAGCGTCAATACGTTTGGAGTCTCCGGCTTTGATCCATTCAAACCTCCAACTAGCTACTAAAAGGTCAACACAGTAGTTATAGACAAACCGCTTAAATCCCGCACAGCCGCGCATCAAAGAAGTTTCAACTTGATTTAGGTTGAGTTCTCTTTTTAATGCGTACATGGCTAGACTTACTTGTACTTATCTACATACGTAACTTTCGTAAATTGTGCGAAAGGCATTTTTCTGGCATTATAGATTTAGCTCAAGCAGCATAAGCCTCAGATTTTACCCTCCAGGGTAAGAGCAAGAAGAATGCTGTTGAGTAGAAATTATCGATGTAAGGAGGTCGCTTTCTTCAACTAACCCGTTAAAGCAAAAGGAGCCAAGATATCCTCTCTCAGCTAGCAATTCGCTAAATAACAGAGTAGCTTGAACTCCTAAATGTTTATTTTGTTAGTAGTGGTGTTTTGAATACCACTAAGTTTAAAGCACAGACGGTCTCAAAAAGTTTATATGCCACCAAGCCACAAACTGACCGTTCTGAAATGCTTAAAGAGTAAAAAAAGCACAACAAAGCAGACTGTTCTCATCTTATCAAGAATTCAATCTATCCACCTGGATTGGCTCTTGTTGGCACTTCGTGTTGCACTAATCAAAAACAAATAAGGAGCATCATGACTACAGCATTACAAAGTTTTAGTGATAACAATTCGCTTAATTCCACTTATTCTAAGAAAGAAAAACCCAAAAGTGTATTGGTGATTTTACGCCGCGAGTTTCTGACTTTATTACAACATTGCGTCGTCTCTCAGAAGCAAACTATTTACTGTGCAGCTAAGTTGATCGAGTACTACCGTCATTGGCGCAAGTGGAAGGTGGCTGTACATCGTACTGAGTGGATTTATCAACCACTTAAGAATATTTATGACGACTTGATGCAGGAACACAGCCGTCATGTCATCCGTGATGCGATCGCTTTATTGATGCAGTTGGGCTATTTAGAGCGACGTAAGAATCCTGGAAATGGTCAAGACCGCACCTATCAATACCGCTTACGTATTGATCGCCTAACAGATGCTCTTATTGATGCTAATAACCCTAACACTACATCAGATGTAAATGATATAAAAGACAGTTCTAACCCATCATTATCTGAAAACTATGCCGAATCTTCATTTGTCAGATCTGAACATGGCGAGTTCAATAATGAATCTGGGAATTTCATTGTTGAACAATATCCACAGATTCGATCCACTCTAGACAAACCCACAAAATCTGATGGAAAAAAAAGTTTTGAAGAAAAAAAAGACAAGAACGAAGATAAAGAGAGTGAATCAACATCTACGGTAGAAACAATAAGTTTTGAGGAAAATCTGCCAACTTCGCTGATTAATTCAAACGAAGATCAAAGTTCCGCCGACGGCGCTTTACAAAACTTTACAATTACAAGTCATACTACAGAAGGTGTTACTAATGATACAAATGAAGTAAATGAGGCATCCTGTGTTGTAGATGATGTAGATGGCGCAAATGAAGTAAATGAGGTATCTTGTGTTGTAAATGATATAAGTAACGTAAATGACATAAAAGAACAAACACTTAAACCAAAACACAAAGACGGACTTCAAAAACTTTTCGTTGTAGAAACTGACTATAAAGCTTCACCAGAAAGGCACAGAGAGCCTCGTCGCATCAAGATTGAAGGTTTAGACGAAGGAGAACATGAAGTTCTGTGGAAGCATCAAGAAAAGCTAATTGAGCTGAATGCAGACGTTGATTCAGACCGCATCCGAGATGCGATCGCTGATAATCCCCAGAATCTTGAAGATGCTATCTTGGCATTTTTTGAAGCATCTGCTAAAGGCAGACTTACCGAGGAATCAGCGACGGGCTATTTATACAACGCCTTAAGAAATGGGTGGAAACCCAGGTATCCCAACGTCCCAGACAATCAGAAGCCAAAATACTTTACAGCCCCGCCTGAGTTTTTTGAGAAGCGTCAACCTCCTACACTTGCTGAATTGGTAGAACTTAAGCGCCAAGCTTGGAAAGTACCGATTCTTCGTCCCACCATTGAGGCATGGGTTAAGGCAACTCCTGGTGTGATCCTCACAGATTCAGGTCCTGCATTGGAGGCTGGCTACGAGAGTTAGCTAAATTCGCGAGAAGCCTCACGTTTGACCCGAAGGGCAGCGTGGGACGAGGACGCAAGAAATCTACTACTGTGCTTTCTGTTGGGCAGGAAGCCTACGCTCCCCTACGGGTTAGCGTCGGTAGTTCACAGTTTGACACTCTGCGCTCTCTTCGAGACGCAGAATATAGCATCAGATAGACCAAAGCCTAATCCGAATGGGCGCTGTCAAGATGCCACACAGTTGATTTGGGGTCAACTCAATCTCTATGAGACTTTTCAGCTAGACCTAGAGGAGCGTTTGCCGATTGAAACGGCGGCGTCAGCGAGAGTCGAAACCTTGACCAGATGGGCGGACACAACGCTACGCAAGCCCAAGCGTAACAGCTTCCCTATATTTCCCCTGGGAACCAAAACAGAATTAATTTTATAGCCCTTGCTTTTTTGTAAATTACTCGTTACATTTATTTACATAATGTAATAAAACAAAAAAAGAAGCGATTATGTACACCACAACTAACGAAGACGGCGTCCTCAACAACTACGCTCCTGAAGCAACTATTTACTATGCTGAGTACCCCACTGTATGGGAGCAAAAACGTTATGCTCTTCAAGGTGCAGCGGCTACTTTGTTGGTCAGTATATTAATTTTGACTGCACTCACTGTCAGCTCCATTGGGTAGTGCCTGCTCATAGCCTGAAGATTTTTTGCCTACGCTCAACATTTGAATTCTCCCTAGCTTTATTACCCCAGAGTGGTTCCTGGGGTTTTGTTTTTCAGAGAAAATTTGAATTTAACGTGTCGCGGAAGTCCCCACCTTCAAGACGAGCGGGTTATATCGAGCGAAGCGAGTACCCGCAATGTCTAAGGTGGGGATAGGGAGCGGGAAGTCGGAGGAACGGAGACTTCCAATCCCTCTGACGCAGGTAAACGATCAATCCAATCCTCAATAAGCTGAGTAACTGTCTTTTCTTTGCCTTGAGCATAAGCCTTTAGTTTTAGCATTCGTTTCTCTGATATCCTTACGTGTAAGTTCTGGTTCTTCACAATATGTTGCAAATATCAACACATCAATGATACTATAAGCATGGTTGCTGACCCACCCACACGGCTCATAACAAACGGTCACAGTAGCAGTAATATGCGAACCCAAGTCTAAGAGCGTGAGAAAGGGGGAAAGATTCCGGTCACTGGTTCGCTGTGGTTACGTCCTAGCGGTAAAAGATAAGCCATACAGGAATGCACGAGAAAAGAATAAATGACCTGCGGAAGGTGGGTTGCTGCCTGGGTTCCCACGAAGGATAAAGGTTCACAAGAGCCAGAGATGCTGTGTAAGACTCGGACGGGATGCGAGTTCCTGACTTGTAGCAATACAAGTACCCAACAGAGCAACGGCAAATGAGACAGGAAACGTTGATGGTTGTTTGGTTGAAGCTCCGGCTTCAGCGAAGCAAGCCGGAGTACTTCACGTATTTAATTAATGCAGTAATGCAGTAAAAACATATAAAAATTAGTCCACGTAGGCGGACTTGGTTTTTGTAGCCCCAGGCTTCCAGCCTGCGGGCTGACAACAGTAACTGGCATCACCCACTGCACAACAGTAAAGTTCGAGTCAACGGCGAGAGCAAGTTTTGGTTCAAGCAATGCTGTTGGCATCGGCAGTATCTTTTCTTCAAGAAGCCTCACGCATCGACTGCCCAGGAGTGTCATGCGAAGCCTCAGTACCTTTCCCAATAAGGCTGAAAACCACGCCGTTTGAGAATGTCCACTTCTAGCCGCTGAATACGGTTAACAAACTCCAAGTTGCCAGCATCTGCAATTTGTTCCTGTTGCAGTTGTTTAAACCTCTCCAGTGCGGTAAATGGTTGGTCTTGAGCCACACTCAGTTCTGCCAAGGAGCGACGAGCAAGCATATCTTTGGGATTAATGGCGAGTATGCGGTTATAGAGTTTGGTTGCCTCCACAAATTTCTTTTGTTGAAAGCGCACCCCAGCCAGCGCCGCTAGCGCCCCAGTATTATCTGGTTGTCGTGCCAAAACACTGGAGTAAGCACGACTTGCCAGGTCTAAATCACCCAAATTTTGCGCCAATTCTCCCTGGACAAAATAAGCTCCTAAGTTGTCAGGATTACGAGCAATCAACTGGGCTACTCGGTCTTTTGCCCCTTGTGGGTCTCTGGTTGCCAGCACCTGAAGCTGTCGCAGTTGTAGCTGGATATTCTCCGGAGCAACAGCTAGTAGGGAATTGTACAATGCTTCTCGTTCAGGGGCAGGGGGCAGTGTGCCTACTATGTTGATTAATTCTTGGGGTGTATTGTTAGCAGGTTGGGTGGAAAGCCAACGATTGAGAACCGCTTCAGCTTCAGTTTGGCTAATCCGCTTGGCTTGGTAAGCAATCGCGGCACGTCCTAATGCCGTGCGTAAATCATTGGGATTACGCTGAAGCAGTTGGTCATAAAGAGCGATCGCATCATCTGCCCGCCCTTCTTGCAAACGGACTCCCGCCAACCCTCGCAGGGCATCATTGAGTAAATTGTCGCCAGGATTGCGATTAATCAAAGCTTCATAGGCTTTCGCACTCGTTTCTAAATTACCCTCGCGCCGCTCAATGTCAGCCAGTAATAAATCTGAGGTCAAGTCAGATGCCCCTAGTGATGTAGCTTTGTAAGCAGCTAAAGCCTGCTTTGCTGGAGAGAGCTGATTGCGCTGTAGGAACATCTGAGCGATGCGGAAGTTCAAAAATGGCGCTTCTACGCCAGAAGCTAGTAAGCTTTGGTAAACGGGCAGCAAGGCGGGGTTGGGAGGGTCGAGTTGCTGTAAACCTTGGGCAAGCGATCGCAATTCGGCAGGATCAGTGGGCAGGGGTTGCAGGGCAGAGACTAAGCGCTGCTCTAAATCTGCTTGTGATATTTGACCTAATTGACTTTGCAGCACTAGCTGCTTGACTAACAAACTCTTATTATTTGGCTGCAACTGCGTTAGTTGTTGATAAAGCGCCAGTGCAGCCGCACGTTCAGCAGGTAACTCACTAAGTACTTCTGCTGCTTCTTTGACTAAGGTAAAAGAGGGTTGTGGTGTGGAGGAAAGTATCTGGCGGTAGAGAGTTGCGCCTTCTTGATACAAATCAGTGCGGTCTTCATTACGACCAATTGTCGTTAGTGATCGCGCTAAGAATAGTGCCGCCTCTTTTTTCCCCCGCAATGTGTCCAGCACTTTTAACGCTTCGGGAAGCTGTTTATTAGCAGCGTATGCTTGGGCAAGAGATGAGCGAATCTCAATTTCCGTACTGTCGAACTTCTTCGACTGCTGCAACTTTTCATTGAGGATTTGGATTGCTTGAGTAACATTTCCCGTTTCCCGCAGAGCTAAAGCATAAGCTGAAACTTGATAAATGGGGATGGTTTTACCTGTCGCTTGATAGCGCTTAAATAACTCCAACCCACGGGTGTAATCTCCACTGTAGGTATAGATTTGAGCCGCACCTAAGAGTGTTTCTGGTGCAGGATTATTCGCCAAAGCAATTTGATAATCTGCAAACGCTTCTGTATAACGCCCCTGATAGCCTAGCAGCAATCCGCGTTGAGCGCGGGCTGACATATCATTGGGGGTTTGGCTTAACAGCGTGTCTAGTGCCTCAATGCCCCGCACCTGCCACTCCTGGCGATAACTACCTAATAAACCAACTGCTTTGAGGGCGGGTTTATTATTGGGGTCTTGAGCCAATACTTTTTGATAAGCATCCCAAGCTTCAGCGTCTTTTCCAGCTTTTTGGTAAGCAGTCGCAAGACCTAATTTAGCGTCTAATGATTGGGGAGAACTAGCAAGAGCTTGCTTAAAGGCAGTGATCGCATCGTTGACTAATCCTTGTTGTAGCAGTGTAAAACCACGTCGTGCTGCTGCTGGTACTGATTGAGCTTGAGCTGCTCTTTCTTGCCCAATGATAGGACTGATTGTAATTCCTCCAGCTAATCCTAAAACGATTAAGCAAGTCCACCAACGCAGCCGTCGGCTATTATTTTTGGCAGGAGATGTTGATAAAATTGGCATTTTCGCTTTTGTACTGTTCACCGAAATACTCTCCCCAGCAGAGAAGTTACATCAAACTCAGTTTTGATTCGGAACCCAAAAACGGTATCGGTAAATTGGTCACGTTCTTGCAGTGACACCGCTGCCCGTAGAATTGGTGAAATCCGGAAATCGTAAAATAATTCCCAGACATCGGGTACTTTTGCCCCAGTTTGGCGACGTAGCTCATCATTAGACAAATTGCGACCATAACCAAAACCAAGTCGGTCATCTCGTATAAACAAATCCAAGAAGTTGAGACCTAAGCTGTAGGTATCTCCACCGCGACCAATTGAGGTATTTTCGTAACGTCCATAGCGACCAAATAGCCCCATTTTCAGTTCTGGAATAAAGTATTCCGTATTAATTCCATAGGAACTTTCGCGGTCAGATGACCTGGGACCAAATTCGCCAGGATTTCTTTGAATACCGTAGATTTCCTTAAATCCATTGCGGTCAACATCTCGGTCTGTAGCATAGGTGGCACGGATAATTCCATTACCAAACCGGAACCCCAGTTCCCCAGCAAAGGCATCTAAGTTAAAGTCTAAGATGCTTTCTGCTGAAGAAAATCCCGCTGCTTTTGCTTCGATGTTGTCAGTAATATTCCAGTTCAACAGTACGGCGGGACGGGAGGCAATACCAGTGGCGGAAAGCGCGGGATTAGTTTGGAATACGGGGTTAAAGAAATGGGTGGCAGCGTCTTTGGCAAAGCTATTGCGGTCAAAATAAGACGTTAAATCCACTAACCCTGCTGTTAATCGCAGATTGGGTAAACTAGGCAGATTGCCAGTAAAGTACAGTTCATTGATGCGGAATGAACCTGCCTGAGGGTCGGAAAAGTCCGGTCCTGTGCCAATTTCCGCTGTACCTCCAACCAAGGCATTAGGAGAAATTGGGTAAATGCCTGTTAACCTTGCCCTTGCTGAGGAGTCTCCTTGATACAGGTAAACTCCTTGGAATACCAGGGAGGGAGCTAATGCATCGTTTCTTTGTGGAGTATTCTGAAGCGTCGGTGCTGGTTGTTGTGTATTTTCCCGCGAAGATTGTGCTTGCAAAGTTCCCCCAAGTAAAGCAGCACTGCCGGGACTTTTGTAAACTGTAGATTCTACCGCTGTTGCCACCGAGGTTTGAGCTAGTTGGGATGTAGGTGGAACTGCTTTCTCTATCGGATTTGGTGCTGGTTGAGGTGTAGGTAAGACTGCTGTAGGAAAAGGATTGGGTGCTGGTTGGGGGGAAGAAGCGACGCTTGAGGGAACTGTATTTTGCTTTGAATTTGCGGTAACATCTCCTACTTTCTCTTGCCTCCCATCAAATAAGACGCTTTTCGTAGGAGATAAGGGAAAGTGGGGAGAAGGTAACTCAGTATGAGTTAGTTCAAAAGCAGCGGGTTTGTTTTCTCTAGCTAATTGGTCATACCCATTGTCCTTAATTGATTTCACCTGCTGCGGTGGCACAAATCCAGGTTTAACTGTGGTGTGTTGGTCTCCGACAGCTATTTGACTGGGTGTATTCTGCTCAAGTGCTGGAAGTGTTGGTGTGACAACCGTTGCTGACGGGACAAAATTGGGTAAAACTGTAGTTGATTGATCAAGATTTTGGGTCGAAAACCCCGTGCTGGAAGCACGGCTCTCTGCTACGATGCTGGCAGTTTTGGATGAGGCATCGCCTGACTTTAAACGCAGACTTGGAGCGACTCTTGGACTACCCTCAGTAGCAAGTTGCTGTGAAGCGTCAAGGAATCCTCGTGCTTCAGGTCGAGGAGGTATGTCAACCTCTACAACTTGTTTTTCGGTTAGGTTGCTATCATTTGCCTGAAGTACAGGTATAACAGCAGTTGGCATGAATTTAAATTCACTCGTTGGAGATAAATTTTGAGCCGTAAACACGGGAAGTTTAGCAACTGAACCAAGTGTTGGAGACTCA
>Ga0213874_10000093_pt1 | contig 14084 bp, 12 predicted proteins | sample BarmaccomBMRX_R7_FD_160098 | JGI IMG/M metagenome (GOLD analysis project Ga0213874, IMG submission 160098) | Root-associated microbial communities from Barbacenia macrantha in rupestrian grasslands, the National Park of Serra do Cipo, Brazil - RX_R7 | ecosystem: Host-associated > Plants > Roots...
ATATTCATTGCAGTTGCTCGTCTCTGAGGCCAGCATCGACCAGTGCTCGCTTCAACAGGTCAGCTATGTCAAGGACAACCGCTTGCTGCTCTAGAAAGGCTACATCTAGGTCGGTGCTCTGCACTTTCAGGACGCCAAGCAGATCATACCAGAGATCATCTGCGCGTTGGTGGCTTCTCTTGAAGGCTTCAAGCAAAGATAAGATGACCAATTCAGGAGACAAGACGGAAATTGGCCGGCTCCCTTCAACCAAAGTTATCTGGCGCGTTCGATGAAATACCTGCTGGCTTCGTATTCGCTGCTCAGCAAGCGTTACGACCACCTTGAGCAAAGATGCCAGATGAACAAGGGTGAAGGGGAGCTTTTGTCGGATAGCTGTGTCTACCTCTTCTTCCTGAAATAAATACACTCCTCGTAAGCGATTGAGCAGAGCGGGACTATGTACCGCTTGTAGATCAGCAATTACATCAACCTGCAGTGTTGCCCGTTGCATGCCATAGAGCGAACTGGCAAGCGACCCCGCTAGAGCATAAGGAACATGCAGGGCTTCTAATGCCCCGATGCAGGGAATAACGGCTGCTTGGAACTCAGGAATGCCCTCCGATTGTATCCCGCGTGTATGTAAGACCATACGCAATTTATCAGCCAGATGCTTGCCATATTGACGCTCGATGAAAAGAAAACGGACCTCTTCATCATTGGCCTCTGGGTGAAGACGCTGAACGTCTTGTCTACCGGCCTCGATCATCAAAGTCGCCCACGACTGGATGAACTCGAAACGCTTGCTCACCGATGCCTCGCGGATCATGCTAATGAGCACTCGTTCAGCATCAATGCTCGTATCAATCGATTGTGTCCTCATGATCTTGCTCCAAGTGTTGTTAGAACAAGTATACTAGGGGAAGATCTCACTGTCAAGAGTTATCTCTGCTGCTCTATTGGGGAAAGCCGCTGATCCTGCTCTGTCGAGGTACGTTGGGCACGTAAAATTGTCTGTGGCTGCTGAAGTAGGGCGTCCTCAACGCGCTGGCGATGCTTGGGCAGCGTATTTTCTGGCAGAGCATCGGGCACGAAGTAACGACATACACGCGACTCTTCAGTACTGGTGAGTATGCCCCCCGTAACACGGCAACGAAACGTCAGCACCACTTCCTGTTTCTGAGGCTTGGAGTAGACGCCCACCAGTTGTTCTAGCTCGACCTCTAGTCCTGTCTCCTCGCGCACCTCACGGCGCAGGGCTTCGTCTACCGTCTCTCCCACTTCCATGCCTCCGCCAGGCAGATTCCACCAATCAATATCACGTCGATGCGCCAACAGCACTTGCCCATTTTCAAAGATCAGGGCATAGACTCCAATACGAAAGTAATGCGAACTTCTCGCCCCGTCCAAAAGCTCTGCCATAATTTGCCTGCCAACCTATCTTTTGTAGCATATACACAAGTTTCTCTGCACTACAGCTTATAAACACTGTACGCGGTATCATGCAAAACTAAGTGTGCGAGGTAATAAGCTTGCTCTTGATCCATCTCATCGGCATCGATCATCTCTTGCAACACCTGTCCAATCACCTGCCGTCCACGCAGTGCCGCCGCCCAGTGCATCTCTGGCACATAAATGCCATCAGAACTGTACATCAATTTGCTGGCAGGGGCCACACTGAGTGCTTGACGAGTGAAAGCGAGCATTTCTAATTTGTCCACGAAAGGAATAGTATAGGAGAGGTCGAAGTACACATGCGGATAGATAGTGGCAAGGTAGGCACCAAGTTGCGTATAGGGATAGCTTTCGTGGAGTAAAACAATCGGCATCGTTCTGTAGTCATGGCGCTCAAGTACGGCACGTAACTGTAGTGGATTGCCCAGTAACATATTGACACTACCGTCGCCGTAGCCTGTATGAAATTGCACAGCAACTTGCTGTTCAGCCGCACTGGCAAAGGTAATGTGCAAGAGATAATCGATGAGCGGCTTGTGGGCAATACGCAGTTGTCCCTTTCGTACCGCCTCTGCACGCGCCTCAGCAAAAGAAAGTGCTGCTTCGTCCTTACTCCACTCTGCAACGTCCAAACCAGTGCGATAGGCTACGATACTTTTGAAAGCACAATAGCCCTTCTCGCGAAGAGTGCTTACGTGCTCCGTAAAGCGCGCAATCACCTCGTCGAAGTCATCATATGCCACAACAAGACGCTGCATAAGCGTTTCCAGTCGCAGCAATTTGACTGTGCGACATCCCGCTACAGCGCTCATATGCTCTGGTGTGTAGCATTCTTCAGGCGCAGGATAGGCAGCATCGAGCACGAGCGTATCAATAGCGGCCTCCCCTACAAGACGCTCCAACAAGCCATTGGCGCTCACACTGCTCCTTGCCGCTATGACTGCATCTTCGTTACAGGCACAGTTGTAAAAAGACGCCATCTGTCGTATCATCCACAAATAGTAGACGGTGTTGGGGACATGCCTTTCAGCGAGGCTTGCAGCATTAGCTTCTGTGAAGTGGCGGCGCAATTGCAGTACATCCATGCGCTGGTTAGTCAGAACGGGATGACAATGGTTATCCACCACGGGCATGGTACTCAGGTCGAGCATATATCGATCTCTTAGAAAATACATTTTCGCAGCTTAAGGCACGCAATGGGAAAAATTATGTAGCCTACATGCTTTTGTACAGCATAGCACGTCGTATAGACACATCGCAACCTTTGTCGGAGAACAAAATATGTGATGATGCCTTGGGGCATGGCCCCAAGGCATCATTACCTTCATTTGGTTGAGGCCACAGGCCCCACTACCTTTACTTTTTGCCTACACTACACGACGACCATAGCCACCCGAAACAGCTCGCAAAATCGCAATCAGGATGCAGGCACCAATGAACGCAATAATGATGGTTCCAATAAGCCCACCTGCACTTATTCCTAGTAGGCTTGCTAGGAACCCGCCAATGATTGCGCCAACGATGCCTACAACAATATCACCAACGATACCATAGCCACCACCACGCATCACTACGCTGGCAAGAAAGCCTGCAATCAAACCAACAACAAGCCACCAAAGTAGGCTTCCAAGACTGATATCTGCTAGCACCAAAGTTGCAAGTACCATAATAGAACCTTCCTTCTCTTTCTTGTCTGAACAAGACCTCTTTGCAATACTACAACTCAACCTATGTGCCAGAATTTGCTCAGGTTTCGTTGTTTCCTATATATCACGCAGGCGGAGGTACATAAGTTTCATGTTCCTAGTCAAGAAGAGAGACTCTCATCATTTCGTAAACTTCTCTTAATCTTTCTCATTTTCAACGAGCAGCTAACATACATTGCTGCAAAAGTGTATAGCGCGCTCCGGTGCGTAGTAGTTCACTTTTCATAACAACTATGTGGTGTACATGATAAGTCTGGTGAGAGACGATGTCTTGCTGCTTTGTGACAAGCAACGCTCGTAGCCGCTGCTGCTCCAGTTGTGTTAAGGGTGCTTTGACACGAGCAAGGGTGAGGTGTGGCGAAAAAGGGCGTGTGCCGATGGCAAAACCGTATTGCTTCAAAGCTGTGTTGAGAAGATGATGCAGGTGAAGTAGAACACCTGAAGGCTCTTCGATGCCCAACCAGATGACACGCGGCTGAAGTGGCGAGCCGAAAACGCCAAGGCGTGCCAGCCAATACGTGAATGGCTTGACCTGCCTTGCAGCACCCTCAGCAGCTTGTATAGCCTGCGCTAGCTGTTCATCGGTTAGCTCTCCAAGAAAGGACAAAGTGAGGTGAATGCCTCGCGGGTCAACCCAACGTACACTCGGGAAGGAGTGAGCCATATGCTGGATGATTGCGGCTAGATGCTGCTGTAAGTCCTCATTCATTTCAAGGGCAATAAACGTCCTGGTCATTTAACCCATTTCTCGCTATCTCTACCTACTTTTGTGTAGATTAGCTATCCTCTCAGGGGAAAAGTGACATATAGACTATATGACGCCAAATGCTTCAAGGTGCCACAAAGTATACGACGCCCAAGAGACTACTTGACAACATGCCTTTTGTATGCTATACATAGTATGAACGTCATACAAAAGGCAGGTGCGTATGATAAACATGAAGGCATCGGCATGACAACGTAGTGAATACTCTTTTAGCTGCTACGCTTCAGAGTTAAGGTGATTTCCTCATCTCCTTTGTATTCTACGTAGAAGTGTTTATTGCATAAGAGACACGAATGTGAAGCTCCCACTTCATTTCCTTACCCACCCCTGACAGGTGGAGCGTGAGCTCGTTTCATACTTGTTTCTCTACTTAGACGTTCTGACGTATAGCAACAAGTTTTGTAACTAATTCAGTATCGTAGAATGACGTGTCGCCTTGTGCGGCGGAAGGCGGGAGGTGTGCAGGAACAGGAAGTTCCCCAAACTTGCTATCTTGCATCCCGCCAAGGGTTTTCTAGGTACTCCTGAAATCCCTTGCTGAAGAGTTATGGGGAGTATTTCTAAAAAGGGGTTTCCTAATGATACTATCTGCCTTCACTACCTCATCCCGTTCTGATCGCTGGACTCGTTGGGTCATCGCCATTGCAGCTTTCCTGATGCAGCTTGCGCTGGGTTCAGTCTATGCCTGGAGTGTTTTTCTCAGCCCAGTCATGGCACAATACCACATCTCAGAGCCTGCAGCTAATCTCACCTTCAGCCTCGTACAGCTTGCGCTAGGCGTCACCGCTGGCTTTGGGGGCTACCTCAATAGCCGCTTTGGCCCTCGCCTCATTGCCACAGCGGGTGGCATGCTCTACGGCCTAGGCGTCTTGCTGGCCGCATTTGCAGCTCCTCATTTGCCCATTCTGTATCTGACCTTTGGCATTCTTGGAGGCATCGGCATCGGCCTGGGCTACATTGTGGCTCTCGCCATGCTGCTCAAATGGTTCCCTGACCACCGTGGCTTCATTACTGGCCTAGCTGTGACCGGTTTTGGGGGAGGCGCTTTGATCACCGGACCCCTGGCAGCCTCCTTGATCAGGTCGGTTGGCTTAGGGCAGACCTTCCTCTGGCTGGGTCTAGCCTATCTTGTAGTTATTGTTGTAGTAGCGCAGTGCTTCCGCATAGCCCCAGAAGACTATGCTCCTGCTGGCTGGACGCCTTCGGCTCGCCAGCAGACAGGCCCGCTGCGTGAATACACCCTAGCAGAAGCCTTGCGTATGCGCCGATGGTACGCGCTCTGGCTGATGCTGGCCTTGAACGTAACGGCTGGGTCGGCCCTGATCTCGGTGGCTTCCCCCCTGGCACAGCAGTTCACGAATGTTGGGGTCTTGACTGCTGCCCTTATTGTCAGCGTCATTGCCCTGTTCAACGCCGCAGGGCGTCTCTTCTGGGGCTGGCTCTCCGATGGCATTGGTCGGCCCCTCGCCTTCCTGAGCATATTTGCACTACAAATGGTCGTCTTCGCGCTTATACCTTCGATTAGCAGTTTTGTGCTGCTGCTTATCCCGGCAGCCATCATAGGGTTGTGTGCCGGTGGAGGTTTTGGCACCATGCCAGCTTTTGTCGCTGATGTGTTCGGGGCGAAGCACGCAGGCACGATCTACGGCGTGATGCTGACAGCCTGGAGCGCAGGTGCGATTGTGGGTCCATTACTGATTGCCAGCTTAGCATATAAGACGGCGCTCTATATCATCGCGTTGATCATGCTGTTGAGCACGGTTTTGCCACTGCTGATACGTTCGCATATACGTAGGCGTAGCGTGGTAGAAGTGGTTGAGGCCACAGCAAGCTAAGCCAACTAACAAGGTTTTGGCTTAAAAAATGACACAGATTGCGGCGGTCCAGATGGACCGCCGCAATCTGTGTTTAAGCGAATCAAAGCCTTAAATTTTGTCTCCTGCTTCGTTTATATAGTCAAATATGGTATTATATCTGTAACTGACAAGGCCTTCTAACAAATACGGCGGTTCCCCTATATTATAAAGGAATATATCTTATGCAAAAAGAGCGGACATTCCTGCCTCAAACTATTGTATCACAGATGATGCAGATAGGTTCTACTAGGCAGCCATTTAGCAAAGAGAGCTGTGAGAAATCCTCACGTATTCGCAATGCGAAAGTTGTGCAGAGTGTTTGTCCCTACTGCGCAGTGGGATGCAGTTTGGATGTCTACGCTAAGGACGGCAAGGTGATTGATATCGAGGGCAATGCTGACAGCCCTATCAATCGTGGAACGCTCTGTCCCAAGGGTTCAGCCACATTCCAATATACAGTCAATCCCAGCCGCTTAACCCAAGTGCTCTACCGTGCACCATATAGCGATCACTGGGAAGGCAAATCGCTCGACTGGACAGTCGAGCAGATTGCTCAGCGTGTCAAAAAGGCACGGGATGAGACCTTCGTGCAAAGCTTGCCTGATGGGCGCGAGGTCAACCACACGCTGGGCATAGCTACCCTAGGTGGGGCAACGCTGGACATCGAAGAGAATTATGTGATAAAAAAACTTTTCGGCGGTGGGCTGGGCGTTGTCTCAATCGAGAACCAGGCCCGTATATGACACAGTTCCACTGTACCCGGTCTGGGTACATCATTGGGGCGTGGCGGTGCCACGACATTTCCACAAGACCTTGTCAATAGCGACGCTATTCTGATTATGGGTAGCAATATGGCCGAGGCTCACCCAGTGGCATTTGCCAATGTTGTCAAAGCTAAGGAGCAGGGAGCGAAGGTGATTCACGTAGACCCGCACTATTCGCGCACATCAGCCTTAGCCAACCTGCACGTTCCTATACGCTCTGGCAGTGATATCGTTTTCCTAGGGGCGATTATTCGCTACTTGCTAGAGAACAATGCCTACTTCTATGACTACGTGTCGCACTACACAAATGCAGCTACCTTGATTAGTGAAGACTACCGTGACAGCGAAGATTTAGATGGGCTATTCTCTGGTTTTGACCCTGAAACAGGGAGTTACAGTGATCAAAGCAGTTGGGACTACCAGCGTGATGCCGACGGACAGCCCTTGACCGACCCCAGCATGCAGCATCCGCAATGTGTTTTACAGATTCTGCGCCGCCACTTTGCACGTTACACCCCTCAAATGGTTGAGCGTGTGTGTGGAGTGCCACACGGGCAATGGATGCAAATCATGCACATACTCCTTGACAACTCGGGACGCGAACGCACCACTGCTTTGTGTTATGCCGTGGGCTGGACACAGCAATCCAAGGGGGTACAGATTATCCGCGCTGGAGCTATTATGCAACTCTTACTTGGCAACATTGGCCGACCTGGTGGAGGGGTTATGGCCTTGCGTGGTCATGCCTCGATCCAGGGTTCGACAGACGTGCCGACGCTCTATGACCTGTTGCCCGGCTACATGCCGCAGCCAAGTGCGCAGTTGCCGCAACAGACGCTTGCCCAATACGTTGCCACGGTAGGGCAGAAAACAGGCTGGTGGTCACATTTGCCCGCCTACATGCGTAGTTTGCTTAAGGCATGGTATGGCAAAGCCGCCGATGAGCAAGACGGCAATTGCTGTTATCGTTGGCTCCCCAAGACCACTGGCGACCATTCGCACCTGGTGACTAGCTACGCCATGCTCGATGGTAAGATACGTGGCTACTTCCTCTTTGGACAAAATCCTGCTGCTGGTAGTAGCAACGCCCGTATGCAGCGCAAAGCTCTGGAGCAGTTGGACTGGATGGTCGTTCGTGATCTCTATGAGGTTGAGTCAGCGGCATTCTGGTACAAAGGACCACACGGGGACGCAGTTGACCCAAGCAAGATCAAGACCGAGGTCTTCCTCTTACCTGCGGCTGCCTCGACAGAAAAAGAGGGCTGTTTCACCAATACGCAACGCGTGATACAATGGCGAGACAAGGCAGTCGATCCACCTGCTGATGCTCGCTCAGACCTGTGGTTCGTCTACCATCTTGGCAAACGCTTGAAAGAATTGTATGCTACTAGTAGAAAATGCAAGGATCAGGCATTGCTGGCATTGACCTGGGATTACCAGCGAGAAGAGCCAGAGCCAAACTCACGTATACTCGATGAGCCAGATACCCACCTCGTGTTGAAAGAGATCAACGGCTACTATGTATGTCCACCCGCTCAAACCGTTGGCAGGCAACATACATATACACTACGTGATGCGCCACATGTAGCAGGATTTGCAGCGCTCAAAGCCGATGGGAGTACGGCCTGTGGCTCGTGGATCTACAGCGGTGTCTATCCAGAACCCGGTAATAACCGTGCTGCGTCACGCATTGCTGATGGCTATCCTCCTTTACACTGGGGCTACGCCTGGCCTGCCAACCGGCGTATTCTCTATAATCGCGCCTCGGCTGACCCGCAAGGCCATCCATGGTCGGAGCGCAAGAAGTACGTCTGGTGGGACGAGCAACAAAAGCAATGGACAGGCTATGACGTACCGGATTTCCCACTGAGCAAGGCACCTGACTACACACCACCACCTGGTGCAACAGGCATGGATGCCATCTCTGGTAGTGACCCATTTATTATGCAACCTGACGGCAAAGGCTGGCTCTTTGCCCCTAAGGGGTTAAAAGATGGTCCGCTTCCCACACACTACGAAGCAGTGGAGTCACCCGTTTACAACGGCTTGTATCATCAGCAAAGTAACCCGACTACCCACTACTTTAAAGACCGACCCGATAATCACCTCGTGGCAGCAGCCGATGAAAATTATCCGATTGTGATTACGACCTATCGGCTCACCGAACACCATGTCAGTGGGCCAATGACACGTTGGCTGCCCTGGCTCAACGCCCTGCAACCGACACTTTTTGCCGAACTCAGTCCAGAACTGGCAGCAGAGCGCAAGATTAAGCATGGAGACTGGATGGTCATTAGCACTCCTCGTGGTGAGATCGAGGCACGAGCAGTGGTGACACGGCGTCTACGGCCACTGTATATCAACGAGCGTGTGATACACCAAATTGGCCTGCCATTCCATTGGGGGTTCCAGGGCAAAGCTACCGGCAGTATCACCAACGACCTAGCACATATAGTACTGGAGCCAAATGTGAGCATTCAAGAGGCTAAAGCGTTTATGTGTAACGTGCGCCCAGGACACCTACCCTGGATGAAGGAACAAAACTATGGTAGCTGAAACTTCGCAACGCACAACGCCCCTAGAGCTAGTGCAAGACATAGTATCGCCGCTACTCAAACAGCCAGCACCAGCGACCCAGCCAGCTATGGGTTTCTTCACCGATACCAGTATCTGCATCGGCTGCAAAGCCTGTGAGGTTGCCTGTAAGCAGTGGAACGAGCTTCCTGCTGAGAATGCTCAGTGGAGCGGGACAAGCTACGATAACACGCGACAGTTGAGCGCGACTACTTGGCGACACGTACAGTTTATTGAACAGATTGGGCGCGAGCCACCACAGGTTTCAACATTGCCCTTTCTCAACAATGATCGTTGGTTGATGCACAGCGATGTGTGTAAGCACTGTGCAAACGCACCATGCCAGGAGGCTTGCCCCACGGGAGCGATTATCCACACTGAGTTTGACACGGTCTACGTACAGCAAGACATCTGCAACGGTTGCGGCTACTGCGTTGTGGCCTGTCCCTTCGGAGTGATCGCTCGTGACGAGCAGGGCAGCCACACAGCACGTAAATGTACGCTGTGTTACGACCGCATGAAGGATGGTTTAGAGCCTGCCTGCGCTAAGGCATGCCCCACCGACTCAATCCAATATGGCGAAGTGGAACAACTCAAAGCGCAGGCACGCGAGCGGCTTGGCCTCTTGCACGAGCGAGGTGTGAGTGAAGCTCGTCTCTATGGTGTAGACGACAATATACTTGATGGCGACCTCAATTCGTTCTTTCTTCTGCTAGACGAGCCCGCAGTATATAACCTACCGCACAATCCATCACGCCCTTCAAATAATGTTATCCCAGCGTCGTGGTGGTCAATTGCTACAGCCCTCGTGCTAAGTTTGCTGGGCATATTCTTTTTCAGCAATAACAAATAAAATTCATCTAAGCTATAGGAAGGATTGCCAATGTTGGAAACTCATCTTCCCCAGGCTCTCATAGAGCGTCTTGCGCCGTCTCAACTCGCAGAGCATTTAGCAACGCTCACTACAGGTTATACGCCAAATTCAGAGCAGGAAGCGTCAGAACCTACCTACTATGACCTGCCCGTCCTGAAGGCTCCTGTCTGGCGCTGGGAAATTATCTGGTATTTCTTTTTCGGTGGATTGGCTGCCGGTTGCTACATCATTGCCAGTATCGCTGCTCTTTTTGGCTCACATGAAGACCGCATCGTGGCTCGCACGGGCTACTACCTCTCCCTACTAGCATTGTTGCCCTGCCCACCCCTGCTCATCAAAGACCTAGGGCGACCTGAGCGCTTCCTGCATATGCTGCGCATCTTCAAAGTGCGCTCCCCGATGTCAGTGGGTATGTGGGCAGTGATAAGCTTGTCATTCTTTAGTGGACTTACCACGCTCATTCAAGTGGCCAGAGACGGTCTGTTGGGGCATGCATGGGGAGCACGCTGGCTCGCCTCGCTTCCTCAGCGCTTGCTAGCACTTCCAGGGAGTGCCGTAGCACTGCTATTGGGTAGTTATACAGGTGTGCTGTTAACCGCGACTAGTATTCCTCTCTGGTCACGTAGTAAACTCTTAGGTGGGATATTTCTCATATCTGCGGTCTCTACCAGTACAGCTCTGATCTCCTTTGTCCTGCGTCTGGTGCGCACACCCCTCAGGACACTGCACAAGTTGGAGCGTTTGGAGTGGAGTGTCCTGCTGCTCGAGATGCTAGGTCTGCTTGCCTTTTTGCGTGCTTCTGGTCGCGCCGCCCGTCCGCTGGTAGGCACGGCACCAACGGAGCACGGCATGTCGTTCTGGCGCTTCGCTTTCGGAACTGGGCTAGCCCTGCCGTGGCTGTTGCAAACCCTGTCCCTGCTGGCAAAGCGTAGCCGCCAAAGTCCCTTCCCTGGCCTACTCATCTCGCTACTGGTACTGCTGGGCGGCTATGTTCTGCGCCGCACAATCGTCGAGGCAGGACATACATCGAGCCAAGACGCACGCACTACGCTGTGGAACGCTCGAAGTTAGTCTTTTACGAAGCCTGGCTCTACTCCTCTATTCCTGCCTGTGCAGTTTGGGAGGCAGTGATTTTCGCACCTTTGAGCGCCGCAGGACGGTAATGAGAGCCAATACAACAAAGATGACGATTGCCGCAAACTCCGCAAGACCACTTAGCAGATTAAGAAGCTTTGACTGCTGTGGCGTGAGCTGGATCAATGCGGGGTATGCCCCTGTAATAACGAAGCGTGGGTGACCGCCGACCTTGATCGTGCAGATGATCTGACGAGCAGGCAGATCAAGCATCACCACCTCTCCATTCTCAAGTGCCACAAAGCCAAGTCGCCCATCATTGGTAATGGCAACTGATTGTGGGGCCGCAATGAAGTGTAAAGAGCGACTAGGCTCATGTGGCAAGGTTGTCGACCCTACGCTGACAGGGGCAAGTACGTCGACCAGATTATGCTGCTGATCGGGAACGTATACTTCTCCCGTCGTGGCATCATAGTCCATTGGCCCAAAGTTTCCACTAGCGAGTAATGGTTTGGAAATGCGGTGGGTGTTCACATCTACCGCTAGCACGCTACCTTGACGTGTTGTGACGTAGACGGTTTCCCCCCCCGGAATAGAGAGATAATGCGGTTCTTCGCCTAAGGGAATGGTCGCCTGCCGTTTCCCATCAGTGTTGAAGATGGTCAGAACACCTGCATTGGCAACCCACAGTTGATTATCTACACCTCCGATAAGCCCTCCATCGATAACAGCAACCGCTAGCCCAGAGACAGGACCACTCGTCTGTAGAGTGCGTCGCACATCACACGTCGTGGGATCCAGAGCAGTCACAAGATTCGATTGATCGCCCGCCACGTAGAGTATGTTCATGCCAGGATCAAGGGTGAGCAAGGATAGATGACCAGGCAGACTTCTAGTACAGAAGACTTGCCTAGTTTTCGCAGCGATCACCGTCAACCGCCCAAGACTCGGTTGGGTCACATACAATAAGCGTCCATCGCTACTAAGTAAGATAGTTGCAGGGTTGCCCGCCACAGACAGTGCCCCCACCACCTGCCGCTGCATGACATCGATGACGCTGATCCCCTGTGATGTGCTGCTGACATAGGCCAGATTGGGTGCCCCTCCATCTGCATTCGCCTGGAGCGGGCAAAAGCATAGGAACGTGAGCGCCAAGAAGAGGGAAGAAACCACGACTGTTGTTCTTCCCCTGAGCGTTTGCATATTGCAGATCCTTACCTAAAAATGTACGAACACATATTACTACGTTTGAGACTCATTATTAGGACACGACCAGCAGATGAAATGTTGAGTTTTTACAAAGTGAAACCTCGCAAAAACTTAACATTTCAAAAATATACTTGACAAGTATATAACTGTGATCTAAGATTTAGTGGTAGACGTAATCCTCTATAGGCAAACTCATTTTTAAAGAAAGGAGGCAATCATGAGCATTCAACGACTTGTTACCTTAGTCGGCGGTATCGTTTTTATCCTGATTGGCATTCTCGGATTCATCAGCCCCCTCACTCCTGGAGGCGCATTGTTAGGTCTCTTTGCCGTGAACGCCGTTCACAACATCGTGCATCTCCTGCTCGGCATCATTGCACTTATAGCTGTATACATAGGCATGTCCCAGTTGTACAATCGGGTCATAGGTATTGTCTACCTGCTGCTGGCAATTCTGGGTTTCATACTCGTTCCTATTAGTGGAACACTGCTGCTGGTATCTATCAATTTGGCTGACAATTTCCTGCACCTGGTTTTCGGGATCATACTCGCCGGTGTCGGATTCCTACTACCCGCAGACGTTCAGACTGCTCGGGCATAATGCTGCTGTAAAGAACAAGCAGACAAAAAAGGAAATGATGAAGATGACATCTTCATCATTTCCTTTTTTGTCTGCCCACTCTAACTTTTGCACTTATACCTCGTACATATAAGGGAAGGGAGAGACACATATGGCGGCATCTGATAATACGAGCGATTCGCGTAAAACGACAACTGCTAAGCTTTCAAGGCTGGGAACAAAGGGCAATACAACACCATTAGATATAAATGAAGAGGATCAAACCCAGCAATCCAAGATTGTTGATAACCTGCACTTAACAGTCATTGAGGGATTCCAGGTTGGGCGCGGTGTGGCACGCATTGATCCCGATGACATGGTACGTCTAGGATGTCAAGCGGGCGATATTGTGCTGATTACAGGGGCACGTACAACGGCAGCTAAGGTTGTGCCGATTGCACTAGGGGACCGAGGCCAACAGACCATACAGATGGACAGCCAAGTGCGCCAGAACAGCGCTTCAGGACTAGGCGAACACGTTGTCGTACGCAAGGCTCAGGTACATACTGCTGAGAAGGTAACTGTTTTGCCACTGAGTAGTGGTGCGCCAATTCAAGAAGCTGATCTACAGTATATCGCACGCTATCTGGTGGGATTGCCAGTTGTGATTGGTGACCTGCTGCGTATCGGCACTCCAGGGGCTGCTCCGCGTGAACTGCTTGTCATCAGCACCACGCCAGCTACGCCAGCCTATACACTGCATAAGAGAAATACGGGTGAGATGCCGACGCTGGAAACGCCAACTCCTCCACAGCCAGCCGTTGATGTTGAGGCCGTGTTAGTTCAAGCGGGAACAGTGGTACGCGCTCAGGCACGTGGCGCTGCAAGCAGTACTCCGGGGCGTGTGAGCTACGAAGATATCGGTGGACTCGGCAAAGAACTGCAACGCATCCGTGAGATGATCGAACTGCCGTTGAAGTATCCCGCTGTATTTGATCGACTAGGAGTTGAGCCTCCCAAGGGGGTACTGCTATACGGACCGCCTGGTACTGGTAAGACGTTGATTGCACGCGTCGTAGCTGCTGAGACCAACGCAGCTTTTTTCGTTATCAACGGACCGGAGATTATCAACAAGTTTTACGGCGAGAGCGAGTCACGGCTGCGTTCTATCTTCCAGGAGGCACAACGCCGAGCACCCAGCATCATCTTTATTGACGAACTTGATGCGTTGGCCCCCAAACGAACCGAGATAGGCGGCGAGGTCGAAA
>Ga0213874_10000094_pt1 | contig 14075 bp, 8 predicted proteins | sample BarmaccomBMRX_R7_FD_160098 | JGI IMG/M metagenome (GOLD analysis project Ga0213874, IMG submission 160098) | Root-associated microbial communities from Barbacenia macrantha in rupestrian grasslands, the National Park of Serra do Cipo, Brazil - RX_R7 | ecosystem: Host-associated > Plants > Roots...
GCCGCCCCCAACACCACGAAGACGCTGGGATGGTAGCGCAAACGCAGTGACTGCGCGCGCACCGCGCCGGTGCGACGGCGCAGTCGCGCGATCGTATCGGCAGCCTGTCGCCGATTCCCGGTAAGCTCGCCCATGTGCCGTAGATTCGAGAAGATCTCGCCGTAGGTGTCGTCGGGCAGCAACTCGACGCGAATTCCGGCGCGGCGGAGCACCTGCACGAAACGTGCCTGCGCGGGAATTCCCAGCACGATCGTCGGCCGCAGCAGCGCAACGGCCTCCGCATTGACGCCCGTTGCATCCGCTACGCGCGGCAGCGCCGCGGTCGCCGGCGCATCCGTAAATGCGGAGACGCCCACGAGCCGTCCCGTCGCGCCGATGGCGGCGATGTCGTCGGCAAACGAGGGCACCAGCGTTACGATGCGCGCACCGCGCGCGGGCGGCGATGTTGAAGGCGAACGGCTCGGCGCGCCGCGCGCGCACGCGGCGAACGACGCGACGAGCGCGAACAGCGCGACGCAGCGAGGCACCTCCGCCTCTACGCACTACGCGGCGCTTCGCCCTGTGAAGGAGCGACGGCGCGGCTTTGGTAACGTTGCTCCCAGACGTTTGCGCGGGAAGCCGGTGAGAGACCGGCACGGTCGCGCCACTGTAAGCGGGGAGCAGCCCAAACGCCACTGTCCTTTGGGACGGGAAGGCCCGGGCGCCGGCAACGATCCGCGAGTCAGGATACCGCGGCAAACGCACGAGCATCATCCACCTCGCGTCAAGGAAAGGATTTGCAATGATACCACTCGTGGCCGCGATCGCGGCCTCTCCCTCACCGTCGCCAAGCCCCATTCCGCAGATTGCCCACGTCGTCACGAGCGATCGCGGTCAAGAGTCCGCGGCGCGCGCCGCGCGCACGACCTACGTTGTGACCGCGCAACAAATCGCGCGCGACGGCGATCGCACGATTGCAGACGCCCTCGAAAAGGTGCCGGGGGTCAACGTCGTGCGGTATGGAGCCTTCGGTTCACTAACCGCGGTTGGGATACGCGGCAGCTCGTCGCAACAGGTCCTGGTCTTGATGGACGGCTTGCCGGTCGCCGGCGTTCAAATCGATGACGTCAATCTGGAACAGTATTCGGTAACGGGCGTGAACCGCATCGAGGTCGTCGAAGGCGGCGGTTCGACGCTCTATGGATCGGGTTCCGTGGGGGGAGTCATCAATATCATCACCGCGACGCCAAGCACGCACGCCGCCGCTCTTGCGTCGACGGGCTCCTTTGGCGAAAGTTCGTATGCGCTTACAACGCCGTATCTTTCGTGGATGCGAACCTATGCGGCCAACGATTACTCCGTGGTGAACGCGCCAAACCGTCAGAACGCGCAGGCCGGACTGACGAGCCTGGCCGGACGATACGGCAAGGCCGTCGGCGCGTTTAACCTGACGATTTTGGGAAGCATCAACACCGCGCAGGCCGGAGCGCCGGGCCAGCTCGGGTCATTTTCACCCACGAATGAGGGTACCAATGTTGCCCGTAACCTGCAGCTCGATGCAGAGCACAGCGGCGCCCGTTCAACGGCAGAGTTGCAACTCGGCGTCTCGTCGGCCACGCTGACAGATACGTGCAACACGCCGGTCGACTCGAACTGCCCGAACTCATTTTTTCCGACGCCCTCACCATCCATGACGTCGAATCCACCGTACGCGCAAGTGTTGTACGACCAACGCTGGATGGCAAGCCTTCGTAACAACGTGGGCGACGACCACGAACGCATCGTCTATGGCGTTGACGTTGCGCGGGGAGTGGCGCGTGTGGATCCAGGGACGGGCGGCGGTTCGCCCACTGCGGCGGACAACGCGCCGATCTTTTACGACTACGCGCAGACCGCCGCGTACGGCCAAGCGCAGTGGTTCTGGCAGCGCGGGAGCGAGATCTACGCAGGCTTGCGCGCCGAACACGACGGCGGCGTGGGCGGCGCGTACTCGCCGTCGTTGGGCGGCATCTTCGTTTTCTCGAAGGCGCTGCAGCTGCGTGTAAATGCCGGGACTGCGTTCCGGGCGCCCACCGCAGAAGAGCTCTATTACCCGGGCTTTTCCAATCCGCATCTCCAACCGGAGCGCGAACGCACCGGCGACGCAACCTTCGTTGCGCCGACGTCGTGGGGAGAGGCCCGATTCGGCTGGTTTAGCTTGAGCGGATCGAACTTGATCGTCTCGCCGCCGCCGCTGTACGTTCCCGAAAATGTCGGTCGCGCCTCAATTCAAGGGTTGCTGCTGTCGCTGCAGGCGCGGACCCTCTATCACTGTGTCGCCAACCTCGACGTTACCAACGTCTATCGGGCGCAAGACCTCGCGAGCGGCCTGCGTATTCCAGGACGCGCGCCCGTCTTTGCCGTCGGGCTGGGTTTGCGCTATGAGGCTCCGGTGAATCGGCGCTTCGATGGATTCACGATCGGGGTGCGCGCGCAGGGAGCACAGGAATCGCCGGATCCGTTTCTGGCGCAGCGCTATGCAATCTATCAGCCGGCGGCGTTTACCGATCTGCAGGCCTACGTCGGCTACCGAATCACGCCGCTGCTCGTTATCGGAGTGCGGGGCGAAAACTTAGGAAACGATCGCTACGCGCTCTATGCCGGTTATCCGATGCCGGGCCGCTCGGTGAGCATCGAACTGCGCAGTAGATGACGCGCGCGGCCACCTTGGCGCTGCTGACCGCCGGCGTCCTCGTCGCGGCGGTCGGCAGCCTCTTCGTAGGCGCGACGGCGCTCGACGCGCGCCAAATTCTCGAGACGCTCGCGCATCCGCACGCCTCCGGTCCCGTCGCGATCATCGTTTGGCAGTTGCGGCTCGCGCGCATCTGCGTCGCGGCGACGGTCGGTGCGTGCCTTGCGCTCTGCGGAGCGATGCTTCAAGGAATGTTACGCAATCCGCTCGTGGACCCGTACTTGACCGGAGTGAGCGCCGCGGCCGCCGCTGCGATCGCGATTGCGATCGTGGCGGGCGTGAGCGTCGCCTTCACGCCGGCGATCGGTTTCATCGCCGGACTCGGAGCGGCGATCGTCGTTGCGGCGCTCGCCCGCCGCGGCAGCGGCATCGATCCGCAGCGTTTGATCCTCGCGGGCGTCTCGCTCTCGATGCTCTTTGCCGCCGTCGTGACGCTCGTGCTCGTCCGCGCACAATCGACGAGCGCCGCGGGCACGATCGTCGCGTGGCTCGCGGGTTCGATGGCGGGCCGCAGCTGGCGCGATCTCGCGCTGACTGCGCCCTATGCGGCGTTGGGAGTGCTGCTTGCGGCCGGCACGGCTCGAGCGCTGGACGCACTGCGCGTGGGGGAGTCGCGTGCACGGGCCGTCGGCGTCAACGTGGATCGCGCTCAATGGTTGATTCTCGGCGCGTCGTCGCTGCTGGCAGCGAGCAGCGTCGTCCTGGCCGGCCTCGTAGGATTCATCGGCTTGCTCGTGCCCCACATCGCGCGGCGCCTCGTGGGATCGCAAGCACGCCTCTTGTTTCCGGCCTGCGCGGCGATCGGCGCGGCCCTCTGCATGATCGCCGACGCGGTCTGCCGCAGGATCGTCGCACCGGCGGAGTTGCCGATCGGAGTACTGTTGGCGCTGATCGGCGTTCCGGCGTTCCTCTATCTCTACTTGCGTCCGGCAGGGCGCGCCGGCGCCGGAGGATGATCGCCCTCGACGCGCTGACCGTTCGCATCGGCGGGCGCGACCTGCTACGCAATCTCCGGGCGCGGATTGCGCCCGGCGAGTTCGTTGCCGTCGTCGGTCCAAACGGCGTCGGCAAGACGACGCTCTTGCGCACGATCGCCGGTCTGCATCCGATTTCGTCGGGCGCGGTGCTGGTCATGGGTAGCGATCTTCGCGCGCTGTCCGTGCGCGAGCGCGCAACGCGCGCCGCGTTCGTCACCGCCGAAGAGACGGTGTTCGAGCACTTGGCGGTTCGCGAGGTCGTAGCGATGGGACGGCTCGCACATGCGAAGTGGTGGCGTTGGACGCGCAATCCGAACGACGAAGCCGCCATTGATACGGCGATCGCGTCGGTCGGAATGCGCGACATGGCGGATCGCGACGTCGCGACGCTGAGCGCGGGCGAGCGTCAGCGCGCGTGGATTGCACTCGGCCTCGCGCAAGAAACGCCGATTCTTCTTCTCGACGAGCCGACGAGCCACTTAGACGTGCGCGTCGCGCAGGAGATTTTGCAACTGCTCGTGCGCTTGGCGCGCGGCGGCAAGACCATTCTCTGCGCCCTCCACGACCTCAACGAGGCGTCGGCCTACGCCGATCGGATCGCGCTTCTGAGCGAACGACAGTTGCTTGCGATCGCGACGCCGCAACGCCTGCTGGGCACGGAGCTGATCGAACGCGCCTACGGCATCGCGCTCGACCGCATCAATCTCGCCGACGGGACGCCACGCGTCTTCGCGCGGCCTCGAAGGCATCGCGCCGGTGCGGTCGAAGAACGCGCTCCCGTGCAAACGAAAGTCGATCCCGGGATCTTCAAGTCCTACGACGTTCGAGGCATCTACCCAACGCAGCTCAACGAAGACGTCGCTTACGCGATCGGGCGCTGCTTCGTTGCGTTACTGGGGGTAGATAAGCCGCGCATCGCCGCCGGTCGCGACATGCGGCCGTCGGGCGCCCACCTCGCGCAGGGCTTTGCGCGCGGCGCAAGCGACGCCGGCGCCGACGTCGTGCAGATCGGGATGGTGTCGACCGACGCGCTCTATTTTGCGGTCGGGAAGTTTGGGTTCGACGGCGGCGTCATGATCACGGCGTCGCACAATCCGGCGCAATACAACGGAATGAAGTTTACGCGGGCGCAGGCACGAGCGATCTCGCTCGACACCGGACTATCCACCATTGCGCAGCGGCTTGCGTCGGGCGAGTTGCCGCCGAAGGCAGCGAAGCCCGGCACGATCTCGGAGCGAGACATCCTGGACGATTTTGCGGAGCACTGCCTGTCCTTCGTCGACCGCGCGAAGATCAAGCCGTTTAAAATCGCGATCGATGCGGGCAACGGTATGGCCGGCGAAACGATTCCCCACGTCTTTCGATCCCTGCCGTGCGACGTCGTGCCGATCTACTTTGAGCTCGACGGCAGTTTCCCCAATCATCCGGCAAGCCCGATCGAACCGGAGAACATGGCCGACCTGCAGGCCGAGGTGAAGAAGCATCACTGCGATCTCGGGGTCGCCTTCGACGGAGACGCCGACCGCATGTTCATCGTAGACGAAAAGGCCGGACTGATCGACGGCAGCACCGTTACCGCGCTCGTGGCCCTCAACACGTTGAAGAAGCATCCCGGTTCAAAAATTCTATACAATCTGATCTGCAGCCGCAGCGTCCCCGAGCTGATCGAAAAGGCTGGCGGCATTCCCGTCCGTTCGAAAGTCGGACACTCGATCATCAAGGAAATCATGCGGGAACAAGACATCGTCTTTGGAGGCGAGCATAGCGGACACTTTTATTTTCGCGACAACTGGTACGCCGACTCGGGAATGATCGCGCTTCTTGCCTGTTTGGAGCTCTTCAGCGAGGCCGGAAAACCGGTGAGCGAGGTAATCGCGCCGATCGACACCCGGTTTCGCTCGGGGGAGATCAACACCAAGGTGAACGACATCCCCGCGAAGCTGGCGGAGATCCAGGAACACTATAAAGATGCCGACATCGATCACCTCGATGGCGTAACGATCTCGTATCCGCACTGGTGGATGAACGTCCGTCCGTCGAACACCGAACCGTTGCTGCGGCTCAACGTCGAAGGCGATACCCGCGAACTGATGGAGCAACACCGCGATGAGGCACTTGCGCTGATTCGCAGCTAGCTGATTCGCAGTTAGAGGAGAAGACCTCAATGTTGCTTGGGCCGGCATTCATCGCGGTTGGGGACGGAACCTCAACGTTCGGCCGCGTCGCAATAGAGAACGGGCGGATCGCGGACGTTCTTCCGGCCGACGGCGACGCCCACTATCCCCTTCCCCAAGGCAGCAGCATCGCGCCCGGATTGATCGACGTCCACACCAACGGTGCCGAGGAGTACGTCTTCAACCGCGACCAGGGGCAAGCGGTCGCGGTCGTGTCGCGGGCGTACGCGCGGCTGGGAGCGACCGGCTTCGTCGCGGGGGTAATCACGGCGCCGTGGGAGTCCATGCTGCACGCCGCGTCCGATATCGTCGAAGCAGCGAACGAGCTCGAAGAGGAGCCACCGCAGGGCGCGCGTTGCTTGGGCGTTCACTTCGAAGGTCCGTTTCTCAACTCGAAGTTTCGGCGGATTCACCGCCACGAATGGTTGATGCCCGCGAGCGCGCAGCGCGCGAAGGAGATGATCGAGGCCTGTCGCGGCGCGTGTCTGCTCGTTACGATGGCCCCCGAGGTGGACGGCGCGAGCGACGCGCTACGCGTCTTTCTCGACAACGGCGTCGTTTGTTCGGCGGGCCACACGGCGACGCGCTACCGCGAAGGCATGCTGGCCATCGGGCTAGGCTTTCGTTCGCTGACCCACGCCTTCAACGGCATGCCGCCCTTGGACCACCGCGACCCATCGCTCTTGGCGGCGTTCATTCAAGATCGCCGCACGCTCGTCCAAGTCATTTGCGACGGTTTTCACGTCTCGCCGGTGATGATCGACATCCTGCACCGCACGCTCGGCGATCGAGTCGTGCTCGTCACCGACAACATGCCGGCCTCCGATCCGGGTTACCGAGTGGAAGGCGGCGTCATGCGCTCGGCGGACGGCACGATCGCGGGAAGCGCCTTAGCTATCGACGACGCGCTGCGCAACTATATGTCGTACGCTCAGATTCCTTTTGCTCAGGCGATTGTCGCCGCCACGCATGCGCCCGCGCGGCTCATCGGCCACGAATCCGAGATGGGTCGCGTTACGCGCGGGGCGCGCGCGGATCTTTCATTCTGGGACCGAGAGTACGGCGTCATCGCGACGATGGTCGGCGGCCGTTTCGTCTACAACCGGCTCGAGGTGCCGGTTTAGCGCCGAGCGCAGCATTGTGATCGCGGCGTACAGCACGACGATTACGACGAGCCAGCGCACCCAGACCAACGGCAGCGACTTCACGAGGTACGCCGCAATCAACACGCCCGGGACGCCCCCGAGCGTCAACCCCATCGCGGCGCGCATCGAGAACGCGTTATAACGGATAAAGCGCAGGCTTGCGACGGGCATCAGAAATGCGCAGGAGCCCATCATGATGGGGAACGCCGCGATCGGATTCATGCCGAGCAGGCTGACCAAGATCATGCACGGAGCGTACAACCCGATACCGATCGTCATCAGCGCACCCAGGCAAAAACTCACGAAGATGCCGATCGCGAGCTTCGTTCCGAACAACCCCAGCGACGCACCGCTCAGGCCGAAGTGACTACCCTTGAGATTGCTCAAAGTGAAGAGCACCGCGGCGGCGATCAGCGCGCTGCCCATACCGATCTGCACCGAGCGCCTCGGCAGGCGCGCCACCCAGCCCGCGCCGAGCCACGCACCGATGACGGAAGCGAGAATCAGGAGGATCAACGTCGGCGGCTCGACCGCGACGATGACGATGAAGATGGCCGCTTCGGCGATCGTGGGGAGCGCGTGGCCGACGTTCAGCGTTCCCGGGATGCGTTCGTCGGGAACGAATCGCAGGAACTTAAAGAGCGACGTCGTCGTCGCGAACGATCCGATGCCGAGCGTATCGAAGAAGTTCGTGACGAAGCCGATGCCGATAGCGATCGCCGCCGATAGCGGAGTCGGTCGCCTCGAGCGATCGCGCGGCAGCGCGCGCACCAAGGCCACGATCAGTACCACCGCCACAACGGCCAGGCCGACGTAGAGAATCGTCCGGACGGTCATCGTTCCAAACGGTACGCCCGCGGCGCGCGAGCGCCTGCTAGGGGAACCGGGGCTATGAGGCGGCGAGCTCCCGGACTGCTGCCGCGTTAAAGTAGGTGGCCTTCGGATGGTGCATCACGATCGCCGCGGTCGATTGCTCCGGAACGATCTGAAAGCCCGGCGTTAGCGTGACGCCGATCGCCTTCGTGGCGTCGAGCAGGCGAAACACGATCTCGTGCTGGCTCAAATCCGGACATGCCCCGTAGCCCCAGGAGTAGCGCTTGCCGCGTTCCTCGGGTAACCCGAGCTCGGCACGGATATGGCGGTGGACATACTCCGCCAGCGCTTCGGCCGATTGCACCGAGAAGCCGTGCAGAAAGTACGCTTCGCTGTATTCGCCGGCAGACTGCAGCGCCGCGATTCGCGCGGCCGCGCGTTCGCCGACCGTAACGATCTGCAGCGCGACGACGTCCGAAGGACCGCCGCCCTGCGGTTCGCGCAGGTAATCGGCTAAACTCAAATGCTCGCCGCCGACCTGCCGGGGAAACTCCATGCGAGCGACTTCCGTTCGGTGATCCCGAGGATCGTACAAAATGACGTTGTCGCTCGCGCCGGCCGCCGGGAAGTATCCATAGACGGCGCGCGGCAGTAAGGTGCCGTCTTCGATGGACTCTCGCTGATAACGGCGCAGTCGCGGCTCGAACTCGTCGGCGACTAGGCGTTCGAATGCGCCACCTTTGACGTTGGCCGCACCCCACGACAGACGGTACAGGCTGCGCAAATCGAAACACGGCCAGAGCACGTCCGGCGTTGGCTCGAGCGTGCGCGCCCCCCAAAACGGCGGTGTGGGAACGTCGGCGTGTTCTTGCTTAACGGCGGAAACGGCAACGGGCCGCGTCACCGCCGCGGGCCTGCGCCGCGCTTGCGCCGCAACGGCGTCGCGTTTGGCCGCTTCGAGGAGCGCATCGCGCCGCGCTGCGTCTCCCGTGAGGGCGTCGACGATCTCGAGACCCTCGAACGCGTCGCGCGCATAGAATAGGCCGGGCTCGAAGAAGCGCGCGCCGTCGTCCAGCATCGCGATACGCCGCCCAAAGTCGCGATTGATCGCCGCGCCGCCGACGATCACGGGAAAGTGCAGACCGCGGGAGTCTTGCTCTTCGACGCAGATCGGCATCTGTTTGCTGGTCGAGACCAGCAGCGCGGAGAGGCCGATCGCATCGGCCTGCACCTCGACCGCCTTGTCGAGAATCACGTTCATCGGCACCTGCTTGCCAAGGTCGTGCACGGTGTAGCCGTTGTTCGACAAAATCGTGTGGACGAGGTTCTTGCCGATGTCGTGAACGTCGCCGAAAACGGTCGCCAGCACCACCGTGCCTTTCGTCGCGCCTGCGCGCCGCTCGAGAAACTGCTCGAGGTGGGCGACGGCCTTCTTCATCACCTCCGCCGACTGTAAGACGAACGGCAAGATGAGCTCGCCGCGACCGAAGCGGTCGCCCACCTCTTTCATCGCAGGCAAGAGAATCTCGTTGAGCACCTGCACCGGCGTGCGTTGCTCCAAGGCCTCGTCGATCTTCGCCTCTATGCCGTCCTTGCGCCGGCCCAAGATCGCTTGCGCGATGCGCTGCTCGATCGGCAGATCCTCGATCGCCTCCGCCATCGTTGCGTCGGCCGCCGATTCGCCGGCGTTGGCCTCGAAGTGCTCGATCAGCCGCGCGAGAGCGTCTTCTCTGGCGTTGAATACGAGATCGTCGCAGAGCTCCCGGACGGCCGCGTCGATTTCGAAGTAGGGAACGATTTCTTTGGCGTGCACGAGCGCGCAGTCGAGACCCGCCTGCACGCAGTGATGCAGAAAGACCGAGTTCAGCACGCCGCGCGCCGCCGGTTTCAATCCGAACGAGACGTTCGAGACGCCGAGCGACGTCAAAACGCCCGGCAGCTCACGCTTGATCAGCGTGATTCCCTCGATCGTCTCCTTGGCCGAATCGCGAAACTCGGCGTCGCCCGTTGCCAGGGTAAACGTGAGATCGTCGAAGATCAGCGCGCCGGGCGGCAGGCCGTACTCCTTCACGGCGATATCGTAGATGCGGCGCGCTACTTCCACTTTACGCGCTGCGGTCTTCGCCATTCCGCTTTCGTCGATCGTCAGCGCGATCACCGCGGCGCCATGTTCGCGGGCGAGCGGCATGACGGCATCCATCTTCGCGCGGCCCGACTCAAGATGCACCGAGTTGATGACGGCGCGGCCGGCGTAGTTTTGCAGCGCCGTTTCGAGCACTTTCGGCTCGGTCGAATCGATCACCAGCGGCGCTTCGATCGATTGCGCCAGGCGCCGGACGACGTGGCGCATCTGCTCGTCCTCGTCCGCGCGTTCGGTCAACGCGCAGCAGACGTCCAGAACGTGCGCGCCGCCTTCCACCTGCTCGCGTGCTACCAGGGCGATCGCGTCGTAATCTTCGGCCAAGAGCAGCCGCTTGATGCGGCGCGATCCCTGCGCGTTGATCCGCTCGCCGACGATCAGAGGCGCGGGCTGTTGCACGAGCGAGACCGCGGTGATCGCCGACGCCGCTTCTTCCGCGCGCTCGGCGACGACCCGGCGCTTGCGTTCCACGCTTTGCACGGCAGCGCGCAGGGCGCTGATGTGTTGCGGCGTGGTGCCGCAGCAACCGCCGACCGCGTTGACGCCAAAGTCCTCGACGAAGCTCGCGAGCTCGTGCGCGAGCTCCTCCGGCAACTCCGGATAGATCGTTTCGCCGCTCTGACCCATCAGCGGCAGTCCCGCGTTCGGCACCACGCTCACGAAGGCGCGCGCGTTTTCACAGAGATACCGGATCGAGTCGCGCATTTGCGCCGGCCCCGTCGAGCAGTTGAGGCCCACGACGTCTACGTCCAGCGCATCCAGCGTTGCGCAAACCGCGCGAATGTCGGTGCCTAGCAGCATGCGCCCCTCGCTGATCAGGGTCGGCTGGGCTTGAATCGGCACCCGCCGCAATCCGCGCGCAAACTCGCGCCGCGCTCCCGCGATCGCCGCCTTCAACTCGAGCAGGTCCTGCATCGTCTCTAACAGCAGCAGGTCGGCGCCGCCCTCGACGAGGGCCCGCACCTGCTCTCCGTAAATGTCCCGCAGTTCCGCGTACGTGATCTTCGAAAGCGTCGGATCCGACGACGAGATCAGCATCCCGGTCGGGCCAATTGAGCCGGCGACGAACCTCGGGTGGCGTGCCGTCGCAACGGCGTCGCACGCTCGGCGGGCGATCTCGGCGGCGCAGTAGTTGATCTCGTAGGTTTTCTCGTGCAGGCCGTACTCGCCAAGCTTCAGGCGCGACCCGGTAAACGAGTCGGTTTCCACGACGTCCGCGCCGGCAGCCAAGTACGACTCGTGAATCGCTGCAACGATATCCGGACGGGTGAGGACGAGCGCCTCGTTGCAGCCGTGATAGGGAGCGCCGCCAAAATCGTCGGCGGACAGCTCCAGCGCCATGAGCTGGGTGCCCATGGCTCCGTCGAAAACTAAAACGCGCTCGTCAAGCGCGCGGAGATACGCGGATCCGTCCAACGATTTCACCGGCCCGATTATACACCGGCGGCGCGGCGAAACGTGCCAACTCTTCGGCTTTTCCCTCATCGAGGATGCCGATGTGGCGCAGCACGGCGATCGTTGAGGGACCGCGCGCTCGGGAGCTTCCGTCGAGGACCTTGGCCGCGTAGCCGTAGCCGAGCGGGATCGCGCCCGCGCCGTGAACCCCTTCCGCGCCTGCCTTGGCCACGACGCTCCCGACAGCGACGCGCATCAGCTCCGTGTCGAACTGCGCCGTCCCCGCGACGTACTCCGGAAACGCCAGCATCGCATCGCGAACCGCGCGCAATGCCGCGGCGTCCGCTAGGTCCACGCCATCTTGGGTTGCGAGACGCGCGAACGAGCGTGCCGCCGCGCGCAGGCTCGTCGCGTACACCGGAATGCCGCAGCCGTCAACGCCGAGCTGCCAAGTTGCGGCATCGTCGCCGGTAATGCGCGCGCAAAACTCCAGAATGTAGCGTTGCGCGGGATTTTCGGGCTCCAGGTACGTCGCAGTATCGGCGCCGATCGTCGTGCACAGCGCGAGAATGCCGGCATGCTTCCCCGAACAGTTGTTGTGCAGCGCCGTAGGTTTTTTGCCGGCGGCCCGCAACGCGGCCGCCGCGGATTCGTCGTAGGGCCAGTGCGCGCCGCACTGCAAAGCGGCGGCGTCCATACCGATCTTGTCGAGTATGGACTCGACGGCATCCAAGTGAAAGGGTTCGCCGTAGTGCGACGCCGCGATCACGGCGATCTCGCGCGGCGCTAAATTGAAGCGCGCCACCGCGCCCGATCGCGCGATCGCCGCTGCGATGAACGGCTTGGCGGACGAGCGCAGGTATACCGGGACCTCAATGTCGCCGGCCTGGTACAGCACGGCGTCGCGCGTGTCCACCACGCACGCGGCGACGCGGTGCACGGACTCGACGAGATCTCCGCGGGTTACCTCAACAAGGAGCGGATCGCTCAAACCAGCGCCGGCTCGACGATCGTCGCTTCCTGCTCGGCGAAGACGGGATTGCTCAAGTAGCGCTCCCCGGTGTCGCAAGCGAAGGTCACGATTGTGTTTCCGGCCGATTCTTTGCGTGCCGCCACGGCGAGCGCGGCAAAAACATTCGCACCGGTCGAAATGCCGACGAGCATGCCCTCCTCGCGAGCCAATCGCCGGGCGGTCGCGATCGCGTCATTATCGGAAACGCGGATGACCTCGTCATATATCGCGGTGTTGAGCACTTTGGGAACGAACCCGGCGCCCGTGCCCTGAATTTTGTGCGGGCCGGGCTTTCCGCCGGAGAGGACGGGCGAGCCCTCGGGCTCCACGGCGATCACCTTGATCTCCGGCTTGCGCGACTTGAGCACTTCACCGACGCCGGTGATTGTGCCGCCGGTTCCGATCGCCGAGATCACGACGTCGACGGCGCCGTCCGTATCGCGCCAAATCTCTTCGGCGGTGGTTCGCCGGTGAATTTGCGGATTCGCGGGATTCTCGAACTGCTGCGGCATGAAATACTTGCTCGGCGCGGCCGCGAGAATCTCATTCGCTCGCGCAACGGCGCCGGGCATCCCCTGCGCGCCGGGCGTTAGGACGACTTGCGCTCCGTACGCCTTGAGCAAGCTCCGCCGCTCGATCGTCATTGTATCCGGCATCACCAAGATCAACGGATAGCCTTTCGCAGCTGCCACGAAGGCCAACGCGATGCCGGTGTTGCCGCTGGTCGGCTCCAGAATCGTCATTCCGGGAAGGAGCCTACCGTCGCGCTCTCCCGCTTCGATCATGGCGATCCCGATGCGATCCTTCACCGAGCCCGCCGGGTTGAACGACTCCATTTTCACCAAAAGCGTCGCGGGCAGACCCCCGCCCAGTCGCGGAATCCTGACCAAGGGCGTGTTGCCGAATGTATCGGCGAAGTTGTCGTAGATGCGTGCCATGGTACGGAGCTTAACCCCCGGGCGAAAAGGAACGTTTCACGCCGGAAGGCTTTTTGCAGGCCGCCTACTCTAGTATTGCGCTATTGTGGGACGCTTCATCGCTCTAGCGCTGACGGCCATCGCCATAACGGCGCTCGCGGAGCGTCCCGCGGCGGCGAAGCCGGCGACGCTTGACGCGGCGCTGGGAAAGATCGCCTCGTACGCTCCCGCCGCGATGCAATATCAGGGTACGCCCGGTCTCTCCATCGGGATTACCGACCGTCATCGCACGCTGCGAGTCATCACGTTGGGGTACGCCAACGTGGAGCTGCGTCAGCCGGTTACGCCGCAGACGCGCTTCGCTATCGGCTCGATCACCAAGTCCATGACCTCGCTGAGCCTGCTCTCGCTCTCGGACGCGGGCCGGCTCGATCTCAACGCGCCCGTTTCGCGCTACCTGCCGTGGTTCTCGATCAACAGCGAAGGCACGCCGATCGTCGTTCATCAGCTGCTCTCGCACACCGCCGGGCTACCGGACGACTACGCATCCGAGGTCGGCTATCTCTACGACCTCGTCGCACTGCGTCAGGCGCACACGATCTTTCGTCCCGGAGCCTCGTGGTCGTACTCGAACGACGGATACGCCACCGCGGGCGCCATCCTCGCGGCGGTCGCGGGCGTGCCGTGGTCGGATGCGGTCGTAAAGCACGTCTTCGAACCGCTCGGAATGCGCGACAGCTCGCCGGTCTTTACGCCCGACGCTCTGGCGACGGCGGCGATCGGCTACCAGTT
>Ga0213874_10000095_pt1 | contig 14048 bp, 11 predicted proteins | sample BarmaccomBMRX_R7_FD_160098 | JGI IMG/M metagenome (GOLD analysis project Ga0213874, IMG submission 160098) | Root-associated microbial communities from Barbacenia macrantha in rupestrian grasslands, the National Park of Serra do Cipo, Brazil - RX_R7 | ecosystem: Host-associated > Plants > Roots...
GAGCATGATCGCGCCCCTAGCCTCTATGATCTCATCGGCAAGATGTTGAAGCTGTGATATGGCCTCAGGCCCCAACGTCTGCGTAGCGGCCTGCAGGCTCTGATCCTCGCGCTCTAGCTTTGTGCGCACATCTTCGTAGCCGTCGGTCTTGATGTTTTGGTTGCTCAATGCCTGCTTGAGTAAAAGCTTGGCAGCAATACCCGCAGCATGTTGTGGAATGGTAATCTTGCGTGTAGCGAAACGATCAAGCTCTGTTTCATGCGCGTTAACGATAGAAAGTTTTGCGCCCCCCTTGATGGCCTTCTTGATACGCAGGTTGAGAACGGGCTGACGCTGGTAGGGATCGGCGGCGATCAACACGAGGTGCGAGGCTTTCTCGATCTCTGCGATGCTATTGGTCATCATCCACGGCTTGCCCGTCAAGCGATCACGTGGAGCAGGGAACAGCCCGTGATAATGATCGATGTTAGGCGTGCCGACGACCTTGCGCAGGAATTTCTGGAAGAGATAGGCTTCTTCATTGGTGGTACGCGTCGAGCCGATACCAGCCACCGCTTGTGCTCCGTGTTTGGCAATGGTCTTTTTGAGGCGTGTGGCGATGTAGTCGAAAGCCGCGTCCCAGTTGGTCGGCACAAGGCTGCCCTCGTGGCGAAAGAGAGGTGTACGCAGACGCTGTGGGCTGTTGACGAACTCGAAGCCCCAGCGCCCACGGTTACACAGCCAGCCGTCGTCGATTTCGTCGTTTGTGCGCGACATCAAGCGCATCACCTTGTCAACGCGTACGTCTATGCGCACGTTACAGCCAACACTACAGTTGTTGCAGACGCTGGGCGTACGCTTAAGCTCCCAAGGCCGCGACTTGAAGCGATAACTTGCCGCAGTCAAGGCACCCACAGGACATATCTCAACGGTGTTGCCGGAGAAGATGGAATCGAAAGCGTGCTCGGGAGCTGTGCCGACCTCCATCTTGTGGCCTCGTGAGATCATCACGAGGCCATTATCCATAGAGATTTCGGAGCAAAAACGCGTGCAGCGTTGGCAGAGAATGCAGCGCTCGCGGTCAAGCAGTACGTCGTTGCTGACAGCAATGGGCTTGCTGTAGTGACGCTTGTACAGGTTGAAACGTGTGCCACCTGGCCCGTGGCGCAAGGTGAAATCTTGCAGATCACACTCGCCGCCTTTATCGCAAATAGGACAGTCGAGCGGATGATTGATAAGCAAGAACTCCAGAGTGCCTCGACGAGCCTTGAGTACTCTCTCCGTGTTTGTATGCACAACCATGCCCTCGCTCACCGGAGTCGTACAGGCCGTCTGCGGTGGTTTGGGCATCTTTTCAATCTCGACGAAGCACATGCGGCACGCCCCCAAGGGTGGCATCTTGGGGTGATAGCAGTAAATAGGAATTTCTATTCCGGCCTGTTGTGCTGCCGCCCATACCACGGTTCCGGCGGGAACCTCGACGGGTATGTCGTCAATGGTCAGGTGAATGAGTTCTGGTTTTTTCTCTTCTTCTGGCATATGTTTTTTACCATCTATCAAAGTCATGCCCCTACCAGGCACGTTCCAACCATGCAATGACCGTGCTTGACATGGTATTCAAACTCGGAGCGGAAAAGCTTGATGCCACTGGTGATGGAACTGGTAGCGGCGTCACCTAGCGGGCAGAACGATTTGCCGCTGATGTTGTCACAAATGTCGAGTAGCAGCGCTATGTCGCCCTCTGTGCCGTGTCCGTGTTCGAGGCGTTCCAGTATCTCCGTCAGCCAGTATGTGCCTTCGCGGCAAGGAGTGCATTTGCCACAGGACTCGTCACGATAAAATTCCGTCATGCGTAGGATAGCAGCGACGATACAGGTGTCCTGGTCGATGACCACCACGCCACCAGAGCCGAGCATGGAGCCTGCGGCTGCAATAGACTCGAAGTCGAGCGGCGTGTCTAATTTGTCGGGGCCTAGCAGAAAAGTGGATGAGCCGCCAGGGATAATTGCTTTCAGCTCCTTGTCGCCGAGGATACCGCCGCCGTACTGTTCGTCGTAGATCAATGTGCGCAGTGGCGTACCCAATGGCAACTCGTAGTTACCAGGCTTCTTAACGTGTCCGCTCAAGCAGAAGATACGCGTCCCTTTGCTCTTCTCAGTGCCGAAACTGGCGTACCACTCAGCACCATTCTGTACGATGGAGGGCACCGTACACAGCGTCTCACAGTTATTAATAACAGTAGGCCCTCCATAGAGGCCAATTGCGGCGGGGAAAGGAGGCTTCAAGCGTGGGTAACCGCGTCGACCTTCGAGCGATTCCATCAAAGCGCTTTCCTCACCGCAGATATAAGCGCCCGCGCCACGATGAACGATCACATCCAGGCTAAAATCACTGCCTAGAATATTGTTGCCGATCAGTCCGGCTGCGTACGCTTCATTTACCGCTCGCTCTACCTGGCGAGTTGCATATGCTAACTCGCCGCGCACGTAAATAAAGGCAGTTGAAACGCCGCAGGCATAACTGGTCAGGATCACTCCTTCAACGAGCAGATGAGGATTCTTCTCCATCAGCATGCGGTCTTTGAACGTGCCGGGTTCGCTCTCATCAGCGTTACAGCAGAGATAGCGTGTCTTGCCGTTCTTGGCTAGGAAGCCCCACTTCATACCTGTAGGGAAGCCTGCGCCACCTCGTCCACGTAGGCCCGATTGCTTGACCATTTCAGCGATTTGATCGGGCTGGTAGTCTTTAAGAGCCTTGGCCAGTGCTTCATAGCCGCCGTGTTGACGATACACATCTATGTTGTCCAGGTCGGGGACATCCAGGTTTTTGGTGATAATCAATGCAATTCTCCATCTAGCTCGTCAATAAGTGTGTCGGCCATCTGCAGTGTGACGTTTTCGACAAACTCGTTATTGACTTGCAGCACGGGTGCAGTGCCACAGGAGGCGAGGCATTCGGCGGTCATCAGCGTGTAGCTGCCATCGGCAGTTGTCTCGCCACGCTTGATACCGAGACGCTTTTCCAGGTGCTCGACCAATGCGTCACAGTTGCGCAAGTAGCAAGAGATGCTCGTGCATACTTTAATGATCCTCTTGCCTGGCTGGTGCTGGTGGTACATTGTATAGAAGGTGGCAATACTCTCTACGTCGTCAACGCTCATGCCTATGGCCTCGGCGATGGTACACAGTCCTTGTTGTGTGATATAGCCCTCTTCTTGCTGGGCTAGATACAGCGCTGGCATAACAGCCGAGCGCGCCACGGGATAGCGTGCAGCCAGACTTTGCATGCGCTGCTTCGTCTCTTCTGAAATCATCGATCAACCTCACCTAGCACAATATCGATGCTACCAATAGCCACGACAACGTCGGAGAGAAAGCGTCCCTCAATCATCACTGGCAGGACTTGTAAGTTGGCGAACGAGGCACCGCGCACGTGCATGCGGTAGGGTTTGGCGCTGCCATCACTGACGATATAGAAGCCAAGCTCACCTTTAGGTGATTCTGTACGCGTGAACACCTCGCCTTCGGGTGGGCGATAGCCCTCGGTATAGAGCTTAAAGTGGTGAATAAGCGCTTCCATGCTGCCCGTAATCTGCCACTTGGGTGGCGGTGTAATCTTGGGACTGCTGACACGGAAGGCTCCTGTGGGTATGCCGTCAAGAGCTTGGTTGATGATCTTCAGACTTTGCTCCATTTCAAGCATACGCACGAGATAGCGATCATAGGCATCACCATTTGAGCCAACGGGAATATCAAAATCAAACTGCTCATAGCCGCTGTAAGGGAAGACTTTGCGTATGTCCCATACTACCCCACTACCACGCAAGACGGGGCCACTGGCTCCATAGGCGATAGCATCCTTCGCACTCAGGTGGGCAATTCCCCTGGTGCGTTCAAGCCAGAGCTGGTTGTTGGTCAACAGGTCGTGATACTCCTGTAGACGCTGTGGGAAGATGCCTGTGAACTCGCGCACCTTGGCATCAAAACTAGCAGGCAGATCGGCCTGTAGCCCACCGGGACAGATATAGCTGGTCATCAGACGCACGCCTGAGACATACTCAAAGATGTCTAAGATTATCTCGCGCTCACGGAAGCAGTAAAGGAAGACGCTCATAGCCCCTAGGTCGAGCGCGTGTGTGCCCAACCATACCAGATGGCTGGCGATACGCTGCAGCTCAGCCAAGACTACGCGCACATACTTGATCTTGTCGGTGATCTCGTGCTCAATGCCCAAGAGCTTCTCGACAGTGAGCGAGTAGCCCAGATTGTTGCACAGGGGGGCCAAATAGTCCATGCGATCTGTCAGCACCAGTGCCTGGTGGTAGGTTTTGGCCTCAGCAGTCTTCTCAATGCCCGTGTGTAGAAAGCCAATGTCGGGAACTGCTTTGACAACGGTCTCACCCTCAATTGTCAGGATCAGGCGCAACACGCCATGAGTGCTAGGATGCTGAGGTCCCATGTTGATGGTCATCGTATCGACACGTTGCCCATCCTCCAATTGCTGATTATCCGCGATGGCGTCATAATTTTCTAGTTGTTGTTGTTGCATATATCCTCGTGGCTAGTATGCACATTATCTTCTCTAATTGTAACTCTTCAGTAAAGCGGGTCACAAGGAGCTATAGGGCCTGCTGCAATCTTCTGCACTGAAGAAGTATGTTATCCCTTTGGCATGCCAGGTTCCTGGTTCGGATTGATTTTTGTGCGGCTCTCATTCAATTCGCGGCCCTGCGGGGTGCGTAGTGTTTGGCTGCCAACGCCGGGGTCGCTATCATAGGGCACCTGTCCACCCCAATGTGGTTCAGGCAGATCAAAGCCAGAGAGAGGGTAGTCCTTGCGCAGCGGATGCGTCGTCCAGTCATTTGGCATTAGAATGCGGCGCAGGTCAGGATGGTCAGTAAAGGTGAGGCCGAACAGATCGTACACCTCGCGTTCGTACCAATTGGCTCCTGGCCAGACCCCTGTTACCGTCGGTAGCGCCGGATTTTCCTCGCGCCGCTGCCCAACCTGTATCTTCAAGCGTAGAAAACATTGATTGGACAGAGAAAGCAGTTGATAGACCACGTCGAAGCGCGGTACACGCTCAAGCCAATCTACTGCTGTAATCGTCTCAAGGAAGTCGTATTGCAGATCTTTTTTCAGATAGGTGCATACAGATGCTAAATGCTCGGCCTTGAGTAAAATGGTCTGCTCGTCGCGAAAGTCAGAAGTCTCAATTACTGCGTGCGGAAACTTCTCTCGCACCAACTCTACTGTTGATGGTGCTGTTGTAAGCATACGTACAATATTCCTCACATATTCTTTTTCTTTGTGCTTCCCTTAAAGTTCCTCACCGATAGGCCCTATCAACTGAAGTCCGCTATCCTTTAAAGGGTCGGGCGGATTGGGAATACCTGCGCGGATTTTGCGCTGTAGCTCGTTGAAGCCGTAAAGCAGCATATCGGGCGTCGGGGGACAACCGGGGATGAAGACATCTACTGGCAGGATCTTGTCCACGCCTTGCACAATAGCATAGTTGTTGAAAACGCCACCACATGATGCACAGGCCCCCATTGAGATCACCCACTTAGGCTCAGGCATCTGGTCGTAAATCTGCCGCAGTATGGGTGCCATCTTGACCGAGCAACGCCCTGCCACAATCAGCAAGTCGGACTGGCGCGGCGAGGCACGGTACACTTCGGCTCCAAAGCGTGCGATATCGAAGCGGTCGGCGCTGGTCGCCATCATCTCAATAGCACAGCACGCCAGGCCGAACAGAGCAGGCCATAGCGAGGAACTACGTCCCCAATCGAGCAATTTGTGTACTTGGGTCGTCAAAACCCCAAAATCGCCGTCTTTTGTATGCATCGCCAATTCTTGTCGCGGGCGAGCAGTCTGTGTATTCGAGACGGTCTGTACCGGCTCCCAGGGGTTCTTGACTACTCCCATGTGAATGCTCCCTTGCGCCAGACATACACGTAACCCACCATCAGAATGAGTAGAAAGACGAGTAGTTCAATCAGTCCAAAAACTTTCAACTGATGCATTAGGATGGCAAGTGGATAAAACGAAACAATTTCAATGTCGAATACTATAAAGAGCATACCTGTCAAGAGATATTTAACAGGAAAGCGTCTTTTTGGCGCTGCAATCTCCTGCATGCCACACTCATAGGGAGCTAACTTCTCCGGCGTCGGCTTCTTGGGTCCAATAATGGCGGTAATGACCATCACTAGGATGCCGAAGAGGATAGCCAGGGTTACCATAATAAAAATAGGGAGTGTTGTTGCCATAGGTGCAATTCTTCATTCCTATCTCTGTCGGCACAGCACACATCGAGCATAAGACGTGTATGCTGCATCTATTGACTAGTGTCCAAAGTACACTTCCTCACGTTTATCCTAGCACAGCAGGGGGCGAGTGTCAAACAAAACGCGAACAGGTTTCTTGTGGTCACCCTGTTCTCTAGCTATGGCCTTGGCTCGTAAGACTCCGACATACATGGCAAGCGCTGCAAGATAGCACGTAAGCTAAAGCCCTGTACGAGTAGGGTAAAAAGTACAACGGCGTAGGTGGCAAAGAGAAAGTTACTGCGGTTCGGCACGTCCAGAGGTAATGCCAGCACCAGCGCTAGTGAGAGTGCTCCTCGTAGGCCACTCCAGAAGATGACAAAGCGCCATGAGCGCAAGCGCTTACCAGGCACGGTAGGCGGCAAACCAGTGGGCAATGCCGCCACTATCACGAAGCGCGCTGCCAGGACAGCTATAATAGCCAGCCCTGCCGTCAAGAGCAGTGACACGCTATCCTGAGAGTCGAGCAAGCGTGTAGGATTCAACTGTATTCCCACCAGTAGGAAGAGCAGCGCGTTAGCAAGAAAGGCTATCACGCTCCAGAAATTGTCAACGGCCTCGTGTGTTAGCTCCGACATGCCCATTGCTTGTCCACTGCTAAGAATCAAGCCTGCCAGAATAACGGCAAGAATGCCAGAGGTGTGCAAAAAGTCGGCGAGCAGGTAAACGCCATAGGCCGTCACGATAGTAATGGTGGTTTCGATCAGAGGATCATCAATCATTTTGACGAAGCGGTTGATAAGGAAGCCGCACAGAGCACCGATGAGGACACCTCCCCCTGCCTGCAAGAGAAAAGTTTGTATGCCCTCTAACCACGCCCCTGCCGCGGACAAAGCTTCGCCGTGTGCATTGAGCAGCACGAGAACCAAAAATACCTGGTACAGTGCGCCCGCCACACCATCGTTAAAGAGGCTCTCTGCCTCAATAATAGTTGACAACTGCTTGTTGATTCTCAACTGACGAAATAGCCCAAGCACAGCCACGGGATCGGTTGGTGAGAGGATAACTGCCAGTAGAAACGCCTGTTCCCAATTCAATATAGTAAAAAAAGAGAGAGGAACAGTGATCAATACTACCTCCAACAACAGTGCAGGACCGGCCAGCAAAAAAATAACGAGCCAGTTCTCGCGCATCACCTGTAGCGAAATAGCCCAGGAGCCTTCAAAGAGCAAAGCAGGCAGGAACACGAACAGTACCAAGTCAGGGGTAAGGTGAAGGTGAGCATTGCTGTCAAAGAAGCTGATGAGCAGACCTACCACGACCAGACCAAGCGTGTAGGGGATCTTTAAGCGCCTGGTTATCAGGATGACTGTTAAGGCAATAAGTAGGAGAAGGACGAGTAGGCGCACAATCGCGGTGATTTCTGTCATGCTTTCATCCTAGCTGTTAGTCTTTTCTTTCCTCTTGCACAATCGCCCCTTTGGATTGATGTACTGGTTCGGCCAGGGTTCCATCAAGGATAAACGTATTATAACAGAGTGAGTCTTGACTTCTTCTATCAGAATGCCTATAATTGATGAGGTATAAGTCAGAAAGGATAGCATGTATCAACACCTACTCACTCGCATTACCCAGCGTACTGCCCGTGTCGGTGTCATTGGGCTGGGGTATGTAGGCTTGCCGCTGGCCACTGAATGGGCACGTGCAGGCTTTCGTGTCACAGGAATCGACATCGACGCTCAGCGTGTGGCAATGTGCCAACAGGGCGTTTCTTGGATTGCTGATATAGCATCACATGATCTTGCGGCACTCGTACGAGAAGACCGCTTAACGGCAACGACTGACATGACAGTGCTTGCCGAATTGGATGCTGTTAGCATTTGCGTTCCAACTCCTTTGAATAAGACGAAGGATCCAGATATTAGTGCCGTCCTCAGCGCCATCGATGCTGTTCTTGCATACCTGCGTCGGGGCCAACTCATCGTGCTCGAAAGCACGACCTACCCTGGTACTACTGACGAACTTATTCTGCCATGTCTCAGTCAGACAGGCTTAACCGTCGGTGAGGATTTTTTCCTAGCCTTTTCTCCAGAGCGTATTGACCCGGGTAATAAGTACTATACCCTGAGCAACACGCCAAAGATTGTCGCTGGTATCACACCACAGTGCCTAGAGGTAGTGACAGCACTATACAAAACGGTGATAGAGAGCGTCGTGCCTGTCAGCTCTACTCGGGTAGCGGAACTCGTCAAGCTCCAGGAAAATACGTTCCGTGCCGTCAACATTGGTATGGTCAATGAACTGGCCATTATTGCTAACCTGCTTGGTGTTGATGTGTGGGAAGTTATTTCTGCAGCAGCAACCAAGCCTTTTGGGTTCATGCCTTTTTATCCCGGACCCGGTCTTGGAGGTCACTGTATTCCTATTGACCCACATTATCTAGCGTGGAAGCTGCGCACTCTCAATTACAAGACTCGTTTCATCGAGGTGGCAAGCGAGATCAATGCGCAAATGCCGCGCTATGTGGTTGAGCGCGTTGTCAGTGCTATGAATGAGGTGAGCAAATGCCTCAAAGGCTCACGCATCCTCATACTAGGCGTAAGCTATAAACGTGATGTGGCCGACCTGCGCGAATCTCCCGCCCTTGATATTATCGAGCTGCTACAAGAGCGCAAAGCACATATTGAGTATGCCGACCCCTATATACCCACATTAAGACTCGCAGGAACAACGCTAACGGCTGTGCCACTTGATGATGAATGTCTGAGGGGTGTTGACTGCGTTGTCATCGTCGCGGATCATAGCGTCTTTGATTATGCCCATCTGTGCAGAACCGCTTCTCTTGTCGTTGATACGCGTAATGCTACGGCTGGTATCAGTGGATCGCACATCTGGCGATTATGATAGCTTCGAGAAGTCTTTACCCAGCCGTTGCCGCAAACGATCTATAGACTCAGCAACAGCTACCCATACAGGGCGCAGGTCCTGCCAGTCGAGGTAATCATAGCCGCTTGGGGTCAAGAAATCGGTACAAAACTCGAGCAACGCTTGAGCTGGTGGCGTCACTCCTGGCCTGCCCCGTTGCGTGAACGTCTGAGCCGTGGTCAGCAGATCTCCTTCTAGGTAGCGCATCCACCCGCCAACCTGATAGCCTGGGACTCGCTCGATGCGGTCACCATTTGCCCATTGATAGAGCAGGTAAGGGAAGTCCACCCCAGCACGGACGGCCACCTCAACCGAAGCTGACAAACGAGGATTCACTTCCATAAGATAGGGTTTACCAACACTATCGCGTCGAAACTCGACTTCTGAATAGCCTTCTAAAGCCATTTCCCGCACAAGTCGCTCTGCTTGCTGGCCAATATCCTCCGGCAGAGCAATACTTTGGCGATACACTGATGAGCCACCTAATGGTGGCTGGGTGCGCTTGGCCCATTGTGCAAAGCGGGCATACATCTGCCCGTGGGCATACAGCAAGCTGACCGCTTCGCGCTTTCCCGAGAGAAACTGCTGCAAGAGCACAGGCGCGCCATCCTGAGTCAATTGCTCAACCGCAAGACGCGCTTCATCGGCTGTGGTGACCAACTGACAGACGAGTCGTTGGCCGTGTTGCTCGCCCCAGACCCAGGACGCAACAGGTTTGATGACTGCAGGCAGGCCAATCTCACGTAGGGCTGCTGCAAGCTCGCTGACAGTTTTTATCATGACCCCTCTTGGCACACCCAGACCCAATTGTTCAGCCATCTGAAGGGTTTGGTCTTTGTTGAGGGCGAGTGCTAAAGCAGGCTCTTGTGCCAAAGCAAGACGTACTCGCTTTTCCAGTTCTTGGCGATGCTCACGGAGTACAGCAAGCGTGCCGTCGGAAGAGGTGATGAGCACCCTTACACCTGTATCGTCAAGTAACTGCAGCAGATATTCTACAAAAGGGTGAGTGCTCTCCTCGTAAGCTGGGGCAATATAGGCGTGGTGGCACCAACGTGAAGCAAAGGTAGGTACATGGCTGGACTGTTTGATCAGGCTGGCAATTTCCACTGCGGCCACAGGCATACCACGACGCCCAAGCGAGCGTATGGTCACCAGTGACTGGCGCAGTTTTGCATCAAGCACCAGTGCGTCATAGGTCACCTTGCCCTTAGCTTGCTGCACCTTAGTAAGTTGCTGTTCGACCAGCGGTGAACGCACATACAAGTCTTCTTCCAGAGAATCTTTCATACTTTTTTCCTACAACAAGACCAACCAAGCAAACCGATAAGCTCTGTTGCCTGCATCAACCACATGACTTCCTCGTTCTAGACTACTGCTTGGGATGAAGACAGTCTAATCTCTGCATCTGGCATGCACAATCATGAAAACACGAAGATTTCTGGTAAGTATTTTCTCGCAGGTTTCATAGGTAAATGTATGAGGGACTCTGGCTGCTACTTAGGGAAAAGGGCGTATAGATCCTTCGGGGAGATACCCATCAAAAATGCTCGTACTTTTATGGTTATGCTCAGTCAATCGCTGTGCTACGATGATTTGCGCGGAGATTAAAGTTGGCTGTTGTTCTAAGCTACTCAAGTCGGCATGCGACGTTGAGATAAGGGAGAGGCCGGATAACCTATTGCAGTTAACTGAGGATTCCTTCAAAGTTCGAGGTTTAAGTGAACCCCTGTTGAAGCACTAGCGGCAGTGTTAAAGATGTTGATGGTTAAACGCGTACAAAAGCAAAACATACCAATCCTCATGTATCATAGTATTTCGAGCTATGCTAGCCCAAAGTTTAGGCCATGCATCGTATCGCCGGAGGTGTTTGAGGAACATCTGTCGTACTTAGAACAGCATCATTACACCTCAATGACGGTGACGCAATTTGTGCAAGCAATGGACCAGGGATGGGGTAAGCTTCCTCCGCGGCCCGTGATATTGACCTTCGATGATGGCTACGAGGATTTTTATACCTGCGCCCTGCCAGCTCTGCAACGTCACGGCTTTGTAGCGACTCTCTACATCGCTACTATGTTCGTAGGCGGCACGAGTCGTTGGTTGCAGCGTGAAGGCGAATCGCTGCGCCCCATGCTCATGTGGGACCAAGTAGCTAAGATCAGCGCAAGCGGGATTGAGTGCGGTGCTCATACTCATACTCACCCGCCACTGGATATGCTATCTCCTTCTGTAGCACGTAGCGAAATCGTTCACTCCAAAGAGTTGCTGGAGGAACATCTTGGTCAACATGTCTCAAGTTTCGCATATCCGTTTGGCTATTACACTTCTGTTGTGCGGCGGATTGTGCAGGAATCCGGTTATACTTCGGCCTGTGCGATCAAACATACGATAAGTTCTCCGGTCGACGACCCATATGCCTTAGCTCGTCTTGCGATCAAACCGGATACTGATGTGCATGATTTAGCCACTGCTCTATCTAGTGGCTGTGGACCCCTGGTTGCATCCCCTGTGAAGCGGATACGCGCCAATGTGCGGCAAGGTGTACGAGGCGTGTACGGAAAGCTTTGGGCGGGCTGGAGCGCCATTGATAAGAGGGCTAGTAAGGAAATCAGGTCTAGCTATGCCAATTGAATCTAGTTCGTTGCGTGTGCTGCTGGTGGCTGTGCGCTACTTCCCCTACATGGGAGGTTCAGAGACGCACGTCTATGAGGTAGGACGGCGTTTAGCGCGTGCTGGTGTCGAGGTCACAGTTCTGACAACGGACGTGAGCGGACGGCTTCCAGCCTTTGAGGAGGTAGATGGGGTGCGGATTCATCGGGTGCTTGCCTGGCCGACCAATAAGGACTACTACTTTGCACCAGCTATCTATCGCTTCATTGCTCGTGGGCAGTGGGACCTTGTGCATTGTCAAGGGTACCATAGCCTGGTACCACCTCTTGCGATGCTTGCTGCGTGGCGAGCCAAACTTCCCTACGTTCTCACTTTTCATAGCGGTGGGGACGTATCGCGCTTGCGCAGCTTGCTACGTGGACTGCAAAGGGCGATGTTGCGCCCACTCTTGTCGCGAGCGCGAAAGTTAATCGCTGTTTCAGCATTCGAGGCAGATTTCTTCCGAGAACAGTTGCGGCTTCCAGGCGAGCAATTTGTGATCATTCCAAACGGAGCGTATCTGCCTGAAGTGCCGGGGTCGGCGGGAGAAGCAACAGACGAGGTAGATGAAGGCCCCCTGATTGTCTCAATCGGTCGGCTTGAACGGTACAAAGGGCATCAACGGGTGATCGCGGCTCTGCCAAAGGTGCTGGAACTTGTTCCAAATGTGCGGGTCCGTATCGCGGGCGTAGGTCCGTATGAATCGGCCCTGCAAAAGATGGCAAGAAAGCTTGGTGTTGCCGAACGTGTAGAAATTCGGCCAGTTCCGCCAGGGGACCGTGGCAGCATGGCCTCGCTGCTTGCGCGAGCTGACCTTGTGACGCTACTTAGCCAGTATGAATCCCAAGGCATCGCTGTTCTGGAGGCACTTGCTCTGCGGCGTCCAGTGCTCGTCACCGCCACCTCCGCGTTGCAGGAGCTAGCTGATCGTGGCCTCGTACGCACGGTCCCCCTCAACAGTACATCAGAAGCAGTAGCGACAGCAATGGTCGACCAACTGCGCCATCCGCTGGTACCGCCGAACGTCGAATTGCCAATGTGGGACGACTGTGCAGCTAATCTTTTAGCCCTCTACCAGACCATCGTGCAGGATGTCACTAAGAGTATCGTGCGGGGAGCATCATGCGTATCTTGATGCTCTCACAGTTCTATCCACCTATTATTGGGGGGGAGGAACAACACGTTCGCGCCCTGAGCACCGAGCTTGTGGCTCGTGGCCACGACGTAACCGTCGTCACGCTGTGGCACCAGGGCTTAGCAGAGTTCGAGCTGGACCAAGGTGTGCGTGTGTATCGTGTTCGCTCCTCAATGCAGCGTATGCCCTGGCTCTTCAGTAACAGCAAACGGTGCTACGCGCCACCATTTCCTGATCCAGAGATAACGCTGGCGTTGCGCCGTGTCATTGTGCAGGAGCGGCCTGAGATAGTTCATGCACATAACTGGCTTGTCTATTCCTTTCTACCACTGAAGGTCTGGAGTGGGGTACGGCTCATCGTAACTTTACACAACAATAATCTGGTATGCGCGAAGCTGACACTTCTGTATCACAATGCACTGTGCGAGGGGCCTGGTTTTACGAAGTGCCTCGGCTGTGCCACCCAATATTACGGCTTGGTAAAGGGAATACCCACTGTGCTGAGTAATTGGGTGATGAGTCTGGTGGAGCGAGGTGCCGTTGACATGTTCTTACCGGTGAGTCAAGCAGTGGCGCTTGGCTGTCACCTGGTCGGGAGTCAACTGCCATTCCAGGTCATTCCCAACTTCATACCTGACGATATTAGTACACTACAAGGTGACCTTAAGCCCTACCTTGCACAACTACCTGACGAGGATTACCTGCTCTTCGTCGGTGCTTTGGGCCACCTCAAGGGAGTGGATGTGCTGCTACGAGCATATGCTGGTCTTACCCATGCGCCCCCCCTGGTTCTCATTGGGCACGAAATGCCAGACTGGTCAGTTATGGCCGTAGATTGTCCGCGCAACGTCTTTGTGCTAAGGGACTGGCCGCGCTATGCAGTTATGGAGGCATGGCATCGTAGCATGATGGCATTAATTCCCACAGTGGGGCCTGACTCTTGTCCGACGGTAGCTATGGAGGCGATGACCATGGGCAAGCCTATTGTCGCCTCGCGTGGTGGTGGGCTAATCGACCTCGTGACTGATGGTGAGACCGGCTTTCTGGTTCAACCGGGGGATGCGACAGCTCTACAGCAAGCCATCGAGAGGT
>Ga0213874_10000096_pt1 | contig 14046 bp, 15 predicted proteins | sample BarmaccomBMRX_R7_FD_160098 | JGI IMG/M metagenome (GOLD analysis project Ga0213874, IMG submission 160098) | Root-associated microbial communities from Barbacenia macrantha in rupestrian grasslands, the National Park of Serra do Cipo, Brazil - RX_R7 | ecosystem: Host-associated > Plants > Roots...
CAATCCCTGGCTGATCGTGACCGCGTTCGGATCCTGCGTCCGCAGCTGGCTGGCCACCGTTTTGCCGTTTGGGGTCAGCGCATTGGCCTCCCAGTCGTAGAACGCCAGGCGCGCGGTCGTCCCGACGAGCTTCTCGGCCCGCGCGATGTCCTTGACGTCAGGTAGGCCGACGGAGATCTGGTTGCCGCCAGAGGTCTGGATCTGCGGCTCGGCGACGCCGAGCTGGTCGACCCGCTGGCGCATGATGTCGACCGCCCGCGCGAGCGCCGTCTGGGTGACCACCGGCGTCTGCGGCGTCGGCTGCCCCTGGTAGACCAGCTCGACGCCGCCCTTGAGGTCCAGTCCCAGGGTGGTCTTGAACTGCGTGAGCACCACGATCGAGGCGGCGATCAGCCCCGCGACCAAGGCCAGGATGAACCCGTTGCGCTGGCGATCAGTCATCGATTCCGGTGGATGGTAGGGGCCAGGCTCAGTGATGGTTGGTCGGCGTCAGCACGACCAGGAGCCCACCGTCTTGATCATCGTACGCCGGAAAGATGTCCGCGACCGCCCGGGCCGGAAAATCCTGCTCGGCGTTCACCTGGACGGGCTTGCCCTGCACGCGAACCTCCCACTCGAGCGCGGTGCCGACGTGATCGCTGCCATCCTCGAAGCGCAGGCCGAGCACGTCGGAGATCCGGCGCCCGATCACTTGCTCAGTCTTGAGTCCGGTGAGCTCGAACGAGCCGCGGCCGCAGTCGACGATCCGCCCGTCGGCGTCGCAGGCGAAGAACGCCGCGTTGGGCGCCGGGTAGTAGTCGTCCAGCAGTTCGAACAGGTACGCAAAGCCGCACTTCTCGCAGCCTCGGGCCTCCCGCCGGAAGCCGGCGTTGCGGTCGGCGGCCATCGAGCGATGCCCGCAGTGAGGGCAGATGAAGTAATGCTCGCGAGCCACGGCGACTGAGGATACCCGGGCTTAGATAAGCGTTAATGAAGCGCCGGGAGGCTCGAGTCCGAGGTGCGAAAACGCGCGTTTTGTGGCCGCCCTTCCGCGGGGCGTGCGCTCGATCAGGCCGCGCTGGAGCAGGTACGGCTCATACACATCCTCGATCGTGTCCTGCTCCTCGCCGACCGCCACCGCCAGCGTCGAGAGGCCGACCGGCCCTCCGCCGAACTTCTCGCAGATCGCGCGGAGGATCTCCCGGTCGAGCCGATCGAGACCCTCGTGGTCGACCTCCAGCAGGTCGAGCGCCGCGGCAGCCACGGAACCGGTGATGACCCCGCCGGCGAGCACCTCGGCGTAGTCCCGGACCCGCTTGAGCAGCCGGTTGGCGACTCGCGGCGTGCCCCGGCTGCGCTCGGCGATGGCGTGCGCGCCACTGCCCTCAATCGCCACCTCGAGCAGTCGCGCCGAGCGCAGCACGATCCGCGCCAGGTCGGCGGCACTGTAGTGCTCGAGGCGATGCTGAATCCCGAACCGGTCGCGCAGAGGCGTGCTCAGCAGACCGGTCCGGGTGGTCGCCCCGATGAGCGTGAACGGCGGCAGTTCGAGCGTCACCACGCGGGCGCCGGCGCCCTGGCCGACGGTGATCGGCAGACAGCCATCCTCCATGGCGGGATAGAACGTTTCCTCGAGCGCGCGAGGCAGCCGGTGGATCTCGTCGACGAAGAACACCGACCGCGGCTCGAGCGCGGTCAGATAGGCCGCGACGTCTCCCTTGCGCTCGAGCGCCGGGCCCGCCGTCGGCACGAACGCGACGTCGAGCTCGGCTGCCACGATCTGCGCCAGCGACGTCTTGCCGAGGCCTGGCGGACCGGCCAGGAGCACGTGGTCGAGCGCCTCGCTGCGGCTGACCGCCGCCCTGATCGAGACCGCGAGCTGCTCCTTGACCGCGTCCTGCCCGATGAAGTCCTCGAGCCGCCGGGGCCGGAGCGACCGATCGAGATCGTCGTCCGCAAGCGCCTCGGGGGTTTGGATGCGCGGGCTGTGCTGGTCGCCCACGGGGCTCATCGCCGGGCCGTCCGCAGTGCGTTCGCGATCAGGTCCTCCGCCCGCTCGCCGGGCGCGCCGTCAAGCAGCTCGTCCGCCTCTCCGGCGCTGTAGCCGAGGCCGATCAGGCCCTCCCGCGCGACCGCTCGGGGATCGTCCGCGCGAGTGATCGAAACCGCGCGCTCGGGCACCGAGACGCCGACCTTCTCCCGCAACTCGACGATGATCCGCTCGGCAGTGCGCTTGCCGATGCCCGGGACGGCCTGGAAGCGGGCCGTGTCACCGGCCGCCAACGCCGCGACGAGGTCCCGCGGCGGCCCAGCCGAGAGGACGGCCAGCGCCACCTTGGGGCCGACGGACTGGACGCCGAGCAGCATCAGGAAAAGCTCGCGCTCCTCCTCGGTGGCGAAGCCGTAGAGCTGCAGGGCGTCCTCGCGGACCACCATGTGGCTGTGCAGGACGACGTCGAGGCCGACCGCCGGGACGCGCCTGAGCGTCTCCGCCGAGACGGACAGCCGGTACCCGACGCCGCCGCAGTCGACGACCACGTGGTCGCCACGGCGGACCGCAACCGTCCCCGAGACCAGGGCGATCATCGCGCCCCTCCCACGCCGGCTCCCGCGCCGGCGGCCGCGGCGACGAGCGTCACCGCGCGCAGGAGCGGGGTCTGGTTGACATCGCAGATCGCCACCGCGAGGGCGTCAGAAGCGTGATCGGGCGCCGGCACCGCCGGCAGCCCGAGGAGCCGCGTGACCATCCGGGCTACCTGTGGCTTGTCCGCCCGGCCGTGGCCGCAGACCGCGCCCTTGACCTGCTGAGGGGTGTAGGACCGGCAGGGGACGCCGCGCTGCCCGGCCGCCAGCAGGACGACGCCGCGGGCCTGGCCGACCGCGAACGCGGTGCGGGCGTTCGCCCCGAAGTAGAGCTCTTCGACCGCGAGCGCGTCGGGGCGGTGCAGGTCGAGGAGCTCGCCGACCCGCGCGTGGATCTGGGACAGGCGGCGCTCGAGCGGGGCGCCGGCAGCGGTGCGGATGACCCCGTCAGCGAGCGCGCGCAGACCCGAGCCGGCTCTTTCGACGACGCCGAAGCCGGTGCTGGCGGTGCCGGGGTCGATTCCGAGGACGATCATCCGAGGGGAATTCTCCGCGGGCGTCCGGACGCCTCCCCGGGCCGCGGCGGTCGCGGCCGGCGTCGCCGGCGCTGCCTGCCCCCGGGACGAGCGACTCAGCCGCCCGCCGCGCTCAAGCCCCCGACGCAGCGCGTGTGCGCCCCAGGCGCGGTCACCCGGTAGACCCGCCACGCCCCCACCGACGCCAGCGGGCGGATCTGCGTCAGCTCGCGACTGATCGGGGGCGGCCCGCCGTCGATCGTGTCGTGCGGCCCGACGAACAGGACGCCCTGATGGCGCATCACCGTACCGACCCGTCCCAGCGTCACGTGCAGCTTCCATGCCAGAGCGGTCTGCACTCCGTGGTTGACCGCGGCGAAGCTGGACCGGCAGGGATACACGCCGTCGTGGCCGCCGACCGTGGCGACCGCGGCCGAGAGCTGATCGAGTCGGGTCACCGCGCGGGCGGCCACCCTCTCCTGGTCGCGCGCGGTGCTGATGCGCCCGGACACGAACGGCACCAGAGCAGCCACGAGAACGACCGCGGTGAGCACGCCTACCGCTCCCCCGAAGCGCACCGCGCCGAGCTGCGCCAGCCACACCACCGCCGCGCCGGCGAGCACGCAGGTGACGGCGGCGGCCGGGAGGTAGAAGCGCTCGAGGCCCGGATAGCCGTCGAGGGTCATCGCCACCACGATCACCCACCACAGGAGCGCGAAGCCGGCGAGGGTGAGCGTCAGGCGATCGCGCCCCCGACGCCAGGCGATCCCCACCCCGACCAGCCCGAGAACCAGGATCCCAAGCGTCTGGAGCGCGACCCCCCGCCGCACGACGGTCACGAACGGATCGCTACCCAGGTGCCCGTTGTAGGCCTTGGCGTGCGAGGCGGCGAGGAACGGGTCGCCGGAGCCGATCCACGGGGGCACGAACCAGAAGAACGGGATTGCCAGTAGCCCGATGACGATCTCGGCGCGCAACCGCCGCTCGCGGACCCACAGCCATACCGCGTACAGGAGCAGCATCGGCCACGCCTCCGGCCGGATCAGCGCCGCGGCCACGCCGAAGGCGAAGGCCGAGCCGCGCCGGCCGGCCACGTGACGATCGATCGCCCACAGGGCCGCAGCGATCAGCATCGGCTCCGATGTGCCCCGGAACATGTAGTACGCCCAGTCCTGGGTGAGGGCGACGCCGGCGGCGGCGATCCCGCCGGCGACGATCGGCCACGCCGAACGGGGGCGAGCCGCGTCCTCGCTCGCTTTGCGGCCGCGGCCGCGCGCCAGCGCCGCCGCCAGCCGGTACGCCGCCACGATCCCGAGCAGACCGCCGGCGCGCGCGGTGATCACCCACAGCGTCGGCGCCCCCCCGCCGAAGAGCCCGTAGACCGTCGTCAGGATGACCGGTAGCGGCTTCCACGATGGGCCGCCGCCGACCGCGAAGCTGAGGTGCGGATCGGTCACCTCCCGCCCCCATACGATCCACGCCCACGGGTCATAGCTCGGGACGGTCGGGAGCACCGCGGCCGACAGCGCCGCCAGCGCCGCGCATGCCGCCAGGGCGATGACGAACGGAGAGGCCAGCCACGAGCGCCAGCCGGTCGGCGGCCGCGAGCTGCGACCGGCCGGCGGCGAGGCGGGAGGCGTCTGGATGACGGTGCTGGCCTCCACGGGGAACTCCGCTCTCAGGCCGGCGAGAACCGGCAGCGCAGCAGTGTGGCGATGACCCGGAACCCGTCGAGCGCGGTCAGCTTCTTGCCCTCCTCGGTGGACCGGGCCCGGTAGTGAACGGGAACCTCGAAGATCCGTTCGCCGCGCTGGACCAGGCGGGCGGTGATCTCCGGCTCGATCGCGAACCCCGCCGAGCGCAGGGCAAGGCTGCGGAAGAGGTCGGTACGGATCATCTTGTGGCAGGTCATGATGTCGTGCAGGTAGACGTTGAAGAGGACGTTGCAGGCCAGCGTCACGCCTTTGTTGCCGAGCACGAACAAAAACGAGTGGCTCGTGTAGCCGTCGAAGGCACGGACCCCAAAGCAGGCATTGGCGCGCCCGTCGAGCAACGGCGGCATCAACAGCCCGAGGTCACGGGGGTCGTACTCGAGGTCGGCGTCGAAGATGGCCGCGAATTCGCCACGCGCCTGCGCGAGGGCGGTCTTCACCGCCGCGCCCTTGCCCTGATTGACCTCATGCTCGAGCAACCTCACCCGGTCGTCCCATCCGCCATCGCGAAGGATCTCCCGCGTGCCGTCGGTGGACCCGTCGTCGACCACGACTAGCTCGAACTCGCTTGGCAGCGCCGTCTCGAGTACCTCCTTGATCGCCTCGGCGACACGCTCACGCTCGTTGTATACGGGCATCAGGATCGAAAGCATCGCGGCGGATCAGATCGGATCGGAGGGTCATCTGGCGGCGGGTGCGCCGGCCGCAGAGCCGCCGGCGGCGGGTAGGGCCCAACCCCGCGAGGAGCGCCCGATAGTAGCCGATCGCCCTCCCGGCACGATTTTGGGCAAGCTTCCCACCATGGACTTTGCCGCCACCGGGTTGCTGGACGGCCTCGAGGGCCATGAGCGGGCGGCTCGTGAGACGCTGCTGCGCCAGCTGCTCGACGACGGCTTCTCCCTGGAGCAGCTCGAGGCCGCAGTGGCCGAGGATCGGCTGGCGCTCCTGCCCGTAGAGCGCGTCCTCGGCGGGCGCTACACGGCCGAGGAGGTCGAGGCGCGGACCGATCTCCCGGCGGTGACGCTGCTGCGCCTGCGCCGGATCCTCGGCCTCCCGGAGGCCCGGGCCGAGGACCGGGTGTTTGGGGAAGAGGACATCGCAATGGCCCTGTCGACTCGCCGCGTCCTCGATCTCGGGCTCGACGAGGAGTCGATCGCCGAGATCACGCGGGTGCTCGGTGAGGCGATGGCACGCCTGACCGCCACCACCGCCGCGGCGTTCGTGGAGGCGTTTCTCGAGCCCGGCGACAGCGAGCACGACGTCGCCGTGCGCTTCGCCGGACTGGCCGAGGAGATGGTCCCGACGCTGCACCCCGTGCTCACCGCGGCGTACACCGCGCACCTGCGGGAGGCGGTGCGGCGGGGGATGATCAGCCGCGCCGAACGCGAGCAGGGTTCGTCCGCCGGCGCTCAGGAGCTGGCGGTGTGCTTCGCCGACCTGGTTAGCTTCACCCGCATGGGCGTCCAGGTCGAGGCCCAGGAACTCGGCGGAGTCGCCGGCCGCCTGGCCGAGCTCGCCGGCCAGGTGGTCGAGTCTCCGGTGCGTCTCATCAAGACGATCGGCGACGCGGCGATGTACGTCAGCCCTGAGCCTGGGCCGATGGTCTCCGTCGCGCTCTCGCTCGTAGAGGCGGTCCGAGGTGCCGATCTGCCCAGCCTACGGGCCGGGATCGCCCACGGGCCGACGCTGCTGCGCGCGGGCGACTACTACGGCCATTCCGTCAACCTGGCGAGCCGGGTCACCGGGATCGCCCGGCCCGACAGCGTCCTCTGCACGCAGGCGGTCCACGACGCCGCGGCCGGGGACTTCAAGTGGTCGTTTGCGGGAACGCGCCGCGTCAAGGGCGTGGGCAAGGGAGTACCGCTCTACCGGGCGCAGTTGTTGACCGCTGAGACATCGCGCCACGACGGCGGTCGGCGGCGCAAGCAGAAGCGGTAGCCACTGGTCTGCTCCTCGGTCGCTGCGGACTGCATATGGGGAGGTCCAGGATGCCTTCATCGGCTTTGTGCACAAGCCGACGTCGCGGCGATCGAGGGATCAGCTGACCGATAGCAAGTCGACGACGAAGACGAGCGTCGAGTTGGCTGGGATAGTCGGGGGACGTCCTGCGGCGCCGTACCCCAAGCTCGGCGGGATGATCAGCTCTCGTCGCCCGCCCACCTTCATACCGGGGATTCCCTGAACCCAGCCGGGGATGATGCTGCCGGTCGTCAGCGCGAAACTCGAGGGCTGATTCCGGCTCCACGAGGAGTCGAACTCCTTGCCGGTCTTGTACAGCACGCCGACGTAGTTGACGGTGACCGTCGACCCTGCGGCGGCGGTCTTGCCGCTCCCGGTGATCATGTCCTTGGTCACCAGATGGGTGGGCGGCGGGGTGCTCGGCACGACCACCACCGGCTTCTTGGACAGCGCCGGCGGCACGGTGGGCGTGGTTGGGATCGACGCCTGCGTGTCTCCAGCCGACGGCGCGGTGACCACGCCGGGCGCCTTCGAGCTGCCGCATGCCGCCAGCGCCACCGCCGCGGCGAGCGCGGCAGGCAGCGTCTTGACCATGGTTCTCGTTCTCATCGAAGGCTGAGGCTAGCGGGCGTGCCCGGAGACGCCCGGCTCAGGAGGCGATCCGCTCGAGCACCGAGGCGTCGACGTCGAAGTTCGCGTGCACCGCGCTGACGTCGTCTGAGTCCTCGAGCGCATCGATCAGCCGCATCAACTTGCCGGCGTCGCTCTCCTCCACCGGCACCCGGGTCTTCGGCCGCTGGGTCACGTCCGCGCTGTCGATCTCGACGCCGGCGGCTAGCAGGGCGTCGCGCATGCCCGGAAGGGCCGACGGCTCGGCGATCACCTCGAACACGTCCTCATCCCGGGCGATGTCCTCGGCCCCGGCGTCGATCGCCGGGATCAGGTCGTCCTCGTCGTAGCGATTGGCGTCGACCACGACGACGCCACGCTTGTCGAACAAGTATGAGACCGACCCCGGCTCGCCGAGATTGCCGCCGTGCTTGTTGAACGCGTGGCGGACCTCGGCGCCCGTGCGGTTGCGGTTGTCGGTCAGCGCCTCGATCAGCAGCGCGACGCCGCCGGGCCCGTAGCCTTCGTAGAGCACCGTCTCGATGTTGTCGGCGTCGACGCCTTCGCCGGTGCCCTTGGCGATCGCCCGCTCGATGTTGTCCTTGGGCATCGAGGCCTCGCGCGCCTTCTGGATGGCCAACGCGAGCGCCGGGTTGCCGTCGGGATCCCCGCCTCCCTCCCGCGCGGCCACGGTCACCGCCCGGGCGAGCTTGGTGAACTGCTGGCCCCGCCGGGCGTCGACGACCGCCTTCTTGTGCTTGATCGAGTGCCACTTGGAGTGACCGGACATTTCGTTTCAGTCTAGGCCCTGGTCCCGGTACGCTGATCTCCCGATGGGTCGTTTCCTGCTCCCGCTCGTGGCGGCGCTTTCCCTGGCGGCGGCCGGGTGCGGATCGAGCTCGAGCTCCCCCACCACCGCGAAGACCTCCGGCGGCAGCCCGAGCCCGACGAGTAGCGCGAGCTACGGCGGCGGCGGCGGCTCGAGCACCGGAAGTGCGGGCGGCGCCGGAGCATCGGGCGGCCAGACGGTCAACGTCACCATGCGCAGCCTGGCGTTCTCGCCGAGCGTGGTCCACGTCAAAGTCGGCGAGACCGTGGTCTGGACCAACGACGACGGGCCGCCCCACAACGTCACCTACGTGAGCGGTCCCAAGTTCACCTCCTCGCCGACGATGAATCCCGGCGCCACGTTCCGCCTCAAGCTGACCCAGGCCGGAACGGTCCACTACTACTGCTCGATCCACCCCTTCATGAAGGCGTCGATCGTCGTCAGTCCGTAGCCGCCCGCTCGAGCAGCCGCTGGTTGGCCCGGTACCAGGCGATCGTCCGCGCCAGCCCCTCCTCGAGGCCGATGCGTGGTCGCCATCCGGTCAGCGCATGGAGCTTGGAGTAGTCGACCCACTGGCGATCGATCTCACCCGCGGGAACTCCAGCGCCCTGAAACGTCGGCGGCATCGGCCCCCCGGCCAGCCGGCACGCCAGCGTCACCACGTCACGCACGCGGACCGGCGCCCCGCCGCCGGCGTTGAACGCCTCGCCCCGGCCCTCTCCGCGCCCGAGCAACCGCCAGATGGCCAGGTACGCCTCCACCGCGTCCTCCACGTAGAGAAAGTCGCGCTCGCTCGAGCCGTCCGAGCGGATCACCGGCGCGACGCCGGCCAGCGCAGCGCCGACCACCTCCGGGACCAGCCGCGAGCGGTTGAGATCGCCGCCGCCGTAGAGGTTCGCGAACCGGGTCACCGCGACCCCGAGTCCGAACGATGGCCAGTAGGAGCGAGCCAGCAGGTCGCAGGCCGCCTTCGAGACGTCGTAGGGGTTGATCGGCGCGAGCGACTGGTCCTCCCGGTAGGGAAGCTGCTCCTGGGATCCGTAGGCCTTGTCGGAGGACGCCACGATCACTCGCTCGACGCCGACCCGACGGCAGGCCTCGAGCACCAGCCACGTCCCGCGGATGTTCGTCTCGAACGTCCTCCGCGGCGCCTCCCGGGCGACGCCCACGATCGTCTGCGCCGCGAGGTGAAAGACGGTGTCGGCGCCGCAGCGTGCCAGCGCCCGCTCGACCAGCCCCTCCGTGCACACGTCGCCGGCCACGACCTCGACCGCCGCGTCTGAGGAGAGGCCCGGCTCTCGCCGCCCGGAAACCGCCGGCTTCTCCCGGCGGATCACGACGACCTCTGCCCCACGGGCGAGGAGCGCCCGCACGAGCCACGACCCCATCAGGCCGGAGGCGCCGGTGACGAGCACCACGCGCCCACGCAGCTCATCGCTCACCCCCACAGCTTCCACGGCGCCCGCTGCTGGGCCCACAGGTCATTGAGCTCGACCGCGTCCTTGTAGGTGTCCATGCAGTCCCAGAACCCCTCGTGGCGAAATGCGCGCAGCTGCCGGTCGGCCGCGAGGCGCTGCAGCGGCTCCCCCTCGAGCACGCTGTCGGGCGTGAGCGCCGCGAGCGCGGCCCGCTCGAGGCAGAAGAACCCGCCGTTCACCCACTCCTCGCTGCGCGGCTTCTCGGCAAAGCCGTCGACCAGCCCGTCGCCGTTCAGCTTGGCAACTCCGAACGGCAACCGGGGCCTGACCACGGTCATCGTAGCGGCGGCGCCGTGGCCGGCGTGATAGGCGAGCAGCCGGGCCAGGTCGATGTCGGCCACGCCGTCTCCGTAGGTGAGGCAGAACGAGCCCCCCTCGAGCGCCTCGGCGGCTCGCCACACCCGGCCGCCGGTGGGCGTCTCCTCACCGGTGTCGAGGCACCGCACCGAGACACCGTCAGGCCACGCGAGGGCGGCGACGAACGCGGAGATCTGCTCGCCCCGGTATCCGGTGAGGAGCAGGAAGCGCCGGAACCCCTGCGCCAGGTAGATCTGGATCACGTGCCAGAGGATCGGCCGGCCGCCGATCTCGACGAGCGGCTTGGGGATCGACTGCGTGTGCTCCTGCAGCCGGGTCCCGCGGCCGCCACAGAGGATCGCGACGTCTGGTCGAAGGCCGGGCACGGCGGCGGATTATCCCCGTCCGCGGCCGCGGGGTAGGATCACCTCACCATGAGCGCGATCGCCAATCCAGAGATCTTCAAGGCCTACGACATCCGCGGCGAGGCGGGCACCGAGATCGACGCCGCCGCGGCGGAGCTGATCGGCCGTGCGTTCGTGCGGGTGATCGCCGAGCTCGAGGACAAGCCGGCCTCCGAGCTGCGGCTCGGCCTCGGCCGGGACATGCGCCTGACGGCGCCGGAGATGGCGGCGGAGTACCGCAAGGGGATGTGCAGCGAGGGCGCGACCGTGCTCGATGCCGGCGAGGTCGGCACCGAGATGCTCTATTACCTGGTCGGCGCGCGCGATCTCGACGGCGGGCTGATGTGCACGGCGTCGCACAATCCGAAGAAGTACACCGGCGCCAAGCTGGTCAGGCGCGGGGCGATCGCACTGTCGGGTGACGCCGGCATCGGGGAGATCAGGCAGCGGATCGAGGCGGGGCTCGGCGAGGCGCCCGGCGGCGGGCAGGCCGAGGATGTCGACATCTGGGCCGGGTTCCACCAGTTTGCCCTGAAGGTCATCGATCCCGAGGTGGTCAAGCCGCTCAAGGTGGTCGTGGATGGAGGCAACGGCATGGCCGGCCCGATGGTCGGACCGCTGCTCGAGCGGCTGGGGCTCGAGCTGATCCACACCTACTGGACGCCGGACGGGAACTTCCCCGACCACGAGCCCAACCCCCTCCTGCCGGAGAACCGTGAGTTCATCATGCGGAAGGTCGCCGAAGAGCGGGCCGATCTCGGCATCGCCTTCGACGGCGACGCCGACCGCTGCTTCTTCATCGACGATCGCGGCAGCTTCGTCGACGGCGACTTCCTCACCGCGCTGCTGGCCGAGTCGATGCTCGAGAAGCACCCCGGCGCCACGATCCTCTACGACGTTCGGGCCAGCCGCGCGGTCGCCGACACGGTGGAGGGCGCCGGCGGCCGGGCGCTCATGAACCGGGTCGGCCACGCCTTCTTCAAGACGCGGATGCGCGAGGAGCACGCGATGTTCGGCGGCGAGGTCTCGGGCCACTACTACTTCCACGACTTCTACTGCGCCGACTCGGGGACGCTGCCTGCGCTGCTGATTCTCGAGCTGCTCTCTCGCCGGGAGGCGAGGATGTCCGAGCTGCTCGAGCCCTACCGCTCGCGCTACTTCATCTCCGGCGAGATCAACTCGGAGGTCTCCGATCAGGAGGCCAAGGTCAAGGAGCTCGCCGAGCGCTACTCCGACGGACGTCAGTACGAGCTCGACGGCCTCTCGGTGGAGTACGACGACTGGCACTTCAACGTGCGTCCCTCGAACACGGAGCCTCTGCTGCGGCTCTGCCTCGAGTCGCTCAGCTCGCCCGAGGACATGGAGCGCCGCCGCGACGAGGTGCTCTCCGTGATCCGCGCTTGAGCGGGCTCGAGGCACCGGCGGCGAGCGCCGACGACTGCCTCGTCCTCGCCGCGCGGGCGGGCATCCATCGCATTCCCCTCCCCACCCCGTTCCTGGTCGGGCGGGTCAACTGCTACCTCGTCGAGGACGAGCCGCTGACCCTGATCGACACCGGGCCGAACTCCGGCAGCGCGCTCGACGAGCTCGAGCGGGGGCTCGCCGAGCACGGGCGGGCGATCGAGGACCTCGGGTTGATCGTTCTCACCCATCAGCACCTCGACCACGTCGGGCTGCTCGAGATCCTGGTGCGCCGGTCCGGGGCGGAGGTCGCGGCCTTCCACGGCCTCGGGCCTTACCTGGAGGACTTTCCGCACAGCGCCACGGCCGACGACGAGTTCTCGCACGCGATCATGCGCCGCCACGGCGTCCCCGAGGACCTCTCGACCGCGCTGACCTCCGTCGGCGCGGCGTTCCGGGGCTTCGGGTCCCGGGCCACGGTCACGCAGCCGCTGCGCGACGGCGACAGCGTCGTGCTCCGCGATCGAGCGCTCACCGTCCTGCACCGTCCCGGGCACAGCCCCTCGGACACGCTGTTCTGGGACGAGCGCCGGCGGATCCTGATCGCCGGCGATCACCTTCTGGCCCACATCTCCTCGAACCCGCTCGTCTCCCGCCCACTCACCGGGCCGACGCCGTCGTCAGGCCGCGCGCACGCGCTGATCCAGTACATCGAGTCGATGCGGGCCACCCGGGAGCTCCCGGCCCGCGTCGTCCTGACCGGGCACGGCGACCCGGTCGCCGACCCCGTCGCGCTGATCGACGAGCGGCTGCGCATGCACCAGCGGCGGGCCCGCAAGATCCTCGGGATGCTCTCCCGGGGCCCGTCGACCGCCTACGAGATCGCCTTGCGGATCTGGGGCAACGTCGCCGTCGCCCAGGCCTACCTGACGCTCTCGGAGGTGCTGGGGCACCTCGACCTCCTGGTCGCCGCCGGTGAGGCACACGAGCGCGAGGACCGCGACTCGGTGCGCTTCGAAGCCGCGCCCCGCCGCTGATACGGGGCCGCGTTCCGCGCGGCGTCCAGCCGGACGACTCGTAGCCGGGCCGCCGCAGCGAGGCCGGGTGCCGAGCGGCCCGGCTACGAGGCCGTGAGTCCGAGCTGGCGCAGGTCCGCGTCGATCACGGATACGCCGACAGCGCGGGGCGCAGCGGCGAGACGGTCGCCGTGCGGCACTCATAGGCCCCCTGCGGAATGGTGACCCGGAGCATCGCGGTGTCGTTGGGAGCGATCACCTGCAGCCCGGCGGCGGTTGTGCATCCGGCGGTCGACTCGCCGCCGTGGGTGACGCCGAGGCGGAAGGAGGCGTGCTGCCCGGGAGCCAGCTCGAGCGCCGCCACGGGCGCGTGCCCGAAGAAGTCGGTCGTGGTGTGGGTGGGAGCGGTCGGGAGCGGCGCGCCGGCGCGGTCGAGGAACTGGACGCCCGGATATCCGCCGGTCCGGCAGCTGGCCGACCCGGTGTTGCGCAGCGCGAAGCCGAGCTCGCCGTGGCCGAGTCCGCCGTTCTGGCCGAGGAACGTCAGGCTCAGGCCGGCGGCCACGCACTCACGCGTACCGGCGAACGTCTTAGCCGTGGCGGTCGCGGTAGCGGTGGCGGTCGCGGTGGCGGTCGCGGTGGCCGTCCGCGTCACCGTGGTCGTGACGGGGGCGGACCGGGTCGCCCTGGTCGTAGAGGTGGTGCTCCCCGGCGCGCTGGCGGACGTCGAGGCGGAGCCGCTCGATCCGCCGCACGACGCGAGCGACAGCGCGAGCACGAGCGCTGCCGCGAGACGCCGGGCGCCCGGCGTGAGACCATCTGAGAGCGCGGACATGAGCACCACGGAAACTCCAAGACAACCACACGACTCGGTCGTCGCGAGGCTCGAGCGCAAGCTTCCGCTCTGGGGCCCTGCGCTCGTCGTGCTCGCGGCGATCCTGCTCGACGTGGCGCTGCCCGAGAAGGTCGCGGCGATCAGGCCGACCTGGCTGCTGCCGAGCCTCGAGGCGCTGCTGCTGCTCGGACTGGTGATCGCCTCGCCGAACCTCCGAGTGCGCCACTCCGGCCTGCGCCGCAAGATCGCCCTCCTGCTGATCGGCTTCGTGAGCGCCGCCAACGGCGTTTCGCTGGTGCTCCTCGTCCACTATCTGCTGCGCGGCGGCAACGCCAGCGGACGCAACCTGATCGGCGCCGGGATCCTCCTGTGGGCGACGAACGTGCTCCTGTTCGGGCTGTGGTACTGGGAGCTCGATCGCGGCGGACA
>Ga0213874_10000097_pt1 | contig 13925 bp, 16 predicted proteins | sample BarmaccomBMRX_R7_FD_160098 | JGI IMG/M metagenome (GOLD analysis project Ga0213874, IMG submission 160098) | Root-associated microbial communities from Barbacenia macrantha in rupestrian grasslands, the National Park of Serra do Cipo, Brazil - RX_R7 | ecosystem: Host-associated > Plants > Roots...
CACTCGGGAACGGATCCGGCAGATCGAGGCGAAGGCGCTTCGCAAGCTGCGCCATCCCTCGCGAGGCAAGGCGCTCAAAGACTACTGGACCAGCGAATAGAAAGAGTACGCTGCAATGGTGCAGCTTACTCTCGCCGCCGCGCTGCTTGCGCTGCTGCCCAGCCCAGCCCCGACGGAGCGGCCACCGCTCAAGACGATCATCACCGTTGTCTCGTCACCCTATTGCAATTCGCTGGTCAATCACTTCAACGGCGCGCTGGTGCCGATGTTGGGCAATGACCGTGCCATTGAAGTAATCAGCGTTCAGCTCGACGATCTCAACCAGCTCTTCAGCGACCCGAACTACCAGCAAGAGTTCGTGGACGTGCGCACCAAGCTGCTGCACCAAGAGTCCAAGGTGAACGAGTCGCTCGCCGCGATCGAGCAAGAGATCAGCCTCCTGCGCGACGGCTCGAAGCTCACGACGGACCCTCAAGCTCAGGCTGACATCAAGGATGCGGCGACGCAGTTACATACCGCCTGGGCCCGCCAGCGCGAACTCGCTATCGACCTCCATCACATGTACCAAGAGATGACCCAATACCCCATCGAACAGGCCAGCAACGATCCCGGCGGATTCGCTCCGGAAGACATGCGCGAACCCGCCGAGATGAAGGACATCAAGAGCTACCTGCGCTTCAACACGCAGATCAAGATCATCGCGAACGCCGAAGATAAGGCGGTCGACATCGCCTACAACACGGCGCAAACGTACTGCGTCCCGAAGAAATAGAGATTAGCTCGACCGCGCCGCCATGCAACGCTACTCTTCGTCGGATTTTGCGTTGGCGCTCGGAACTACCAGCGGATTTTTGTCCGCGAACGCGCCATTCGGGTTCGGCTTGACCCAGACGATCAAATCCCAGAGGGAAGGAAATAAGAAGACGCGCGTGACCAACGAGGGATCTTTGACGACGCCCATCTTGACCAGCGTGGCCGCTTGCGGATCGTCTACGTTACCGCCGGCCTTGGCGAACTTCTCGGCGCCCGTCGCACCGTAGGTCTCTTTGCCGTTCGCGCCGGCAAGGACGTAGTGGACGTGTTCCCTGAACGAGACCCACCGCCGCGGGTCGACGCCCCACATCTTCGGCGGCGCCGGCGAATCGCTCTGGAGCACCGAGAAATCGGCACCGAGGAGATTGCCGTGGACGTCGTACCAGAGCTGGCTGGGGTCCTTCGGCGTAGCGCTCGTCCAATGCAAGTTGGCGTAGCTTATGGCTCCGTCTTCATCCTCATTGGTGTAGCGAAAATATCCGGCCTTTTCCGCGGAGGCGGGCGTCGGGAAGCGCGCGGTCAAGTCTTTCTGAATCGCGCGAACGAACGCGACCTCGGTGCCTTGCGGCTGAGGCGGAAGAGCGGGCGCGGCGGATACAGCGGCTGGAAACGCCGCGGCAAGAACCGCCACGGCGACGATTGGGCGAAGCAACAACGGGAGTCCCTCACTTTCTGCGGCTGCCTTCGCTGAAAAACCAGCGAAAGCATCGCGCCCTACGGCGAAGGCGTTGGAGACGCGGTGGGAGACGGCGAGGGCGACGGCAACGGACGCGCCCGGCTCGGCGCTGCAGTGTCCAGCGGAGTTGCAACCGGAATTACGGGGAACGTCGCGTTCGGAACTTCGTCGCGTGGCAGCAGCGGCGCAGGCGTGACGATGGCGATCGATCCGTTCGGTGCCTTCTCGACGATTGCCTGAGTCCGCGCCGGAATTTCGGCGCCGGGCTTCAAGACAAAGTTCTTGCCCTTGCGCAGTATTTGCCAGAACGCGTAGTACGGCACGAAGATATCGCCCACCGTATCCTCGGCGCCCACGGTAGATTCGTGACCCGACGAGACGCGGGGCTCCAGACGCGCGAAGGGCGCGCGCAGCGGCAAAAGCCGCCCGTCGGGGAGCTTCAACGGCTCGAAGAAGATATCCACGAAGCCGTACACATCCATGATATCGGCTCCCGACGAGTCGGTGATTCGAATGAGTCCCTGCGTGCCGGCGGGCGCCACCGTGCGTCCTCCGACGACGATCGCGCTCTTCAGATGCACGTGAATCTCTTGGCCGGCCTTGGACGATCCCGACGAGATCGGATCGTCAAGAACGAATACTAGCGTGGAATCCAGGGGCAGGACGTTGCCCGACGGCGTCGGCGTGGTGCTGGGGGTAGGCGCGGGCATGGGAGTAGGAGGCGCGGGATATGCCTGCGCCACGCCGACGCCGATCGTCGCGAGTGCGAGAGCGAAGAGGCTCAGCGAGCGCCGCAGCGCTGGCCGATCAGCTCGCGCGCTTTTTCTGAGCCGTTGCGGCGCGCTTGCCTTCTTCGATGAGCTGCTTGACTTTCTGACCACCTTTTTGTCCGATTCGTTCATAAAAGTTGGGGCCGTACCGGTCCCGCGTTGCTTCGCCGCCCTTCTTGCCGCCCTTTTTGCCGATTTGCTCGTAAAATTGCTGGCCGTGGGCTTGTTTCGTGGCAAGTCCACCTTTGCGACCGATCTCTTCGTAGAACTGCGCGCCGTACTTATGCTTGACGGTCTCCCCGCCTTTTTGGCCGGCTTCGCGAACGGACATTCCGCCGCTGCGCGTGTTCTGGTCTGTAGTGCCTGACATTCTTTTCTTCACCTGTGTTAGTTTGCCGCCGAAATAGCGGGCGGCGGCGCTCTCCAACTACTACAACGCGGCGTTGCGCCTGAAAGTTTGACTGCAAGGTTGAGCGCGGATGAGATTAGCTTTGTGACCGGCCGAGCGGGGCCTAGGTCGCTCAGAACAGCCGCTTCGTGTCGATCAGTATGGTCACCGGACCCGTATTGACCAGCGCCACGTCCATTTTGGCGCCGAAGCGCCCGTACTGGACCGACAAGCCCAACTCCTCGAGCCGCCGGCCGGTCTCTTCGAAAAGCGCCACTGCCTGCGGCTCCCTCGCGGCGGCAATGAATGAGGGACGCCGTCCCCGGCGCACGTCGCCGTGCAGCGTAAATTGAGAGACCAGGAGCACCGCACCTTCCGCGCTCTCGATCGACTCGTTCATCAGTCCGCCGGCATCCGGGAAGATCCGCAGTCCGGCGATTTTCTCTGCCATCGCACGCGCGTCGTCGGCGCCGTCATCGAGGCCCACGCTGAGGAGGACCAGCAGCCCGGCCGCGATGTGCGCGATCGTCTCGCCGTCCACGCGGACGCGCGCCTCCGACACGCGCTGCACCACCGCTCGCATTAGCGAGAGAAGATCGAGGAGAGCGCGAACAGCGCGTTCTCGCGCCGCTCCAGCACCCGCCGGTAAAAATATCCCGCCCAATGCGTCCCGAACGGCACGTAGATCCGCAGCCTATACCCTTGCGCAACGATCTCGCGCTGCACTCGCGGGCGGCAGCCGAAGAGCATCTGAAACTCGAAGCCGTCGCTGCGGACTCCGCGCTCCGCGGCAAACGCCTTGACGGCGGCGATCAGGCGCCGATCGTGAGTGGCGATTCCCGGATAGTTGCCGGCCGACAACAGTCGCTTCGCCAACTCCAGGTACCGCCTTCGAATTTCCGGCATCCGTTTGTACGCGATCTCCTCCGGTTCGTTATAGGCGCCCTTGCAAAGCCGGACGCGCGCCCCGCGCTCGATCGCCGCCTCCACGTCGTCCGGCGTGCGTCTGAGGTAGGCCTGCAGCACGGGGCCGACGTTCTTCCTGGTCGAGTACGCGCGCCAAACGGTGCGCAGCGTCGCTTCGAGCACTGCCGAGCCTTCCATGTCGACGCGCACGAAGGGATCCGCGTTGCCGTCGGCCTTTGCCATCACGGCGAGGAGGTTTTCCAACGCGAACTCTTCATCAACCAGTAAACCCATTGCGGTGAGCTTCACGGAGACGTTGGAGTCCACGCCCGAAGCGCCGATCGCATCGAGCATCTCGAAGTACACGTCGCGAACCCGTAGCGCGGCGTCGCGCTCCAGCACGTCCTCGCCTAGAAAGTCCAACGTGGCCGACATTCCGGCTGCATTGAGCTTGCGCACCGCCTCGATTGCGGTGTCGATCGTTTCGCCCGCGACGAATCGTCGCGCGAGAAAGTAGAAGTTCTTCTGCAGCACGGTCTAGTGTACGACGCCGCGGCGCAAAATCCACGCGATGGCCAGCGCGACGGCGGCCAGCATCACGAAACCGTAACACAGGGCGAGCGCCTCGCGAACGCCGGACGCAGAGAGCGCGACGTCGAGCGCGACGGGCAACGAGGTCGGATGAAACGCGACGATGCTCGTCGCGCCATACTCGCCAATCGCGCGCAGCCACGCGAACGCGATGCCGGCGCCGATGCCGGTGGCCGCGCCGGGCAATGCGATGCGCGTGAATATCTGCCATTCGCCGATCCCCAGCGTGCGCGCGGCATCGGCATAGATCGGGTCGATGGCGCTGAATGCGGCCGTCGCCGCGATCACTACGAACGAACCGGAGACGAAAAATTCGGCGATCGCGACGCCCAGCAACGAGTCGGTAACGATCACGCCGTGACCGGACAGCCACCCACCCAGCGCCGAGTTCGGCCCGAGCGCGTAGATCACCATCAAGCCCGATGCGACGGGCGGAAACGCGAGCGGTAGCGCCAGCAGGAAGAGCAACGCCGCGCGAGCCTGCGCACGAAGCCGCGAAAGATAGTATCCCGCCGGAACTCCCAGCAGCGTCGCGGCCACCGTCGCGGCGGCGGACGCCAGCAGCGAAACCCGCAATGGTGCGGCGCCGATGTTCGCGAAGACGGCGAACGCCTCGCCGGGAGACATTGCAGCGATGACGACGGCGACCGGCCCCAGTAGAGCCACGAGCAGCAATAGCGCCGCGACGATGAAGATGGGTGCCGGCGAGGCCTTCATGCAGGAAGCTTCACCAAGCCATCGCGCAAAGCGTGCCCATGAGCGCGGCATTCTTCAAAGTCTTCATCGTTGCGCTCGCGCTCGCGCTCGACGTCTTCGCCGTCGGCGTCGGGGTCGGCGTGCGAGGACTCTCGGCGAGAAGCAAAGTTCGCATCGGCCTCGCTTTTGCGTTTGCGGAGGTCGGGATGAACGTCGTGGGCGCCGGCCTCGGCTTGGCGGCGGGAGCGTTGATCGGCAGTTTTGCGGGCTACATCGGGTTCGCCGCGTTGTTTGCCGTCGGCGTGTATATGATCCGCGAGAGCCGAACGGAGCTCAGCGCCTCGTCACAACTGGATCTGTCGCGCGGATCCGGCCTGCTGCTCGCGTCGCTCGCCATCAGCCTCGATTCCCTGGGGATCGGTTTCTCGATTTTATACATCGGCGTGCCGATGCCGGTCTCGCTAATCATCATTGCCATAACGAACGTTGCGGCTACGTCGCTCGGGCTCACCATCGGGCGGTGGCTCGGGCGGTATGCGGAACGCAACGCGGCCCTGGTCGGCGGCCTCCTGTTGGCGTTGACCGGAATCCTCTTCACAGTGCTCAAGGCGCTGCGGCTGGGATAGGGTAAGGACGCTTTCGTGCGTGTCGGCGATGAGCTATTGGCGCTGGCGAAGGCCGGTGGCGACGGCACGATCTTCGTGGTCGGCATCGGGCGCGATGCCGGAAAAACCACGACGGTGCGCGCAATCTACTTCGCCGCGGTGCGGAAGAAGCTCCGCGTCGCGTTGGCGTCGGTGGGTCGCGACCGCGGAACGCTCGGCGATGGCGCCGCGAAGCCGCGGCTCTGGCTTTCGCCCGGCACCTGCTTCGTCAGCGCCGTAGGTGTGTTGCCGCAGTCGCCGGCATGCCGCGTCTTTCGCGTTTCATCGCTGCAGACGCCAAGCGGGAACATTCTCTTTGCCGGCGTCGAGACGCCCGGCCCGTACGAGGTGACCGGACCTCCGACGGCTGCCGGCATGCGCGACGTCATCGCCGAGTTGCGTGAACGCAGCGATCTCGTGATCGTGGATGGCGCCGTCGATCGGGTTGCGGCGCTCGCGGGAACGCGCGGAGCCGTCATCGTCGCCGCCGGGGCTGCGGACTCGGCGACCGTCGCCGAAACCGCGCTCGATACCGGCGCATTGGTCGCGCGATTGCGCGTGCCGGGCTTCGATGCGGAAGCGCCGGGCATTACGGTCGAAAACGCGCTGACGGAGACGCTGGTGGGCCGCTTTATTGCGGAGCGCGAGTCGCGTCAGATCGTCGTGAACGATCCAACGCAGATCGCCTTGCGGGGACGGGCGGCCGCGGAAGCGTTCGCGCGGCTGCGAATTCGCTGTCGCCGTCCGCTTCGAGTCGTTGCGGCGACCGTCGCGTCCGCTGCCGCAGAGCGGCAGTTCGAGCCGGTCGATTTCGGCACGGCTGTCGCGAACGCGACGCAGCTTCCGACCTTCGACGTCTATCGCGGCGCGCGCGCGGCATGAGGCGATCGAAGTTGCTCGATCGTCCGACGGCCGAGCTCATCGGCTTTTCCTGGCTCGTTGACGCGGTTGCACCGCTCAGCGCGTACGGGGAACGCAGCTTTTCGGAGGTCACGCCGTTTCTCGCCGGCGACGAGTCCGCCGCGCGATCGCGCGCACGACGTATCGTGGAACTCGCCGCGGCGCTGGACCCTGGGAGACTCGAGGCACTGCGAGCGCTCTTGCGCGACGTGCCCGACGTCGCCGCCGCCCTCGCCGGCGCCGCAATCGGCGACGTGCTGAGCGATCCGGCTTTCCTCGAGTTGCGGCGCTTTTGCGCGACGCTCGCTCGCGTGGACTCACTCGTTGCGGATAGCGGTCAGTTCGAGCCGCTCTGCAACGCCGCCGTTCGCGGGGTGGGCGATGCGCTCGCTACGGGCCAGCGCGACGATGCAACGTCGTTCTATCTGGCCGACGCGTTCGATGACGGGCTCGCCGTCGCCCGACAACGCCGAGCGGATGCGCACGCCGAGTTCCAGGCGTTGCGCGGCCGCGAAGAGCAGCGCATTGCCGCCGCTCTCGATCGCGAGGATCTCGGCGACGAGTTCATCGTGATGCGCGGGGAGCTTCGCGGCGATCTTCCAGCCGGCGTGCACGTCATCCGTGAGGCGCCCACCTATTTTCTTTGCCGGGCGCAGTATGACGAAGCCACCGTAACGGCGCTGCAGCGCCGGGACGCAGCCGACCGATCCGCCGCGCAAGCCGAAGAAGAGGTTCGCGCGCGGCTCTCGGTGGTGGTGCGGGAGCGCGCAGTCGAGGTGAGCGCCGCAGGCGCGGCGTTGGGGGAGCTCGACGTGCTCGTGGCCGCCGCCGTTTACGCGCGGCGGCACGGCTGCACGGCGCCCGACATCTCGGCAGAGCCCACCCTCGAGTTCGAGCAGGCGCGCTTCTTGCCGCTCGAAGAGCAGCTTGCACTCGCAGGCCGTGAGTTCACGGCGCTCGACGTGCGGCTCGACGGCGCGGCCGTGCTCACCGGTCCCAACATGGGCGGCAAGAGCGTGTGCCTGCAGACGTGCGGTTTCGTCGCGCTTTGCTGCGCGTATGGACTGCCCGTACCGGCGACGCGCGCGCGCGCCGGTCTTTTCGACCAAATCGCTTGGCTCGGGCTCGGCCGAGACGAGCGAATCGGAGGATTGCTGTCGTCGTTTGCGCGGGAGGTCTTGGCGCTCAAAGAGGTCTTCGAACGCGCGGCCCCGCGTCTGTTGCTGTTGGGCGACGAGTTTGCGCGCACAACGACGCCGCACGAAGGCAGAGCGCTGCTGATCGCGTTGCTCGAGCGGCTGCGCAGCCGCAGCGCGTGCGCGATGCTCGCGACCCACCTCGGCGGCGTTGCGGCGGCCTCCGGCGCGCGCCATTTCGCCGTTCGCGGATTGCGCTCAATACCGCAGCCGAGCGGAGACGAGCGGATCGAGCAGGTGCTCGCGACGCTCGGCGCATCGATGGATTATCGCGTCGCCGAGGTCGGCGAGGCGGAGTCGGCAACCGGCGACGCCATTGCATTGGCCGATCTGCTCGGGCTCGATCGCGACTTTATTGCCGCCGCTTACCGCGCGGTCGCGCAATGAACGCGCGCACAACGCTCCGAAGATAGCAGCGAATGGACCCGCTCATCATCACCTGCGCGCCGGTCGGCGCCGAAGTGCGCATCGACCAGACGCCCTATCTGCCCCATACGCCGAAGCTCCTCGGCGAGACGGCGCGCGCCGTGCAGCAGGCCGGAGGCTCCATCCTGCACGTGCATTGCCGCAACGACGACGGCAGCAACACGCACAGCGTCGAGCGGTTTCGCGAAGCGTACGAGGCGATCCGAGCGTCGAGCGAACTCATCGTTCAGTTCTCGACGGGAGGCGCGATCGGCATGACGCCCGAGGAGCGCGCGGGCGTTCTCGAGCTGCGCCCCGAGATGGCTACGCTGACCTGCGGCAGCGTCAACTTCGGCGACGACATCTTCGAAAATAGCTTTCCGATCATGCGCGCGATCCTGAAGAAGATGAACGAATACGGCGTGCGTCCCGAGCTGGAGATCTTCGATAAGGGGCACATTGCTAACGCGCGGCGCCTCGCGCGCGAGCGCCTGCTGTCGTTCCCGCAACACGTGGACTTGGTGCTGGGCGTTCCGGGCGGCCTGGATGCGACCGTCGCGAATCTGTGCGACTTAGTGGACGATCTTCCCGACGGATGCACGTGGTCGGTCGCCGGCATCGGGCGCCAGCAACTACTCATGGCCATGGCGGCCATCGCAATGGGCGGTCACGTACGTGTGGGTCTGGAAGACAACCTGTACTACGGCCGCGGCAAGCTTGCGCGCAACGAGGAGCTCGTCGCGCGCGTTGCGCGGATCGCCGCCGAGGCGGGCCGTCCCGTCGCGACCCCGGAAAAGGCGCGTTCGATTCTCGGTTTGCCCGACCGAGCCGCCGCGGCGCGCTGAAGGCCTTTTCCCTCACGCCTATTAACTAGCCGGAGGTGTTCACGTACGTCGTGCGGCGGACGCTTCAGGCTATTCCGCTGCTGCTGGCGATCTCGGTGATCTTGTACGCAATCCTGTACAACATGCCGGGCGGCCCGCTCGCGCCGTACCTGCAGAACCCGCACATCACGCCGGCCGACATCGCGCGGCTCAAGCACAATCTCGGAATGGATCAACCCGTTCCGATCCAGTACCTCAAATGGCTCGGTCACGTGCTGGTGGGCGACATGGGCTACTCGACCAGTAACTCGGAGCCCGTCTTCCAAGCGCTGATCGAGCGCTTCGGCGCGACGCTCGAGCTCATGGGTGCGTCGCTGGTCATCGCGATTGGGATCGGCATCACGGCCGGCATCGTGTCGGCGGTGTTTCGCTACTCGGTGCTGGACTACGCGATCACGACCTTTGCGTTCTTCGGGCAATCCATGCCGGTATTCTGGTTTGCTCTGATGATGCAGCTCGCGTTTGCCGTGCATGGGATCCCGCTGCCGTTCGGTTATCAAATCCAACTACCGTCGGCGGGAATCTCCAGCAGCGATACGTTCGATCTGGGCGATCGGCTCTCGCACTTGATCCTTCCGGCCGTTGTGCTTTCGCTGTTGCAGATCGCGCTCTTCAGCCGGTTCATGCGGTCGTCGCTCTTGGAGGTCTTGGGAACGGATTACATGCGGACGGCCGCCGCAAAAGGGCTCGCGTTCCGGGCAATTCTGTTTCGGCACGGGCTCAAGAACGCGCTGATTCCGGTGGTGACCGTGATCGCGCTGTCGCTGCCGAGCCTGCTGGCGGGCGCGATCATCACTGAGACGATCTTTGCGTGGCCCGGTATGGGGCGCTTATTTATCAACGCGCTCTATCAAAGCGATCTCGCCCTGCTGATGGGTTACCTGTTATTGGTCGCGTTCTTGGTGGTCTTCTCGAACTTGTTCGCCGACGTCGTCTACGCGTGGCTCGATCCGCGCGTGAAGTACGACTAGGGACCCTAGAGGCATCATGGCAGCACCGAGCGTTCCCATGCCGACGATCGTTGCCGACGACGACGCCGTCTTTTCAAAGGTTACGTTCTGGACTCGACTCCGGCGGCACAAGCTCGCGCTGGCGGGACTGATCGTTCTCGCCCTGATGGTGCTGGCCGCCGCGCTGGCGGGCCAGCTCGCGCCCTTCGATCCGAACGCGATCGACAACGTGCACTGGCAGGGACAGCCGCTTCCGCCGTGCTTCCAAGGCGCGGCCGATTGCGGCGGTCACGCGCTAGGCACCGACGAAGTCGGGCGCGACCTTCTGTCGCGGCTGCTCTTCGGCGCGCGCATCTCGCTCACGGTGGGGCTCTTCGCCGTGATCATGGAGGTGTTGATCGGTGCGACACTCGGCGCGATCGCCGGCTACTACGGCCGCTGGGTGGACTACGCCCTGATGCGCGTCACCGACGTCTTTCTCTCGATTCCGCTCCTGCCGTTGCTGTTGGTGCTCACCGCGATCGTCGCTGCGAGCTCTTCGAAGGCGGCCTTGAGCTTCGGCGTCATCGTCGTGATCATCGGCGCGCTGTCGTGGCCGCCCGTCGCGCGTCTCGTGCGTGCGTCGTTCTTGAGCTTGCGCGAGCGCGAGTTCGCCGAGGCCGCCCGCGCCCTGGGGAACAACGATGGGCGGATCATCTTCCGTCATCTGTTGCCCAACGCGATCGCGCCGATCGTCGTTCAGGCAACGCTCGACGTCGCGAACGTCATTATCTTGGAGTCGACGCTCTCGTTTCTCGGGCTGGGCATCCAGCCGCCCACGGCGTCGTGGGGCAACATGCTCGCCAACGCGCAGAGTAATCTCCAGACGGCCTGGTGGGCGGCGGTCTTTCCCGGCCTCTGCATTCTGATCACCGTTTTGGCGATCAACTACATCGGTGACGGCCTGCGCGACGCCCTGGATCCAAACATGCGGTAACCACAAGGAGTACGCCATGCAAAGCAAATCGCTCCTCGCTTTTTCGCTGGCATCGATATTGACGGGTACGCTCAGCGCGTGCGCGGGCTCGAACGACCTCTCCCAACGATCCGTCGTGCTGCCGCCCGACGGTCGAGCGCGAGCCGCCTCCTCACAGCTCGATCTCTTCGTGGAAGGCTTCAGCCAGATCACCGAATACACGCTCGACGGACAGCTGGTCAAGACGATCACGGACGGATTCAGCACGCAAGGAACTTCGACGGGAGCCCTGGCGCTCGACGGTGCGGGCTATCTCTACGCGATTACGGGCGACTTCAGCATCGGCGTGTACGCGCCGTCGTCGAGACGCTTCGTGCGTACCATCAGCACGGGAGTGGGCTGGCCGTATGCGCTCGCCACGGACGCGCGGGGCAATCTCTATGTCGCGAACGGCGAGAGCAACACGGTGTCGGTCTACCCGTCCGGAGGCAGCTCGCCCTCGTTGACGATCGGCCAATCAATCAATGATCCGGCCTCAATCGCGCTCGACTCGCACGGCAACCTCTACGTCGCGAATCTCTTCGGAAACACGGTTACCGTGTACGGGCCCGACGGCTCGTTGCTGCGGACCATCACCGACGCAGTGGTCGGTCCCGAAGCGGTCGCCCTCGACAAGAACGACGATCTGATCGTCGGCGACGCAGACCTCGGCTACGGTAAGAGCGTGAGCGTTTATGCGCCGCCGAACGACACGCTCGTGCGCATCCTACGTCAAGGCATCTGGGCGCCGTGGGCGGTCACTGCAAACCCGCGCCGGATCTACGTCTCCAACGCCAACAAAGGCACCGTGACGGAATACGGGGCCAACCGTGGGAAGCTCGTGCGCAAGCTGCGTTTGGGTGCGGAACCGGGTGACGTGCTGCTCGATGCCGCGAATACTCTCTACGTCGCCTGCTATACCGAGCCGTCGGGCCAGGTGCAGATCTACGCACCGGGCGCCACGGCGCCGAAACTGACGATCAGCAACGGCATCCTGCAGCCGCTTGCCCTGGCGCTGGGACCGCCGTGAGTGCGGCGAACGTTCTTTCTTACCCTGTCGCTGCTCGCGGCGTGCTCTCGTAACGCATCGCTTCCGGAATATCCGCCTTCATCCGACTCCCGCGCATTCGAACGGGCGATTCGCCCGAATTTCAGCGCGCAGACGATCTACAGCTTCCAACTGAAGGCGAAGGCGAAGAGCGCCATCTTCCCCAGCAGCACGCTCTCTGTGGACGCAGTCGGCAGTTTGTACGGCGCGACGTCGGCGACGGCCGGCTTTCGAGGCGGCGCCGGGACCATCTTCAAATCATCCGCGAACCGCAATGCGACGCTTCTCGCGCGCTTTGCCGGTCGCGACGGCGCCTATCCGTCGGCGGTCGTGGCCGATACAACCGGCGCGCTCTACGGGACCACGCATGAAGGCGGCGATCTTCAATGCTTGCCGACCCTGGGGTGTGGCGCGGTGTTCGCGTTGCGCCCGCGAGGTTCGTCGTACGTCAGGAAGATTCTCTATCGCTTCAAGGGGGGCTCGGACGGCATCGATCCCGGCCAACTCACGATGGATGCGAAGGGGACGCTCTACGGCGTGACGGCCGAAGGCGGCGCGAGCAGCGGTTGCGGTGGTTTTGGATGCGGCACGGTTTTTCGTCTGTCGCACGAGCGATTCGGCTATCGCGAAAGCATTCTGTATCGCTTCCATGGACGATCGGACGGAAGCCGGCCGCTCGGCGCCGTCGTGTTCGATTCTGCCGGAAACTTATTCGGCGTTACGGCGCAAGGCGGAGAGTGCGATCGGGCGGGCAGCGGCTGCGGCACGATCTTCGAGCTCGCGGCGAGCGGGTCCAACTACGTGGAGAAAACGCTGTACCGTTTTGGCGGTGTATCAGATGGTGACGGAGCGTTTCCAACCTCGATCACGCCGCCGACGCCGGCTGGCACGCTCTACGGCACGACGATGGCCGGCGGAGACGATCGCTGCGCCGGCGGCTGCGGAACCGTTTTCAAGTTGCTCTGGTCGCGTGATCGGCCCGTCGAGAGCATCGTGCTGCGCTTCGATCCCGCTCCCGGCGGGGCGCCCCGGCAGCCATCGTCGCTGCTGTTGGTCGCAAATGCACTGTATGGCGCGACCGTCGTCGGCGGTGAGGAGACGAGCTACTTTTTCCCGCACGGCTACGGGACGATTTTTACCGTGGACCTCGCGACGCAAAGTCCGAGGATCGTTTACGACTTTCGAGGGCCGCCGGACGGCGCCGCGCCCGCCGGCGGACTCGTTGCAGGTCTCGACGGATCGCTCTACGGCGCGACCTCAAGCGGCGGCACCGGCGAGTGCATTGACTTCACCGGCTGCGGCACGATTTATCGCTTTTCGGCGGCGCCGGATCTATTTTAAGACGACGACGGTCGGCGCTCCGACGGGATTGGCGCTCGACATCGGATCCCAAAGCAGCCAAACTTTTCCGTAGGTCTCGGCGATTGCCGCGAGCGTCTTGGCGGCCTGCTCCGGCGTCATGTCCGGCAGCGTAGCATTCACCTTCGGTATTTCGACCTTGTGGTAGTGCCACAGCGCCTGTTCGGTCGGGCTGAACGATTGATACGTTGCCGGAGAAACGATCGTTTCCACCGCTACCAGACGCGCGTCGGGGGCATCGCTGTCGTAGATTTGGCACTCCGTTAGACCGCCTTGCACCGGTTTGCACCAGTGGTGCGCGATCTCGGTGGGATGCGCGTCGCCGAAATGTTTTTGCGCGTCGATGTGCAGCGTCCACCCGGTGGCGGGCGTCGTAGTCGCCGCCTGCGCGACTTGTATCGCGGGATGCGTTCGCGCGGCAAGCATTCCCCCGCCGAACGCGACGGCCAGCGCCGGGACAAAGAGATACTTCAGCATGGCCAAAACCTCCGGAGAAAAAAATACGGCGCTGCGTCAGGGGCCCCCCTGCTTCTGACCGCCGCGCCGAAAAAGGGCGTCATGCCGCGGCGCCCCGAACGCCCCCTAGCCCGGCGAACGCGTGCGCAAGTGGCGGAATTGGTAGACGCACTAGCTTGAGGGGCTAGCGGGAGCAATCTCGTGGAGGTTCGAGTCCTCTCTTGCGCAGTTTTGTACCACGAATGAGCC
>Ga0213874_10000098_pt1 | contig 13868 bp, 14 predicted proteins | sample BarmaccomBMRX_R7_FD_160098 | JGI IMG/M metagenome (GOLD analysis project Ga0213874, IMG submission 160098) | Root-associated microbial communities from Barbacenia macrantha in rupestrian grasslands, the National Park of Serra do Cipo, Brazil - RX_R7 | ecosystem: Host-associated > Plants > Roots...
TGCTTGGCTGTGGAAGGACCCCTCCGTTCAGATGACAGTCACAACCGTAGCGGGGTCGCAGGGTGGTGGTGGTCTACTAGGTGCTATCGGAGGTTTTTTCGCTGGCGCTTCGATCATCCTGAATCGCTTCACTGGCCCAGGCCGTATTGGTATCCAGTCGATGACGTATCATCCACCACAGGCTGAAGGAGCGCAACAGGCTGGTGGTCAAAGCAACCTGAGAGGTCCACTCGACACCCTGAACAACCTTTTTGGCAATTAATGTTCTCTACAGGTAGCCCGATTTAGCGCGCCCAATGCGTGTGGTATATCGGGCGTTAAACGCTCTAAATCCTCCACTAGGCCCCTGAACAGGTTCAATGAGGGAGATTGCCGGTGTTTGTCGATTTCTCTTTGTTTATACGCAGAATTTTGAGCATATACTGCTCAGAGTTCAGGTAGAAGGGGTTGCGTTTGATGTACTTGCCCACAACGGAGATGGGGTGTAGCTTCAACAGTTCTACCACTAGATTGGGCATGAGTTTGCTATGATCGTAGTGCATCAAAGCAATGATGGGGGCATTCTGGAAGGTGAAGACCGCATCAGAAGCAGCCTCGTACTTGAGAATCTGTTCAGGAGTGGCAGTATCTTTCAATAGCCAGGTCATATCTATCGAAATACGTACAGCTTGCCAACCTTCGCGTAGCGCCTGAGCAATAAACGTTTGGTGAGAAGAAAGTAAGAAGTATGGATCGAAGCGATTGCCATTTGCTAAGAGTACCTCACGCTCACTATGCAGTATCAACTGCCCTGCTTCGATCAGTGCATCTGTATCGACTTGCAGTTTGTGCAATTCCTCACGGAACTCTTTAATCTGTGCTGGAGCTGCAGCAAACAGACATTTTTCTGAAAGGGATAACCCTACTCTCATCAAGCGTGCTGTTACGCTAGGAATCTCTGTCACTTTGCTATAGAGTTGGCAGATATGCGAGCCGGGAGGGATGCGTTCCGACTTGCCTTCAACACTAAGATCCATATCTATCTCCGCTGATACCACTTCCCGTCACCCTACGCTCCTGTAGAATGCGGGCGGCACGATTGCTCATGGCAACAACCAACCAGCTCAACGTGCCAAAAATAATGATTCCCGACAAAGATGAGAGCAGAAGTAGCAAAAGCATTTTATGTAAAGGAAAAGTGGCCACCACTGCTACTAACAGAGTGAGCATTGACATACCGGGAACGAAAATGAGAATCCATACTGCAATAACACGCATTGCTTGGACGCGTGAGAGTGGCTCCTCCCCACTGTAGGGAAAGAGGATACGACGCATGAGTCTGTAGCGCAACTTGCTCTGCATATGATTAGTGCAGTCCTTCCTTCTGCTGGTGTTGTAACCAGTGTAGTAACGTCTCTTCGGCTTGGTATAAAATGTTTACCTCGCTCTGATAGGTCAGACGGCGACATGCCTCCTGGAGAGGAAACCACTCCACTACATCGTATTCATGATCGTGAAATGCCGTGTCGCCACCAATTGCCTGGAACAGAAAATGACGTACCTGTTTGTGGTAACGTATCTGGTCACGCACAAATGAATATGAAACGCTGCCGACGTATGCGATCAAGCGTACCTGTAAACCAGTCTCTTCTTGTACCTCGCGTAAGGCCACCTGCTCGATTGTCTCGCCTGGCTGCGGAGTACCTTTGGGCAGTACCCACATGCCGACATCACTGCGCCCCACCAGCGCTATTTCCACGGACGTCGTGTCCTGGGGCGGCGCTATACCGCAGTCTTTACGCAGGTCTATTGCAGAGCTATTCTTCGGAAAGCGAACAGGAACAACCCGAAAAACCACACCACCTGCTGAATAGGCCCGTACCGTTTGATATCGCTCCATTTATTACATCACACTACACCATCTCTACCTTCAAGTGCAAACACCTTGCTTGCTTCACTCTACATCAGATTATACTATACAACATTTTTCTGATTTTATGCAGCATAGTAGCCCAGAGTTATTTACAAGTTTTTTAGCACGAACCTCAAGTTAAGAGTGTACGCTCAAGGTGATTTGTATCCTGTACAAATATAATATATTATACATATCAAGACAATCTTATGATAATGCACGTTGAATAGCTTCTAGGTTTTCGGTCGGTGCCTGTGGTGGTACGGCACAGCCAGGGGCGAGCAAGAAGTGTCTTCCCCCCGTCAGCTCGATTGCTTTGCCCACTTCATCCTGCACCTGAAGCGGGGAGCCGTCTTTCAGCGTTGTTTTTTCGCTGATACCTCCCATTACTGCTTTGCCGGAGCGCCGCTTACCCTCGCGCAAATCAGCATTGCCTTCAATAGTGGCAGCCCAACTGATGGCATGCACAGGATACGAAGCGAGCAGATCGAAGTAAATGTGCGAACCACAATGATGTAGAATGTTGAATTTACTACGACTTTTAATAGCATCCAGGAATTCCAGATCATACTGCTCACCAAATTCACGGTATTGATCTTCTGTGAGCAGTCCCGCGCTTGCCCATTTGTTAGTGGCGTAGAAAATGCCGCTTGCACCTTGCTCTAGACTAGCAATGGCGAAATTGATGAATGTTTCGTTAATGACGTGCAGAGCTGTGCGCAATGCTTTACGATCTTCACGAATTGTTTGCAAGATTGGCTCGTTTTTGTTGCCAACTAGACACTTTGCGACGCCAAGTGGACAGAAGATGGTCTGCACAAAGTAGGCGTCGAAGCCTATACTATGATTGATAAGCTGGAGCGCGTGTAACTGCTCTGCTAATACTCCACGGTCTGGGTCCAATGGGCGCAGCCTTTTCCAGTCTGAGGCACTCTTAATTGGTGTATCCCCGTAGATTGGCGCAGTATATTTGTCGCCTGACGGCTGCACTTTGACACCCCAGTCCTCTACGTGATAACTGGCTCGCGGATTGACCTTCATAAAATCCCAGTCGTAGCGCATAAAGTTTTCTACCATCGCCTCGGCCAGCGTTTGCGCGCTCCATTCGCGTACAAAGTCATGGCCCCACATGCTCACTGGCACACGATCAACTTGCTCACCTCGTAGTGCGGCATCAACGCGTTCCTTCTTATTCATAATTCTTCCTTTCAACTGCGTACTCACGCAACAAGAGAACAGCGGGTTGCGCAACGATAGCAGTCTGTTCGTCTTCAAGCAAGCTTTGCGGCAGTTCCCTATGAACTACCCAGGGTTGAAACTAGTCAAAAAAGCGACCGTATGTAGGAGCGAACCGCCCGCATGGCCGCAAGCAAGGGCAACCGCCAGGGCCACCCCTACACGTCTAATGCTTTAAAGCGATAGCCTACACCGCGTTCGGTGAAGATGTACTTTGGATGTGTCGGGTCTTTTTCAATCTTGTGGCGCAGATACGCGATGTAGAGCCGCAAGTAATGAGCCTCATCGCGGTACTCGTGCCCCCAGACTTTTGAGAGAAGTGTCTCGTGTGTAAGCAAGCGACCTGCGTTACTCACCAGATGATAGAGAAGGCGATATTCCGTGGGACGCAACACGACTTTTTGCCCGCGCACAATCACCTCGCGCCGCGCAAAGTCGATCTTTAAATCCTGGTCAACCACAATCTCCGTTTTACGTGAAGGTGTTGGCATGAATGAGCGACGTAGTAGCGCACGGGTACGAGAGAGTAGTTCACGGGGATTAAAAGGTTTCGCCAAGTAGTCGTCGGCCCCCAAGTCCAGACCATGTATTTTATCTTGTTCGCTTTGACGCACCGTTAGCATCATAACGGGGACAGTGGAGACCTCGCGTAGAGCTCGCAGTGTCTCGAAGCCCTCCATCCCTGGCATCATTACATCTAGTATAACAAGATCAGGAAGATGCTCGCGCAACTGTTCCAGCGCCTCTTGTCCGTTGCTCGCCTCTATGACGCTGTAGTGTTCCAGTTCCAGATTCATGCGCACGAGATCGCGGATGCGCGGCTCGTCATCTACGATTAAGATCGTCATGTCACGTTGATCGAATGTGTCCTTTTCTATCATCAAAACATCACCATCGGTAATTGAGCTTTTTCTTCACGTGGTAAACTAAATGAAAATGTTGATCCCTGATGCAGAGTACTCTCTACCCAGATATGGCCGCCATGAGCCTCGACAATCACACGGCAAATGTATAGCCCCAATCCGGCTCCGGGTATTGCTTGCGTTTGAGCGCCTCCAACACGTTGAAAGCGGTCAAAGATGTGCTCTTGATCACGTAGTGAGATGCCCATACCTTTGTCACTTATACTCACGATAACCTCTTCGCCTGTAGCACGACAGGTAATGGTCAAGGCCCGCCGGTGTGGTGAGTACTTCACAGCATTATCCAGTAGGTTCTGCAGTACTTCCTCTATGCGGTCTCTATCAGCCATCACTAGTGGAAGGTTGGCGGGTATGTCCAACTCCACGGCAACATCTGGACTCTTGGCTATCAGACGCCGTGTGACACCGCGAATCAGGGGTACAAGGTCTAACGGCACGACGTCCATCAACAGTCCCCCTGCCTGGATACGCGAGGCATAGAGAAGGTTTCCTACTAGTTTGTTCAAGTGGTCCGCCTCCTCTTCAATAGCGAGTAGACGTGTGCGCAGTGCCTTCGCATCCAGCTTAGCATCCGGTCGAGCGAGTGTTGAGGCATATCCTTTGATGATAGCTATCGGCGTCTGTAGTTCGTGTGAGATCACAGAAATGAACGTTGAACGTTGTTCCTCTTGTTGCCGCTCTAGCGTGATATCGCGTACATTGAGAATGCCGTTCATTGGCTCTCCCTTCGCTGACCGTACACAAGAAGCGGTGACACAGACATCAATGCATTGCCCATCGCGTGTACTAATGACCATCTCTTTGTTTAAAACCACCTGACCCGCAAATACCTGGAGAATGGGCGAATCTTCCTGTCTCAGGTCGTTGCCATAGCGATCTTTGGGGCGCAAGACCTTGAAGTAGGAGCACCCTAGCACCTCACTCTCCGGCCAACCAGTCAAGCGCTCCATAGCAGGATTGAAGTCAATAATACGTAGCGCTGCATCGACCGTAAGGATGCCCTCAGCGCTGTAATGAAAAATAGCAGCTAGTCGTGCCTGCTCCTTCTCTAGTGATTGTGCTTTGAGGGCAAAACGCAGGCTGACGGCAAGTTGAGCAACGAACATATGTACCGTTCCATCTGTTCCACACTCAAAGCATGAACGCATACCTGCTGGCCTCACGTAGTACAGCATGCCGAGAGGTCCGGTGGGATCGTGGAGAAAGAGCGAGCACAGTTCTTTCTCCTGCTGCTCTATCTCGCCTTCTATTAGCTCAGACTGTGTTACTAAGTCGTGCGGCATACAGCGACAGACAAGTGGCTCGACTGAGTTTGGCTGTATCCCATTCTGCGCCCACACTAGGAAGCGCTCTAGTAGCGCCTCGTCTAGGTGATAGAGGGTATATTCCGCGCTACTCTGTGGGTCAAACGCTTCCTTGGACACTACAAAAACGCCAGCTTCTCCACATAAGAGCCGGATGGCACCGCCCAGTAGTATGGTTAATTGATCGTACAGATTCTCTAAACGCTCCACATGGGACCAAGACATAGCAACAAACCCCACCCAGAAGGTGTATGATGGAAGGTGAGTGGTTAGGCACTAGCGCTCAATAACGATGTTATTTTAACACATATAGCTAGAGGTGAGTATAACCTATGCATGTAGATATCTTCACCCTCTTCCCTGCCATGTTCCAGGGACCATTCAATGAGAGTATTCTGAAAAGAGCACAGGAGCGTGGCTTGCTCTCTATCGACCTGCACAACATTCGAGATGCCGCTACTGACAAACACCATATCGTCGATGACTATCCTTATGGCGGCGGTGTAGGTATGGTTATGAAGCCAGAGCCAATCTTCGCAGCCATCGAGGCCGTCTACCAGGGAGGCCCCATTATTCTTATGACGCCGCAGGGCCGCCTCTTCAACCAGCACATCGCACGTGGCCTAGCACTGGAAGGGCGCATCACCCTGCTCTGCGGTCACTACGAAGGCATTGATGAGCGCGTCTGCCAGCATCTCGTCACCGATCAGCTCTCTATTGGCGACTACGTGCTCACTGGCGGTGAATTGGCCGCGATGATCATTGTCGATGCTGTCAGCCGCCTGATCCCTGGCGTGCTCACTGAAGGCTCCACTGATGAAGAGTCGCACAGTGCCAACATGCTCGAATATCCACAGTATACACGCCCCCCCGAATTTCGCAACTGGCACGTCCCCGATGTGCTCCTCTCGGGTCATCACGAGCAGATTGCACGCTGGCGGCGCAAAGAGGCGCTGCGCAGAACACGGGAGCGACGCCCTGACCTATTCGCTAAGCTGGATGTGAGCAGTAAACAAGATATGAAGTTATTACAAGAGTTGGAGGATGGGTAGGGTATTTTGAACAAGAAAAATGTGTGAAGCATTTCTCTTCATTATCCTTAATATCCACTGTATTAAGCTAACTTGTCAACTTGTTAAGTCGAAAGTCTTGACAAATAGAAGAGGTTGATCTAAACTAGGCTTAGTATGGGAAACCCATGCGCCGCGCTACAGCCAATAAACTCTTAATTTCCCACTTTTTTCACCGGAAGGAAGCAGGTGATGCAGCACTATTTAGATATTCCCCTTTCATGTCGTCTTCGTGTTTATTTATATGGTCCACTGGAAGTTTGGAAACGTGACGCTTCTGACACTTGGAAGCTCGTAGGCAAAGACGCCTGGGGTAAAGGGCGGCCTGCCCGTTCTGTCTTCAAACGATTGCTGGTCGCGCCTGGACGACGGCTTTCGCGTGGGGCCATTCAGGACGACCTGTGGCCGGAAAGCGAGAATTTTGAATTAGCTGATAAAAACGTCTACAATGCGGTCAATCACATTCGTCGGGTCACGGGCAAAACCCTAGTTAGAACCCTTGAAACGATCTATGAAATAGCCAATCAGTCGGTTGTTTGGGTGGATCGTGATGCCTGTGATGCACTGCTCAAAGAGGCTGAGAATCGCGGGTACACGTCACTCCAAGCGCTTCCTCTGTTAGAGCAGGCGCTTGTGTACCTAGAGCGCGGTGAGTTGCTAGAGGGGGAGGGTGGAACTTGGGTGTATGGACTGCGGAAAAAAAGTGAAGATCTGCTCAGGCAGTGTCGGTTGTGGCTAGCTGAGAACTATGAACAGCAGGGCAAGCTCTGGCAGGCGGGGGAGCAGTACCGGGCGCTGTGTCAGACCATCCCCCCCGATGAGCGGGCCTTACAGCGCTGGATGGCGATGCTTTACCAGCAAGGGAACATACAGGATGCTTTGAAGTGCTATCGGGACACCAAGGCGTTTGCAGAGACACAAGAGTGGCCGCTCTCGCCAGCGCTGGACGGCTTGGTAGCACGATTAGAGGAGCAACAGGCTTCGGCTTCACGCATCGTTGAGTTCTTCGTGTTCCCAGAAACCGCCGTTTCTCTCTGGCGGCCTGATGCGGCGTCTCCTGAAACGGCCACACGCTTTACCGCCTGGGGTGCGCTGCTGCAAGCACAGCAGGACGTGCAGCAAGCAGGAGCAGGTGATATACTAGAAGTGGACATTCTGGCAATGACACTGCGCTGGAAACGGTCATCCGGTCCCATCGCTATTTTACAGCAGTTGACCTTTGAAACCATGAGAAAACACACCACCATGCATATCGATCACTCTGACCATGACACCGGACTCACCCGCCGTCGGGCGTTACAGGCAATTGCCCTGTTCCCCATCCAGATGTACGGCCTGACACGCTTTGCGGAGGACTTGTCACCTCGTCTTCCCCTGGAGGAGCTGCTTGCCTGTTGCGCAAGCGGCATGGTTGCCTGCTGGGAACTGCGCCAGTACGAGCCGGAGGGACTCGTGCTCATTGAGCGTCTACTCCCGGCGTACCTCTCTACGCTTGAGAAGTTAGCCCGCCACTCCTCACCGTTTCAAGCCGAGGCTGCATGCCTAGCCGCCCAGGGGTACCTGCTTATAGCTGAGCTTGTAGCTCACGCTCGCCGATTAGAGCAAATGGAGGCGGCCTGTGTGCTGGCACGGTCCTATGGCCAGCTTGCCCAGAACCCGAATCTTGAAATGGCTGCGCTGATCCAACTTGCAGTCAGGTTTGACCTTGAGGGCGAGCGCCGCCTGGTCGAGGCTTTCACTACCTACCAGCAAGCATCAGCACTGCCTGGATTTGCTACGGCCTCGCCGCTGTTGCAAGGGTATGTCTACGCTGCCTTAGCCGGTACGGGTGCTTTTCTTCACCATTCCGAGGCGCTTTCGTTGCTCAGTCAAGCCAAAGACGTGTACCCAACGGAGCCGGAATTTGACCCAAGCTTTGCTTTTATTCTCTGGGGGAAGGGCATACTTTCGTTTTGGGAAGGATTGACGCTCAAGCGTACCCGCAACTATGCTAAGGCCCTCACGGCTTTTTCCCGCTTCGGCAGCTTGACGCCTGTTGCTGGCTTACTGGAGACCTTGCGTGCAGAACATCTGGTCTACGCTGCGTCGGTTGCAGTCGAGCAGCGCGAATTAGACACCGTGTGCCTCTACCTAGATGCTGCTGAAGAAGTGGCTCAGCACATTCAGAGTAAACAACGCCAAGTCGAAGTGCGCGACACCTTCCGAGAGGTGCAACTGCTCTGGCCGCGCGAGCCAAAGGTAAAAATGCTGCAAGAGAAACTCTATGATCGGCAATCTTAGCCAGAAGGAGAACAACACGCTTGGTTGGCAATGTACCTCCAAGTGCTTTGCTTGAGTACCTTCGCAGGTTTCATTTTAAGAATAAGGCTGCTCAACTCGCCAAAGGAAGTCTCTGATTACCCGAAGGTACCGCTCTGTCTCCTCAAGATGCGGCATATGCGCACTTTGCTCAAAGATGGCTATTTCTGATTTTGGAAGTAGGCTTTGATACCAGGCCGTCGTGTCTGGCGCTGCCTCATCATAGCGGCCACAGGTAAAAAGTGTCGCGACATCTATGTTGCCTAAGTGAGCCGTGCAATCATAATTCAGGAGATTTCCCGTCATAAAAAACTCTGAAGGTCCCCACATGGTTTCGTAAACTGCTGTGCCTTCACCAGCTATGGTTCGTTCTAGTGACTCAGGCCAGGGATGGAGACGACAAAGATAGCGTTGGTAGAATTCCATCACTGCTTGCTGATATTCTTCAGAATCGGTGGTGCCATTATTCTCATGTTCCTCAAGAATCTTCTGCACAGTAGGAGGAAGACTCTTTCTATAGACCTGCATGTCATAGAGCCAGTGCGAAATAGAAAGGGCAGGGCTGGCAAGAATGAGACTGGTAAGACCATCCGGTGTGGTGAGTGCATAGTCAATGGCAAGCATGCTTCCCCAGGAATGCCCAAAGAGATGAACTTGCTCAAGGCTGAGAGTTTGCCTGATCTGCTCGAGTTCTTCGACAAAACGGCTTGGCTGCCAGAGTGCAGTGTCGTCTGGTCGCTCTGACTTTCCGCAGCCAAGTTGATTATAGAAGATAACAGGACGCTCGTCTGCCAATCTGTTGAGTGGCTCAAGGTAATCATGAGGAGATCCTGGACCACCATGAAGGGTGAGCACGGGAATACCCTTACCAGGATTCACTATTTGATACCACACGAGACCACCGGTTACTGGAACGTAGCCTTCCTGTACGTTTTCAACACTTTTTTGCATATTTTTCCCAATCTTTTTATCTCGTATATTCTGCTCTATGTATGCTGGATTCCAGAACACTTTCGTTGACGTTTTAGCGCTCATCTCAGGAAAACAAAAAGCGGAGTTTCTTCTATCATATCTATCTATCATAGAATCCTGCCTGCCTACCAAAAAAAGTTGGAAGGAGGTCTGAGAGTGTTTCTGCCCTTCTCTGGCTATGCTTTTCAATGAGGTACGAAAATGTGTCATAGAACGCTATAAAACTCAGTAGAACGCTAGATTTTGGGCGACTTGTTTTGATACAACGAACAGTGTGCTAGCCATTTCTCACAAGTGTGCCCGACCGAAACACATTTAGAAAGGGACTTCGCAAGATGCAAGAAAACAACCGAGAAGAAGCAGCGATGAGCAGCTTACATTATGAAGATGGGCGCTGGTACGGCGCAAACGCAGACGACACGCTGCGTATCTGGATGAGTGATGACACCTTCCAGCGTTACGTCACTGCGTATATAGGAGGACGTTTTATTATCAGTCCGACCCCTGAGCAACAGCATGCAGCGGTGGCCCATTGTGCGCGCTTGTGCTACTGGCGGGGCTGCCGCGACTGCGACGTGCATATTACCGTGGTAGGCGCGGCCAATCCCTGGGAAAACCTGCGATAAAGGGGAGAGTCGTATTGCATGCTGTTGAGCGGGGGAACCTGTTCGTAGCAAGGTGTAGCAAGGAGGAACAACATGAAAGATATCGTTGTGCTCTGTGATGGAAGCCGTGTCGATGAGCTTGTCGATGCTTTCAACTGTCCGCTTGAGGGAGAAACGAGTAGAGCAGTTCTCTGGTGTGGGATAACGCACAGATATGGCTTGGGTGTGATTGTGCTTGAGTGTGAGGAAGAGGCAAGCGAGTTTTTGCACGCCTTGCAGGAGGAGAGCGATATTTTTGACTTTAGTGAGAGCTCCGAGGATACGACGTTTTCTGTCGCAGGAGCAAGCGGCGGAAACTCACCCTCGTGTTAGGGGTGCGACTCACTATGTTGCATGGCTGGGGCAGAGCTGCAGCCACTCCTCTTGGCGTGACGAGGCGCAAAGGCATGCCTCGTAGTGGCGGCCCTTGCGACCACCATGTTTGGCAGTCCATTCTTAATGGAAAACTTCGGGTCGCACCCCTTGCGGTTGCCATGCCCACCTAAAGTTCATGCTACAGTTGACAAAAAGAAAAGATGAGAAGAAGTACTCATGAGCAGATCTAGACATCTCTGTAACAATGGCGAGCGGCCAGCAGTTGATGCGACACGGCAACCGTATGACTGGGAGAGTATCCCGCTTTTTGTTATAGCGATATAAGAGCTAACGTCTGCTGGTTGTGGTAAGATGTGATCGATATCTAGCCCAGGAATTGTCAAATTTCCCTAAACTAGGAGGCTTCACATGGTTTCTACGACAACTTCAACGCAGACATCGTTGACTTCTGAGCCTGTGCCCTTTCCCTTTCTGCTCCAGTTCTTGGAAGCTGCTCATCCGGTGGCAAGTGAAGAAACAGTAGGAGCTCCAACGGAGACAGAAACAGGGGAGGACGGCACCAAACCGACAGAGATTGACAGCGTCGAGGACGAGGATGTAACAGGAACCGATGACGACGAGGATTAATAGGTGATGTATGAAAACGGTCCTGATGCTCTCATGTCCCAATGATGCCCATATTCTTCCCGTTCAAACAGCAGTACAACGGATGGGTGGTTCTGTATTGTTCTGCAATATTGCAGACTTCCCAGAAAAGGTCCAGCTTTCTGCGACGCTCTCGAGAGAACAGACCGGATGGGATGGAACACTCAGCTTTCAGCAACAGGCAGTAGTGTGGAGAGATATCCAGAGTATCTGGTGGCGGAGACCAAAGCGGTATCAGCCAGAGCGTTATGCTCCTGAGATCGGGAAGTTGCTCAGTCAGGAAGCCTACTACGGCTTCCTCGGGTTGCTCCTGGGTAGTCCAGACGACCAGCAGCCATTCTGGGTCAGTCGTCCGTATGCTATTCGTGTAGCCGAATTCAAAGCCTCCCAACTGGCCCTAGCTCAACGACTGGGTTTGCGTGTCCCCAAAACGCTCATAACGAACGAGCCTGGGGCAGTCCAGGTATTTTACGAGGAGTGTGAGGGAAAGGTCATTTGTAAGCCTGTCTGGAAAGGAAACCTTACTCCTGGTGAACAGGCGACCCCTGAACAACCTCGTATTATCTACACAAACCATGTGCAATATGAGCATCTAGCTCTTCTTGATGGTGTGCGGGCAACTGCTCACTGCTTCCAGCAGTACATTGAGAAGCAACTAGAAGTACGAGTAGTCGTCATTGGCAGGCAGATGTTTGCGGTGACGATCCATTCTCAAGCATCTGAGAATACGCGCCTGGACTGGCGGCGATGCTATGCGGATCTTCAGTATGGCGTTCACGTCCTTCCAGACGACCTGAAACAACGATTGTTCCAACTAGTGAGCCTTTTTGGGTTGCAATATGCCTCAATGGACCTGATTTTGACACCCGAAGGAGAATATGTGTTTGTAGAGGTAAATCCAAATGGACAGTTTTATTGGCTAGAGCCACCGACTGGTCTACCAATGGCTCAGGCGATGGCGCATCTGCTAGTATCTCCAGAGGAGTATGCCTTGTGCTAAACATTGATACAGTTGGTCGCAGTACACAAGCGCGGAAACTGCTCGTTGAAGGTCTCCGTCAAGCTGGAACCATTCAATCAGAGAGCATAGCCCAAGCATTCCTCTCCATTCCTCGTGAAGCCTTTGTCTCCTCATTTTTTGAACAAGAAAATTTTGTTTGGGCAATACACACACCAGATGGATATACCCCTGATGCATGGATTGATGCTATCTACCGCGATACGGCGCTTGTTACCCTGATTGATGAACGGAATTATCCTGCTAGTTCTAGTTCGGCACCAGCCGCTATGGCGATGATGCTGGAGGCATTGGTGGTGCGACCAGGGACGCGTGTGCTCGAAATTGGCACAGGCAGTGGTTACAACGCTGCCATGCTTGCCTATCTCGTGGGTGATCCTGCTCTTGTGACAACCATAGACGTGGAAGAATTCCTCGCCCGCTCTGCGCGGCAGGCTCTGGAAGCTGTTATCGGTCCTGTTCGGGTGCTGGTTGGTGATGGCTACTACGGTGTTCCTCTGCACGCTCCCTATGACCGTATCATTGTAACGGCTAGTGCGTCAACCATCCCTACTGCGTGGTATGAACAGTTAGCCTCAGATGGATGCCTGGTCATGATTTTGCAGGGAAGCCTACAAAAAAGTGGTTTGCTTGTCATTAAGAAACAGGCGAATGGGTATGCGAGTGGACGATTTGACCCACGCTATCTATGTTTTATGCCGATGCGTTCTGGTCCGAGAGCACCCAGTTCCGTGAGAAGACTCTTGCAACAGCCAGTCGTGCAGCGCATTGTGCAAGAAAGCAACGAAATAGCAACTGACCTTTTTGGAAATGTAGCCTTTCACTGGTTCTTGCAGTGGGCCGTTCCTGGTATAACGATGAGGAAAGCCAAAATGAAAGCGAAAGATGGAATATCATTCATTCCGTTTATGACGATAGTCGACGCGCAAGAGAGCACAATAGTGCAACTCTACTTGCGGGGGAGCGTATGGTCAGGGCATGAGCGTGGTCATGGTGGCCTCTGGGAAACGGTGCTCCAGGTATACCAAGAGTGGATGTCTCTTGGCAAACCTGATCAAAGTGCTTACTGTGTGGAATGGAATCAACAAAATGCTCGTTTTCAACTTTTTTGCGAGCACGAAACGGGTGTACGTTCTTTTGATTTGTGATATTGCACCTAGCAAAGGGGGACATTATGAAAGATATCGTTGTGCTCTGTGATGGGAGCAGTGTCGCTTTAGACCTTCCTTGACAACTGGAATATCTGTTCAGTATACTATGCACGTGTATACACGATCACTGCCTGATACTCTCACAAGGTTTGCTCTGATGGGAGTAAGGCTTCTCAGAAGCGAGATGAACAATGCTTACAAAATATATACAGGCTGCTATGCATAGAGCAAAATACGAACTTCTATCTGGCAATAAGCCATTTTATGGCGAGATCCCGGGTTTTATCGGTGTTTATGCAAATGCAGACACACTTGAAGCTTGCAGAGATGAGTTGGAAGAAGTTTTGGAGGAATGGATTTTGTTGCGCGTCTCAAAGCAT
>Ga0213874_10000099_pt1 | contig 13809 bp, 12 predicted proteins | sample BarmaccomBMRX_R7_FD_160098 | JGI IMG/M metagenome (GOLD analysis project Ga0213874, IMG submission 160098) | Root-associated microbial communities from Barbacenia macrantha in rupestrian grasslands, the National Park of Serra do Cipo, Brazil - RX_R7 | ecosystem: Host-associated > Plants > Roots...
CACCGGTGAGGGCATGTGGATACAAGAATAGGGGCAGTGTAGACCCAAGTATCAATGTAGCGTAGGCTGTGTATTGTTGCGGGGCTAGGATTTGCTCTTGTTTTGGCACAGCAGCGAAGATGTGCTCGAAACCACCTAATTTCATTGTGATTACAATAACAGCTGCTACTGCAATCAGCAAAATGGAGCTATCTTTTACCATAGCAATCAGTGCTGGTCCGCGCAATCCACTGATGTAGGTGTAGGCAGCTAGGATCACAAAAGCAATGAACAGGGCCAGCTCGGGATGCAGGCCCATCTGAGCCAGGCAGATTTGCATTCCTAAGATTTGCACGGCAATGTACGGCATACTCGCCAGGATGCCTGTTACTGCCACAAGCGAGGCTAGGATGTTACTGTCGAAGCGTTCGCGTACAAAATCAGAAATGGTGATGTAGCCGCGATGTCTAGCTAGTGTCCAGAACCTAGGCATGATAAGGAAAGCAAGAGGATACATCAGGGTAAAAGCGGGAATAGCAAAGAAACCTTGCGCCCCTTGTGCGAAGACAAGCGCTGGTACCGCTACAAACGTATAGGCGGTGTACATATCACCCCCGATAAGAAACCATGAAACAACGTTACCAAAGCGGCGTCCAGCCAGTCCCCACTCGTGTAGTCGGTTAAGGTCACCCGGCCGCCAGCGAGCAGCCAGAAAGCCTAGTGTTGAAATAGTAACAAATACAATAATAAAGATGGTTATCATCTGCCCATTAATCATGATTAACTTCTCCGTTGTTCCCAAATGAGAAAATGAAAGAAATCACAAGAAAATATGATCTCTTTCATTTTCTCATAGACGGCGGCTAGTACTGCTATTATAGGACTTATGTATTATCCAAGGTCAGGATCGGGAAATCATTACTCCCCAATTGGGCCGGCGTTCAGTCCAGGCAGCAGAGGTGTTTGCTCCAAACGTACTGCTTGTAACGAGGATGGATTCAGGCCAAGCAGCTTGAGAATGCTAGGTGCGATCTGCGTGGTTTGGACAGGAAATTTAAAGGTACTACCCGACAATTGAGGATTGGAGACGAGTAGGGCTACGTTGGTATCTTGGTCGCTGAAACCGCCGTGCTCGGCAATCTTCGTGGCTTTGGGTCCAGCATAGACGACACCGTAGTTGGGCAGCACGACGATATCCGGTGTGCGTCCATCCTTCAGCGGGTCATTAAACAGCAGTTTGAGGGAGTCGCCGGAGAGTATCTCCTGAATGTTTGCTTGTGCCTCGTTAGCGGCAAGCTTAGCCACTACCGCGGCAGTCTTGCTCTGATCGGTCAACCAGATCAGCGCTACATCATCTGCTGTTACTTGGGCCGCTAGCTTCGGTTGCACACTGTTGACCAGAGCTGGAATAATGCTACTATCGACAAGCTTGAACTTGGCAGGGTCAATGGGTGCCTGACCGTGTTTTGCAGTAATGATGATGGTCGTAGAAGCCAGCAGGTTCTGCACCTCTAATGCACTTACCATTTGGTGCAACGATGTATCGACGAAGTTAAGTGCATTGAGCAGTTGAGCACTCGGGGTACCCTGACTGTCGACATATCCTGCGCCTGGCAGCTTCTCGCCAACGCTGACAGCTTGGAAGTTCATACCGAAGATGGTAGGCACGCCAACTTTTTTCTTGCCTGTATGGTCAAAACCGTTGATTTCGTTAATAATGGCCTTGACCTTGATGGCGTCGTAGGCTTCCGTTGCGCTGACACTGCTCGTCGTATTGTTTGCAGCGATCTCAGGAGTGTAGAGGTCTTCAACGCCTTGGCCAGAAGGACCGTTGACCAAGTCGTAAGCAAGGGTCTTGTCGGACCAAGCGGTGCGCTGTCCAGCCGCTCTGATCACCTCGAAAATGGTGTTTGCCCGCAGATAGCTATGTGGATAAACGGGCGTGCATCCCTTTGCAGGATCCAGAGGAAGCGCATTGGGGTTAATACCACCACCCCCGTCGATAGCATTGGGATTCTTGTCGATTGTCTCATCATAGAGCACCTCAGTTCCCACAGTGGCACACTTTGAGCCAGGAGGGGAAAGAGTTCGATCATACGAATTATCATAGAAGACGCCTGTAGAACGTGGTGAGCCTCCTGTGATCTCTGAAAGAAGGCCTGGAAAAGAATCTGAAGGCTTTGACGTAGAGGCATTGGTGTAGGTGACACCTCTGTGTGATAGGCTAGCTAATGTTGAATTTGGAAAAACGCGAACGTAGCGCGCAAGATCTAAGGCATGTAATCCGTCAATACTCAATAGCAACACACGTTTGGTCGGAATAGGACTGTTGCTTGCGACAGGGTATGCCTGGGCACTGATTGACAAACTTGAAATACATAGTATTCCCATCATCAAACCCGGCAGCAGTCTGATCCAAAGGTTTTTCATGGTGACTCCTTCTGATAAAATCTGAGGCAGGAACGAAGTCATAGTAGTTTTCATGTTGCTCCGCTATAGGGAACAAAACGAAGAAAAGGAGGTGCGAGGATAGCTCGCGCTCCGGCAGGGCACGATCCTTGTACCCTGAAGTGAAGTTCCTGAATAGTGAAGGCTATAGACGACTTACAGAGTTCTATTACCTCATCTACAAGATAAACCTTCCTTGTTAAGTCGAGCTTATACATCTGTTAAATTTTTGTGAAGGATGCTATGTGCATTTGCATCTTGTTGCGAGCAATTACGCTTTAGTTGATAATTCCGTATTGCACCTTCATAAGTAGGATCCGCCGCACGGATTGGTCGATACGTTGCATACTGAGTTGGCCTTGTTGCAAGGCTCGTTTGAGGGCGGCGACGACCTCGGCTACTTGGTTTGGCGTATAAGGCCCTTCGATCAAATCATCGCCAGCTAGAATAGAGAGAACAGCAGCTTGGCTCAATGGCCATCTGGAGATGATACCCTGCATATACAGGCCATCGGTAATCACCACGCCATCGTAGCCTAGCTCTTTGCGCAACACGCCGTCGATAGCCTTTGGTGAAAGCTCTGCTGGCAAATCGGCATCAATGGCAGTCGTGAGGACATCGGTAGGCATAATCATTGCTGGCGTAGCTGCGCGTAGTATAGTCTTGTAAGGAGCTAGGTCGATATTCTCTAGATCTGTCAGGCTGCGGTCCACTACGGGGAGGTGGAAGTGGGGATCGGTTCCCACAGTGTTAGGTAACGATCCTAATCCTGGGAAATGCTTGAGACAAGCCACAATAGTGTTTTTTTGCAGGCCGTTTAGGAAAGCCCCAGCATAAGTGGCAACGGTCGTGGGGTCTGAACTGAACTGTCTATCTTGCAGTAAGTTCGTGGTAGGGCCGACATCAACGACAGGGGCAAGGTCGGTATTGATGCCCAATTCGTGCATGCGTTTGGCATCTTGTGCCGCCTGTGACCATGCTGCATTCGGGTCGCCTGACGCAGCTATACTGGCAGCGGCGGGAAGAGCGCCGTAGAAGGTTTGTAACTTGTTGACTTGGCCACCTTCTTGGTCTACAGCAATCAACAGGGGAATTTTTGCATCCCTCATAGCCTGAGCAACGAAAGCTGTGACACCGCCTACAGTATCATGGGGGGCGGCAAAGTTATTGTTGACAGGCTGGTAGAGGTAGCCGCCAACAAACTGCTGCGCAATCATGTATTGTAGCCCAGTAGTCTGGTAGTCTGTTCCAATATATTCTACCATTAGTAACTGTCCCAGTTTTTGGTCGAGTGACATCCCCTGCATGATCTGTTGCACTTTCGTTAATTGTGCTCGTCGCGTTGCCTCAGTAGCTATACCATGCGCATCAGCTTTCTGTGGGCCAAGCTGTGAGGTTGTCGGAAGGAGAACCTGCACATCGCCACAACCCGAGAGAAGAAGAGTTAGGAAACAGAGAATAAGAATGTATTGGCTATGTATACGCATGAATTGTTGGCATATTGGCTGCTTTGCATACATAAAAACAGGCTCCGATAGCACGAAAAGCGGACGAAGTATTTTATAACACACATGACGTTGCGTTGATACTGGGAGTAACTCCTATTCCTCTTTTTTCCCTCTATGCAAACGAACGTTCAAACTTTCAGTACACGGATTGAACAACTCTGATGGCTATGATATACTACGAGATGAAAAATGAACGTGTGCATGTTCATACGCATAGACACTAGGTGAAAGAGGATGTACATTTATGCCGAAGAAGGGTGAACTGTCAAAGACAGCCCGTGCCTCTCTGGCGAACCGTGAAGAGGTCAACCACATGACCACTCGGCTCTGTGCCAAGTGCGGCGAGGCTATTATGCTCAAAGACCTTCAGCCTGTAAAAGTTGTTGGTAAGGGTATGGTCTACTACCATAAGGAGCACTACGCCCTCCAGTAAACTGCAGGAAAAATAAGCGAGCACACAACAGGTCCTGGCCAAGCCAGGACCTGTTGTGTGCTCGCTTATCTTCTTCATCTTGACAATCCCTCTGCAAGCTGGCACAATCGTCGACGTGAGTTACCCACACAAGGAGAGGAAATGGTAGTCCATCAAACAGCACAGTCAACTCTCATCGTCGCTTTTCAGGGTGAGCGTGGCGCATTCAGTGAGGAGGCTGTACGGACGTACTTTGAGAAGGAATCCGACAAGCAGTTAGAGCCATTCCCCTGCCGTAGCTTTGCCGATGTATTCCGCGCAGTAGCAGCAGGAGAGGTCAGCTATGGGCTGGTACCAGTAGAAAATTCACAAGCTGGTAGCATAAATGATGTGTACGATCTGCTACGCCAACATGATTTATTTGTGATCGGCGAAGTCAGCCATGCAGTGAATCACTGTCTACTCTGTCTACCCGGACAGCGATTTGGCGATATTAGACGTGTTATCTCGCATCCCCAAGCATTAGCACAAAGCGACATTTACCTGCGTGAACTAGGTGTCGAGCTTGTGGCAACATACGATACCGCTGGTAGTGCAAAGATGATTCGTGAGGAAAACCTTGAAGGTGTTGCAGCAGTCGCTGGTGCAGGAGCAGCAGAACTCTACCAACTGGAAATATTGGCACACGATATACAAACAATTAAGGACAATTACACCCGTTTTATCGCTCTAGGGCGCGAACCAGCAGCGCGGCGCGAGGGCCTCGCCAAAACTATGCTTGTCATGGCAGCCGCTCACCAGCCCGGTTCACTCTACCAATGCCTGGGCACATTGGCCGCTAACAAGATCAACCTGCTCAAGCTAGAGTCGCGTCCATCGCGTCAGCGTGCCTGGGAGTATGTCTTCTACCTCGACTTTGAGGGACACCGCGAGGATGCTGTGGTTCGCAACGCTCTAGCCAATCTGGCTGGTTACACCACGTTTTGCAAAGTACTCGGTTCATTTGCCAGAACTATGTAGACCCACGCGGAAGAGACTCCTCTACAAAAGGGCTTCGTACTTCAGGCACGAAGTCCTTTTGTAGAGATATTTTTGCTATCTCTTGACTTTGAGCGTATTGATGAAGTTCTCTGCCAGTGTCTCATACGGTGGAGAGTAGTACTCTTCGACCCGACCAGCATCACACAACATCGTCAACGAGGGATCGATGGGCAGTTGTGCAAGTAGAGGAGCCCCGCTTAGGCCGACAAGGTCGGTGCCGTTGCTCGGGCCGAAGATTTCGTAGCGCTCACCATCTGGAGTCTCGAAGTAAGCCATGTTCTCTACAACGCCTACGATGACGCCTTTAAGCTGGCGTACCATGTTGATGCACTTCTTTACCACCATTGTGGCTAACATTTGCGGCGATGAGACGATGATGATGCCATCAACGGGCAGTGATTGCAGCACAGTCATTGGTGCATCCGATGTGCCAGGAGGCAAGTCGACCAGCAGATAGTCGAGCTGACCCCAGTCGACATCGCTGTAGAACTGCTTGATAGCGCTAGAGACCATCGGACCACGCCACACTACCGGGTCACTTTCGTGTTCAAGGAACATATTCATCGACATCACTCGAATGCCACCCTTGCTAGTCAGCGGCTCGATACCACCACTTGCGGACTTTGCGGGTTGCCCGCTAGTACCAAACATGCGGGCGATACTGGGACCGGTAATATCACCATCCAGCACGCCAATGTGTAGACCCTGACGTCGCAGTGAGACCGCAAGCAGACCTGTCACGAGTGACTTGCCAACACCGCCTTTACCGCTCATTATGGCAATCACCTGCTTGATCTTACGATCAGCCTGTGAGGAGGCCATAGTTAGGGGCACTCCACGGCCCGTAGGCGCTTTCTTCGGTGCGACTGAGACTGGCTCGCCGCGAACAGCAGCATTAAGATCTATGATTAACTGCTCAAGCTTCTCTGGTGTAAAACGATGCGTACGTGCGCCACCCGCTACACTTTCTCTTGCGCCGACAGCGCATGCGGTGCAAGGAAGGCCATGCCCATGGAACACCTTGACCGTTGCTGGGTACTTAGTGACTATATCATGTATGATCATATCGGCAGTTATCGTCTCCGCCATGTGTCTTATCCTTTATCAACAGCACGCAAAAAAAGACTCTGCAGGCCGTTCTTTATTTGCTATGAGATCATTCCAAGATGAAACTTAATTCCGACTTGTGTACTCTGATATTATAGCACAATCAATGACATCGTGCCCATTAACGAGAGAACAGCTTCCTTAAAAAAGGAAATCTCTCCCTCTTTAATAAATGGCTAAGCTGATCAAACTAGTTAATAAAAATAGAAGTAAGGTACCATTGTTGTTGTTATTTGTCGTATGGGTTGTCAAAACATGATATAATAAATCAACGTGTAGAGAAAGTGCGATAAGAGCTATTGAGAGCAAAGGATTTCGAAAGAGGAACAACATGCTCAAACGTGATTGGGGTGAGTTTCGCGCCCTTTTAACGTCATTGTTGCAAGATGCAACAGCAAGAAAGCTCATTGAGCAGCGAGCGGATATCTCCACCCGCACTCTTGCGCGCTGGGCAAGCGGCGAAACGGAGGAGCCAGACAAGAAGCGTCTTTCCCAATTGGTTCAAGCTCTTCCTCACTATCGAGATGCCCTGCTTGCTGTGATTGTCAAGGCAATACCGGATTTTGATGTTCCACTGGTTGACCATACCAAATCTCAGATTGAATATCTCCCGCATGAGTTCTGGCATCTGCTCGAAGTCAATGCCAATACGCCCAAAAACCTGCATTTTTTGACAATGGTCAAGCAGATTTTCCTGCAAGTGCAATCCTACATTGATCCTGAGCACATCGGTGTGCAACTCAGCATTGCACAATGTTCTTCTCCCTGCCGTCCTGATCAGCCTGTACGCACTCTGCGCCAAGTCATAAAGAGGAAGACCCATCATCGGTCGTTGTCCGCAGGGCTTGGAGACCACATCTTTCTTGGAGCTGAGTCGCTCTCAGGATATAGTGTGAGCCTGTGTCAAGTCTGCGTTGTCCAAAACACTCAGCAGGAGCGACGCTTGCCTGTTCTCAGAGTACCCGACGAGTACAGTGTAGCGGCCTACCCTATTCAACGAGGCGGCTATGTCGCTGGATGCTTTCTCATTTCCAGTCCCCAGCCAGACTTCTTCTCTCAGCGGCTGCAAGATATTCTGCAGATCTATGCCTATCTGCTGAGCATGGCATTTGAAACTGACCAATTCTATGCCCCCGAGCGGATTCGTCTCTGTCCGATGCCTACAGGGTACGTTCAGCAACCCTATATTGCGCAATTTCAAGACCGCGTGCTCACACTTTTGCGACGTGAGCCGTTCCCCACGCGATTACAGGCCGAGACGCAGGTGTGGCAACAGATTGAAGAAGCACTTCTTGCAGCATCAATCGACATGTAGCCGGAGAAGAGATTCTGGAAATCAGACAACCTGGACGAGCACAACCTGCTCCAAGGGAGCAAACCCCTCAGCTTGTACCGAAATGGTAATCGCCCACGGCCCTGCCGTGTACAAGTGAAGTTGTGTCAGATAGTCTCCTGGTGCAACTTCACTGACACGGCTAGGCACAACCTGCATGTCCATATTGGTCATGTTCGCCCTTGATAGCACGTGTGCCTGTTCGATGGGTACTCCTTGTAGGTCTGTGATATGCACCAGCACAGTGGTCAGTGCATGTGCCTGTGGGGGCTGTTGGCCAAGATGGACCTGCATGGATGCTGGCGCATGGGGTTGAACGAGGGAAGCCAAGACGAGTACTCCGAGGCATACAGTAGCAAACACGATCCAGAACAGTGGTCGTACACGCATCTGCAACTCTGCCTTTCGGGGTACTGATCGTGGCTCAGCATGAGACATTATGAACGGTTTGTTGGCGTTCGTTCTTTCTGCTCTGCTCCCATCGCAGTACTTTGCTCCATAGGAACAGTCGCCGCATATTTGCGTCCAAGACCTGCTCCTGCTCCTAGTCCGACCAGTAAAGCAACAATGCCAGTAAGGATAGGAACCCACAGCGGAATACCGCTTGATCCAGCGGACGTAGAGGTGCTCGTCTGTTTGGCTGGCGTAGATGTTGATGCCACCGGGGCTGTAGAGTTGACGGTGAAGATAAATGCCCCCTCATCGGGATCGCCATCATCTGCCGATACAGTGGCCCAACGAACGATGTAGACCCCATTGCCCTTCTCTGGCTTGATGGTCACCGACATCTCTTTGAGGTTATTGAGCGGAATGGTAGCATCGCCCTGGCTGACCAAGGCCCCACTAGGTCCATAGACGAAGAGATTGCTGAACTTAGGCCCTGGTTTCATATTTTCAATAGTCGTCACAGTTATCTTTGTGGGGGCGGTGACGATGGTCGAACCAATACCCGGGTTGGCACTGATCACTTTGGCATGGGCGGAGGCAATTCCGGCAAGCAATAGGAACAGGCAAAGGCTGGACACGCTAGCTATACTCAGCAGTGTACTATGGCGTGATATTCTCATCACACAATTCTCTCTTTTCTCGCGAACTTTTTAATGACTCTTGTTGCTTTGTAGTGCAGACTGACACACCTTTTTCGGGAAAGAGTCCTGGGTTGCGTAACAATCCCATCTGTTGTATCCTGGTACCGACCTGTTCGTTTTCACGCAGGCCTTGCGACAGTTCCCTACAAACTGTCGAGGATTGAAACTAGCCTACTGCATTATGCAAAAATTGCCTATTAGGGGATAACCCTATTTTTTCACCCTAGGGTTATCGAGGCCGCAGTGATGCTAGGATTTTTCCCACTAGACATGCAACTTTGTCATATTCTATACTGATAGATAGTGTATTTGTACTGAACACTGTAGTATTGTAAAGTAGAAAAAACAATGAACAAAAAACGGTTCCTGAGTTGGCAGGCAGCCTTACTTGTGCTCTCACTGATGGGTGTAGGCATTGCCATCTATCTCACTTCTGTCCACTATGAAGCTGTTCCGCTGGTCTGTTCCGCGCGGGGCCTAATCGATTGTGCACGTGTTCTCGCCAGTCCGTATTCCGTGATTCCGGGCACAACTCTGCCTATTAGCCTGCCAGGTCTTGTCTGGTGTGTCGTAAGCGCGGGTGCAGCACTGACTGGTCTCACAGTGTTGGCAGGGCGGCGCTGGTTGTATATAGCTCAGTGCGCCTGGTCACTGTCAGCAATGCTGGTTGTGCTCTATCTGGTCTATGTGGAGATTGTCCGTTTACACACTATCTGTGCCTGGTGTAGTGCCTTGCATGCAATCATTCTTGCACAGTTTCTCATTACGCTGCTATTAGTACAACAGCCAGCAGGTGAGCAGGAAGCTGATGTGGAGAGGGAGCAACCAGCGGTGACGGCCAGAAAGCAATAGCGAAGCGGTCTGCTATACTATGCTATAGAGTGCAGACGGAGCCAAAGAATAACGGTTAAGGATGAATGATATGGCAAAAACAAAGCAGCAAAATGGACCGACAACGAAATCTCGTGAGCAGCAGCGGAACCTTGAGCAGAAGAGCAAACAGAGTACTTCATCTAGAACACGCAGCCGCAACATACGTCGGCGCACGTCGCGCCAGCGTCCCTGGCTGCTGATAGGCGGTGTCCTGCTGGGTCTTGCCCTCATCGTTGGCGTTTTTCTCTTCCTAGCCAATCAACAGAGCAGCAACTCTGGTACGCAAGGCCAAACAGATGTAGCGGTCCTCAACATGGTCAGCACAGTGAAACCTTCGGTGCTTGCCCAAGTCGGAACTGGCGGCATACAGAACATACTGCAGGGAACACCAGCCGGGACACGGCTCTTGACTGGTCCGAATGGTAGGCCACAATTCTTCTACTATGGGGCAGAATTTTGCCCGTACTGTGCAGCTCAGCGCTGGGCGGTAGTCGTCGCGCTCAGCCGTTTTGGCACTTTTACCCAACTCCCTGAAACCACCTCTGCGAGCGATGATATCTTTCCGAATACGGCTACCTTTACGTTCTATCACAGTGCATATAGCAGTTCGTATCTGGATTTCGTGCCGGTGGAGGCTCAGGACCGTAATAGGCATACGTTACAGATTCCAACCGCTGACCAGCAGCAAATAATCAACCAATATAACTTCACTGGCTTTCCCTCCATTGATATCGCCAACCGCTATCTGATCCTAGGGCCACTGTTTAGCCCGGATGTTCTGACGGGTCTGTCACAAAAAGATATTGCCAGCCAACTCTCCGATCCAACCTCAAGAGTTGCGCAAAATATTCTCGGCTCAGCCAACTATATGACCGCAGCAATGTGTGTCGCGACACACAACCAGCCTGCCAGTGTGTGTACTGCCGCTCCCATTCCGTCGATTGAGCAGTCTCTTCCTCATACCGCACTCTCCTCTGGTGGTGTGCAGGTGGCAGCCATACCTGAGTCGTTAGTAATAGACACGAGATGGCAAGTGAGAAACGAGATGGCAAGCATGAGAAATGAGCAAGCATGGTGACCGCGAGGGTCACCACTACTATACACGTTGTGTCGGCATCTCGATTGTAGCGGGGAGTCTTGCAAAGGCTTTGGGAGTATGGTAGTATAGACTCAGCAGAAGGACCTGTCGACCCGCCTGGGAGGCAGAGGCTTTCAGTACACGCAGGATGGGGCATGCCGTAGCATGCGTGAACTACCCCTAGACGCACAAGGACGTCTGTGGAGTCTGCACCTGGAGAGCTATTTTCCTGTGACCCTTGCGGTCACTCTGTAAAAACGTCAATTATTCTACCATATAGCTGAATGATGTTTTAACATCGTCAAACCCCGTGCGTCGTACAAGTAGAGTGATTTGCCAATGACCGCTCATGCTCAGAGAGCTGTCTGTTGTCGCGTAGTGTCCTGGTTTGTTGGCAATCGGCTGTAGATCGGCCTCTTGGATGCCCATATCCATGTCGAGCATGGTGAAACGAATGATGACCGCATCAGCTCCTTGAATTGGTCTACCGCTCATATCGGTCAGTGCCACTTCAATGCTATTCTGCCCAACCTTGCCTGGATTGATCACCAGACGATAGTTCAGGTTGGCAGCTTGGCCCTGACGGATGAGTGCTCCCCCCGACGAGGGTGCGGGACTGATTAGGGAAGGGGGACTGAGACTGGTAAGTCCACCAACGACGAGCAGGAGGAACACCATTAACATGGCTTCTGTTCTGATTGTGCGTCGAAATGCTCTCTGCAGTTTTCCCGCGGCCAGCGATCCGGCTCCCTTCTCCTCGTCGCTGCGCTCAGCGAATATGTTCATACGTGGACTGACTCTGAGCAGGTTGTAAGCGCCTAAGCAGAGGAGGAGCACAAAGATCACGATTTTGATGTCAATCGCACGTCCGTAGCTGCTCGTCAATAAGGCAGCAAATGAACCCACTTGGATCAGCGCTTGCACTGTGCCCGTCACAGCTAGGATAATAACACTTACAACGGCTAGCAGCGAGAAGTGAGGAATGAGTCGTGCCCACAGACGAGTGCGATCCCCTGTACCAGGGACAAGTGCCTGCACGGCCACAGGGACAATACCGACTAGAGAGAGTAACCCGCCAACCCAGAAACCTGTGCTCACTAGGTGCAATGCATCCGTAGGGATCAGGAGCCATGCATGTTGATTAGCTGCGGCGTGGGAATTAAGCGCATTTGTCACCATAATGCCAATGCCCAATAGCAGCAGTAACCAGAGCCATAGAGCGGGGGCAAATTCACCGTCGCTGTTTCGGTTGCGACTATAACTCCAGAGCAAGAGGGCTGATACAATCAATCCCAGGCGTATCAGCCAGATCGTCCCAAAGCGGGTAGCGACGAGCACGCGAAGTAACGCGTCACCACTCAAAAGCAGCCAGAGCGTCTTTCCACTGTCCACACTGCTTTGATACAGCAACATCGCTACCCACCCTCCGGCTAGAGCGAGCAAACTCCACAGCAAAAAATGTGAAGCCTGCATTTTCACCCGCTGTTTGGCAACGCTCAGCTCTGGTCCCATCCCTGTCTCAAGTTGGGCAAGGGTAGGACGCCACGCCAGCAGCAAGAAGGCCAGTCCTCCAACCAATGTAGCCATACCCAGATAGTTGAGCCAGCGGATCGTAATACTCCACACGTTAAAGTTTTCGTCGAGTGTTTGCACATTGCCAAGCAGTGCGTTCGTGTTGGTGGGCAATGGTCCGGCACCCACTACAAAACTGAAGGCTCCTGTCACGTGATGGCCATCGTCCAGCGAAACGTTGTCGAAGACAACCGTGTAGGCTCCGTCCGACAGATGAGGACGCAGAGAGATACTCATGGAGTAGGGGTCATTGGCAGCAACATGGCTATTAGCAGCATCGACACGTTGTCTGCTCTGATCATATACCTCAAGCTTGCTAAAGTCTGGCTCAATGCGTTCAGTAAACCAGACTTGCACCGTTGTAGGAGGCTGACCAGCCACCAAACGAGCGTTGGCGGCTGGAATACTGTGATCGTACTGTGCGTGATAAACCTGAGCCTCTGCACGCGTGGGTAGGGCTATGAGACGCAGTGTCGCTACACACAAGACCAATAGTACATGAAAAGAGAACGTGCGGGCAGTTTTCTGCAGAGAAAACATCCTGTCTATCCGCGCAAACTCTCAGCAGATGACTTGTCAGCAGTCTGCTCCGCCGCAACACCGTTGCGTTTACCGACTAATGCATAACCACCTGCGGCTAAACCCAGCAGGCCGATGACAATGCCAACGATGCCAAGAGTTGTTGCTGTGCTGGCACTGTTCTGTGCTGCCTGCACTTGCTCCTGAGTTCCTGCAACGCTTGTATTCTGAGCTGGATAGACCTGTATTTGGTTGACGTCACTAAACGTGTTGGGGCTACTCGTGAACTTTTCGTCGATGTTCATCCCATTCAGCGTCCCGAAAATATGGAAGGTGTATGTTCCCACCTTGGATGGTATGAAATACGAGGCATACTTGCCGGGATTGGCGTAACGCGGTTCGAGTGGCAGAGCTAATGGTGCAGCGCTTCCCATAATGACCTCCGCCTTGAGCGTCTGATCGGCGTTATTGACAGGATTGGCAACCACGCGCAGACCATCTTGCACTGTGTAATTGCACTTATTGCCAGTACAAATAGTCAGATCAAGGCTGTTCTGCAACTGGGCATAAGCAGGCTCATTGAGAAATCCGACCACAAAGGTATAGGGCCCGACATGGCGTGTTTCATGAGCAAAAGCTGCCATCGAAGTCACAGTCATAGTCAAGACTGTGGCTAAGGGTGCAAGGAGCCAGATGCATATTCTTCTCTTCATTTTGATCTCCCTAGTTAATGGGCGCATGATACCCGTACAACATGAAACTGAAAATTCAATTACGTGAGCGGAGATGTGACGGAAATACCGCTGATCTCTCTATCTAACAGAGGAGTTCTAAAAGAAAGGATAGCATGC
>Ga0213874_10000100_pt1 | contig 13806 bp, 12 predicted proteins | sample BarmaccomBMRX_R7_FD_160098 | JGI IMG/M metagenome (GOLD analysis project Ga0213874, IMG submission 160098) | Root-associated microbial communities from Barbacenia macrantha in rupestrian grasslands, the National Park of Serra do Cipo, Brazil - RX_R7 | ecosystem: Host-associated > Plants > Roots...
GGGGGTCTGAAGACGCGCATCGGTGTGATAGGGGCGGGCCACATCGGCGGCAACTGCGCTCGCCAGGCAGTAAAGGCCGGGCACGAGGTGAAGCTGTCGTTCGCCCGTGACCCGGCCAAACTCGAAGCGCTCGCCCGCGAGCTGGGCGAACGCGCGTCGAGCGGAACCGTGGCAGACGCCGTCGCGTTCGGCGAGATCGTCATCCTGGCTGTCCCATGGGCTGCGATTCCCGAAGCGCTCGCCCAGGCGGGCGATCTGACCGGCAAGGTCGTGATCGACACCACCAACCAGTTCGGCTCCGGCCCCAAGCCACAGCGCGGGCATACCGCCGCTGCCCTCAACGCGCAGCGCATGCCCGCTGCCCGCTACGTCAAGTCGTTCAACACACTCACCGCCGGCTTTCAGCAGCAGGCAGCAGACCGCGACGGCCCCGACCGCGTCGTGCAATGGGTCTGCGGCGACGATCCCGCAGCCAAAGAGCTCGTCGCGCGGCTGGTCAAAGACATGGGCTACGTCCCCGTCGACCTCGGCAGCACCCGGACGTGCGAGGTCATGGAGGCGCCGCGGCGACCTGGAGCCGTCTACGGAGAGGAATACCGCGCCGCCGACGCCCAAGCCGTCGTTGATGCCGTGCGCGACAGACACTCGATCCCCCCAACCCCAACGTACCGATAAGCAACCCGACCCGCGACCCAAGGGCGGGTCATAGACCTCACCCAGACCCGCACCGGGGGAGCTCGAGCTTGTTCGCTCACGCCGGCGGCAACCGACAGGCACCACCCCGCGCCATCAGCGCGGTCGCGCAGCTCGCCAGGGCCGTCCGGCCGCCGGTCTGCCGGGTGAGAGGGTGTCCGACAAGCACCCGACAACGCCTGCGAGGAGCAGCCGTCATGGCGTCGCGGCCGCCGAGCCTGAGTGTCCCGGAAGCGGCCGAGTCGGCGCGGCCGACGTGCCGCGGCACAGCCCGAGCTTGCTGTTTTCAGCCTGGCGCAACGGGCTGGGAGGTCCCGCCACGTCGTAGTACTGCGTGTCCGCTTGGTCGAGGAGGCTCGAATGGGTAGTGCTGATCGTGCCCGGCCCGGCATACCCGAAGTGCCCCGGCCAGCATCCCCACGGCATCGCGCGCAGGTCGACGAGCGGCGTGGTCGTGGCTCGGAAGGCAAAACGAGGATATCCGCACACGACCCAATCGCTCAGGGGCACCGGTGTGTTGCGGTGCTGCTCGCCACAGCCCACGTAGCTGGGATGCCCACCGAAAGCGGCTTGGATGATCGGATGGCTGCCGGCCAGCGCCGGCTTCAGGCTCGCCCACGGGATGAACATCCCCTCGTTGGCGTGGCGCGCCAGATACAGCCACTCGGGTGCGTGTGTGATGGGGTCGACCAGCACGTCAACGTGCTCCCAGTCGCCCTGGTGCAGGTCGCTGTTGACGAGATCGCCGGCCAGCGGCGCACCGCTCATCACGCCTCGGTCAACCAGGGTCGGGAAGTAGTTGTACGGGTAAAAAAACCAGTACTCGAGATTCAGGAGCCCCGCCGGCACGCGCGAGTCGCGTACGGGCCAGCCCGGGAATCCGGCCGGCACACGTCCGGCGTTCACAAAGTAGATCTGTGCGGTCGCCCAGGGGTCGAGAATCCCGGGGTCCGCGAGCCAATGGTGCAGCGATCCTATGAACGTGGCCTGACCAGCTTCGAACGGCTGGAGCTCGACCAGCGGCTCGCCGTTGAGCGGAGACGGTGACGAGGAGGCGGCCTGGGGCGTCGGGTACTGGAGATAGTCGGAGGAGTCGCCCAGTCGCGAGAGCATCGTCGGCGTCACCGGACAGACGACGGGCGGGCTCTGCTTCTCGTGCAGGCACGGAACTGCACCCCCAGGACCGCGGTCGGCGAGGAGCGCGCCAACCGAGACGGGCCAGTTCTCGTCCGCGACCGATGCTTCGAGGATCGGCTGCACCTGGCGAGCGAGGTGAGCGCTGGCCGGAGTGGTCTGCTCGATCGGCGGATCTCCGGCGGCTGCGTGCCCAATCGCCGGGGCTGGACCGGCGATCACCCCGGCCCCGAGTACCGGATCTTCGAACCCGTGGGAAAGCGTCGTCGGGCCCGTGCCGCCGCACGTCGGTTCGGCCGGACGCAGTCCGGTGCCGAGCGGGACTGGAAGTCGGATGCTGACGCCGAGCAGCCGCTCCGCGAACGTGGCCAGCGACGGCCGGTCGCCCGAGTCGAGGTAGTAGGTGGAGCCATCGAGCTTCGGGTGCAGAGTCTGTGCGGCGCGTAGGAACGTGACGCGAGGGTTGTACGCCGTGGCATCGGCCAGCGACTCGCACGTGACGACGTACGTACCCGAGCCGTTTCCGGCCAGGTATCCGACCACCCGCTCGCCGGAGCCGGTTGACAGTACCTCGCGCTCGAACGGAACCGGCGGAACGGCGTAATACGCCACTCCGACGAGTGTGTACACCGCGACCATCATCCACGCCAGCGGCGAGCGGAGAAAGTCGGACGGCTTGCGCGGCAGGTCCGTGCGGGCCACCATCCGGCCAACGGTCGAGATCCCGACGCCGATCAGGATCAGCAGCCCCAGCGGCAGGGTCGTCACCAGCGCCGCGATCAGCGCCACCAGGATCCAGACGCTCGCGTGCGTTCTCGGCCCGACCCTCAGCGGACCCCAATTGGTCAGCAGCATGTACATGCCCACGAACGCGATCACGCCGAGCGGCACCAGCACCCACGGGCTGCTGGTCACGGTCCGGTCCACCGACGTGACCACGATGGCGGTGAAGACGCCGCACAGCACGGCGAGGTTGACACCAGCGAGGACCCGTACAGGAGCCTCGCCGAGCGGCGCGGTGGCGTCGGCATCCTTCTCGCCGGCGGGCGTCGGGCGCGGGTGTCTGGCCCCTCCGACTCCGTGCCTCACCAGGCGGTGCCACTCCCGGCGATGGTCGCCCCATTTGCGCGCCGCGACGGCGTAGCCGATTAGGCTGAGAATCGCAAACGCCACGACCATCACCACGATCCACAGCAGGCCGGTTACGAACACGTTCCACACGCCGAGGTGTCTCGTGGCGCTGAGCGCCGGCAGCCGTGCCGTCATGAAGCGGACCCAGCTCGTCAGCGCTCCGATCGCGAGCGCCGCCAGCAGCAGCACGATCAAATCCACTGCTAGCCAGATCCACTCCCGAGCCGGCGGCCGGTCAGGTGTGGTTCCGCGTCTCACCTAAAGTGCCAATTCTCTCCGACGGTCCGGCGCCGCCGCAGGAGCCGGCGCCCGGCGTGAGGATCCACCGGGTCCGCGCCGGGTCCATTGCGTGCGACGGACGGACGGAGGTTCGTTCGATCCTGCCGCGAAACGGCGAGCTCGTGTTTTCCGCCGGCGCCTAGTCCGCCACGCTCACCGCGCGCCGGGCTTATCGGAACGCCGACTCGCTACCGGGTCATCCACCTGCTGGCGCTGGAACCGATCCCACAGCCCTTCGCGGCGATCCTCCACCGGGTCATCGATCTGCTGGCGCCGAAACCGATCCCAATAGGCATCCCAAAGCGACCGCTCGTCTGGGGCTTTAGCCGGCCGGTCCGGCCGGCGCCGCCCTGGTTCGTCTTGCTGGGGCATACCTACCTCCCGTTCACGACTCGTTGCCATCGGTCGGTGTCACGCCGGTCGCTGCACCCGGCGCCGCGGCGTACCGTCCGTGTGGTGTGCCGCCGAGGTAGCCGATGTCCTCGCCGGCCAGCACCTCGAACACTCGCGCCACGTCCGTCATGGACAGCAGCGAGTGAAGGCGACCGTGATCCGAGACGAGCGCGCGGTGCACATCAGTCCGGGCGAGCTCACGCAGCGCGTCCGCGAGCGGGCTCTCGGAATCGACCACGAGCGAGCTGTCGAGCGGGTGCATCCGGTCTCGGACATGCAGGCCTTCCCACTTCGCTCGCGGCAACTCGAGTACTTCGCGGACCGAGACGATGCCGATGATCTCGCCGCGGTCTCCGGTGACAGGGTAGGCGGTGTGCCGGTGGGTGAGGAACACGTCATCGATGAACTCGGTAAGCGACGTCTCGCCGCTGACCGTCACCGGGTCGCGAACCATCACATCGGCTACACGTCGTCCTTGCAGCGCTTGCTCCGCCCGCGTCGTGCGGACAATGCGTTGGTCGCGTCCGAGTGTGAAGGCGTCATTCTCCTCGCCTCGCTCCCTGTCCGCCTCACGAGCGGACAGCGGCGCTGCGATGTCCTCCAGCTCTCGCCCGGCCGCCTCGACTCCGAGGAAGATCTCGATGATCCCCGCCCCGATCATCAGCACCGCCCCTAGGGCGAAGCCGACGAACAGCGCGGAGGCCCTGCCGGTTTGGATAAGGCCGCCGAAGATCGCCGGCCCGCTGATCCCGCCGAGCGCAGTGCCGAAGGCATAGAAGAACGCGATCGCCATCGCCCGCGTCTCCATCGGGAAGATCTCGCTGACTGTCAGGTATGCCGCCGACGCGCCGGCGGAGGCGAAAAAGAAAATCACGCACCAGCAGAACGTCTGCGTGAAGGCATTCAACTGATGCTGCTGGAAGAGAATGCCCGTACCCAGCAGCAAGACACCCGAGATGATGTACGTCCCGGCGATCATCGGCTTGCGTCCAAGCGTGTCGAACCAGCGTCCGAGGAGCAGCGGCCCGCTGAAGTTGCCCAGTGCAAACGGGAGGATGTACCATCCCACGCTGCCGGTGCCGACGTGGTAGAACTTCGTCAGCACCAGCGCGTAGGTGAAGAAGATCGCGTTGTACAGGAATGCCTGGCCCGTGAGCAGCGCCAGGCAGCACACGGTGCGGCGCGGGTAGAGCATGAACACGGTCTTGGCGATCGTCCCGAGGCCGATCGACTTGCGCTGCTTGATCCGGATCGTCCGGTCGGGCGCGACCAGCGTCTGACCGGTGTCCTCGGTCACCTGACGCTCGATGTCGGCGACCAGCTCCTCGGCTTCCTTGTCATAGCCGTGGATGAACATCCAACGGGGGCTCTCGGGCACGTTGCGCCGCACGAACAGGATGATCAGCGCCAGCACGGCTCCGATCGCGAACGCGATCCGCCAACCGACGTTGGCCGCGAAGAGCGATTTGTCGAGCAGCGGCACCGACAGCACCGAGCCGAGCGCGGTGCCCACCCAGTAGGACCCGTTGATCGTGAGGTCGACCTGGCCGCGCACGCGGGCGGGGATCAGCTCGTCGATCGCCGAGTTGATCGCCGAGTACTCGCCCCCGATCCCCGCACCGGTGACGATCCGGCAGAGCACGAACCACCAGTACGAGAACGAGAACGCGGTCGCGACGGAGCCGGCGAGGAAGATTGCCAGGGTGATCATGAACAGCTTCTTGCGGCCCAGCCGGTCGGCAAGCCAGCCGAAGTACAGGGCGCCGACGCATGCGCCGGCGATGTAGGCCGAGGCCGCGAAGCCGACCTCCGCCGGGGTGAGCGTGAGGCCGCTGCCGTGCTCGGTCAGCCGCGGAGCGATCGCGCCGATGATCGTCACCTGGAGGCCGTCGAGGATCCACACCGTCCCCAGGCCGATCACCACCATCCAATGCCAGCGCGACCATGGCAGTCGGTCCATTCGCGCCGGGATCTGCGTCTCGATCGTACGCAGCTGAGGCTCTGCTGCTACCGCGGTCGCCGCCACCGCCCACACCTCCTCGGCCGAGGCGTCGAAGCAGTGCCGACGAACAGCAGCTCAGCCAGCCTCGGGCTCGTCACATATGTTGCAAGATGATGATACTCGGCGTCAGCCTCGGTGCCTAGTCGAATACGAGGATGAATGGTCACCTTCATCCTCGGGGACCGAGCGCCGGTGCTGGCGCTGTGACACCGCGAGACGGGTGAAAATTTTCGGTTCGTCTCTGACCGGCTCGCCTCCCGTCACCCGGCCGGCGGGGCGGTCAGGCGCTCCAGGAGCGGCCGAAGCTGGTCGTGGGCGATGCCTTGCGCCCTGAAGCGACCGGGATCGTCGGGATCGCGCATGAATACGTGCAAATTGTCGCCCTGCCGCGCGAGGATCACGTCGGTCTTCTCCCGCTCGCTCGAGTCGCGCCAGCGGCTCACGGTGACCAGCGCGCTCTTCGGGCTCGCCGCCAGCGCCGCGTCGAGGTCGGCATTCTCCTGCCCCCGATCGCCGTCGGGCAGCCGCTCGAGCAACCGCTTGAACGCATCTTCGGTGGTCCGCAGCGAGAAGAAGTGAATTCCCAGCGCGTCGATCCGCACCTCGAGGGTCACGTTCTCGGGCTGCGGCATGAGCAGGAAACGCCAGGGAGTGTCGGGCTCGGTGCCGGTCAGTCTGGCGTCGAGGACAACGCGGCTGCGCTGATGGAAGGCGACCGCGATCCCGAGGTCGCCGCGGACCTCGATGTGTTCTTCACCCGGCTGGGTGGTGATGAGGTCGCGCGCGGCGAGCGAACGGACGGCCTCGCTGATCGCGTCCTGCGAGGGCGACTGTTCGACGAACTCAAACAGGGCTCCCACCGAGAACATCTCCGCCACGGTATAGGCGCCAAGCGGTACGGGACCGGTCCCGACCAGGTTGACAATCGCGGTGATCAGCTCCGACGAGGAGTCGGCTTGCGCGGCGGCGGCGGGGCTGTTCATCGGTGTTCCTCCTCGGAGTGGTCCGCTTCGATCCGCACCGCGTAGCCGACGCGCGGCTCGCCGTCGAGCTCGGCCTTCTGCGTCCGGCCGGAGGCGACGCCTGGCGGCGTCCAACCTGGCGGCTCGATATCCCGGCGCAGGAGCTCCTTCGCGGTCGCCGCGGCCATCCTGGTGATCCATACGTCGGAGCCCCCGAACAGCCCTCGGCCTTGGACCTCGCCGGTGAACGTCAGCTCGCGAAGGTCATCGGCTCGCTTCGGCGGAGGGAAGCGGGCGGCCAGATCGGGCGACGCGGACGTTGTGTCCTCGCTCTGCTCGAGGCGCGAGACGACCTGGGTGAGCTCGTCGCTGGCGGCTTTCGGCAGCGGAACGCGCGCGCGGAGATCCGGAGACAGGTACATCGGGCGCCGTTCGGTATCGACCGATCGTCCCCACGGCCCGATGTTGCTGCGCGTCACCCGGTACATCACGTAATCCGCGAGGTGCACCAGGTCGATCCAGGACGGCCGTTTGCCCGGCGCGACGGGTGTCTTCTCCAGCTGTACCCAGGTCCCGTGCGCGGTGCGTCCGTGCAGCTCCTCTCGCAGCAGCGGGCCGCGCATACCGTAGTCGGGGTACTTGCGCTTGTCGATGTCGTGGTGGTGGCTCGAGATACGCTGGTGGCTGACCTTCGGAAACTGCCAGCGCTCGTAGAGCGAGGGATCGTCCACGAGGACGTGGGCGCCCCGCAGCACATTCTGCAGCTGGACCACGTCGAGCCCGTGATGCTCGAGGTCGGCCAGGACCGCCGCCTCCTGCGGCGACAGACGCTCCGCCGCCTTCTCGAGGCCGCGGCGGTAGACGCCCGGCCGCGCCGATATCTGCACCATCAGGCGCACGCGCTGACGGATCTGCTCGGTCGAGACCGGGTTGGAAGCGGTGGGCTCCGAGCCCCGAGACATGCGGGCGAACGATACCGTCCTGGCTCAGATGTCGATGCGCTCTCGAGCTGCTCGGTCACCGCGCTCGAATGGCGGTAGGCGCCGGGGCGAGCCGGCGGCGCTTGCGCGGAGCGCCGCGGCGGTATAGGTTTGCCCGGCCGCCGTGCTCGCCACCACCGTGTCCTCGCCGCCGGACCGCATGCGGGGCGTCCCGCCGCTCGCGGCGTGTGTGCGGGTCGCGGGGGACGTCTACCGCCTGGGTGACGCGGGTGAGTCTGCCGTCGCGCTCGAGCCGGTCCTGATCGGCCGTTGGCCGGTGACCACGGCGCATGTGCGCTCGTTCGTGCGGGGTACCAAGCGTCCCGTGAGCAGCGCGCTGCGCTACCGGCTGGAGTCCGCGCAGCTCGCCGACCATCCTGCCACCGAAGTCAGCTTCGACGACGCGATCGCCTTCTGCGCGTGGGCGTCGGCGGAGCTGCGGCGCAACGTGAGGCTGCCGCGGTCGGCCGAGTGGGAGGCCGCCGCGCGTGGCTCCGAAGCCACGACGTGGCCGTGGGGCGATGTGTTCGACCCCGAGCGCTGCAACTCGGTGGAGTCCGGCTGGGGCTGGACCGTCCCGGTCCGCGCCCACCCCTCCGGCGCCGCCGCGGGCGGCGCCGAGCAGCTGGCCGGGAACGTGTGGGAGTGGGTTGGCGACCCGCCCGACGAGGATGGATGGCGGTGCGTGCGCGGCGGGTCGTATCTCGACGCCGCGTGGGGGGTCCGGTGCGCCCGGGAGCTGGCCGCGGATCCCGAGCGGGCTACTGCCACCACCGGTTTTCGCATCGCGATCGAGTGCGCCGATTCATCTACGTCTGAGCACGGGGACGCCAGATGACCAGTCCGCTCTCCGCCGCGGTTGTCCGCGAGGCGCTGCGCGACGTCTACGACCCGTGCTGCGCAGACCGGGGCATCAGCATCCTCGACATGGGCGTGGTCGAGGACGTGCGCGTGGCCGGTGGGCACGTCGAGGTGGACCTCGTCCTCACCACGGGCTGGTGCCCGTTCGTGGCCAGCATGTCGGCCGCGATCCCCGACCGTCTGCAGGGCGTCGAGGGCGTCGAGAGCGTCGAGGTACGGGTGGTGTGGGACTCCGTGTGGACCCAGGACCGGCTGTCGCCCATGGCCCGTGAAAAGCTCACCCTGCCGCTCGAGCAACTGATCCCCTACCGCGAGGCGCGGATCGCCCAGCAGAAAGGAGCCTGATCGCATGGCCACCACCGAGACAGTCGCCACGGCGGAGCGCGAGCGCAGGGTGTCTGCGTTCGTGTTCGACTGTGTCTGCCACATCTTCAACTTCGATCCGGCCAATGCGATTGGCTCGCCGGGCCAGCTGTTCGACGAGCACCTGTACGCGTTCCACCAGCTGCTCACGCGCGAGGGCGAGCAGATCCTCTCCCGCGAGCAGTTCATGCGCGAGTGGAGCGTCGATGAGATCTACGAGATGATCATCGAGGGCTCCGACACCGACATGATCGTGGCCCAGCCGCTGCCGCTGACCGACCTCTTCCACGACGGGCTGTCGCCGTGGGAGAAGTGCGCCGAGATGGCCGCCAAGCATCCCGACCGAGCGGTGTTCTGGGCCTCGATCAATCCGCTCGAGGGCAAGAAGGCGCTGGATCTGCTCCGCCGCCAGGTCGAGGATCACGGCGCGCGCGGGTTGAAGCTCTACAACGTGCGATATGACTACGGCCAGCCGTTCCCCTGGCGGATGGACGACCCGCGCGTGGCCTATCCGGTCTTTGAACTGGCCCAGGAGCTCGGGATCAGCGTGATCGGCGTCCACAAGGGCGTGCCGCTCGGGCCGCAGCCGATCGAGCACACCCGCACGTTCGACATGGACGGCGCAGCCGCCAACTTCCCCGATCTGAACTTCATCATCTTCCACGTCGGGCTGCCGTGGCTCGACGAGGTGCTCTGGCAGCTCGTGCGCTATCCCAACCTGTACGCGTCGATCGCGGCGACGGTCAACTTCATCGCCCGTCAGCCCCGAGTGTTCGCCGAGACGCTCGGCAAGATGATGTGGTGGTGCGGTGAGGACAAGATCATCTACGGCGGCGAGACGCCGATCTGGCATCCGCAGTGGGCCCTCGAGGAGTTCTGGAACTTCGAACTGCCCCGGGACATCGTCGAGGAGCGCGGCTATCCCCAGCTGACCGAGCAGGCCAAGCGCAAGATCCTGGGCGAGAACCTGGCCCGCCTGCTGGGCATCGACGTCGAGGCCAAGAAGGCCGAGCTCAGCGTGTCCTAGCGCCTTCTCGGGCAGCGCCGCGCCAGGAGATCCGGGCTTGCGCCTCCCCAGCGAGGGGTAGCACCGCGGGTGCGGACTCGGAGAGGAGGCAGAAATGCCGGTGATCGATGACACCACGAATGGCCACCCGGCTCGTCCGCTGCCGCCCTGGCGCGAGATCGCCGAGTCGCCCGAGTTCAAACGGCTCGAGGCCCTGCGGCGGCGCGCGGCGGTGCTCACGCTGGGAATCTTCACCGTCGCCGTGGGCGTGTTCCTGATCTTGAGCGGTTACGCCCGACCGTTCATGCGCAAGTCGATCGACGGCGGCCTGACCGTCGCCTACGTGTGGATTTTCGGGCTCACCGTGCTGACGTGGGTGCTTGTGTGGGTGTACCTGCGCTTCGCCGAACGTCTCGAGGCCGCGTCGCGGCGGATGCTCGAGCGCGGCGGCTACGGGGAGCAGGCGCGATGAGCGGCGTGGCGATCCTCGTCGTCGGGACGGCGCCGGCCCGCGGCCTCACCATCGCGGTCTTCATCGCGGTGCTGATGGTTGCCCTCGGCATCACCTTCTGGGCGGCGCGGCGGATCCAGTCGGCCACCGACTTCTGGTCAGCCGGCCGCGGCATCACCAGCGCCCAGAACGGAATCGCGACCGCCGGGGAGTTCCTGTCGGCGGCGGCGTTCCTCGGCGTCGTCGGGTTGATGTACCTCTCCGGGTTCGATGGATACATGACGGGCATCGCCGCGCTGCTGTCGTTCGTCCCGCTGCTCGTGCTGCTGGCCGAACGGATGCGCAACGCGGGCCGCTACACGATGGCCGACGTTCTCGCCCTGCGTCTCCCGGTCGGCCGTGTGCTGATCGCCTCGGGCGTCTCGACGATGTGCATCGCCGCGTTCTACGTGGTCGCGCAGTCGGTGGCGGCGGGGTCGCTGATCGAAGCGCTCGTCGGGGTCCCGTACTGGGTCGGCGTGCTCATCACCGTGGCCGCGATCCTCACCTATGTGGTGCTCGGCGGGATGGTCTCCACCACGTGGGTTCAGGTCATCAAGGCGGCGCTACTGATGATCGGCGTAGCCACGATGGCGATATGGGTCCTGGCCAAGTTCGGTTTCGACCCCATCCGGCTGCTCAACCGCGCAGCCGCGCGCTCGGGGGAGGGCGCCGCGTACGGCGGCCCCGGGCTGGTCTTCCCCAACCGCGTCGACGAAATCTCCACCGGATTGGCCTTCGTGCTCGGCACGCTCGGCCTGCCTCACATCCTCATGCGGTTCATGACGGTTCCCGACGCCCGGGCGGCGCGCCGCTCGATCGGCTGGGCGGTTGGGCTGATCGGCGTCTTCTACGTGTTCGTGGCGATCATCGGGCTCGGTGGTCGCGCCATCCTGGGTCCCGCCGGTAAGAAGCTCGGCGGCGCGAGCGGCAACCTCATCGCTCCCTACCTCGCGCAGCGGCTGGGCGGAGGACCGGGTCACGCCGGCGGAGACATCTTTTTCGCGGCGATCAGCGCGGTTGCCTTCACCACGATCCTGGCCGTGGTCGCCGGAGTGCTGATGGCCGCCTCCGGCGCCGCCGCTCATGACGTGTACGGAACCGTCCTGCGCAAGGGCAAAGCGACCGACCGTCAGGAGATTGTCGCCGGGCGGGTGGCGGTGACGGCGATCGGAGTCGCCGCGGCGATCCTTGCGCTGATCGCGGGCAAGACGTTCAACGTCCAGCTGCTGGTCGGCATGACCTTCGCCGTGGCGGCGTCAGCGAACTTCCCCGTGATGGTGCTTGCGCTCAGCTGGCGCCGATTCAATTCCCTTGGCGTGGTGCTCGGGATCGCCTTCGGGCTCGTCTCGTCGATCGTGTTGATCATCCTCTCCCCGATGGTCTGGTCCCCCAAGACGGCCGCGCCGTTCCCGCTCGGCAATCCGGCGATCGTGTCGATACCGATTGGGTTCCTCGGGTGTGTGATCGGAACCTGGCTCGGCCGGCGCGAGCAACTCGGCATCGACAGCTTCGACGAGGTGCGCGTCCGTAGCACGACGGGCCTCGGCGCAGAGGTCGCCGAGCGGCGGCAGGCGCGCGAGGCCGCCCACCCGCGCGAGCCGGTCCGCGGCCGATCGGCCTAGGCTCGTGCGATGAGTGCCCGAGTGGGACTGATTTTGCCGTCGTCGAACACGGTGGCCGAGCCTGACCTCTACCGCCGGCTCGACGGCGATGCGACCGTCCACACGGCCCGCATGTACCTCGACGAGGTCACTCCCGAGGACGAGGCGGTGATGCTCGACGAGCACCTCCCGGTGGCGCTCAGGGATCTCGCCACCACACGGCCGGATGTGGTCGTGTTCGCCTGCACGAGCGCGGGCACCCTGCGCGGCAACGCATACGAGCACGAGCTCATCGCGGCGATCGGTGAACGCACACAAGCTCCGGGGATCAGCGTGGCGGCGGCGGTCAGGCGCGCGATCGCCGCCCGCGGGGCTCGGCGGGTGCGTGTGCTCACGCCGTACGTGGAAGCGCTCAACGACAAGATTTGCGCCAGCCTCGAGCAGGAAGGGCTCGAGGTCTGCGCGATCGAGGGCATGGGCATCAGGGCGAACACCGAGATCGGGGCGGTCGAGCCGGGCCACATCGTCGACTTCGCTTGCGAGCGGCTGGGCGGCGCCGGCGGCGAGCTGCTGTTCGCCTCGTGCACGAATTTCCGGGCTCTGGAGGCACGCGAACAGATCGAACATGAGCTGGAGATTCCGGTCGTGACGAGCAACCAGGCAGCGCTCGAGGCGGTGCTGGAGTGCTTGGACGGCCGTCCCAGTAGTTGCGTCCGGCCCACGTAGCGGGTCGCTCGCCGGGAACCCGGCCGCGAGTCCACGCGCGTCGTGGTCGAGCACGGCGGCCGAGGCTCAGACCTCCTCGTCCCAGTAGTCGACCTGCCCGTCGGCTCGGCGCAGCATGACCCTGTCGTCCGGGTTCGGCGGCCACACACCGATCTTGTCGCTATCCGGGTACACCGCCACGGCCGGCTCACGCGAGCTTGACCACATCAGCACGCGGGCGGGCGCCTCCGAGCGGTTGGTGACCTTGTGCGCCCCCGCCGGGCCGGCCGGAAAGCAACGGAGCTCGCCCCGCGCCGCCGCTGCCTCCCCGTTCGGCGAGCGGACCAGCACGTCTCCATCGAGCACCAGCAGCCATTCTTCTTCGTACTCGTAGTGGTACGGGCACAGGCTCTGTCCGGATGGCAGCTCGTAGAGGCGGACGGTGATGTCCTTGCCACCTGCGGCTGAGCCGGCAGGCGCCTCGCCGCACTGGTAGCCCTCGGGACTGTGGGCCTCATACTCAACATTGACACGGAACACGTTGACATCGGGCATGCGGGCAGGCTAACTCGCTTCAGTTCAGGGGCGCCCGTCGTGGTCGCTGCGAGCTCGTGGACGACCTCGGTCCCGGCCGAGAAGTGCTGTGCGGGGCTGGGGCGTCGCGGCAAGCCATCCGGGGTGGGGGCCGTCGCTCTGTAGTGAGTCAGGCGAGCAATCCGTACCTGGACGGTTCCCATGCCAGCAAGGCGAGCAACTGCACCATCGCGCTCTGGTTGAGCAACGTCACACCGTCATTGACAAACGTAAAGCGGTCACGGCGATCGCGCGATTGGCTCCAGGCCCGATCGACATACCCCCTGATCGCGTCAATGATTTCATCGCGCAGACGCGCGTCTTCGGTGGCGTGGTGCAGGAGGAGCAGGCATCGAAAGAAGATCGCGTTGAAGGCCGGCGGCTGGCGTTCGTATCCGCCGGCGAAATGCCGTAACGCCTTTCGGGCGATCGCCTCGGCGCGGGCCAGGTATTCGGTCGGCGCCCCGGCGGGATCCCGCGCGAGCAGTACGTTCACAGCGACCATGCTGCCCTGGTTGTAGCTCCAGAGCGTCCGGTCGATCGTGCCGTCACCGCGAATCTTGTCAGCGAACAGACCGGTCCCCGGAGTGTCCGTTTGGTGGCTGGCGTCAAGCGTCGCAAGCACCCACT
>Ga0213874_10000101_pt1 | contig 13780 bp, 15 predicted proteins | sample BarmaccomBMRX_R7_FD_160098 | JGI IMG/M metagenome (GOLD analysis project Ga0213874, IMG submission 160098) | Root-associated microbial communities from Barbacenia macrantha in rupestrian grasslands, the National Park of Serra do Cipo, Brazil - RX_R7 | ecosystem: Host-associated > Plants > Roots...
GCCGGCTACGACGCGTGGCTGCACCGGCTCGGCGTTCGCTTCGTCGCGCTCTCGGACGCTCCGCTCGACTACTCGGCCCGCACCGAGCAGGCGCTGGTGCAGCGCGGGCTGCCGTACCTGCGACCCGTGCTGCGCACGGCTCACTGGCGGGTGTACGCGGTCCGCAACGCGACTCCGATCGTCTCCGGCGCCGCCACGCTCGAGGCGTATGGCCCGAACTCGCTGACGCTGCGCAGCGCGCACCCCGGCACCGCGCTGGTGCGCGTGCGCTTCACGCCGTATTGGGCGCTCTCGGGCGCGGCGGGGTGCGTCGCGCCCGCAGGGGGCTTCACCCGAGTGAGCTTCCGGCAGGCGGGGCGCGCCCGCCTCATCATCCGCTTCTCGGAGGCCCGGATCGGCGCCCGCTCGCCGCGCTGCACGAGCGCGGTCCGCGCCCGCCGCTGACGCGGAGCAGACATCCCCTCCGAGTAGGATGCCCTCCGGCGATGCGGCGTCCGCTCCACTCGATCGAAGCGCGCGTGCTCCCCCGCGGCTGGCGCGACCTGCTGCGCCAGATCGGGTTGTTCCTGGCCGCCTTCGGGCTCTACGGCCTCGTCCGCGGCCTGGTCGACGACAGCAGCGTGTACAAGCCGTTCGGCGACGCGATGCGGATCATCGACCTCGAGCGCGCGCTGCACATATTCGTCGAACCGACCGTGCAGGCGTGGGCGCTCAACCAGCACTGGGTGATGAACGGCGCCGACTGGATCTACCTGAACGGCCACTTCCTGCTCACGCTGGGCGCGCTGCTCTACATCTACCTGCGCCGCAACGACTCGTTCTACTTCGTGCGCAACATGTTCCTGAGCTCGATGGCGATCGCTCTGGTCGCATACTGGCTGTATCCGACCGCGCCGCCGCGGCTTCTGCCCGAGTGGGGCTTCACCGACACCGTCTCGCAGTTTCTGGTCGGCTCGACCGGGCACCTCGACACCGGACCGAGCAAGGCGGTGCTCAACTTCTACGCCGCCGTGCCCTCGATGCACGTCTGCTTTGCCGTGATGATCGGCTGGTCGATGTCGCGCCTCGTGGCCTGGCGCCCGGGAAAGATCGCGTGGTCGCTCTACCCTCTACTTGTGACCTTCGTCGTCGTGGCCACCGCCAACCACTACCTGACCGACGTGTTCCTCGGCGCGCTGACTGCCGGCGCGTCGATCCTGCTGGCCGGGCGCCTGCTCGCCCGCGCCCGGCCGGACGTGTGGACGTTCGGGCAGGTCCCCGCCTGAGATGCCCGAGCGCACGCGCATACGCTCGAGCGAAGAGCGCCGGCGCCCCGCTCGCCCGCGCCGCGCCGGGCCCACCACCCAGGAGCTGATGCGCGAGCGGCTGATCGAGTCGCGGCTGACCCCGAACGCGATCTCGCTCACCGGCTTCGCGCTGAACCTCGCCGCCGCCGCCCTGGTGCTGGAGCGGCTGTTCTTCCTGGCCGGGATCGCGTTCATCGTCGGCTCGGTGATGGACACGCTCGACGGTCGCTACTCGCGGATGTCAGGCAAGGGGACGCCGTTCGGCGCCTTCCTGGACTCGACGCTCGACCGGCTCGAGGAGGGAATCGTGCTGACCGCGGTGGCGGCGTACTTCGCCTCCCGGGGCGATCAGGCCGCGGTCGCCGCGGTCGTCGCGGCGGTCCTGTTCTCGTTGATGGTGTCCTACACACGGGCCCGCGCCGAGGCGCTCGGCGTGGCCTGCAAGGTCGGACTCGCGACCCGTCCGGTGCGCGTGGTGATCCTCTCGGCCGGCCTGGTGTTCGCGCGAGGCGCCTCGCTCGGCCACTTCGAGCTGCTCGCCCCCGCCGTGTACGTGCTCGCAGTGCTCGCCGTGGTCACGACGGTCCAGCGGATCGTCCATGTCCGCGGGCAGCTCCGCTGAGGGCAAGGCCGCGCGGGCACGAAGTGTAACCAAGGACTGCGCGGGGGATACGTTCTCCCGTGATGCAAACAAATTGTAAAACGAACGGCGCCGCGCGCTACCAGGCCGACAAGGTCCGCGTCGCCATCATCGGAGTCGGCAACTGCGCCAGTTCCTTCGTGCAGGGGGTGCAGTACTACCAGAACGCCGACCCGCGGGAGTCGGTCCCCGGGCTCATGCACGTCGACCTCGGCGGCTATCACGTGCGCGACATCGAGTTCAGCGCCGCATTCGAGATCGACGCCGAGAAGGTCGGCAAGGATCTCTCGGAGGCCATCTTCTGCGGGCAGAACAACACGCTGAAGTTCGCCGACGAGGTCGCGCACCTCGGCGTCGAGGTGCACCGCGGGATGACTCACGACGGGCTCGGCAAGTACCTGCAGGAGAAGATCACCAAGGCCCCCGGGCCGACCGCCGACATCGTCGACATCCTCAAGGAGACCCACACCGACGTGGTGGTCTCCTATCTCCCGGTCGGCTCAGAGCAGGCGACCAAGTGGTACGTCGAGCAGGTGCTCGAGGCCGGCTGCGGCTTCGTCAACTGCATCCCAGTGTTCATCGCCGGGGAGGACTACTGGAACCGCCGCTTCCAGAAGGCCGGCCTGCCGATCGTCGGCGACGACATCAAGTCGCAGGTCGGCGCGACGATCGTCCATCGCGCCCTCGCCCGGCTGTTCCACGACCGTGGCGTGAAGCTGCTGCGCACCTCGCAGCTCAACGTCGGCGGCAACATGGACTTCTACAACATGCTGGAGCGCGAACGGCTCGAGTCCAAGAAGGTCTCCAAGACCAACGCGGTGACCTCGATCATGGGCCACACGCTCCCGGCCGACGACGTCCACGTCGGTCCCTCCGACTACGTGCCGTGGCTGACCGACCGCAAGTGGGCCCACATCCGGCTCGAAGGCCAGGCGTTCGGCGACGTGCCGCTGAGCGCCGAGCTGAAGCTCGAGGTGTGGGACTCGCCCAACTCGGCCGGGATCGTGATCGACGCCGTGCGCTGTTGCAAGCTGGCGCTGAACCACGGACTTGTCGGCCAGCTCGACGGGCCGAGCTCCTACCTGATGAAGTCGCCGATGCACCAGCGCCCCGACGACGAAGCCCGCGCGCTGACCGAGCGGTTCATCCGCGAGTACGCCCGCAAGCCGGTCCCCAGCCCGGCGAGCGCCACCGGGTCCGCGACCGCCACGTAACCGGGGCCGCGCAAGCGGCCCCATAAAATGGCTCCTGTGCTCGCCATCGCGCAGGTGACCCCGTTCGCGTGGGAGGCGCCCGGCGATGTGAACGAGTACGTCGCCCGCGTCTCGGATGAGCTAGCCGGGCGCGGACATCGGGTCCTGATCATCGCGCCGTCGGAGTCGAGCGGCCTGGTCCGGGACAGCCGGCGGCTGATCCGCGGCGACCCGGCCTCGCTGCTCGAGCGAGCGGACGGCCGGCCGCTCGTCCTCGGCGTCGGCGAGGTCCTGCCCTTCGCGCCGACCCGCCGGCGCTCGGCATCGCTGCCGGTGGACGTGGCGCGCACGATCGAGGAGGCGCTCGCCAGCCTCACGCTCGACGTCGTGCACGTGCACGAGCCGTTCGCGCCGAGCGCCGCCAGCGTCGCCCTGCGCCACTCCCGCGCGCTCAACGTGGGCGCCTTCCACGCGCCCACCGAGCGGATCCTCTCGACCCAGTTGGCCCGCCCGCTATCGCGCCTGCTGTTCGGGCGCCTCGATGCCCGGACGGCCAGCTTCAACGCCACTCGGGAGCTGCTGCGCCGTTACTTCCCCGGCGACTATCGGGTGATCCTGCCCGGCGCGAGCGTGCCCGCGGCGCCTCCGCGGGCGGACGGCCGGGTCGAGCTAATGGCCAGCGCCGGCGAGGAGCGCGCCGCCCTGCGCCTGCTCCTGCGGGCGCTCCGCCTGCTGCCGCCCGACGCGCCGTGGCACGTGACGGTGTGGTCAGAGCGCCCCCTCGCCATGCCCGCCAGCGCGACCGGGGCGCTCCGCGAGCGGATCGACTTCGTCAGCGCGGAGGCGATGAGCGAGGCGCAGGCGCTCGCCCGCGCCGACGTCCTGGTGCTCGCCTCCGAGGGCGTCAGGCCGGTGCCGGGCACGCTCGTGCGCGGGCTGGCGGCCGGCGTCGTCCCGGTCGCCTCGCGCCTGAACGCCTACGAGGAGCTGCTCGCCGACGGCGACCGGGGGCTCGAGTTCGAGCCCGGAGACGGCCAGACGCTGGCCGCGCACCTGCGCCGCCTGGTCACCGACTCCCGGCTGCGCACGGCGCTGGCGGCCGAGGTCGCCGAGGTGCGGGAGACCTTCGGGTGGGGGCGCGTGGCCGGGGACCTCGAGGACGTCTACCGCGGGCTGGTGGCCAGCCGCCACGACGACCGCGGCGACCACCGCGTGCGGGCACGGCTGGCCACTCGCCGGCTGATCGACGTCGATCTGCACATGCACACCGATCACTCGGGTGACTGCGCGACGCCGGTCGAGGTGCTGCTGGCCGAGGCCCGGGCCCGCGGGCTCGGCGCGATCGCGGTCACCGACCACAACGAGATCTCCGGCGCGCTCGATGCCCGTGCGAAGGCCGACGGCGTGAAGGTGATCGTCGGGGAGGAGATCAAGACCGCCGACCAGGGCGAGGTCATCGGCCTGTTCATCGAGGAGAAGATTTGGCGCGGGATGACCCTTCCGGAGACGATCGCCGAGATCAAGCGCCAGGGCGGCCTCGTCTACGTGCCCCACCCGTTCGACCGCCTGCACTCGGTCCCTGACTACGAGCACCTGTTGAGCGTGCTCGGCGACATCGACGCGATCGAGGTGTTCAACCCCCGTGTGGCGATCCCCGAGTTCAACGACGAGGCGGTTCGCTTCGCGGCCAAGTACCGGATCCCCGCGGGTGCCGGCTCGGACGCCCACGTCCCCCAGGGGCTCGGCTCGGTTCGGATCCGGATGCGCGACTTCGACGGTCCGGAGGAGTTCCTCGAGTCCCTGCGCGACGCCGACATCGTCCGCAATCCGGCCAGCCTGCTCTACGTCCAGGCGCTCAAGTTCCTCCAGACCAAAGCCCTGCCACCGGCCGCCCGGCGAGCCTCGCGCGAGCGCCGGGTGCGGCGGGCGACCGGTCACGGGGGCCGGCGCAACTCCTGATGCACTCGCAAGGACAAGCGCCCGAGCCGTCCAATCCCCGGGGCGTGCCGGCGACCGACGACGAGATCCGCGAGAAGTACCTCGAGCGGGCGATTCGCGAGCTGAACACCTTCGCACGCGAGGTCCAGGCCTGCCGCGACTGCCCGCGCGGGCAGCTGATGCCGGTGCTCGGCTCGGGCCATCCCCAGGCCGACATCTTCCTGCTCAAGTACTCGGCCCGCCCCTCCGAGGTCGAGGAGGGGGTGGCCTTCTACGGCCGCGCCGGCAACGCTCTGATGAAGTCGCTCAAGCGGCTGTCGATCGATCCGTTGGCCGTGTACGGGACGCTGTGCGTGAAGTGCCCGGTCGCCGATCCGGCGATGGCCGATCCCGGCTGCGTGGGGCGGCTGGTCGAGGAGATGGCGATCGTTTCGCCGAAGATCGTCGTGGTCATGGGCGCCGAGGCTCTCGGCGTGCTGGGCGAGCTCGACCTCCCGCTGCGCCGCGAGCTTTCGCCGACCTACGGCGAGCTTCAGCGGCTGACGCCCTCGATCGACGGGCTGTACGTGCCGAACATCGACGAGGCGCTCGACGAGGACCACGCCAAGCGGGAGTTCTGGGCGGCGTTCCGGGTGCTTGGGCAGTGGTGGGCTGACCTGCCGCCGTATTAGCGATCGGGATCCCGGGGTGGCCGCTTGGCCGCGCTGCGCAGCCCGGGTTAGACTCGGCCCCATGGATTTGGAAGAGAAGACTCTTGATCAGACCGGCGATCGCTGCGAGGAATGCGGCGCCAAGCTGACGCCGGCGGAGCTCCAGGCGGCGATGGAGTCCGGTGGTCCGGTGCTCTGCTCGGTGCATGCAGCCGAGGATGAGCCCGGCCTGGCCGCCGACGAGGCCGGGTTCATCGAGGAGTAGGGCTCAGTCGGCGATCGTGAGGACGATCTTGCCGAGCTTGCCGCCGCCGGCGAAGTGGTCGTAGGCCTGCCTCGCCTCCGCCAGCGCGTAGGTAGCGGCGACCGGGACGCGGACCGATCTCGAGGCGAGCATCGGCAGCACCGAACGTTCGAGGGCGCGCGCGGTCAGCGCCTTCTCCTCGAGCGGGCGGGGGCGCAGCGTCGAGGCCTGGATCCGGCCCCGCTTCTGCATCAGGTCCCTGAGGTTGAGCTCGGCCGTCGCGCCGGCGCCGATCCCGATCACCACGATCCGGCCCTGAAGCGCGAGCGCGGCGACGTTGTCTGGCAAATTCGGCGCGCCGACCAGCTCGAGGATCACGTCGAAGGGGCCATGCTCGGCGAAGCCCTCGGGCGCGATCACGCGCGCACCGAACTCGGAAACGGCGTCGTGAAGGTCGGGGTTGCGGACGGTGGCGGTGACCTGCGCGCCGGCGGCGTGGGCGATCTGGATCGCCGCCGTGCCGACGCCGCCGGCCCCGCCGTGGACGAGAAGGCGCTCGCCCGGCTTCATGCCGGCCTGGGTGAAGAGCGCGTCGTAGGCGGTGGTGAACACCTCCGGCGTGGCTCCGGCGCAGACCGGGTCGAGCTCGTCGGGGACGGCCATCAGGATGCGCTCGTGGACCACGGCCAGCTCGGCCTGGGCGCCGCCGGCGACGATGCCCATCACCCGGTCGCCGTCGTGGAAGCGATTGGCCCCCGGACCGCGGGCGATGACCTCTCCGGCCAGCTCGAGTCCGGGGATGTCCTGCGGCGCGCCCGCCGGGGCGGGGTAGAAGCCGCGTAGCTGCATCATGTCGGCGCCGTTCAGGCCGGCCGCCATCACGCGGACGAGCACCTCGCCGGCCCCGGCCTCGGGGTCGGGATGCTCCTCGACGCTCACCTGCCGATCTCGGATCGTGACCGCGCGCACCGGCTGCGAACCCTACCCGGCCGCCGTGCGCACGAGCTCCGCCACGCACTCGATGTGCGGCGTCTGCGGGAACATGTCGACCGGACGCACGCGTCTCAGCTCGTAGCCGGCTTCGGTCAGCTGCGCCGCGTTGGGGGCCAGGGTGGTCGGATTGCAGGAGACATAGACGATGCGCTTGGGTGCCGCCTCGACGATCCGCCGCACGACCTTCTGCGAGAGCCCGGCCCGCGGAGGGTCGACAATCAGGACGTCGGGCCGTCCGGCCGTCGCGACCAGCTCGCGCAAGGCCAGCCGCACGTCGCCGGCGAAGAACCGGGCGTTGTCGATCTCGTTCAGCCGGGCGTTGGCGATCGCGTCGGCGATCGCCGGCTCGACGAGCTCGAGCCCCCACACCTCGGCGACCCGTGGCGCGAACAGCAGGCCGATCGTGCCGATCCCGCAGTAAAGGTCGTACACCCGCTCGAACCCGGCGGGCTCGCCGTAGTCGAGCACGAGCCGGTAGAGGCGCTCGGCCATCTCGGTGTTGGTCTGAAAGAAGGCATGCGGCGAGAGCCGGAGCCGCAGTCCGCCCATCTGCTCGTCGATGTGCCGGGCGCCGGCCAGAAGCTCGGTCTCGCCCCCGTGCGTGGTCTCCGCCACGCCGGCCGTCGTCGTCCACAGCAGCCCCGCGAGCGGCTCCGCCGCGGCGGCGAGCGCGCGGCGATCGAGCTCGCCGGGGCCGGTGACCAGGCGCGCCTGGAGCTGGCCCGAGCGCCGGCCCTCGCGGACGACGAGATTGCGGAGAAACCCCTCGCCGGTCCGGCGGTCGTACGCGCTCAGGCCCTCGGCGCGGCACCACCGCACGATCCGCTCGCGGGCGGCGTTCGCCGCCGCGGAGGCGAGCCGGCAGTCCTTGACCTCGACTACCTCGTCCCAGCGCCCAGGGGCGTGGAAGCCGCACAGGAGCCGGCCGCCGGAGTCCGAGCCGAACGAGTACTCGAGCTTGTTGCGGTAGCGCCAGCGGTGCTCGGCGGGGACGATCGGCTCGCTCACGTAGTGGCTCAGACGGCCGATGCGGCGCAGCGCGTCGTCCACCTGGGCCTGCTTGATCTCCAGCTGACGCTCGTACGGGAGCACCTGCCACGGCGCCCCCGGGTGGTCGGCCTGCGGCGCTACCCGGTCGGGGCTCGGGGCGAGGATCTCGGTGACCCGGGCCTCGGCGTAGGCCCGCTTCGATTTCCCGACCACCGCCCGCACGCGGTCGCCGGGCACTCCCCCGGCCACGAACACCACGTATCCGTCGCGTCGGGCGACGCCGGACCCGCCGAAGGCGAGTGAATCGACGGTCAGCTCGAGCTCGTCGCCGGGGCGCGGCCGCAGCGACCTGGGCGTGGTGGCCGGAGCATCCATGCTCCCTAGGATGGCAGCCTTTGCCGATCGCGACCTCGCCTAGGCGAGCGCGCGCTCGACCGCGCTGAGCACCGACTTGCGGTTGGCGTGCCGGCGCTCGTACTCGCGCACTCGGCGCAGATCGGCCGGCGTCAGCCCGCGCAGCCGCTTCTGCACCTGACCGGCGGTGAGCTCGTCGTAGCCGGCGATCGGTACCGACGGCCCGGCGCCGACCGTGCCGCGAGCACGGTCGGCGGTGCGCGCGAGCCGCTCCATGCCGTCCGCCACGCGAGTCCGCCGGCCGGCTGACTCGAGCTGCTCACGGCCACGGTCGAGCAGGTGATCGATGTCGCCGAGCAGCTCCTCGGTTTGCTGGCAGCCCAGATCGACCAGCTCGGCGACGAGCCGGTTGGCATCGGTGCGGGTCAGCCGGCCGCGCTCGACGGCCTCGTCGAACGTAGCCTGAATCCGCTCGCGGGTGAGCAGGAGGAAGCCGAAGGGATCGAACATCCATGTGGTCAGCTGCTCGGCCAGCGCGGCCGGCCCCGGCCGCGAGGCACCAGGACGAGTCGAGCGGCCCGCTGGGCCAGATCCTCCGGACGACGACTTCGACGCGGTCACGTGCGGTTGCTCCTGCGGTTCCCCGCGGTCCAGCGTACCGAACCGCTTCGGCGGCCGGCCCGGCTAGGCGCTCGTGAGCAGCTCCAGCAGCGCCTTCTGCGCGTGTCGGCGGTTCTCGGCCTGCTCCCAGATTCGCTGCCGCGGGCCATAGAGGACCTCCGCCGTGATCTCCTCGCCGGGGTGAGCGGGCAGGCAGTGCAGAGCGACGGCCCCCGGCCGGGCGAGATCGAGCAGCGCGTCGTCGAGGCGATACGGCGCGAGCGCGCGGCGGCGCGCGGCGGCGCTCTGCGGATCGTCGTTCATGCTCACCCAGACGTCGGTGTAGATCGCGTCGGCGCCGGTCACGGCCGCGCGCGGATCGTCGGTGAGCTCCGCTCCGGAGACCGGCTCGAGCTGGTATCCGCTCGGCGCGGCGATGCGGACGCGCACGCCGGCGATCGCTCCGAGCACCGCGAGCGAACGGGCAACGTTGTTGCCGTCGCCGACGTAAGCAACCGTCGCTCCCTCGAGGCTCCCCAAAGCCTCGCGCAGCGTCATCAGATCGGCCAGCGCCTGACACGGATGGTGCTCGGCCGTGAGCATGTTGATCACCGGCACGGTCGCGTACCGCGCGAGCTCCTCGGCGAACCCGTGATCGCCGGTGCGGATACCGATCGCCGCGACGTGCCGGGAGAGGACGTGAGCGGTGTCCCGCACCGACTCGCCGCGGGTGAGTTGCGTTTCCTCGGCCCGGAGCGTCATCGGGTGTCCGCCCAGTTCGGCGATACCGGCTTCGAAGGAGACCCGCGTCCGGGTCGAGGGACGCTGGAAGATCAGCGCGACGGCTCGGCGCGCCAGCGCATCGGAGCTGTACGGCGCCGCCTTCAGCTCGAGCGCCCGGTCGATCAACCCACCGAGCGCGTCCGCGCTGAGCTCGCCGCCGGTGAGGAAGTGGCGCGGCCGGGTGGCGGTGGTCGGTTCGGTGACGGTGCTCGTTTTGCGGTCCCCTGAACGGTCGGCGGCCGGGCATCCGGGAGTGTACGTTGGCCGCGTGGCGCTGCACGTGCTCACCTGGAACCTCATGCACGGCCGCGCGGTGCCGCCTGCAGGACACGACCTCCTCGACGAGTTCGCCGGCGCGCTCGCCGCGTGGCGCTGGGATGTCGCCCTGCTCCAGGAGGTGCCGCCGTGGTGGGCTGCCCCGCTGGCCGACCGGCTCGGAGGCGATCGGCGCCTGGTTCTCACCTCCCGGAACTTCGGACTCCCGGTCCGGCGTGCGCTGGCCGCTCGCTGGCCCGATCTGCTGCGGTCGAGCGGGGGCGGCGCCAACGCCATCGTGACCCGCCGGGGACGGATCGAGGAGCATCGCGCGCTGCGGCTGTGCCGGTGGCCGGAGCGACGGTGGCTGCACGCGGTTCGCCTGCGGCTGAGCGACGATCCAGACGCGAGGGAGGCCTGGGTGGGGAACCTGCATCTGACCGTGCACGATGCGCCGGCCGCGCGGCGCGAGGCCCGGGTCGCCGCTGCGGCGATGCGAGCCTGGGGCACGGGACAGCCGCTGGTGCTGGGTGGCGATTTCAATCTGCGCGGGCTGGTGCTCGACGGCTACGCGTGCGCGGCCAGCCACGACGTCGACTACGTGTTCGTGCGCGGCGCGCGACCGGACGCCGACGGCGCGGCGCTCGAGCGCGGACGGCTGTCCGACCACGCCCCGGTGTCGAGCACCGTGTCGCTTGCCGGCTGAATGGGTTTCAGCCCTGGCCGCGACTGGTGCGCAACCCGAAGCCGCGGAGCATCAAGAGCGCCTTTTCGCCAAGCGTCCCGCGCCCGGGGAGAATGCCCAGCTGCGTGGCGGCGTCGTAGAGGTCGAAGAACGCACGTACCCGGAGCAGCCGGTCGTGTTCGAGCTCGCAATAGAACACGCAGTGCACGACGATGAAGCGATTGGTGGCCGGAAGCCCCTCGAGCGGCGCGCGATGGGTGGCCAGCAGCTTGCTCGGCGCGGCCGCGAAGCGCCCGTCGCCGAGACGCTCGCCGGTCTTCTGCACGCGAGCGTCGGGGAACGCCGTCCACAGTCGCTCGGCGTGGCGGGCGAGCTCCGCGAGCCCTTCGAGCGGCTCCGGCGTGACCGGGTCCTCGTAGTGGATGTCGGTGGCGCACACCTCCGTGAACGCGTCGGCGTCCTTGCCCGACCAGGCCGCCTCCCAGCCGTCGATCAGCTCATCGACGGTCATCCCAGCCGGCGCCACGTTCGCCGGCGGCCGTGGGCGCGGTCAGACAGCATGCGAGGAGTCCGCGGGCTCGAACTCCGGCCTTCCGTACTCGGGCGTCGAGGCGCTGGCATAACGCCGGCGGGGGATGCGGCCGGCGCCGTGGGCGAGCTCCCCGGCCTCGACCGCCAGGCGGATCGCCCGCGCCATCGCCACTGGTTCGTGGGCCCGGGAGATCGCGCTCGCGCACAGCACGCCGGCGCAGCCGAGCTCCACGGCCAGGGCGGCATCGGAAGCGGTCCCGACGCCGGCGTCGAGGATCACCGGCACGCTGGCCTGCTCGACGACGATCGACAGGTTGTAGGGATTGCAGATTCCCATGCCGCTGCCGATCGGCGAGCCCAGGGGCATCACCGCCGCGCAGCCGGTGTCCTGCAGACGCCGGGCCAGGACCGGGTCGTCGGTGGTGTAGGGCAGGACGACGAAACCGTCGTCGACGAGCGCCTCGGCAGCCGCCACCAGCTCGACGGCGTCTGGTAGCAGGGTCCGGTCGTCGCCGATCACCTCGAGCTTGATCCAGTCGGTCTCGAACGCCTCCCGCGCCAGCTGTGCAGTGATGATCGCGTCCCGCGCGGTGAAGCATCCGGCGGTGTTGGGGAGCACGGCGACTCCGGCCCGATCGAGGACTTCGAGGATCGACCCGCGCGCCTCCGGGTCAACCCGGCGTAACGCCACGGTGCACATCTCCGTCCCCGACTCGGCCAGCGCGGCGGCGAGGATCTCGTGGTTGGTGAAGCCGCCCGTGCCGAGGATCAGCCGGGAGCGGAACTCGCGGCCGGCGATTTGCAGGAGTGGCGGTGCGGTCATGTTCGGTTCAGCCTCCTTGGACGGCCACGACGACTTCCACGCGCCCGCCGTCGGCCAGCTCGGTGCGAGGCCAGGCGGCGCGCGGCACAACCTCCCCGTTCAGCGCCACCGCCACCCCGCGGCCCTCGGGCGCGCCCGGGAGCTCGTCGACCAGGCTGCGCACCGTCGCACCCGCGGCAAGCTCCTGTGGCTTTCCGTTGACGGTGACGATCATGCCCGGGCCGTTATCGGGGTTGACCCCGTGGGGATGAACCGGGTCGGGGCAAAGGCGGCGGCGTCGAGCTCTCCGAACGCCGGCTCCTCCCCGGCCAGCTGAGCCCCGAGGAGCTCCGCGGTGACCGGCGCCAGGAGGATGCCGTGGCGGTAGTGGCCGGTCGCCCAGCTCAGTCCGGGGATCGAGGCGGGACCGATCGCCGGCGCGTTGTCGGGCGTGCCCGGCCGGAAGCCCACCGCCAGCTCGTCGATGACCAGCTCGGCGAGCCCGGGCAGCAGCTCACCGGCGTCACGGAGCAGCTCGTAGACCGCCCCGGCGGTCACCGACTCGTCGAACCCGCGCTCTTCCATCGTCGCTCCGAGGACGTAACGGCCGTCGCCGCGCGGCACGACGTAGCCGGTCCGCATACGGAGGATGCGAGTCAGCAGTCCAGGTCCGCTCGGGTCGTGCAGCCGCATGATCTGTCCCTTCACCGGGTGCACCGGTACCCGATCGGGCTCGGGGATCCCGCCGATCCGCGCAGACCACGGTCCGGCCGCCACCACGACGTGGCCGGCGCCGACGACCTCGCCGGTCTCGAGCCGCACTCCGGCGACGTGGTCGTGCTCGACCGACAGGGCCTGCACCTTCGCGTGGCAACGCAGCTCGCCACCGGCGCGGAGCAGCGCGTCGCCGAGGGCTCGGGTGAGCTTGCGCGGATCGACCGCGTGATCGTCGGGGATCTCGAGCGCGAGCCGCAGCGCCGGGGCGAGCGCCGGCTCCAGCCGCCGCGCCTCGCTGGCCCGCAGGCGGGCGACCCCAAGGCCGAGGCTCGAACGCATCTCGAGCTCGCGCGCCAGCCACTCCGCCTCGTCGGCGTCCCGGGCGGCGAGCAACGTGCCGCTCTTCCGGTAGCCCGTGTCCCGCCCGGTCACCTCCTCGAGCTCGGCGACGAAGCCCGGATATGCGCGCGCGCTCGCCAGCCCGAGCCGGAGCAGCGGCTGCTCGGTGAACACCGCCTCGCTGACCGGCGCGAGCATCCCGGCGCCGACCCGTGACGTGCCGCCGCCCGGCTCGTCGCGCTCGAGCACGGTGACGGCGAGGCCGCGCTGCGCCAGCCGCCAGGCCAACGCGAGGCCGATCACGCCGCCGCCGACCACGACGACGTCAGATGTGCTGCGGTGTGCGGGCAAATTCGCTCCCTACGCCGGCATTAACCGGATCAGGTTCAGACGGTCGGCGAACCCCGGGGTTCGCCCTCTCAGCCCGGCGGGCTCCCGTTGTCTCAATCGTAGCGCGGAGCTCCTGCCAGACTTGGCGGTGTGACCGACCGACGCTTTGGCACTGTGACCGACCGACGCTTTGGCACTGTGACCGACCGACGCGAGCGCCTGAGCGCGGCCGCGCTCTACCTGATCTGTGACGAGCGCTCCGACGCGTTCCTGGCCGCGGCGCTGCGCGGCGGCGTCGACATCGTGCAGCTGCGGGTCAAGGACGGATCGGACGACGCCGTGCTGGCGGCGGCGCGGCGCTTCCGCGCGCTATGCCACCGCCAAGGCGCGCTGTTCATCGTCAACGACCGACCCGACCTCGCGGTGGCCGCCGATGCCGACGGCGTCCAC
>Ga0213874_10000102_pt1 | contig 13749 bp, 15 predicted proteins | sample BarmaccomBMRX_R7_FD_160098 | JGI IMG/M metagenome (GOLD analysis project Ga0213874, IMG submission 160098) | Root-associated microbial communities from Barbacenia macrantha in rupestrian grasslands, the National Park of Serra do Cipo, Brazil - RX_R7 | ecosystem: Host-associated > Plants > Roots...
CACGGCGGCGACGACCATCGCCAGCGCGACCGGGATCAGCACGACCAGCGCCATCGGCGGCAGCGAGCGGAGGTGTGCGACCGCGCGGGGGCCGCGCCGCTCGGCGACGCTTGCGCGGGGGAGGTCAGCGACGACGGCGTCGAGCTCGCCGTAGGTCCGGGCCGAGAACACCGAACCGAGCCGCTCCTCGAGCTCCTCGGCCAGCAGCCTTCCCTCCGCGGCGGCGTGGCGCAGCCGCTCGGCGAACTGCTCGCGGTCGGCGTCCGATGCCCGCAGTGTCGATCGCCTTGGCATGCCGGCAGGCTAGCGCGGCGGCGCGCCGGCCACAAGGTGTTATGCCTTGACGAGCATATGCCTGATGAGTTATATGTACGCCGTGACCAGCACGTGGACAGCGCTGGCCGATCCGAGCCGCCGCGCGATGGTCGCGCTCCTGCGCGAGCGCCCGCGGGCGGTCGGCGAGTTGGTCGATCTGACGGGTCTGAGCCAGCCCGGGACCTCGAAGCACCTGCGGGTGCTGCGCGAGGCCGGCCTGGTCACCGCCCGGACCGATGCGCAGCGCCGGGTCTACGCGCTGCGCACCGCGCCGCTGGCCGAGCTCGATGCGTGGCTTCAGCCCTACCGCGAGCTCTGGGAGCGGCGGCTCGATGCCCTCGAGCGCCGGCTCGACACCACCAGCCAAGGGAGATGACCATGCACGCGACGTTCTCCGCCGCCGAGCGCCCGACCCTGCGCTTCGAGCGCCGGCTCGCCCATCCGGTGCAGGCGGTGTGGCGGGCGATCACCGACCCCTCCGAGCTCGCGCACTGGTTCCCGTCCCGGGTCGAAGTCGACCTCCGGGTTGGCGGGGCGATGGAGTTCACCTTCGAGCACATGCCGCTCGACGCGCCGACGGCGATGCGGGGGCGGGTGACCGAGCTCGATCCGCCGCGGTTGTTCGCCTTCTACTGGGGCGAGGATCACCTGCGCTTCGAGCTCGAGCCGGCCGACGGCGGTCCGGCCTGCCGGCTCAGCTTCACCGTCGCCCTCGATGCTCGGGAGAAGGCGGCGCGCGACGCCGCCGGCTGGCATCGATGCCTCGACGCGCTCGCGGACGCGCTCGCCGGGTCGCCGGCGGAGCGGCCCCACGAGACCGATGCCTGGCGCGGCTACTACGCCGAGTACGCGGCGCGCGGCTTTCCGACCGGCGCACCGGTCCCAGAGCCGATGTGACAGCTTCCTGGCATGGACCTCGGGCTGCGCGACCGCGCCTGCGTGATCACCGGCGCCGCGGGCGGGATCGGCCGGGCGACGGCGATCGCGCTCGCGGCCGAAGGCGCCGCGATCCTGCTGGTCGGACGCACCGAGCGAGGCCTCGCCGCGGTCGCCGACGCCTGCCGCAGCACGGGCGCCGACGCCGAGGTACTGGCGCTTGACGTCACCGATGCCGACGCCGGAGAGCGCGTCCTCGCCGGGTGCCGGGAGCGCTTCGGGCGGGTCGATGTTTTGGTCAACAACGCCGGCACCAGTGCGGTTCGGCCGCTTGCCGAGCTGACCGATGCGGAGTGGCAGGCGCAGTGGGAGCTCTGCGTGATGGCGCCGATGCGGTTGATGCGCGCGGCGGCGCCGGCCATGGCCGAGCGCGGCTGGGGCCGGATCGTCAACGTGTGCTCGTCCTCGGGCAAGCGGCCGTCGCAGACCAACGTGGCCTATTCGGTTGGCAAGGCGGCCGAGCTTTCGCTCTCGCGTGCGTTTGCCGACGCGTATGCCTCTCGCGGAGTGCTGATCAACGCGATCGCTCCGGGCCCGATCGCCGGGCGGCTGTGGCTCGGCCCCGGCGGCCTGGCCGACCAGGCGGCCGCGGCCAGCGGCGTCAACCGGGAAGAGGTGCTCGAGGCGACCGCGGGCCGGACGCCGCTCGGCCGGCTCGGCCGCGAGGAGGAGATCGCCGCGGTGATCGTCTTCCTCTGCTCGGAGGCCGCCGCCAATGTCGCCGGGGCGGCATGGTCGGCCGATGGCGGCGCCGTGCCGGTGATCATTTGATAACACTGCGCGACCGTGGCCGTCAATACCGAGGCGATCGGCAAGATGTTCGCGCCCACGACCTATGCGGTCGGGCGCGAGAAGGTGCGCGAGTACGCCGCCGCGGTGGGGGAGACGAATCCACTGTACTTCGACCCCGAGGCGGCCCGCGGCGCGGGTTACGCCGATGTCGTCGCTCCCCCGATGTTCGCGGTGGTCTACGCGAGCCGCTCGGTCGTGCCGGCGCTGTTCGATCCCGAGATCGGGATCGACTTCGCGATGATGGTGCACGGGGCCCAGGACTTCCGCTGGGGCGAGCTCGTCGTCGCCGGCGACGAGATCACCACGACCGCGCGGGTGAGCGACATCTCCGAGCGCGCCGGGATGGGGTTCTACGTGTTCGAGACCGAGTCGCGCAACCAGCGCGGCGACCCGGTGTGCGCCGGGGTGTGGACGAACATCGTGAGGGGCGCCGGATGAGCCTCGAAGCGGGCCAGGCGATCGAGCTGACGGTCACCCCGGATCGCTACGTCACCGTCCGCTACGCCGGAGCCTCCGGGGACTTCAACCCGATTCACATCGACGAGGACTTCGCCCGGCAGGTCGGCCTGCCGGGTCGGATCGTCCACGGGCTGTGGACGATGGCCCAGGTGGCGCGGGCGCACTGCGACGCCGCGGGCGGCCCCGAGAAGCTGAAGCGGCTCTCGGTCGAGTTCCGGGGGATGGGCCGCCTCGAGGAGGAGATCGTCGTGCGGGGCACCGTGCAGGCGCCGTCGGGTGAGGTGAGCGTCGTGCACTCCGAGGCGGTTCAGGGGGGCCGCCGGATCATCCGCAATGCGGTCGCCGAGCTCGCGCGCTGAGACCCCGGAAGCGGTGCTGAGCGCCGACCTACAATCAGACCCGTGCTGACCGAACGTCAGGAACTGGTGCTGCGCAAGGTGGTCGAGGGTTATCTCGACGAAGGCCTGCCGATGGGGTCGAAGGCGCTGGCCGCGGGCTTCCGCTGGGGCCCATCGACGATCCGCCACGAGCTCGCCTGCCTGGAGGAGCTCGGGCTGCTGGCGCACCCGCACACGTCAGCCGGCCGGGTGCCCACCGAAGCGGGTTACCGCTACTTCGTCGATCGCCTGCTGCCAAGCCAGGACACCGGCCCCCGGCTCTCGCTCTCGCTGGTGCGCCGGGAGCTCGACGAGGCGATGCGGGTGACCACCGAGACGCTCTCCCAGGTCACCAACCTGCTGGCGATCGTCACCGCGCCCCCGATCGACACCTCGACCATCCGCCACATCGAGGTTCTGGTGCTCCAGCCGCAGGTGCTGATGGTCGTGGTCATCACCTCGACCGGCGGTGTCAGCAAGCGGCTGTTCACGTTCTCGGCGCCGGTCGACGCCGGCCTGGCCGACTGGGCCGCCAGCTACCTGAACGAGCGGCTGGTCGGCCTCGGCCTGGGCGCCCGCATGCTCCACCAGCGGCTGCACGACCCCTCGCTCTCGAGCACCGAGTCGGCGTTCCTCGAGGCGCTGGCGCCGGTGTTCACGGCGCTCGAGGAGAGCGCCGGCGAGACGCTCTACGTGGACGGGACCGCGCGCCTGCTGCGCGGCGAACGCCTGAGCGACATCTCCGACCTGAACGCGCTGATGGACATGCTCGAGCGGCGCGTGACGCTCCTCGGAGTGCTTCGCTCCGCCCTGTCCGAACGTGACGTGCTGGTCCGGATCGGGACGGAGAACGATGCGCCGGCGCTTCGCTCGCTGGCCCTGGTGGCCGCCGGGTACGGGCTGCCACAGCGGCGGCTGGGAGCCGTGTCGGTGATCGGGCCGCTGCGGATGGACTACGGACGGGCGATCACGTCGGTCCGGGATGCGGCCGCGCAACTCTCGAGCTTCATCGCCGACGTCTACGACGAGCGCTGACGATGAGTGCGACGCGGGATTACTACGAGGTCCTCGGCGTCTCCCGGGACGCCGACGATGCCGCGATCAAGAAGGCCTTCCGCCGGCTGGCGCGCGAGCTTCATCCCGACGTCAACCGCCACGACCCCTCGGCCGAGGACAAGTTCAAGCAGGCCGCGGAGGCCTACGAGGTGCTTTCCGACCCGGAGCGGCGCGCCACCTACGACCGCTACGGGCACGAGGGCCTGCGGACCGGTGGCTACGCGCCGAACTTCGACACCTTCGGCTCGGTGGCGGACATCTTCGAGGCGTTCTTCGGCGGTGGCGGGTTCGGGGGCGGCTTCGGCGGCGCGTTCGGCGGGGGGCGGCCCGGCGGCGCCGTCCAGGGTGGGGACGTCGCGGTGACCGCCGAGATCAGCCTCGCCGACGCCGCCCACGGGAGCGCGGTGGAGGTCAGCTACGAGGCCGTGGTGGCCTGCGAGCACTGCCGCGGCAACGGGGCCGAGCCGGGGACGCCGATCGAGACCTGCCCGCGCTGTCAGGGCAGCGGCCAGCTGCGAACGGTGTCGCGCACGCCGTTCGGCCAGATGGTTCGCGCCACGGTGTGCGATCAGTGCGCCGGCGACGGACGCGTCGCGCGGGAGCCCTGCCACGTGTGCCGGGGCCGGGGCCGCCGGGTCGAGCGCCCGCGCGTCTCGGTCGACGTGCCGGCCGGGATCGGCGACGGGCAGCGGATCCGCATCGCCGGGCGCGGCCACGCCGGGGAGCGGGGCGGCCCCTCCGGCGATCTCTACGTCCTCATCCGCGTGCGCGAGGACTCGCGCTTCCTGCGCGACGGCGACGACCTGATCACCGTGGTCGACGTCTCCGCGCCGCTGGCCGCGCTCGGGACGACGGTCGAGGTGCCGACCGTCGACGGGCAGGCCGAGCTCGAGATCCCCGCCGGCACCCAGCCTCACGACCAACTGGTGGTGCGCGGCGCCGGGATGCCCACTTTGCGAGGCCGGCGCAGCGGTGACCTCCGGGTCGTCGTCAACGTGGTCACCCCGCGCCAATTGAGCCGCGGCCAGCGGGAGCTCTACGAGCGGCTCGCCGACTCGATGACCGACCACAACCTGCGCACCGACGAAGGGGTGTTCGGCAAGCTCAGGCGAGCGTTCGGGCACCACTGATGCTCCGCCTCGCGCTGCGGGTGGCGCGCGGAGATGCCGAGGTCGTCCTCGCCGAGCTGCTCGAGCTGGCGCCCGGCGGTGTCGAGGAGCTCGACATCGGCGAGGACGTGGTCGAGTACGCCGTCTACGGCGCGGACGGAGAGCTGCCGGCGCTGCCCGAGCTGAAGGCCGTGGCCGGCGAGGCGCTGATCGAGGTCAGCACGAGCGAGGTCGCCGACGACTGGGAGCGGCGCTGGCGCGAGTTTCACCGTCCGCTGGTGCTCGCAGGCCGGCTCACCGTACGCCCGCCGTGGGAACCCCCCGCGGAGACGCCGATCGACCTCGTGATCGACCCCGGCCGGGCGTTCGGCACCGGCGCGCACGCCACCACGCGGCTGTGCCTCGAGTTGATGCTGGAGCTGGATCCGGGGGGCGGCTTCGCCGACCTCGGCTGCGGCTCCGGCGTGCTGGCGATCGCCGCCGCGCGGCTGGGCTGGAGCCCCGTGCTGGCGCTCGACAACGATCCCGCCAGCCTCGAGGCCACCGCCGAGAACGCGCGGGTCAACGGGGTCGCGCTCGAGGTCCGCCGCCACGACCTGCGCCGGGAGCCGGCCGAGCCGCGCCCGACCGTGGCGGCCAACCTGCTCGCGCCGCTGCTGCTCATCTGGGCGGAGCGCCTGCGCACGGCCCCGCGGCGCCCGCGCCAGGTGATCGCCAGCGGGCTGCTGGCCGGCGAGGTCGACCGCGTGGCGCCGGCGTTCACGGCGCTCGGGCTGGTCGAGCGCTCGCGTCGCGAGCGCGGCGACTGGGCGGCGGCCCTGTTCGCGGCCGAGGCCTGAGGGTAGGTTCGCGGCATGCCGCAGCACGTGGTCATCGCCGGCGGCGGCTTCGGCGGCTACTACACGGCCAGGACGCTCGAGCGGATCCTGCCCGCCGAGGTCCCGGTCACGCTGGTCAGTGACGTCAACTACATGCTCTACACGCCGCTGCTGCCCGGCGCGGCGGCCGGCACGCTCGAGCCCCGCCACGTCGTCGTCCCGCTCCGCGAACGCCTGAAGCACACCGAGCTGCGCCTCGGCTGGGTGACCGGCGGCGACCCGTCGCGGCGGGCGCTCCGCGTCGAGCTGGCGGCGGGTGAATCGGTCGACTTCGACTACGACCAGCTGGTCGTGGCGCTCGGGTCGGTCTCGCGCGCCGCCCCGATCCCCGGCCTCGGCGACCACGCGATCGGCTTCAAGACCATCTCGGAGGCGATCTCGCTGCGCAACCGGCTCGTGCGCCACCTGGAGGCGGCCGAGGCGACCGACGACGTCGACCTGCGCCGGCAGTACCTGAACTTCGTCTTCGTCGGCGGCGGCTACGCCGGGCTCGAGGGCGCCGCCGAGCTCTATGACTTCGCCACCGATGTCCTCATCCACTACCCGCGCTGCCGGCAGACGGGGATGCGCTGGGTACTGGTCGACGCCGCCCCCCGGATCATGCCGGAGATCCAGCCCGAGCTGGCCGGCTTCACGCTGAGGCTCCTGCGCCGGCGTGGTCTCGAGGTGATGCTCGAGACCCAGGTCACCCGCGTTACCGACGCGGCGGTCGAGCTCTCCACCGGTGAGACGATTCCGTGCCGGACCGTCTGCTGGACCGCCGGTGTGAAGGCGAGCCCCGTGGCCGAGCGGCTCGGCCTCCCGCTCGATCGCGGCCGCATCGTCTGCGACGAGACGATGCGGGTGTCCGGCTATGAGAACGTGTGGGCGCTCGGCGACATCGCGGCGATCCCCGATCCGGCGCGCCCCGGCGAGGCGTGCCCGCCGACCGCCCAGCATGCGATCCGTCAGGGCAAGCTGATGGCCCACAACGTGGCCGCCGCCCTCGGTCACCGCCCCGAGATCCAGCCGTTTCGGTTCAAGACGCTCGGCGCGTTCGCCGACCTCGGTCGCCAAAATGCGGTGGCGAACCTGATGGGCGCCCGCGTGCGCGGCTTCCCGGCCTGGGCGATCGCGCGCTTCTATCACCTGGCCTGGATCCCCGGCTTCAAGTCGAAGGTCCGCCTGATCGCCGACTGGACGATGGACTTCTGGTTCCCGCGCGACGTCGCCGAGCTCGGACAGCTCGGCCACCCGCCGCGCCTGGCCGAGCACGTCGTGCCCTCGCAGCTCAGGCAGCACGAAAGCGGCGGCGCCGCGGTGGCCGACTCGAGCGCCGCGTAGCGTCCGCGCCGCCGCCGGCTCACACGCGTGGACAACCCGCCGGGCTCGAATGCTGGCCACGCGGCCGATGCCGGGCGCGCGGCGAAGCCCGATCCTTCCCGCGACGCTGCGATCCAGGTGCGAAGGAGGTGAATCCAGGATGTTCAATCCGCTCGCGATCGGCGTGACGCTCGGTGGCCTGCTCCTCGATGCCGTCGCCCCACGGCCCAAGCCTCGTGCTGGTTTCTCGACTGAGTGCTCTCTCCTCTCAGACCGTGCCGTCACGAGGACACCATGGCCGGCCACGGCGGACGTGGCGTACGACGATCCGCCGGTCGCGAGCGGCCTACTTCGCTGAGCGGGCGACCGCGCTACCGTGCGGCCGCAGTGACAGGGTTCGCGGTCAAGTTCCTCGGGTGCAAGGTGTCCCAGGCGGACGCCATGCTCGCGCGGCAGGCGCTGCTCCACGCCGGGCACACGGAGGTCGAGGAAGCCGACGCCGACCTGCACGTGGTCAACACGTGCTGCATCACCGGCGAGGCCGAGGCTAAGTCCCGCCAGGCCGTACGCCGCTCGCTGAGCCACGCCGAGCAGGTGTTCGTCGCCGGCTGCGCGGTCAACCTCGCCGCTGGGCGGTTCGCCGCGCTTGACCCCCGCGTCCGGCCGTTCGTCGGCACCGCCGAGGACGTCGCCGGCGCGATGGCCGAGGGCCTCGGTGCCTGCGCCGACGTCGAGCACGACGTCCTCGCCCGCGAGACGACCGACGAGCCGAGCTCCCGCACCCGGGGCTTCATCAAGGTGCAGGACGGATGCGATTGCCACTGCGCCTACTGCATCATCCCGACCGTGCGCGGCGACGCGCGCTCGCGCCCCGCCTCGGCGGTGCTGGCGGAGGCGCGCCGGCGGGTGGAGCGCGGTCAGCCGGAGCTGGTCGTGACGGGCATCAGCGTGGGCGACTACCGGGATCCCGAGCGCGGCCTCGAGCTCGGGGATCTGATGCTCGAGCTCGCTCGGGTGCCCGGCGTCGAGCGGGTCCGGCTCTCGAGCGTCGAGGTGATCCACGTCAAGGACTCGCTGATGCGGGCGCTGGCCGCCGAGCCCAAGGTCTGTCCCCATCTCCACATCCCGCTGCAATCCGGCGACGACGGCGTGCTGGCGGCGATGGGCCGTCACTACACCGCGGCCGAGTACCTGCGCCACGTCGAGGCGCTGCGCGCGGTCATCCCGGCGGTGAACGTCACCACCGACGTGATCGTCGGGTTCCCGACCGAAGACGAGCCGGCGTTCGCCCGCACGCTGGCGGCGGTCGAGGCGGCCGGGATCACCCGCGTGCACACCTTCCCCTACTCGCCGCGCCCGGGGACGGTGGCCGAGCGGCTCGGCGACCGCGTCCCGCCGGCGGAGAAGAAGCGCCGCTCGCAGGCGATGCGGGGCTTCTCCGAGGTGCGCTCGCGCCATCACCGGGCGGCCAAGCTGGGCGCCCACGAGCGCGTGCTGGTCGACAAGGTGGCCGCCTCGCAGTGCTCCGGCTATACCGCCGACTACACGCGCTGCTACCTGCCGGCAGGGGCGGCGGCGCGCGGGTCGCTGGTCGACGTGCACTGCCTCGAGCTGTTCGCCGATGGCATCCGCGCCGGGGCTATCCTGGGAGGGTGACCGTACTGGAGCAGGTTCGAGCCGATATGACCTCCGCGATGAAGGCCGGGGAGAAGGAGCGCGTGGGCGCGCTGCGCCTGGTGCTGAGCGAGCTGCAGAAGGACGCCAAGGAGGGTCCGGGCGACGAGCTCGCGGTGCTTCGCCGCGAGCGCAAGCGGCGCCTCGACGCTGCTTCGCAGTTCCGCGACGGCGGCCGGCCGGAGCTCGCCGCCCAGGAGGAATCGGAGGCCAGGATCATCGCGGGATACCTGCCCGCCGAGCTCGACGACCGGGAGCTCGACGCGATCGTCGCGGCGGCGATCGCGGAGACCGGGGCCGCGAGCGCCAAGGACATGGGCCAGGTGATGAAGGCCGTGATGGCCAAGGCCGGCGGCCGCGCGGACGGCAAGCGCGCCTCCGCGCGCGTGCGCGAGGCTTTGAGTGCGTAGGCAGCTCGAGCTCGACAACGCCGTGGCCACCGAGCTCGCCGGCAGCGAGGACGCCGTCCTGCGGGCGCTCGAGGGCCACCTGAAATGCGACGTCTACCTGCGCGGCAACATGCTCACGCTCGAGGGCGAGGCCGAGGACGTCGACGCCGCCGCCGCGGTGGTACGGGAGCTCTCGGAGCTGATCGCCCAGGGCCACGAGATCGCGCCGGGGACGATCGAGGCGGTGACGCGGGCGCTCGACGCCCACGAGTCGCCGGCCGGGATCCTCGAGGACGTGGTCTGGCGCCACCGGGCAACCAAGGTGGCGCCGAAGACGGTCAACCAGAAGCGCTACGTCGACTCGATCCGCCGGACCACGATCACCTTCGGCATCGGTCCGGCCGGCACCGGCAAGACCTTCCTCGCCGTGGCCCTCGCCGCGGCCGCGCTCAGCCGTCGCGAGGTCAACCGGATCATCCTCACCCGCCCCGCGGTCGAGGCGGGAGAGCGCCTCGGCTTCCTCCCCGGCGATCTCATGGCCAAGGTCGACCCGTACCTGCGGCCGCTGTTCGACGCGCTGCACGACATGCTCGAGCCCGACCGCGTCTCGCAGTACCTGGAGCGCGGAGTGATCGAGGTGGCACCGCTGGCGTTCATGCGCGGCCGGAGCCTCAATGACAGCTTCATCATCCTCGACGAGGCTCAGAACACGAGCCCGGAGCAGATGAAGATGTTCCTCACCCGGCTCGGCTTCAACTCGAAGATGGTGGTCACCGGCGACATCACCCAAATCGACCTGCCGCGCGAGCAGGACTCCGGGCTGATCGTCGTCTCGGACATCCTCAAGGACGTGGAGGGCATCGAATTCGTTCGCTTCGGCGACGAGGACGTCGTCCGCCACAAGCTCGTGCGCCGGATCGTCGCCGCCTACAACGAGCACGCGCAGCGGCTCGCGCCCGAGCTGCGGCCACGCCGGCGGGCGTGACCCACGAGGCCGACGGCGTGGGCGACCGCGACGGAGAGCTCGAGATCGAGGTGATCGGGGCCGACGGCGTCGCGCCGCACGCCCCGACCGCGACCGAGGTGCAGGAGCTATGCGCGCTGGCGCTGGCCTCGGCCGGGATCGACCACGGGCACGTCGCGATCGAGTTCGTCGACGAGGACCGGATCCGCGAGCTCAACCGCCGGTTCCGCGCGCGGGACGAGCCGACCGACGTGCTCTCGTTCGGGGTCGACGAGGCCGGCCCGTCGGCGGGCCCGCGGGAGCTCGGAGACATCGTGGTCTGCCCGGAGCACACGGCCGATGTCCGCGAGGCGGTGGTGCACGGCGCGCTGCATCTCACCGGCATGGACCACGAGGCCGACGACGGCGAGATGCTGGCGCTGCAGGCGGAGCTGATGCGCTGGTTGACGTGAGCGCCGGCGGACGCACCCGCTCGGGCTTCGTCGCCGTGGCCGGGCGGCCCAACGTGGGCAAGTCGACGCTGACCAACGCGATCGTCGGCGCGAAGGTGGCGATCGTCTCCGACAAGCCCCAGACCACCCGCCGGGCGATTCGCGGGGTGGCCACCGGAGCGGACTGGCAGCTGGTGCTGGTCGACCTGCCCGGCGTCCAGCGCCCGCGTGACGCGCTGACCGAGCGGATGCAGCGGCGGGTGGAGCGCGAGCTCGCCGACGCCGACGGCTGCCTGTTCGTTCTCAACGCCGAGCAGGGGGTCGGGCCCGGGGACCGGTTCATCGCCGCCCTGCTCACCGGATCGCCGGTGCCGGTGGTGGTGGCGGTCAACAAGGTCGATCGCTGCGACCGGGCGCGGACGGCAGCGGCGCTGCAGGCCGCGGCAGACCTGCCCCTGCCCGGGGAGGTCGAGGTGTTTCCGGTCTCGGCGCGGACCTCCTCGGGGATGCGGCCGCTGCTCGACCATCTGGTCTCGCTGTTGCCGCCAGGACCGTTCTACTTCGAGGCCGGGCAGTGGTCCGACCAGGACGAGTCGATGCGCGTGGCCGAGCTGGTGCGCGAGCAGGTCCTGGCCCGCACCCGCGAGGAGATGCCGCACGCCGTCGAGGTACAGGTCGAGTCGATGCAAGAGGCCCGACCGGGCCTGGTGCGGATCGAAGCGGTGGTCCTGGTCGAGACCGAGTCCCAGAAGGCGATTGTGATCGGCGCTCGCGGTCAGATGGTCAAGGGAATTGGGATGGCCGCGCGTAAGGCGATCGAGCTCGAGCTCGGCGTGCAGGTGCACCTGGAGCTCCGGGTGCGGGTGCGCCGGCACTGGCGCGCCGACGAGCGAATGCTCGACCGGCTCGGGATCGAGTAGGACCGGTGAAGCTCGCGTGTAGTTACACACACCTTCTCACCCCTCGAGCGATACCGTAACTGTGTTCCTCGCCGGAGGTCTCGTGGAAGGTGTCGCGGTCCGGGTAGCCGACCGCGCGCGTCGGCGGCGATGCAGGGGATGTGATGGATGGCGTCAATCTGCATCCGTGGCTCCGCTCGTCGTGCGGTCTGACCGCCACGCCGCAGGCGCGGTGCCCTCAAACTAGGGCACGACGGGCTTGGCGTCCACTCGACTTCCGCCGGAGCGCGGCTGTGCGGGCGGTCCCGCCACCGCACAGTGGAGATGGTGCTTCGGTGCCGGCGCCTGCTCCGCCTCGGCCGGGAGGTCGTTCGAGATCGTCGCCAGCGCCAGCAGCCCGCCGGCGGCGGCCAGACCCGCGCTGACCAGCATGGCGGTGTGAAATCCCGCGGCGAGCACGTCCGGCTGCTGGAAGGCGCCCCCGGTCAGCCCGGCGATCGCCGGCAGCAGCGCGACCGCGAGCAGCCCGGCCGTCCGCGCGACGGCGTTGTTGATCCCGGAGGCGGCGCCCGCGTGGCGCTCGTCGGCGGCCGCCAGCACGGTCATGGTGACCGGCGCCACCGTGGTGGCGAGCCCGAGGCCGAACACGATCACGGCCGGCAGCACCGCTTCGCTGTAGCTCGAGCCTGGGCCGATGCGGGTCATCAGCAGCATCCCAGCGGCGATCAACAGCGGCCCGATCGTGAGTGGCAGCCGCGGGCCGATGCGCTGCGCCAGCGCGCCCGCGCGTGAGGACAACCCGAGCATCAGCACGGTCACCGGCAGCGAGGCCGCGCCGGCGGCCACCGGCGAGTAGCCCAGCGAGGTTTGCAGGACCACCACCAGCAGGAAGAACACCCCACCCAGAGCGGCGTAGACCACGAACGTGACCAGGTTGGCGGCCGTGAACTGCCGCGAGGCGAAGATGTCCAGCGGCAACATCGGATGCTCGATCCGCCGCTCGAGCGCGACGAACCCGACCAGGCCGGCGATCCCCACGATCGCGCTCGCCAACACCGCCGGCGAGCCGAGGCCGCGGCTCGGACCCTCGACCAGCGCATAGGTCGCACCGGCGAGACCGGCGGTGGCCAGGATCGCACCCGCATAGTCCAACCGGCCGGAGATCGTCTCGTCGCGGCTCTCCGGGACGTGGCGCACGGCCAGCCACGCCACCAGACATCCGAGAGGTAGGTTGATCACGAAGATCGCGCGCCAGGACACCGCCTGCACGAGCCAGCCCCCCAAGAGTGGACCGATCGCCGCCGCCACCCCGCCCAGGGCCGACCAGGCGCCGATCGCCTGCCCCCGGTCGGACTTCACCAGCGTCGCCTCGATGATCGCCAGGCTCCCCGGCGTCAGGAGTGCCCCGCCGACTCCCTGCAGAGCCCGCGCCCCGACCAGCACCCCCACGCTGGGCGCCGCCGCGCACACGGCCGACGCCGCGCTGAACCAGACGACACCGACCACGAAGACGCGCCGGCGGCCGAGCCGGTCGCCGAGCGTGCCGGAGAGCAGGATCAGCGCCGCGAGCGTGACCGAGTAGGCGGTGACCACGAGCTGAAGCGCGCTGACGCGGGCGTGTAGATCGCGCCCGATCGACGGCAGCGCCACGTTGACGACCGTCGCGTCGAGCTGTGCCATCCCCGATCCCAGCACCGTCGCCGCCAGCACCCAGCGGCCCGCGGCCGAGGCGAACCGCACGCCGTCAGACGGGGCGGACGCCATGGGACCCGGGTGACCCCGAGCACGAACACCAGGTCGCTCGCTCACGCGTGCGGTCCGAGGCCCAGCCGCTCGGCCGCCGCCGCGGCCATCACGCGGTTGGGCACGCCGAGCTTGCCGAGGATGTGCGAGACGTGGACGCCCGCGGTGTGCTGGCTGATGAACAGCGCCTGGGAGATCTCGCGATTGGTGAGCCCGGCGCCGAGCAGGCGAAGCACCTCGAGCTCGCGGTCGGTCAGGCCGAACGGGTTCGGTTGCTCGGGCGGCGAAGCCGCGCCCGCGCCGCCTTGCTGTGGCTCGGGGTGTGGCTCGGCCGTCAGGCGCGCGCGGCGGGCCAGGGAGCGGGTCGCCGCCTGGAGCGGCTCGGCGCGAAGCCGCCCGCCGATCGCGGTCGCCGTTTGGTGCGC
>Ga0213874_10000103_pt1 | contig 13733 bp, 9 predicted proteins | sample BarmaccomBMRX_R7_FD_160098 | JGI IMG/M metagenome (GOLD analysis project Ga0213874, IMG submission 160098) | Root-associated microbial communities from Barbacenia macrantha in rupestrian grasslands, the National Park of Serra do Cipo, Brazil - RX_R7 | ecosystem: Host-associated > Plants > Roots...
AGAGGTCGTGGCCCATGATCGGGTCGACGACCAGGTAGTCCTCGCGGCGGGTGGCGTAGATCGCGCCGTTGCCGCCGGTGACCGAACGGACCTGCGACTCGAGGCGCCGGAGCGCCATCTCGTAGCGCCAGTAGAGCCCCTCCTGGTTGGTCCCCCGGTCGCTCACCAGCCGCACCTCGCCGCACACGTAGCCCACGCGCGGATCGGTGAACGGCAGCACCAGGCGCCGCAGCGCCTGCGGCTCCCATAGCGTGTTGGCGTCCGAGAAGGCGACGATCTCGCCGCGGGCTCGGCTCACCCCGGCGTCCTGCGCGCGGATCTTGCCGCCGCGCGGGAGCTCGAGGACGAGATCGGCGCCGGCCGCCCGCGCCCGCTCGGCAGTGCCGTCGGGCGAGCCGTCACAGGCCACGATCACGTCGAGGCGCTCGCGCGGATACTCGAGCGCCAGCAGGTTGGCCACGCGCGCGGCGATCACGCGCTCCTCGGCATAGGCGGCGACGATCACCGAGACGTTCGGCGGCGCCGAGTCCGCCGGCGGGGCAACCCGACGGCCCGAGCGCAGACGCGCGATCAGCGCGAGCAGCCCGGCATACCCAGCATGGGCGTAGAGAAGCAGGCCGGCGGAGACCCAGAACATGATCGCAAGCGCGGTCACGGCGGCGTCGATTGTGCCGCAGGCCGGCTCAACGCCGCACGCGCTCGTACACCGACACGGTCCGCCGCGCGGCCTCCGCCCACGAGTACGGGCCGGCGGCGGCCTGGCGAGCCGCGGCAGCAAGCCGCTCCCGTGCCCGCGGGTCGTCCAGCAGCCGGGCGATGGCGTCGCGCAACGCGCCGGGATCGTTCGGCGGCACGAGCGCGGCGGCACCGGTCTCCGCCACCTCGGCGAAGCCGCCGACGTCGCTGAGCACCAGCGGCGTGCCGAAGGCCAGCGCGGTGGCCAGCACGCCTGACTGGTCGAAGCGTTCGGTGCGGGAATACGGAAGCACGACGACCTGGGCGCGGCGGAAGAACGCCGGCAGCTCGGAGTCCGAGACGAACCGGGGAAGAAAGCGCACCGAGGCCGGCGCTCGGGCCTGGAGCGGGGCAAGCCGCATCATCGGCCGCCCGACGATCCACAGCTCGGCTCCCCTCACGCCACGCCACGCCTCGAGCAGCCTGACGATCCCCTTGTAGGGCCGGAGCAGGCCGAAGAACAGCACCACCGGTCCGTCGACCTCGGCGAAGTCGCGGGGCAGTGACTGCTCGCCAGGCTGCCGGGTCAGGTACTCGAAAGCGCCGTGATGGATCACATGCACCTTCTCGGCCGGCACCGCGAGCCGCTCGACGAGCTGCGCGGCGCCGTAGCGGGAATGCACGACCACGGCTTCGACGGCGTCGAACAGCTGCCGGTGGGCGCGGACCTGCCCGAGCCGTGGCTCGCGCGGCAGCAGGTCGTGGGCGGTCAGAACGATCGGCCGGCGCGGCAACAGCGGGGCGTCGACCAATGGCACGGCGAGCCACTGAAAGTGCACCACGTCCGCGCCCGCGGCGTGGCGGCGGTAGCGCAGCATGTCGGGGACGTGCTCGGCCAGCTTCCCGATCCGCCGGAGCCGGGAGCCGGCCGGACCGACGGCGTGGCGATAGAACAGCTCTCGCCGCGCATAGCCCCGCGGCTCGGGCGCCGCCCCGTAGGCGAAGGCGCTCGTCACGAGCTCGGTTTGCACCCCCGCGCTCGCCAGCGCGGCGCAGAGCGCGTGGTCGTAGGGCACCGTGAACGCCGAGGGATCAACGACCTGTACGCGCATCACGAGCTTCGCCCCTGCCCGGCGACGCGGACGCGCATCACGGACTTCGCCCCTGCCCGGCGAGCCGGCGGCCGGCGAGCCAGGCGAGCCGGCGCGCGATGGCATGGGTAGCCGGGCCGCCGAGCGGTTGCACGAGAGCGCCGGCGTCGCGCTTGCACCGCATGACCGCCGGCGCCAGCGCGGCGAGCGACGGCGCGTCGGCGCGTCGGCGCAGAGCGTCGAGCATGCAGCGCTGCGGGTGCCTGACGGCCAGCCTCAGGACGCTGAGCCCGCGAGCGGCCAGGCCGTCGTCCTCGCGGTAGTCGACTTCGACCCGCCGCCCGATCTCCAGGTCGGGCGCCGCCGGGCGAGCCGACGCCTCGACCCTCGCCCCTTCGAGCGCCGCCGCCAGCTCGGCGAGCGGGTCGTCGCGCTCCGGGAAGCGGTCGGCCACGAGGACGACTCGGGCGGGGTCTCGCGGGCGGCCGCGGGGCCGGTTGGAGAGAGCGAAGCCGGCCAGCTCCTCGGCGGCAAGCACGGCGTCGATGACCACGAAGCGGCCGCGTTCCCCCACTCGCGGGCCGGGACCGGCCACCGCCCCGCGGCCGGGCGCGCCGCCGCTGTCGCGAGCATCATGTCCGTCGCCGAGACGCACGCGCCGGGCCATCCGCACCAACCCGCGCTTGAGCGCCGGCTCCGGCACGAAGGCGTCGTAGCGCCGCGCGAGCCATGCGCGCCCGGCGGCGTAGCCCCGCCACTGGCGCCGGAGCTCGCCCAGGCTTGTCCGGTAGCGGTGCTCGACCCGGGCCCGAGGGCGGAGCTCGAGCCGCCAGCCTGCCGCCTGCAGGCGCCAGGTGAAATCGGTGTCCTCGGCCGCCCGGACTCCTTCCTGGAAGCCGCCGAGCGCCGTGAACGCCGCCCGGCGCACGAGGAGGTTGGCGGCCGCGGCGCGCGGGCGGTAGGGATGGCGCAGATGCGCCTCCTGGCTAAGGAAATTTCGCGTCGCGCCGTACCGGCCGGCCACCGAGACGGCGTCCGCCCGGGCCACCACCTCTCCGGCCAGCGCACCCACGTCGTCGCCGATCGGCTCGTCGAAGTAGGCCTCGAGCAGCGCCTCCGCGGCGCGGCAGTCGGCGTCGAGGAACAGGATCCAGTCGCGCTGCGCGTGCTCGGCGCCGACGTTGCGGGCGTGGGCCGGCGACCGCTCGGCGGTGGCGCGGACCACGTTCACCCCGGGCGTCGAGGGCGCGGTGCCCGAGTTGTCGGCCAGGATCAGCTCATCGGCCGATCCGGCGTCGAGCGCGCACAGCGACTCGAGCGCCGCAACCGCCGCGGCGCGGTCCCCGGCGAACGGCATCACCACGCTGACCGCGGGCCGGGTCATCGGCGCGGCCGGCCGCCGAGCAGGCGTCGCGCCGCCGCGAGCTCCTCGGGGTGGGCGAACCCGGTGAGATGTAGCAGGCCCGGGATGGCGAGGAACGCCACCGTGCGGGCCACGAAGCCGAACGCGCCGTGAGTCGGCAGCAGCAGGTCGCCGGCCACGGCGACGGCGCCCAACACCAACGTGAGGTGAGCCAGGCGGCGCCACTCGAAGGCCGCGGCGAAGGCCCGGCGGGTCAGCACGTGCATGACCGCGAGCATGATCGCGTAGGCGCCGCACAGCGCCACTCCGGCGCCGGCGATGCCGAGCGGCGGCACCAGCGCCACAAGCAGGAGCACATTGGCGATCAGACCGGCGAGCGAGGCCGGGAAGTTGCGGGTGGTCACCTTGGCGCGTCCGGCGATGACCAGGAACACCACCCAGAGGCCGTACAGCGCCCAGCCGAGCGCCACCCACGGCAGCGCCCGGTAAGCCCCGAAGTACGCCGGCGCGGCCAGCACGCGCAGGATCCACCGCCCGAGCAGGGTCAGTCCGGCCACCGCCCATCCGCTAACCAGTAGGTAGTAGGTGGTGACGAGGCCGTACAGCCGCGCCGCCTCGGCGTCGTCGCGAACCGAGTAGGCCAGCGGCGGCCAGGCGTATTGGAAGGCGCGTACGATGAAGGCCACCGACCCCGCGAGTTTGACCGCGATCGAGTAGAGCCCGGCCAGCGCCTGGCTGCGGTTGTGGTAGATGTAGTAGCGGTCGACGAGGCTGAGCGCGTACACCGACGCTTCCGCCGGCACCGTCGGCAGGCCGAAGCGCAGCAGTATCGACAGCTGCTCCCCGCCCGCCGGCGGGCCGCGCAGCCGTCCCCGCATCGTCCACCACAGTCCGAGCAGGACCACGGTCGAGGCCCCGTAGTTGCCGAGCAGCAGTCCCCGCGCGCCCTGGCCGAGCCCCACGACGAGTACCACGGACGCGATCACGGTGAGTCCCACGTTGATCAGCGAGGCGACGGCATACGCGCGCACGCGTTCCTCCACCCGCAGCAACCCGTAGGCCAGCTCGAGGTTGGTGAACGCCCACAGGCCGAGGACTGCGATCAGGAACGTGGTCGGATCGCGCCGGCCGAGGACCAGCCGGGAGAGAGGAACCGCCGCCGCGGCGATGACCGCGGCGGCGATCGTCGTGGCGATCAGCAGGAACAGAACCGCGCGGCGGGCCAGGGCGTCCCGGCGCGCCTGGTCGTCGTCGGCAAAGTGATAGCGCAGGAACGCCTCGATGATTCCCAGGCGCACCAGGATGCTGATGAAGATCACGCCGTTGGCGAGCAGCTCGACCGTGCCGTACCCGGCCGGCGGGATATACCGCGTGTAGACCGGCAACAGCAGGACCGCGATGAACTTCGAGACCACGTCGGCGACCTGATAGGCCGCCAGCGCGCTCGCGAGTCGCCTCAGATAGCTCGCCATCGAGACCCGCCTCAGGCGCCGAGAACCTTCCATATGCGGGCGAGCAGCTCGTGGGCATCGACGTTGCCGGCGAGGCTGGCGCCGAACCCGGGAAGGCCGATGTCGACCACCGTCCCGCGCCCCAGCCGGTAGCCGACGATGCTCGGCGCGGTCGGGGTCGCGCCCGCCTCCGAGAGTGCCTGCGCCGGCGCGACGACGGTGAACGGCTGGTAGGACCGGTAGCCGCCAAGCGCCCCGGAGGTGCCCTGAAAGATCCCGAGCCGGTCCTGGCTGACCACGATCAGATCCGCGGCGTGGGTCACCAGCGCCCCCGGCTGGGCGCTCAGCGCATCGGTCCTCGCTGGGCCGGTGGGATCGAGCGCCTCGCCGCCGCGGATCGTCACCCCGCGGCGCAGTGAATCGATTCCCAGCGACAGCACATGGCCGCCGCCGGCGACGAACGCGCGCAGCGCGGCGGCGGTCCTGGCTGGAAGCCACCGCTCGCTGCCGGCCAGCACCACGGTGCTGTGAGGGGCCAGCGCCGGCCCGACGCCTTCGATCAGACCGAGGTCAGTGGTCAGCTGATATGAACGACGGGAGCCGTCGAGGAAGCGCAGCAACGCGCCCTCATCCGCCAGGGCCGCCGGCAGTCCGTCCGCCAGCGGGCGCGCCAGGGCGACGGGCCGCCCGTCCGCGAGCGTCGATGGCATGCCGTCTCCGGTGTCGTCGATCGGGTTCAGCCCCTGCCAGGTCAGCGCCGGCAGGACCACGAGAGCGCGCGCGTCCGATGGGCCGGAGGCGGCCAGGGGAACCGCGGTGGCGTCGCTGCCGGCGCGCACCGAGAGCTTGTAGAGCCCCGCCCGGCCCGCCGGTAGCGGCACCTGAAGCCGCACGTGATTCGAGCGGCCGGAGGCAAGCGGCCGCCCGGCGCCGAGACGGCGGAGCGTCCACCGATACGGGCGCTGGCGCGAGTCGACGTAGACCGAGGCGCTCGTCCCCGCCGGCACCGGCTCGAGCGGCGGTTGCACTGCGAGGTAGCGCATGGTGACTCCGGCGTACGGCGTGCTTCCGGGCGCCGGGGGCATCTGCGGAGGAAAATGACCGGTGTTGCACGCCGCGTCGGTGACGTTCAACCCGACCAGGTAGATCCCCGCCGGCGCCGGACGCCGCCGGATCTTGCCATCCCAGACCGCGGTCCGGCCCATCCAGGGAGTCAGGAAGCTCTTGACCAGACGAGGCGCTCCCGGGAGATCGGTGCGGTAGATCTCAACCGTGCCGCCACGATCCTCGTTGCCGAAATAGTGGATCGTCACGGACGGCCCCCGACGCCCGATCAGGTGCGGCGAGACGCTCTCGACGACCGGGCGCGGGGGGACGGTCTTGACCTTCACCGGCAGCGGCCCGGCCGCGTTCGAGAGAATCACCGTGCGCCCCTGGTGAATCAGCGCAACCTCTATGAAGTAGGTGCCGTCCGGCGCCAGGGTTCCGTTGTCTTCTCGCCCGTTCCAGTAGAAGTTGCCGTCGGGATTGCGCACTCCCCGGCGCATGTGGCGCCCGGAGGCGAGCGTGCGGATCACCGCGCCGCTCTGGTCGGTGACGTAGACGTCGACGTCGTCGGCTCGATGCAGCAGATAGAAGGAGACCTCGCTCACCCGGTAATCGACTCCCGCGCAGCTCGTCCCGCCGCGGGGATTGATGACCTCCGGATTTGGGGCGCGGATGCCGGCGATCAGCGGCGTGGTGACCTTCAGGTGCTGGGTGACGAAGAACGCGGCGACCGTGGCGGCGACCAGCGCTGCGAAGGCGGCGACCGGCAGCCGGCTCAAAGGGGGACCACGGCGACATTCGGGACCTCGAACTCGTGGAAAGCATCGAGTCCGCGCGGGTCCCGGCGGCACAGCATCACGCGGATCGAGCCGCCGTGGCAGACGACCAGCGCGGGCAGCTCGGCAGTGGCGTGGACGTCCCGTACGGCGGCGGTCACGCGGTCCATCTGCTCCTGCAGCGACTCGCCGTCCGGGAACCGGAAGCCGGCTCCGGCTCGTTGCCAGGCCGCGTACAGATCGGGCTCGGCGCGGGCGATCTCGCTGAATGTATGGCCTTCCCAGCGCCCTCGACACGCTTCGCGCAGGCGCGGGTCGAGAGCCGGGGCCAGCCCGATCCGGGCGCCCACGATCTCCGCGGTCTCACGGGCCCGGCTGAGGTCCGAGCTCCAGAGCGAGCGGATGCCCCGTCCGGCCACCCGCTCGGCCAGCTCGGCCGCCTGGCGGCGCCCGGTGTCGTTGAGCGGCGTGTCGGTGAAGCCTTGGAAGCGCAGCGGCTCCAGGTTGTCATCGGTCTCCCCGTGACGAGCCAGCAGCACGCCGTCGAGCTGGGGCGATTCAGCCACGTCTTCCGGTGGCGAGCGTGTCGGAGCGCAGGCCGAGCCGGAGCGTCTCGAGCGAGAGGACGTCGGCCGGAGCGATGTTCCCGAGGTTGACCTCGGGTCCGAAGCGGCGCACGAACCAGACCTGCTGGTGCTTGATCGGCGCATCGAACATGATCCGGCCACGTTCGACGCCGTGGACGATCTCGTCGATCAGCCCCTCCCTGACCTCAGCGCTCGGCCGGAAGATGCCCGCCGTCCCGCCCTCACGTCCTTCGGCGATGACCTTCCAGGCGCCCGCCTCGAGCTCCTCGGTCATCTGCTCGACCCAGCGGTAGGGCGGGGTGATCGCACCGGTGTCGTCCTTGGATCCGACCTCCGAGAGAACGCGGAAGTCTCGGGCCAGCCGCGCGATCATCTCGAGCTTGCGCCCGCCCTCGAGCGAGATCGTCCCATCCGAGATCTCGAAGTACTGAAGCCCGAGCTCGTGCACCCAGGCGATCAGCTGCTCGAAGCGGCCCTGGGCGATGGCCAGCTCGGTGAGCGTGCCGCCGAGGACCACGGGGATGCCGTAGTGCCGGTAGCGCTGTAGCTTCGGCTCGAGGTTGCCGGTGGCGATCGCCGTCCCCCATCCGAGCTTGACGATGTCAACCGAATCCCCGGCCACCTCCATCAACCCATCCACATCGGCCAGCGAGAGCCCCTTGTCGAGCACGTGGGTGACACCCTGCTCTCGAGGCTTGGCACTGCGCTCGGGCAGATCGAGGAAGCTCACGGCGGGCTTAACGGGCTCAGGAGGAGGCAAGGTCCGCGCCGACCGTGACGACCACGTTGGCCGTGCACGCGGCCGGTGGCGGACAGGCGACCGCCCTCGCGCTCTGGTCGACCGGCTGCACCGCCGCGGCGCGGAGCTTCAACGCGCCGGCGACGTGCAGGGCGTCGGCTCGGTAGCCAGGAAGGTAGGCGACGACCGTGCTCGGGCGCGTCTGATCGGTCGCTGTCGCGACCGTGCCCGGCTTGTAGCCGGCGACGTGGAGCCGGTGTGAGGTGCGTCCGGCCAGTCCCGGCGTGGCGGTGCCGTTGAGTACGGCGACGGTGACCTGCCGCGGGTTGAACGGCGCCGACCGGCGAGCAGCCGCGGCGGCGTGCGTGGTCTGAGGCGACTGACTGCTGCCCGACGGGGACCTGCCGATCAGGAAGGCGGCCACGACGGCAGCCGCGAGCACGGCGAGTCCGCCCACGATCACCCCGACAAGCCGCGGCCGCCGGCGCGACCCCGTCGGCGGCGGCAGGGACGGGCGTCGAGGCCCGGCCGGTGAGTCGGGCCGACCCGATGTGCGCGGTGGCGCCACGGCCGGGCGAGCGGCCACCGGCGGGGCGCCGCCCGCCGGAGCGCCGGTGTCCCGAGGCGAGCCGTTCAGTGGCCCGGCCGCAGTCGCCGCGCGCGCGGTCGCGGCGGCAGCACCGCCCGCGACCGTGGCCGGCGCGACGGTTCGAACGACCGCCGTCTGGTCTCCGTGGGCCGGCGCTGGGCCGCCCGGCGTGTTCACCGCCTTACCGGGCCCGAAGACCGGGATCAGACGCGTTGCCGCACTGAGCGCAGGCGCGCCGACGCCCGCGGGCGCGGCCGGAAACCGGGCGGTCACCCCCGCGGTAGCCGCACCCACGGTGCCCGCACCCACGGTGCCCGCACCCGCGGTGCCCGCACCCGCGGTGGCCGGACCCACGGCGGCCGGACCGGGCGAGGATCCGCCGCCGGCGCCCACCGGGGGTCGCGGCGTGGGCACGCTCGCCGCCGAGGGCGCTTGGCGACCGAGCTGGGCCACCTGCGCCTCGAGCTGGGCAACGCGCTGCCCCGCCGCGCGGGCCTCGTCACGCAACCCGGCCGTCTCACGCGCCTGCGCGAAGTAGAGCAGGACCAGGATTGCCAGCCCGACGATCGCCGCGAAACCCGCATCCGCCCCAACCGAGGAGACGAACTGGTGGACCGATAAGGCAACGGGAACCCACCCCATGTGCGACCAGTCTACGTTGCCACGCGGGCGCCACCACCGGCGGGAACATCGCTTCCGGACAGCTCGGAGACACGCTTCGCGAGCGCCGCCGCGTCTCCCTCGAGCACCAGCAGGTTGATCTCGGCGAACATCTGCTCGACCCAGGCGGGATCACGCGGGTCCCGGTCGGCCCGGAGGATCTTCTGCGCGGGGGTCGGCTGCGGACGCTCGTCGGGGTTGAACAGGTCCTCGTGGAACTTCTCGCCGGGACGCGCGCCGACGATCTGGATCGCGATGTCGCGCTCGGGCTCTAGCCCAGACAGCCTGATCATCGTGTCCGCGAGATCGATGATCCGGATTGGATCGCCCATCTCGAGCACGAACACCTGGCCGCTGTCGCCGCTCAGCGATCCTGCGCGGATGATCAGCTGAACCGCCTCGGGGATGGTCATGAAGTAGCGGCGCATGCGCGGATCGGTCACCGTGACCGGCCCGCCGGCAGCGATCTGGCGCCGGAAGATGGGGACAACCGAGCCGGACGACGCGAGCACGTTGCCGAATCGAACGGTGGCGTACTTGGTGGCCGGATGGCGCGCCGCGGCGGCATCGACGGCCCACTCGGCCAGCGCCTTCGACGCGCCCATCACGGTGGCCGGCTTGACCGCCTTGTCGGTGGACACGAGCACGAACGTGCCCACCCGATGCTCACCGGCGATCCGCGCCACCAGGCGCGTGGCCAGGGCGTTGTTGCGCACCGCCTCCACCGCGTTGAGCTCCATCATCATCACGTGCTTGTAGGCAGCAGCGTGGAAGACCACCGCAGGACGGTGCTCGGCGAACACCTCCCGCATCCGCTCCTCCTCCCTGCAGTCGCCGAGGACGGGCACCGCGGTGCGCACGTGGCGGTCCTCCTCGAGCTCGCGGAGGATCTCGAACAGGTTGTCCTCGGCATGGTCGACCAGGACCAGCCGGCGCGGGCCCACGCGCGAGATCTGCCGACAGAGCTCGCCGCCGATCGAGCCGCCCGCGCCGGTCACCATCACGATTTGACCTTCGAGGTATGCGCCGACGCGCTCGAGTTCCATCCGCACCGGCTCGCGGCCGAGCATGTCCTCCACGCGGACCTCGCGCAGCTGGCTCGCCACGCGCAGCTGGCCGGAGCTGTCCTGGAGCAGCTCGAACACCGTCGGGGTGGTGCGCACCCGGATCCCCCGCTCACGGCAAGCGGTCACCACGCGCGCCCGCAGGGTGCCCGGAGCGGAGGGGATCGCGATGATCACCTCGTCCGGTTCGGCGTCGTCGAGCACGCGGTTCAGATCCTCCGCGGTGGTGCTGCCGAGCACCTTCAGGCCGTGCTCGTCCTTGACCCCGAGCTTGCGCGGATCGTCGTCGACGAATCCCACCGGGCGCAGGCGGAGTTGCGGATTGCGCACGAGCTCGCGAGCGACCAAGTGGCCCCCCTGGCCACCGCCGACGATCAGCACGTCGCGGGCGCCCTTGGCGACCCGGAAGCTCCGCACGCGGCCCTCGACCACGAGGTGCACGACGAAGCGCGCCCCGACGAGCAATGCCAGCGCCAGCAACAAGAACGTGACGATGACGCTCGCCGGCAGGGTCACCGGGTTGGACTGCAGGGTCACGGTGAAGTTGCGATAGACGACGTGTGGAGCGGTCTGCACCGGGTGCAGGACCGTGATCACCCCGACGACCACCAGGGTGCTGACCAGCACCGCCTTGACCACCGCCTCGTAGTCGCGCTGGCCGACGAACGTCCACAACCGCTCGTACTGGCCGAAGGCGGCCAGGACGACCAGCGACACCGGCACCGCCCACCAGATCGTCCGCTCGAACAGGTCCTCGTAGCGCTGCGGGAACGGCAGACCGAGGAACCTCAGCCGGAAGGCCAGGAAGTACGCGAGCGCGACCAGCACCCCGTCGACCGCGAGCTGAGGGAGCGAGTGGCGATGGACAGGAAAGGCCGCGGAGATGATCCGCCGGCGCATGGAGCGGAAGATTCTAGTAACGGCCCACACGTCACGGCGCCGACGCGCTCACGCCAGAAGCCCGCAAACGCAAACCTGCCGGTGCTAGTAGAACCCGGGCGGATTCTGCTTCGCGTTCGGCCTGGGCACGGCGAACGCCTTCGAGGTGCCGATCACGTGGCCCTTGGCGTCGAGCGCCTGCACCTTGAACGTCTTGTACCGGGTGCTCAGCGCGATCGAAGTCTCGAACCCCGTCTTGGAGCGGCCCGCGACCACGCGCAGCTGCCGGGCGCCGGCGCCGGCCAGGACCCGCCAGGCGACCACCTGCGTCGCGCCGTCCCAGCTCGCATACACCGTCGAGCGGCCGTTGTGGTTGCGAGCGGCGCCGGTCGGCGGGAAGAACGGGGTGCCAACCCACTTGGCGACGTACGCCCGGTAGCTCAGGTCAGGGCTCGGGAAGACCGCATCGAGCAACAGCTTGCCGGACTTGCTGAACTCGGAGATGAGCGGCTGCGATCCCCAGCCGACGACCATGTCGCCGTTCGGCTGCAGCTGCGCGTTGCCTTGGAAGCCGACGTCGATCCCGCGTGAGTACTGGGACACGAGGCTCGCCGTGTGGTTGCCGTTGTTCAGTTTGATCACCAGCGCGCGGGCGGAGCCGTTCGGCGGTCCGAGCTGCCCGGGCCCGAGGATCGCACAGCAGTTGTCATCGAACACGGTGACGATCCCGCCGCTGTGCATCTCGACGTCGTGCTCCCACTCGAACTGGGCGCCCGCGGACAGCGCGAACTTGCTGTGCTTGCCGCCTAGCGTCCACACGGTGGCGCCGCTCTTCAGGTCGACGTCATAGGCCGACCAGGTGTTGCGCATCGTGGTGATGAATCCGCCCCGTACGAGCTGGATTGCGTTGATGTGGTAGGCGTCCCACGGCATGGCCGGGTTCGGCGCCGGCTTGGTGTAGGAATCGCTCAGCGGGATGTGACCGGGCTGAATCCCGTCCGGTGCCGCGTCCCAGGTGTAGAGCAGCGCTCCGGTGTGCAGGTCGTATTCCTGCACGGCGGAGTTGAGCAGCGTTCCCGTGGGCGAGCCGCCGTAGGCGCTCAAGTCCATCGGCTCGTTCTTGACCGCGGTCACCCACGCGTCGTGGCCCTGGATCAACGCCTCGTGTTGAGTTATGATCCAGCCGTCGGCGCCGCTCAGCGGCTTGCCGATCGGCCGGTAGTGCTGGTCGACGACGTAGAGCGAGCCGCTGGTGGTGGCGCCGGTGTTGGTGATGATTCCCTCCCACCAGCTCAGCGCCGGCTTGCCCTGGTAGGTCTGGACGCGGAGGTTGTTGGCGAACGTATTCGTGCCGATCGGGTCAAACCAGACCGGCTGCAGGCGGCTGTCGAGGATCAGGGGGCCGCCCTCGCCGGTGAGCGGCTTGCTGTAGAGCAGGTTCTTGAAGTTGCTGACGAACAGGTAGCCGGGGGAGAGCTGCGCGCTCGCCGTTGGACGGTCGGTGTGCAGCTTCGGCGGGTGCAGCTTGGGCGCGGAGACATAGCTCCAGGCGCCCTTGATCGTGTAGGCCCCGACCGGGGCGGCCGCGGAGGCGGGGACGGCGGACACGGCCAGGAGCGCGGTGGCCGCCGCAGCACCGCTAAGGGCTCTCTTCAAGTTTCTCAACATGTCGGCCAGCGACGCTAACACGTGGCGGCGGTCAACGTTGCGCCACCGCTCCCGCGAACTCGGCCACCGCGGCTGCCACCGCGACGGCCTGCTCGCCGCTCAGCACCGGGCTCATCGGCAGCGCGACGTTCTGCGCCGACAGCTCGTCGGTTACCGGAAGCGACGGACGCACGCCGGCGACGTAGGGCGCCATCGCCGGCTGGCGGTGCAGCGGCGTCCGGTAGTACCCCCGGGCCTCGATTCCCTGGGCGCCCAGCGAGGCGATCAGCGCCTCCGCGCGGGGGTGGGTCACGACATAGAGATGCCAGCCCGGATCGGCACCGGCTGGGACCACAGGGACGCCGACATGGTGCTCGATCCCGGCCTCGAGGTACGCGCGCGCCGCCGCGCGCCGGCCATCGCACCAGCCGTCGAGCTCGGGCAGCAGTACGCGGAGGATCGCGGCCTGCACCTCGTCGAGCCGCGAGTTATAGCCGACGTACTGGAAATCCCGCTTGTCGCGAGAGCCGTGGAAGCGGAGCGCGCGAACCAGTTCAGCGAGCTCGTCGTCGTCGGTGGCGATCGCTCCGCCGTCACCGAAGCAACCGAGATTCTTCGAGGGATAGAACGAGAAGGTCGCGAGGTCGCCGAGTGATCCGGCCATCCGCGCCCCGAGTCTCGCGCCGGCGGCCTGCGCGGCGTCCTCCAGTACCGGCAGCCCGAGCTCTCTGAGCTCCGGGACTGGCGCCGGACAGCCGAACAGATCGACCGCGACGACCGCGGTGCTCCGGGGCGTCAGCGCGGCGCGCACCGTTTCCGCGGTGACGTTGCGCGTGCCCGCGTCGACATCGCAGAAGACCGGCACCGCTCCGGCGTTGGCGATCGCCTCGGCACTGGCATAGAACGTGAACGCCGGGACGACTACCTCGTCGCCGGACCGCACGCCGAGCGCTCGCAGCCCGATGGTGATCGCATCGGTTCCGTTGGCCACGCCAACCACGTGCCGCACGCCGAGGTACTCGGCCAACTCCGCCTCGAACGCGGTGACCTCCGGCCCGAGGATGTACCGGCCGCGGTCGAGCACGGCCAGCACGCTCTCGCGCAGCCGCGCCCGCAGCGGGGTCAGCGTCGTCTCGGTGTCGAACAGCGAAATGGCGGTCATGGT
>Ga0213874_10000104_pt1 | contig 13696 bp, 13 predicted proteins | sample BarmaccomBMRX_R7_FD_160098 | JGI IMG/M metagenome (GOLD analysis project Ga0213874, IMG submission 160098) | Root-associated microbial communities from Barbacenia macrantha in rupestrian grasslands, the National Park of Serra do Cipo, Brazil - RX_R7 | ecosystem: Host-associated > Plants > Roots...
GCGCTGTGCCCCTTCTTGTGGCAGGTTTGGCGGTGCCAGCAGTTCGCCGCTAAATTCGCCAGGAGAACGTACATCGACGAGAGCCACGCCGTTGCGTCCGAGGGCACTAAGGACCTGATCACGCAAGGCACGTATATCGGTGCGCGGCTCCTGAGCCTGGTAGTTCGTGCGTGGATACGAAGGAACGTCAGTGGTAATTTCGCGCTTATCGGCTAACCACTTTACACGTCCACCATCCAGGATGCGTACGTCTTGGTGTCCATACAGCTTGAGAACCCAGAATGCCCAGGTAGCAAACCAGTTGTTGTTGTCTCCATAGAGCACAATGGTCGTATCATTACTGACTCCGGCTTGACTGAGAAGCTCTTGCAGATTTCTCTTGCTCAAGGGAGCACGCACGAGTTGGTCCTGCAGCTCTTTTTGCCAGTTAAAACCAACTGCTCCGGTAATGTGTCCCTGCTCGTAAGCCTTCGTATCTACATCTACCTCAATAAGGCGCACCTTCGGATCACGAAGATGTTGCTCTACCCAATTCGCGTCCACTACCGCTTCTGGGTGAACGTATCCTTTCTGCTCCGACATGAAAATTTCTCCTTAAATAGCTAGTCCACTGGCAGCAATTTACCGGTCTTTACGTCGTAGATAAAGCCACTAATCGTGATGTCTTTGGGAATCAATGGCGACGACCTGAGGAAGGCCACATCATCACGCACCGACTGCTCTAGATCACGAAACGGCAGAAAGTCGATGTTATCAGCATTGGCATGCAAGTCCTGCTTCACTTTGTTGCGCAGGTCCTCATTGCTAAAAGTAAGCATACCACAATCGCTATGATGAATGACTACTATCTCATTCGTGCCCAGCAACTGCTCCGAGATGACCAGCGAGCGCAATGCCTCAGACGTACGTCCACCAGCGTTACGAATAACGTGCGCATCTCCCTCTTCGAGCCCGAGGCCGCGTGCAGGATCAATACGTGCATCCATGCAGGTGACTATAGCTACACGGCGTGCAGGGGGCATAGGCAGCTCCCCCTTTTTAAAGTTTGAAGCGTAGCTCTGATTTGCCTTTACAAACTCTTGAGCAACAGACATGATTGTTCTCCTTATCTACAGATAACTCAAACTGTTGATAACTCCATAGTTATCTCTCTTAACTAACAATACCACACGTATCTCATTCCGTCAAGTTATTCATTTCATTCTTTTTAGTTATGATTATGCGCTGGCTGCGACTCTGAAGGCATACAGCTTATTATTCTCAGAGCCAATATAGACTACCCCATTGGCCACCGCTGGCGAGGAGTCAATAGTGCCACCGACGAAGTAGTTCCACACCGGTTTGCAAATACTGCGGCAAGTGGCATCGAACGCATATACCTTGCGATCATCAGAACCAAAATAGACTATACCGTTAGCTACTACTGGCGAGGAGTCAATAGAATCACTAACCGAGTAGCTCCAGACAGGTTTGCAAGCACTGTGGCATGTAATATCGAACGCATATAGTTTACCACCTCGTGAACCAACATAGAGCATGCCATTGGCCACTGCGGGCGAGGAGCGGAGAACATTATCGGCGAAGTAGCTCCATAGAGGCGTGCAAGCGGTGCGACAGGTAGCATCGAAGGCATACAGTTTGTGATCAGCAGAGCCAATGTAGACCATGCCATTGGCTATCGTTGGTGAAGAGAGGATAACGTCACCCGTGACGTAGCTCCACAGAGGCGTGCAAGTGGTGCGGCAGGTAGCATCGAAGGCATACAGCTTGTCGTCGTCAGAACCAACATAGACGATGCCATTGGCCACTGCGGGCGAAGACTCGACAGTAGCACCGGTGGGATAGCTCCATAGAGGCGTGCAAGCGGTGCGACACGAGGCATCGAAGGCATACAGTTTGTGATCAGCAGAGCCAATGTAGACCATGCCATTGGCCACCGTTGGCGAGGAGTCGATAGCAGCACCCGTGGCGTAGCTCCATAGAGGGGTGCAATTCCTGCGACAGGTGGCATCAAAAGCATAGAGCTTATGGTCGTCGGAGCCAACATAGAGCATACCATCAGCCACCGCAGGCGAAGAGTCGACGGCTCCGCCAGTAGAGTAGCTCCATAGGGGCGAGCAAATATTTCGGCAAGTGGTATCGAAGGCATACAGGTTATGATCTTCAGAGCCAACGTAGACGATGCCGTTGGCCACCGTTGGCGAGGAGCGAACAGCAGCAGCGGCGGAGTAGCTCCAGTCTAACTCTAGATGAGCAATGTTTGTGATCCCTAGCATGTGTTCAGAGGGATCCGAGTGAGTATGGGCTGCATTGGACCCAAACATGATGTCGTTGGCATCAGCGTACGCTTGTGCCGTGGCAGTCGCAGTGGCATTCTGATTAGTAGCAGCTAGAGGATGCACAAAGTGTTTGATCACAGAAGGATAGAACAGAGCACTACCGCCTATGAGTAGCAGGATCACTCCTATAAGCAGTAGCTTGCCTTGTGTATAGTGCTGACGAGCAGGCAACGGCTGGATGTTAGACTGTGTTGAGCGAGTAACAGTGACCGTCGGCGCGCTTACCACTTTTCCCTGGGCGGCGTGAACGTCTGGCGGCTCTGAGAAGGAATGGGTTGCTACCATGCGCGGATGGGTGGCTATTTCTGCCACATCTAGTTCCTGCTCAGCAGTCAAACCAAGCAAAGGCTCGGACGTATGGGACAGAGCATTCTTCTGCATTGATGATGCAGGTGAAATGTTCGTCGGTAAAACTACCGAGTGATGGTCTATGTACTGACTTGCCTGCTCTAAGGCGGCAGCAAAATCGCGAATAGTAGAGAAGCGTTCAGGTGATTTCTTGGCAAGTGCTTTCATCACCACGGCTTCAACGGCTGGCGGGATGGTTGCCCCCTTCTGCTGGAATGAAGGAGGAGGTACCATGAGATGCTGGCTTGCCACTTCTAGAAAGGACCCATGGAAGGGACAGTCACCACAGAGCCATTCATAGGCCAGCACAGCGAGTGCATACTGGTCACTGGCCGCACGAGGTCTCCCCTGAAATTGTTCAGGGGCTATGTAGGTCGCTGTGCCTGCTACGTTCTGTGTGCTCTGGGAGCGCGTGGTTTGCTCAATCAGCGCAACGCCAAAGTCACTGAGTAAAATCTCCTCGTGTCGCCCAAGTAGCAAGTTCTCCGGCTTGATGTCACGGTGGATGAGATGCTGGTCATGGGCATATTGTAAGGCATCGGCAATTTGCTTCACGTAGTCAACAACCGTGGGCAGCGCAAGTGGGATACCTTTGGGATGGCGCATGCGTACAGTTCCGTTGGGGGCATAGTCCATGACCAGAAAAGGGGTTGTTCCTTCTATCCCGAAGTCGAAGACGCGCACGATGTGAGAATGCACGAGTTGAGCAACCATGCTTGCCTCACGACGAAAGGATGCCATATCCTCGCCAGCGAGTTGTGTATGGAGAATCTTAATAGCTGCCTGTGTTCCTAGATAAATATGCTCACCTAAGTAGACCTCAGCGAAGCCCCCCTGTCCCAACAAGTGGATCAGGCGATAGTTGCCAAGCTGTTGTCCTATACGATCTGCCATAGTCTCTACCTCCTCAAGAGGAAACTGCCTCCGCTCTGTGGCCTTATTTAGAGTGAGGCTGCTATTTGCTATCCTATTATTTGCTGTCATAGAGTACCATATCTGCTGCAAACGTACAATCTTTTGGGCGACGATTGTGACTAGGTGACGAGAAATATGTTTCACCTGAGAAGTATTTTAGAGCACATTTTTGTTACCAACTTTACCTATGGCAATGTAACGCATGGCGTGGTACAGTAGAACAAAGACGGTTTCTCTTACTATGAAGGCGGTACTATTGTGGCAGGTACGAATAATAAACCCCCGCGTAGAGCTTCCATCGCTGGTCAGTCACGCAGCCTTAGCGACGAAGAGGGGGAAATGATCCAGCAGATGATTCGTGAGGAGCAACACTCTTCGCGGGCCCTTCACATTCCTAGAGAGGATTTAGCGCAAGAGGCGACGACACGCATGAAGCCAGAGGTGGCGCGTGTCATCGCAGAGAGTAGAGTGCGAGATGTGCTTCAACTCTTCAACCGCGACTACCTCTACGGCCAGGGGCGCTTTGATGAGTACCAAGACGGTCTACTTCTCAAGTGGGGCGATGGCTACTCGCGCAAGCATATCTGGATAACCGTTGAGAATGGCAACTTGGTATTTGAAACGAGTCATTTCAAGCCATGTGACAAACCCTACTGTACTGGTACTCACCATGTACTTACTCCAGATTTGTACAAAAACCTGGACGTAGTTAACCAGGAGCTAGCAGACCGTTTCCGGCGACCTGTATATGAGCGCTCTGACGACTAGATAGTATTGAACTATGACAACACCTATTCTTGCATTAGAAAAAGACCTCTTCTTTGCAGTGAGGATGCGCGACACATTGAAGCATCATGCTATGGAGGTTATCATTGTCCGTACCCTTGCAGCCTTTGAGCAGCGGTTGATGAGTACTGAAGACGAGAAGCCAGTGCTGGCCATCGTCAACATAGCCACGCTCGGTGTCGATTGGGCGGCTGCAATTCGCGCTGCCCGCACTCGTACTATACCCGTGTTAGCATTTGGCTCACATATGGACTTGGCGGCGCGTGCAAAAGCGCTTGAGGCAGGAGCACAGCGTGTAGTCGCTAACTCCAAATTTACCAGTGATATGCTGGGCCTAGTCAGGCAGATGTTGAACGGACCAGCAGGGATAGCTTCTGCAGAAGAGGAAATAGACGAGACAAAAGAGAAAGCATAAAGAAAAACAATGGCAGCTATCATTAAATCACGTCAGGAGGTCGCTCGCCTACGTGAAGCTGGGCGCGTGGTCGCCCATACATACGAGACATTGCGTCCCTACGTCAAGCCAGGGGCAACAACCCTTGAACTTGATCGTATAGCAGAGGACTTTATTCGCGGCAAGGGCGCGGTCCCTATCTACAAGGGTTACGGTGCTAGGCCAGCAAGAGATGCTCAACCTGCTATCCCGCCTTTTCCAGCTAGCATTTGCGTCGCCATTAACGACGTCATTTGTCATGGCATTCCTGGTGCCGAGCAGGTACTGCATTCAGGCGACATTATCGGCATTGATATTGGGGTGCTCTACAAAGGCTGGGTTGGGGATGCATGTGTCACCTTCGCCGTCGGTGTACTCGATAGTAAATCGCAAGAATTGCTAGAAGTGGCTCAGCGTTGCCTAGAGCTAGGCATCGAGCAGGCCAGAGCAGGCAATCACATGGGTGATATCGGTGCCGCCATCCAGACGGAGGCTGAGTCACACGGATTCTCGACCGTACGCGAGTACGTAGGGCATGGTGTTGGTCACTCGCTACACGAAGACCCACCAGTGCCGCACTTTGGTCGTGCAGGAACCGGATTAAGACTGCGCACCGGAATGGTTTTCACCATCGAACCGATGATTAACATAGGAGGCTCTCAAACACGCTTACTGCCCGATAGGTGGACAGTTCGTACAGCCGATGGTTCTCGTTCGGCCCAGTTTGAGCACATGCTTGCTATCACTGACGGTTCCCCAGAACTGCTCACTCTCGCATAGGCACAAAGATATAATTTTTCAGCAGGCAACCTGAAAATGAGACTGCCTGCTGAAAAATTATACCTAAGAGAGACTAGTGGCCACAGCCGCAGCTTCTGGCCTCACCACCACCGCCTGCCGCCTTAAATGAATGACCGCAACCGCAACTAGAGACAGCGTTGGGATTGTTGACGGTGAAGCCCGCCCCCATCAGACTATCGACATAATCGACTTCGCTTCCTGTGATGTAGCCGAGGCTCATCTCGTCGACGAACACATTGAAGTCACCTTGCGTGATAACGGTATCGCCTTCTTGCTGCTCGTCGAGGGTCATGCCATACTGGAGACCAGAGCAACCACCACCAGCAACGAAGATACGCAACCCAAGGCTAGGATCATTCTCCTGCTTGAGAAGCTCGTGAACCTTGTCGGTCGCTGTAGATGTCATGCTAACAAGCTTTGTCTCAACTGCAGATTGCTCGTTCTGCTCGATCATATATCCTCACCCTTCCAAAAGGAATTGATTGCTCAGTTCCTTTGTTTTCTGTAACTGTTTACTGGACATTTACGCATTTCTCTTGCTTTAGAATTATAACCTACCTAAGATGGAGCGTCAAGCTGATAGCAATGATTAGTAGGGCTTTTCCATTCTCAGACATGTTATACTATTATAAAAAAGATACGTTTGAGGAAAGGAACACATGCAACAAGGCCAGGAGAACATCCCATCCTATCCATCGTCCCCCTATCTTCCCATTGAAGATTACGCAGTCATCGGCGACCTGCATACCGTTGCATTAGTGGGCAAGAACGGCTCTATCGACTGGTGCTGTCTGCCAAATTTTGACTCGCCAAGTGTCTTCGGTGCTCTGCTGGATGCCAATAAGGGTGGCTTCTTCCGCATCGCACCACCCTATGTACCGGGCATGAGCCGTAAGCAACTCTATCTACCGGACACAAACATTCTTATCACACGCTTTCTGAGCGTAGATGGCGTTGGTGAGGTCATTGATTTTATGCCTATCAAGGTAGTGGGAAGTCTGCGCCACCAACACCATATTTTTCGCTCGGTCAATGTGGTGCGTGGTTCGCTCAACTTTGAGGTGATATGTAGGCCTGCCTTTAACTATGCACGCGATAGTCATACCGTCACAGTGTCTCCAGAGGGTGCAATTTTCCATAGTAAGCTCCTGAAGCTGAGATTGGCTGCCACAGTGCCACTTGAGCAGGATGAGCAGGGGGGAGTATGCACTACGTTAACACTACATGAGGGTCAATCTGCCTACTTCTTACTTGAAAGTGCTAAAGACCGTGAAGTTGCTACGCAACGTCTCTCAGCCCGTCAATTCCAAGCGGTGTTTCTGGAGACGAGGAGTTTCTGGCACAATTGGATTGCACAATGTCAGTATCAGGGTCGTTGGCGTGAGGTAGTGCATCGTTCGGCTCTCGTTCTGAAATTGCTCACCTTCGCGCCAAGCGGGGCTATTGTCGCCGCCCCAACGACCAGCTTGCCAGAGACAATTGGTGGTCATCGCAACTGGGACTATCGCTATACCTGGCTACGCGATGCATCATTCACGCTCTATGCCCTGCTCACTCTGGGTTTCACACAGGAGGCTGAAGCTTTTATGGGCTGGTTGGATGCACGCTGTCATGAGCTAAAGGGAAGCGGCGCACTTCAGCCAATGTATGGTATCGATGGCAGGCACGATTTACCTGAGACCACCCTTGATCACCTTGAAGGCTATCGTGGCAGCAAGCCAGTACGCATCGGCAACGCTGCGGTCAGACAAAACCAGCTTGACATCTACGGCGAAGTAATGGACTCTGTTTACCTTTTTAATCGTCACAAGAGCATCTCCTACGACCTATGGTGGAACCTGCGTCATTTGCTGGATTGGCTGGTGACACACTGGCAGCATGCCGACGAGGGCATATGGGAGGTGCGCGGCGGACCCAAGCAATTTGTGCATTCCCGCGTGATGAGTTGGGTTGCCTTTGATCGCGCTCTACGTGTGGCGCGACATCGTGGCTTGCCCGCACCACTAGAGCGCTGGGAGCAGGTAAGTGCCGAAATCTATGAGCAGGTAATGGAGCTAGGCTGGAATGAGAAGGTTGGCAGCTTCGTACAATACTATGGGAGTGATGCTATCGATGCCAGTACACTGCTGATGGTGCTTACCAAATTTACTGGACCGAACGACCCGCGTATGATGCGTACGATTGAACGCATTCAGAGAGAGCTTACCAGCGACTCACACGTCTATCGCTACAACCCCAAACTGGCCGCAGATGACGGCCTGGGTACGAGTGAAGGCACTTTCAGCATGTGCAGCTTCTGGCTCGTCGAAGCCCTGGCCAGAGCGGGCAATCTCTACGAGGCGCGCTTAATCCTAGAGAAGATGCTCACCTACTCCAATCACGTCGGCCTGTATAGTGAAGAGATTGGACCCACTGGCGAGGCCTTGGGCAATTTCCCCCAGGCGTTTACCCATCTCTCGCTCATTAGCGCCTGTTACAATATGGACCGGGCGCTAAATGGAACGTTGCGCGGCTAGATGAGCCTTGCAAATAACAGTGATGTGAGGTACAATAGAGACCGGAAGCGTCGGTAGAAAAAACCATTCATCCGCCGGACGACAAAAGCCGTCCGGTTTTTTGTGTGTTTCTCTATTATGGGGATGTTTTAGGAATAACAGGCTAAAAGTTATGCAAGGTGTTGAAAATACAATGACTCAGATGGAACAGGTAATAGATCGTACCGACATCCGCAATGTGGCTATTATTGCCCATGTCGATCATGGCAAGACGACTCTGGTAGATGGTTTACTCAAGCAGAGCCATATCTTTCGCGAGAACCAGCAGGTCGGTGAGCTGATTATGGATTCCAACGCTCAAGAACGTGAGCGTGGCATCACTATTCTGGCAAAAAATACTGCCATTGTCTATCACGGTGTCAAGATCAATATCATTGATACGCCTGGACACGCCGATTTTGGCGGCGAGGTCGAGCGTGTACTCAATATGGCTGATGGCTGTATCCTGCTAGTTGATGCAGTTGAGGGGCCGATGCCCCAGACGCGTTTTGTACTACAAAAGGCGTTGGCCTTAAACCTACAACCGATTGTGGTAATTAACAAGATCGACCGCCGCGATGCACGTATTGAGCAGGTGTTGGAGTGGACGCAGGACTTGTTCTTGGAACTGGCGACCAGAGAAGAGCATCTGAACTTTCCTGTGCTCTACGCTGTTGGACGCGATGGTGTAGCCATGTACCACCCTGACGATGAGCGGGTGAGCCTAGAGCCGCTGTTTGAGACAATCGTCAACACCATTCCTGCGCCCAGGGTCAACGTGAGCGCGCCACTGCAAATGCTAGTGGCAGCCCTGGATTACGATGACTACAAAGGCAAGTACGCTATTGGTCGCGTCGTGCGTGGGCGTGTCAAGCCTAACACCTTTATAGCGCACATCAACCGCGATGGCATCGTCTCGCGCCAGAAGATCAACCTTGTACTCACCTACAAAGGCTTGCAGCGCGTCGAGGTACACGAGGCACTGGCCGGAGATATTGTGGCCTTGACAGGTATTGCCGTTGCCAACATTGGTGAGACTATTGCCGATATTGAAGCGCCAGAGGCGTTGCCCACCATCGCTATCACCGAGCCAACACTCAAGATGACTTTTGGCGTCAATACCAGCCCATTTGCTGGGCGTGAGGGCAAGTTCCAGACCTCGCGCCAGCTACGTACACGCCTCTATCGTGAGTTGGAGACTAATGTGAGCCTACGCGTGCAGGATGGGAACACACCTGATGAGTTCGTTGTGTCGGGACGCGGTGAGCTTCACCTCTCTGTCTTGATTGAGGACATGCGCCGCGACGGGTACGAGTTTCAGGTTTCACGTCCCGAGGTGATTACGCGTGAGGAAGAGGGTGGCAAGCTGCTAGAGCCTATTGAGCACTTGGTCATTGATACGCGTGAGACCTTTATTGGCCCATTGACCGAGAATCTGGCAGGGCGTAAGGGGCGGCTCACGAACATGACCAGCGATGGCGCGGGCAACGTACGCCTTGAGTACGACATTCCCACGCGTGGCCTCATTGGCTTCCGTGGAGCCTTCTTGACGCTCACTAAGGGCAATGGAGCCATGAGCAGCCTGCTTGTCGGCTACGAACCCTGGCTGGGCAAAATCGGTAGCAACCGCATGGGCGCACTCATTGCTTCGGAGCAAGGTACAGCTATGACCTATGGGCTGAGCAACGCACAGGAGCGCGGAGACACCTTCATTGAAGCAGGCACCTCTGTCTACGAAGGCATGATCGTTGGCCTCAACAGCCGTCCTGCTGATCTGCCCATCAACGTCTGCAAGGAGAAGCAGAAGACAAATATGCGCTCTTCCACCTCTGAAATCTCCGTGCGCCTGACACCGCCCATCGTCATGAGCCTTGAACAATCGCTCGACTTCATCAACGACGACGAACTGGTCGAGATCACGCCGCACACTATTCTGTTGCGCAAGAAGTATTTGACGCAGCACGAAAGAGCACGCATGCGCGATCTAGACTAATCAGCCGATTGCTGCTTCTCTTCTAACTGCCAAAGTAGAACCAATGCCTTATACTCTTCCCGACAATTGACACAGTGGGCCAGATGAATAGCTACACTCACCAACTCAATTGCAGGCATGGTGAAGAGTGGATGATCGGGGTGAGTCGCTTCGTAGTAGGCGGCAAATCGTGTACGACATTGGTTGCAGGTGAGGACATCTTTGGCGACCAATGTCTCAGAGAGTTGCACAACACGTCGATGACACGAAGGGCAAGAGCGAATATGAGCCGCAATACTGACAGCCGTTGCCTCGCTAGGTTCTTCTACCACTGCCCATCGTGTATTTAGTAAGTCAAGTAGCTCGTCACATCCCATCAAGGAAACCTTCTTTGGTACTAGTAACTAACATTGCATTCCTTTGTCAGGACTCGTGTTATGACAATGTTACATTATGCTAGTAGTGAATGCAAGAGCTTTATGACTTCTGGGTTACTACGCAGGGCACGCAATGCTCGGAATCTCCATTGATAGATAGTCTGGACTGATGCATTGAAACGGCGAGCCAGTTCTTGATCGTCCATACCTGCCAAGTAGGTGTAAATCAGAATCTGTCGGTAGCGCGCATTGTGCATAGAGGTAAGCGTGTCGATCAATGTGCGTTGCAACTCAAGTAGTAACACCTGCTCCAATGGATCACCATTTACTTTGTCTCCAAACTGATCAGGAAAGAGTTCAGCCTGCTCATCGAGCGAGAGGCATGTATCGCGCTTGCACTTGTTGAGAGAGGCATGAGCTTGACGCAGCAGGATCGTCTGTGTCCATTTCAAGAACGTAGCTGGGTCGTCTGGTCCGGGGTTGGTCTCTTGAGTGAGCATACGCTGCAGTATCTCTAACGTTTGATGCAGCACATCCTCATTGCTGATGGCACAGTTGTGCAGAGGTGCTGCGTAACCGCTACGCAGCAAGGACTGTTCTAGGTAACGTCTAAGATTATCGAACGCACAATTGCGCATGTTCTTCTGAGGTGAACGCCATGCACTATACAGTTCTCGACTACAAATGCGCTGAGCAAGACGCATGAAGACACTGTGCGAAGCGTACTCCTTGCTCACACTACTCAGTTTCCATTCTCGCACTATCTGCTCGGTTAATGACTCGACGCTGAGTATTCCCTGTGCATACAGTTGTACAGCTTTTGTCGCTGCTGCACGTATTTTTGACAACAGATCTGTACTCGGCTCACACATACGGTGCTCTTTTGGCAGGCGCGACTAGTTTTTTAAAACTGTTGTGCCTCCTTTCAGAAACGATTTTATAGTAAAAGTCACAAAAAATGCAAGTTTTTCCTCTCTCTTTCACACCTGTCTTAATAGATAGGCAAAAATTGGCCCATTGGACAGTACATGAATGAAATATTTTATGCAAAAGGAGAAGAAATCTAACTATGGCAGTAAGTCTACGCAAACTGTTGTTCCTTGTGCTCATGATCTTGGCATTGCTGATGGGGCTATTTGGGTGGACTATGAAAATGATGGCCTCACCTTTCACGTATTCCCAGCAGACGGTGCATATGTCTTCCCCAATATGCCCGCCTCCACCATATGACTGCTAGAGGCTGTTGTAATAACTCTTTGTGGTGGTGCCTCGGACTACGCTCACAGGCACCATCACAAAAATATTTTCTTCATACATTGATGCGCTTTCTTGCATATAGTGGTACAATGGTAGGGTGGAAAAAGAACAATCTCTACAAGTAATATTTTATACAAAAGCGGGCTGTCATTTATGTGAACAGGCACGCGACATGCTGGATGATATTGCTGCCCACATAGAGTATACGTTGACTGAGGTTGATATTCGCAGCGACCCCGTTCTCTTTGAAGAGTATCGCTACCGCATTCCCGTTATTATCATTGCTGCAACAACTCTGCTTGAGGGACGTATAGAGTATACTTCATTAGCGAGAGCTTTTGAGGCGTGTGGGCAGAAAGGTTAGGAGCAGCCTATGCAGCGGGCAATGTACCTAGTAGGCAGATGTTTGCTGGACCAGTGGGCCCATATGATCACCATCGTCTTAGGGTTACTCGTGCTCAGCGCGGTGGCTATTCCCTTCCTCTCCTTCTTTGGACTGGACGTAATAGCCAAGCCCCTCTTTTTTTCCATGCATTATCTCTGTGCCCAAATTCCGTCGCACTCATATTTCATTCTAGGCCACCAACTCGGACTCTGTGCCCGTAACTTAGCCATCTACAGTTCGATGTTCTTTGGCGCTCTCATCTTTAGTTTGAGTAAGAAGCGCTTGCCTGCTCTCCCCTGGTGGCTGTGGTTGCTACTATCTTTGCCCATGGCCTGGGATGGCACGACGCAGTTGTTTGGCTTGCGCGAGAGCACATGGGCATTGCGTACGATTACTGGTGTACTCTTCGGTCTCGGCAGTATCTGGTTCGTCCTGCCGCTCATACAGAAAACTCTGCTTGAAGCTCCACCTCTTGCGTTTTCTTGCGTCAAGCGGTAGAATCATGTATGGTTCCACAATATCTTTGGTACCGTAGAATGACGCAGGGTCGATTATCTCTTATCTGACGTATATTCCACGAACCAACCTCCAAGAAAGGTAGCATAAAACCGCATGACCATCACTACACGACCACGCACAATCGGAGAGTTGCGTGAAAGTGGATATAGAGTTCTTTCTATAAAAGAAGAAATGCGCAAAAATCTCATTCAGAAGATTCGTAGAGGGGAAGAGTTGTTCCCAGGGATTATCGGCTATGAGGATACAGTTATTCCTCAGATCGAAAATGCTATTCTCTCTGGCCAGGACATTATCTTTCTTGGTGAGCGTGGTCAGGCGAAGACACGCATGGCCCGTAGCCTTGTCAACCTGCTCGATGAGTTCGTGCCAGTCATCGCGGGCTGTGAGATCAACGATAGTCCTTTCGAGCCAGTCTGCAAAGCTTGTTGTGATAAAGTGGAAGAATTGGGTGACCGTGTAGAGATTGTCTGGCTTGCACGCGATAGACGCTATGGTGAGAAACTGGCGACGCCTGATATTACCATTTCTGACCTGATCGGAGAAGTAGACCCCGTACGTGTAGCCGAAGGCCGCTACCTCTCTGATGAGCTTACTATTCACTATGGCATGATTCCTCGTACGAACCGTGGTATCTTCTGTATTAATGAATTGCCCGATCTGGCAGAGCGCATCCAGGTTGGCCTGCTCAATATTATGGAAGAGCGCGATGTGCAGATTCGCGGCTACAAAATTCGTCTACCCCTTGATGTGTATATTGTTGCGAGCGCTAATCCCGAAGACTATACCAACCGAGGTCGTATTATCACTCCTCTGAAAGACCGTATTGGCTCACAGGTTCGTACTCACTATCCTCTCACTATTGAGCACGAAATTCAGATCATGGAGTCTGAAAGTACGCACTTTATCACTGAGGGCTTAGAGAGTACTTGCCCGCAGTTTATGAAGGAGATTATTGCCGAATTTACACAACTGGCACGGCGCAGCAACGATATCAGTCAGCGTTCAGGTGTAGGTGTGCGTGTCTCTATCT
>Ga0213874_10000105_pt1 | contig 13681 bp, 12 predicted proteins | sample BarmaccomBMRX_R7_FD_160098 | JGI IMG/M metagenome (GOLD analysis project Ga0213874, IMG submission 160098) | Root-associated microbial communities from Barbacenia macrantha in rupestrian grasslands, the National Park of Serra do Cipo, Brazil - RX_R7 | ecosystem: Host-associated > Plants > Roots...
TCACGGTCGAGGCTGTGGCGGAGCGCGAGCGGGTGACCGACCACGACGTGGCGGCGTTCGTGGACGTGTTGGCTTCGTCCGCCGGGCCGGCCGGCCGGTGGATCCACCACGGGCTGACCTCGAGCGACGTGCTCGACACCGGCCTCGCGCTGCAGCTACGGCAGGTGGCCGCGATCGTCCTGCCGGACGCGCGCCTGCTGGTCACCGCGCTCGCCGCGCAGGCCCGCTTGCATGTCGAGACGCTGTGCGTGGGGCGCACGCACGGCATCCACGCCGAGCCGACGACCTTCGGGGTCAAGCTGGCCGGCCATGCGTTCGAGGCGCAGCGGAACTTCGAGCGGCTCTCGCGGGCCTTCGAGGAGGCCTGCGTGGGGGCGGTGTCGGGCGCAGTGGGGACTTACTCGGCCACCTCGCCCGCGTTCGAGGCGCGCGTGCTCGAGCGACTCGGACTGGCCCAGGAGCCGGTGTCGACGCAGGTCGTGGCTCGCGACCGGTACGCCGCGCTGCTCGGCGCGATCGCGCTGGCCGGAGCGGGACTCGAGCGCTTCGCGGTCGAGCTCCGCCATCTTGCCCGGACCGAGGTGGGCGAGGTCCGCGAGCCGTTCGCGGCCGGTCAGAAGGGCTCGAGCGCGATGCCCCACAAGCGCAACCCGATCAAGTCCGAGCAGGTGAGCGGGCTGGCCCGGGTGCTCCGCGGGAATGTGCTCGCCGCCCTCGAGGACGTCGCCCTTTGGCACGAGCGCGACATCTCGCACTCCTCGGTCGAGCGGGTCATCCTGCCCGATTCCACGAGCCTGCTCGACCACATGCAGCACCGGGTGCTCGGGCTGGTCGAGGGAATGGTGGTGGACACCGGGCGAATGCGAGAGAACCTCGAGGTGACCTGCGGGGCGCTGTTCTCCCAGCGCGTGCTGCTGGCGCTCGTCGAGCGCGGACTGAGCCGCGACGACGCCTACCGAATCGTTCAGCGGCTGGCCCAGCAGGCGCTCGACTCGCGGACGCCGCTGCGGGGCCTGCTGGCGGAGGATCCGGCCGGGGAGGGCCTCGAGCTCGATGCGATCTTCGACTACGGGTGGTTCGTGCGCTACGCGCCGGAGATCGTGGGCCGCCTGGCCGCGATCGCCTGAGCCGGCGACCAGCGCGAGCTGGTGATGCTTGCGGGGGCCTAGCGCCGGCGGGAGCCGGGCTTCGGATCGAGCTTCGAGGCGAGCTCGTCGAGCCCGTCGATCAGGTCGGAGACGCGCTTGGCCACCGGGTGCTCGCGGGCCTCGGCAAAGTGGTGAGCGATCTCCTCGCGGGCGTCGGCCAGGATCTTGGTGAAGCTGTCGTCGGTCTTGATGTAGCCGAGCTCCTCGTCGGTGGGACGCTCGGGGCGCCTGGACGCCGCCGGGGACGCCGCCGCGGACGCCTCGGCGGCCGCTGCTGCGGCCGCCCGCCGCGCCCGCTCCCGCGCCACGCCGGCCTGGCGGACCTGGCGCTCGAGGTCGGCCATCCGGGCGTCGAGGTGCGGGTCCGGTGCGGGGCGGGCGGAAGCGTCACGGGCGGCGCGAGTCCCCGGGTCGGCGGCTCGCCCGGCGCGAGCCCCCTGGTCCGCGGCCCGCCCGGCGCGAATCCGCGGATCGGCGGCGCGCAGCCGGCGGACCTGGGCGTAGGCCTCCTGCACCTCCTCGAAGCGGCGGGCCGCCTCGGCCGAGCCCTGGTTGTGGTCCGGGTGGTGGCGCTGGACCAGCCGCCGATAGGCGGCCCGCAGCTCCGCCTCGGTGGCGTCGGGCTTTATCCCCAGCGTCTTGTACGGGTCGCTTGCCATCCGATCGGAGCTTACGGCGCGCCGACCCGGGTCAGCGCGTAGGCGCCGCGCTCGGCCCCGATCCGGGCCGCGTCGGGCAGCGAGCGGCCAGCGGCCAGGCCGTAGGTGAACCCGGCCGCGAATGAGTCGCCGCAGCCGTAGGTGTCCCGCGGCGGGCCCGGCGCCGCGACCGCCGACCAGCGGCCGCTCGACTCGCCCCACCAGCGACCGCCGTGCTCGCCCTCGGTGGCGACGAGCAGCCGTGCCCGCGCCCTGACCTTCTCGGCCCACGCGCTCTCGTCGCGGTCATCGGCGCTGAAGATCAGCGCATCCAGCGTCGGCCCGTCGCCGTCGAGCGCGGCGCGGCCGCGGGGCGAGGCGGTGAGCACGCGCGCCGCGCGCGCGTGGACCAGCGCAGCGGCGTCGCCGGCGGTGAAGTACACGCCGTCGGCTCGGCTCAGACGATCCCAGTCGAGCGGATCGCCGCCGAGCGGCTGCAGGCGCTCGCCGATCGTGACAATCGTCCGCTCGCCGGGGTCGAGGAGGGTGACCGCTCGCCGGGTCGGCTCCTCCCGCCAGGCCACGTGCATGCTCACGCCCCGCTCGCTCAGCTCGGCGGCGGCCGCCTCGCCATGCGGGTCGCGGCCGAGGGCGCAGAAGAAGTCGACCTCCGCCCCGAGATCGGCCAACACCGCGGCGACCACACTGCCGGCGCCCCCGGCGCGAGAGAACGCGCGCTCGGCGTGGACGACCTGCCCCGGCACGGGATACCGCGCCACGGGGACGAAATCCACCCACTCGACATGTCCGACCACCGCTACCCGCATCGCTCGCGGAAACGTTAGTGGGACTCCGGTCCTCGCCGCCCCCGTTGCTACCCTCGACGACGTGAGCGCCCTCTCCGACCTGCCCCTGATCGCGTCGGGCAAGGTCCGCGAGATCTACGACCTCGGCGACTCGCTGCTGCTTGTCGCCTCCGACCGGATCTCGACCTACGACGTCGTACATCCGACGCCGATCCCGGACAAGGGCAGCGTCCTGACCGGGCTCTCGACCTTCTGGTTCGAGCGGACGGCCGACATCGTCGCCAACCACCTCCTCTCGGTGACCGACGGCGTCCCGGACGACGTGCGGGGGCGCGGGATGGTGGTGCGCAAGCTGAAGATGCTGCCGGTCGAGTGCGTCGTCCGCGGGTATCTGAGCGGCTCGGGGTGGAAGGACTACCAGCGCACCGGCGCGGTCTCCGGAATCGGGCTCCCGGGCGGCTTGCGGGAATCCGATCGGCTGCCCGAGCCGGTGTACACACCGAGCACCAAGGCCGAGGTCGGGCACGACGAGCCGATCGACTTCGAGGGGACGGTCGCGCTGATCGGCGACCGGCCGCTCGCCGAGCGCGTCCGCGATGTCTCGCTGGCGGTCTACGAGGCGGCGGCCCGGCACGCGCGTGAGCGCGGCATCATCCTGGCCGACACCAAGTTCGAGCTCGGTCTCGCTCCCGACGGCGAGCTGACGCTGGGCGACGAGGTCTGCACGCCCGACTCCTCCCGCTTTTGGCCCGCCGACCGGTACCGGCCAGGCGAGTCGCAGCCCAGCTTCGACAAGCAGTTCGTGCGCGACTGGGCATCGTCGACCGGCTGGGACAGGCAGCCTCCGGCGCCGGCGATCCCCGACGAGGTCGTCGAGCGGACGCGCGCGAAGTACCTGGACGCCTACGAGCGAATCACCGGAGAGCCGTTCGAGACCTGGCTGCGGCGCACCACGGGTTGATGCGCGCCCGTGTCCTGGTCAGGCCCAAGGCCGGCATCCTCGATCCCCAGGGCCAGGCCGTCGAGCGGGCGCTGCCCGCGCTCGGGTTCGCCGGAGTTCGCAACGTGCACGTGGGCCGGCTGATCGAGCTCGACGTCGAGGACCCCGAGCGCCTGCCCGAGATGTGCGAGCGTCTGCTCTCGAACCCGCTGATCGAGGACTACGAGATCGTCACGTGAAATTCGGTGTCGTCCGCTTTCCCGGTTCCTGCGACGACGTCGACGCGTTGCAGGCCGCGCTGCGCGTCGGCGATGCCGTGATGCTGTGGCACGCCGAGCGCGGGCTCCACGGCGTCGACGCGGTGATCGTGCCCGGCGGCTTCTCCTACGGGGACTACCTGCGGGCCGGCGCGATCGCCCGGTTTGCCCCGGTGATGGAAGCGGTGTCCGAGTTCGCTCGCGAGGGCGGTCTGGTGCTCGGTATCTGCAACGGCTTCCAGGTCCTGTGCGAGGCGGGGATGCTGCCCGGGGCGCTGCTGCCGAACCCCTCGCTCCGCTTCGTGTTTCGTCAGGTCTCCCTCGAGGTGGTGCACGCCGACAGCCCGTTCACGCGCGCCTGCGAGCCCGGTCAGCGGCTCTCGATCCCGGTCAAGCACACCGCCGGGCGCTTCTACGCGCCGGATGACCAGCTCGATGCGCTCGAGGCCTCCGGCCAGGTGCTGCTCAGGTACACCCCCGGCCACAACCCCAACGGGTCGCTGCGCGAGATCGCCGGCGTGTGCAACGAGGAGCGCAACGTGTTCGGATTGATGCCCCATCCCGAGCATGCGGTCGACCCGCTCGGCGGCTCGGTCGACGGGCTTCGGGTCTTCGAGTCGATGCGGGCGCACGCCGATGACCGCGTCCTCGCCTAGCCGCCATCGCCGGCTCGGCCTGACCGACGACGAGTACGACCGGATCCTCGAGCGGCTCGGGCGCGCGCCCGGGGACGTGGAGCTGGCGATGCTGTCGCTGATGTGGTCGGAGCACTGCGCCTACAAGCATTCGCGCAAGCTGCTGCGCCGGCTGCCGACGGCCGGAGCGCATGTTTTGATGGGCCCCGGCGAGAACGCCGGGGCCGTCGACGTGGGCTCCGGGCTGGCGCTCGCCTTCAAGGTCGAATCCCACAACCACCCCAGCGCGGTCGAGCCCTTCCAGGGGGCGGCGACCGGGGTCGGGGGGATCCTGCGCGACGTCTTCGCGGTCGGGGCGAGGCCGATCGCGGTGCTCGATTCGCTGCGCTTCGGCGAGCCCGGGGCGTCCGAGCGCTCGCGCTGGCTGCTCGAGCGGGCGGTCGCCGGGATCGGCCACTACGGCAACTCGGTCGGCGTCCCCACGGTCGGCGGCGAGATCTACTTCGAGCCGAGCTACGAGCAGAATTGCCTGGTCAACGCGATGTGCCTCGGGCTCGCCCCGCGCGAGCGCCTGATCCGCAGCGCCGCCGCCGGCCCCGGCAACGTGCTCGTGCTACTCGGCGCGCTCACCGGGCGGGACGGGATCGGCGGCGCCTCCGTGCTGGCCAGCGCCGAGCTCGGAGAGGGCGACGAGGCCAAGCGGCCGTCGGTCCAGATCGGGGACCCGTTCGCCGAGAAGAAGCTGCTCGAGTGCTGCCTCGAGCTGCTCGAGCGCGACCTGCTCGTCTCCTTGCAGGATCTGGGCGCGGCCGGGCTCACCTCCGCGGCATCCGAGATGGCCTCCAAAGGCGGCGTCGGGCTCGATGTCGACGTCGCCCGCGTGCCGCTGCGCGAGCCGGGGATGGAGCCGTTCGAGGTCATGGTGTCCGAGTCCCAGGAGCGCATGCTGTGCGTGCTGGCGCCCGAACGGCTCCCCGAGGTGCTCGAGGTGTGCGCGCGGTGGGAGACGCTGGCCACCCCGATCGGGCGGGTGACCGACGGCGAGCGCCTGCGGGTGCTCGCGGGCGAGCGCGTGGTGGGGGAGCTGCCGGTGAGCGTGCTGGTGGACGATTGCCCGCTCTACGACCTTTCCCCGACGGCGCCGAAGGATGGCCTGTACGGGGCCCCCGACCGCGTGCTGAGCGGGGTGGAGAGCGACGGCGAGGTCCTGCTCGCGCTGCTGCGCTCGGTCAACCTGGCCTCCCGCCGGCGAGTGTTCGAGCAGTACGACCCGATCGTGCAGTCGCGCACCATCCGCCGGCCCGACGAGGCCGACGCCGCGGTGCTGACGCTGCCCGACGGCTCGGCGCTCGCTGTCTCGATCGACGGTAACGGGCGCCGCGTCGCCTGCGAACCGCGCCGCGGCGCGGCCGAAGCGGTGTTCGAATGCGCGGCCAACCTGGCTTGCGTCGGCGCCGAGCCGCTCGGGCTGACCAACTGCCTGAACTTCGGCAACCCGGAGAAGGCCCATGTGGCCTGGCAGCTGACCGAGGCGGTCGAAGGCCTGGCGGGGGCGTGTGAGGCGCTCGGCGTGCCGGTGGTCGGCGGCAACGTCTCGCTCTACAACGAGGGCCCGGGTGGCCCGATCCTCCCCACTCCGGTCGTGGGCATGGTCGGCCGGCTGTCCGACGCCGCGCGGGCCGGCCGGCTCGGCTTCGCCCGAGCGGGCGACGCGGTGGCGCTGGTGGGGCCGTTCACGGGCTCGCGGGTTGGCTCCGAGCTGGCCAAGCTCTCCGGGGAGGCACCGGCCGGATCGTTGCCCGCGCTGCCGGCGAGAGCGGTGGCGGAGGCGCACCGCGCGGTTCGGGAAGGCGTGCGCGCGGGATGGTTCCGGAGCGCGCACGACATCTCCGAGGGTGGCTTCGCGGTGGCGGTGGCCGAGTGTTGTGTGGCCGGCGGGGTCGGGGCTCGCGTGGCGGTCCCCGACGAGGTTTCGCTGTTCGGCGAGGCGCCGGGACGGGGCTTCATCGTCTCCGGGGACGAGGCGGCCCTCGCCGGCCACCAGATCATCGGGCGGGTCGGCGGCGACCGGCTGGTGATCGACGGACGGCTGGAGGTCGCTGTTTCCGAGCTCCGCAGCGCCCGCGAGAATGGCCTTGACGAAGCGCTGAGCGCCCGCTGCTAGCCTGGACCTGAGTCCGGCCGAGGGCTGCGGCAAGCTTCTAAGTCCCTCATGGCTTCCATGAATGATCATCGCGATGGCCCGCGAGACGAGTGCGGCGTGTTCGGCATCTACGCGCCCGGACACGATGTCGCCCGGGTCGCCTACTTCGGTCTGTTCGCCCTGCAGCACCGCGGGCAGGAGTCGGCCGGGATCGCCACCGCTCCGCGGGGCGGCGGGATCATGGCCATCCGAGACCAGGGCCTCGTCGCCCAGGTGTTCGACGAGCACCAGCTCCGCTCGCTGATCGGCGACATCGCGATCGGGCACGTCCGGTACTCGACTACCGGCTCCTCGGAATGGGAGAACGCCCAGCCGATCGTGCGCGACGACCATCGCACGCTGGCCCTCGCTCACAACGGCAACCTCATCAACGCGGTTGAGCTGCACTCCGAACTGCGCGGGCGCGACGTGCCGTTTCGCTCGACCTCGGACTCCGAGATCATCGCGGCGCTGCTCGCCACCCACCCGGCGGAGCGGATCGAGGACGCGGTGGCGGATGTCCTGCCGCGGCTCAAGGGCGCGTTCTCGACCGTGGTGATGACCGAGGATGCGGTGGTCGCGTTCCGCGATCCGCACGGGCTGCGACCGCTGGCGTTGGGAATGATCGACGACGGCTCCGGCGCCCCGGCCTACTGTGTGGCCAGCGAGTCGTGCGCGTTCGACCTGATCGGGGCGCGCCACCTGCGCGAGGTGCAGCCCGGCGAGGTGATCACGCTGACCGAGCGAGGGATCCGGACGAGGATCGTGGCCGGCGACGAGCGCAAGGCGTTCTGCGTGTTCGAATACATCTACTTCGCTCGGCCTGACTCGCGGATGGCCGGGACCGTGCTCCAGGTCGCGCGTGCGCGGATGGGCGAGATCCTCTGGCGCGAGGCGCCGGTTTCGGCTGACCTCGTGATTCCGGTTCCGGACTCAGGGAACGCGGCGGCGCGCGGTCTCGCCCGCGCCGCCGCCCTGCCCCAGGACGACGGCTTCATCAAGAACCGCTACGTCGCGCGGACCTTCATCCAGCCCGGGCAGGAGCTCCGCCGCCATGGCCTGCGGCTGAAGTTCAACCCCCTGCCGGAGGTCGTCGCCGGCCGGCGGCTGATCGTGGTCGACGACTCGATCGTGCGCGGGAACACCACCCGGCAGATCGTCCAGATGCTCCGCGAGGCCGGCGCCGCCGAGGTGCACCTGAGGATCTCCGCTCCCCCGATCCAGCATCCCTGCCACTACGGGATCGACATGTCCACGCGCGAGGAGATGATCGCCCACGGCCGCACCGTCGAGGAGGTGGCCCGCGAGCTCGGTGCCGACTCGCTGCACTACCTGTCGCTCGACGGCGTCTACGAGGCGGTCGGACAGTCCCGCGCCACCCACTGCGACGCGTGCTTCAGCGGTGAATACCCGCTCGCCGGCACCGAGGGCGCGAGCGGCAAGTACGCGCTCGAGTCCGAGCTTCCCGTGCTGACCGGCGCGGACGGAGCGCGCCCGAGGCGCCGCCGGCAGCGGGAGAAGGTCGGCGCCTCCTGACCCGCAGGCGGCGCCATCCGCCGGCGGGATGCGGTCTTGTCGAAGGCGCCTCCGTGGGCATGCGATCGGGTTGAGGCCGCCCCGGCGGCCGCCGCCGCCGGCGCTATCGTCGGCCGCCCTCGTGAACCCCCAGGCCGCCCTCAGCGAGATCTTCGGCTTCGAGCGCTTCCGGCCCGGGCAGGCCGAGGCGGTCGCCGCCGCGGTCGCCGATCGCGACGCGCTGGTGGTGATGCCAACCGGCGCGGGGAAATCGGTCTGCTACCAGCTGCCGGCGCTGATGCGCCCGGACCTCACCGTCGTGGTCTCGCCGTTGGTGTCGCTGATGCACGACCAGGTCGAGGCGCTCCGGCGCGTGGCCCCGGGCCGGGTCGAGCTGGTCAACGCCCAGCGGAGCGGCGTGGCCAACCGGGATTCGCTCGCCCGCGCGATCGCGGGCGAGGCCCGGCTGCTGTACGTGGCCCCCGAGCGCTTCGCTGTGCCGCGGTTCATCGACGCACTCGGGCGTGCTTCGATCGGATTGTTCGTGGTCGACGAGGCGCACTGCATCTCGCAATGGGGCCACGACTTCCGCCCGGACTACTTCTCCCTGGCCGAGGTGGCGCGGCGGCTTCGGGCGCGGGCCACGCTTGCGCTGACCGCCACGGCCACGCCCAGGGTGGCCGACGACATCGCGCGCCGGCTCGCACTGCGCGACCCGCTGCGGGTGACTACCGGCTTCGATCGCCCGAACCTCAGCTTTGCCGTCGCAGCGTGTCGGACGGCGGGTGAGAAGCACCGCCGGCTGGTGGCGGCGCTGTCCGAACCGGGCTCGCTTCCGGCGATCGTGTACGCGGGCACTCGGGACATGTGCGAGCGGCTGGCCCGCGGTCTGGCGGGCACGCTCGGCGTCGAGGTGCTCGCCTATCACGCCGGACTCGAGCGGGGGGCGCGCGCCCGGGTCCAGGAGCGGTTCATGGCCGGCGAGGCGCCGGTGATCGTCGCCACCAATGCCTTCGGCATGGGCATCGACAAGGCCGACGTCCGCACCGTCTGCCACGCCGCCGTGCCGGGGTCACTCGAGGCCTACTACCAGGAGGCCGGACGGGCCGGGCGGGACGGACGCCCTGCTCGCTGCCTGCTCTTCTCCGAGCCGCGCGACAAGGGCCTCCAGGTGTTCTTCATCCAGCGCGCCCGGCTCGCCGACGAGGCATTCGGCCAGGCGGCCGAGCGCTTGCGCTGGGCCGGCATGGACGGCGCCTACGACCTGCCGCTCGCCGAGCTGGCCGTCGCCGCCGGGCGCGGCGGCGAGGAGGAGACCGTCCGCGCGATCATCGGCCATCTCGCCCGCGCCGGCGCAATCGCGCCGGCTCCCTCACCGCCCGACCGCGCTGCGGGCCGTCTCACCGGGGCACTGGATGGACGCACCCTGGCCCTCTGCCGAGCCTCCGCCCACGAGGCCGAGCGGGCACGGTGGGCTCAGTACCGCGCGATCTGGGACTACGTCGAGCGCGCGGGCTGCCGGCGCGGCGCGCTGCTCTCGTACTTCGGCGATCGCGCCGCGCCCGCTCCCGCGGTTCCGTGCTGCGACGTGTGCGCGCCGGAGCTGCGCGCGGGCCTCGCCGCGCCGTCGCACCTTGCCGAGGGACCGAGGGCGCCGGCGCCGCGGGACCTCGACGCGGCGATTGTCGAGGTGGTCTCTCGGGCCACGCCGCCGGTCGGGCGGACGCGCGCGGTCGAGATCCTCCGTGGGGGACGCTCGAAGCTGATCGCCGAGCACGCCTATCACCGGCTCGACGCCTACGGGTCGTTTGCCGACCTGCGTTCCGAAGACGTGCTCGGACGCGTCGACCAGCTGCTTGCGATCGGCACGCTGCGCTCCACGGGCGGCCGCTTCCCGAAGCTCCGGACGGCATGAAGGTCGCCGTTCTGGCCTCCGGAGAGGGAACCAACCTGCAGGCGCTGCTCGACTGCGTGCATGGCCGTAAGGGCGTCGAGATCGTCGCGGTGGCCTCGGACCGACTGGACGCGCGGGCGCTGGTCCGTGCTGCCGCGGCATCGGTGGCGAGTGCGGCGTTTCCGCTCGCCGAGCACGAGGGCCGGGCGGCGCGCGACGCGGCGATGGCCGGCTGGATCGCCGGCCGCGGCGCCGAGCTCGTGGTGCTCGCCGGCTACATGCAGCTGCTCGGGGCCGAATTCCTGGGCCGCTTCCCCAACCGGGTCATCAACGTCCATCCGGCCCTGCTGCCGGCGTTCCCGGGGCTGCATGCGGTCGAACAGGCCCTGGCCTATGGGGTCAAGGTGTTCGGGGTGACGGTGCATTTCGTCGACGAGGGCGTCGACACGGGTCCGGTGATCCTTCAGCGTGCGGTGGAGCTGCCCGAGGCCCGCGAGCCGGCCGATGTCCGCGGGCCGCTTCACGCGATCGAACACGAGCTGCTCCCCGAGGCGGTGAGACTGATCGCCGGCGATGCGGTCGGTTTCGACCCGCGCAACCCACGTCGGGTCGTGCTCGAGCGCTAGAGTCGGCCTGAGCGATGCAGCCGGGCACGGAGGAACTGACGCGATTGACGCCGGTGCCCCCAGGTGAGGTGCGCGTCGCCCGGGCGCTCCTGTCGGTATCCGACAAGACCGGAATCGTCGAGTTCGCTCGCGGGCTCGCCGCCCTCGGGATCGAGATCGTCTCGACCGGAGGCACGGCGCGAGACCTCGCGCAAGCCGGCGTCGGCGTCCGCCCGGTGTCGGCGCTGACCGGCTTTCCGGAGATCATGGACGGGCGCGTCAAGACGCTCCATCCCAAGTTGCACGCCGGGCTGCTGGCCCGGCGCGACGACGCCGGCCACCTGCAGGCGGCCGCCGACCACGACGTCGAATTCGTCGATCTGGTGTGCGTGAACCTGTACCCGTTCGAGCGCACCGCCGGGCAGCGCGGGGTGGCCGACTGGGAGGTGATCGAGAACATCGACATCGGCGGCCCGGCGATGATCCGCGCGGCGGCCAAGAACGCGCAGTTCGTCGCCCCGGTAGTGAGCCCCGAGAGCTACGATGCCGTGCTCGCCGAGCTGCGTGAGTCCGATCGCCGGCTGTCGTTGCCCACGCGCGAGAGCCTGGCCGCGGAGGCGTTCTCGTACACCGCGCGCTACGACAGTGCGATCGCCCGCTGGTTTCAGGAGAAGCGCGAGGACTTCCCGGCGCTGATGGTCCGCGCGTTCGAGAAGGTGCTCGAGCTGCCCTACGGCGAGAATCCGCATCAGCGAGCGGCCTATTACGCGCAGGTGGGCACACGTACCCACGTGCTCTCGATGGTGGCCCAGCTCGGCGGCAAGCCGCTCTCGTTCAACAACCTGCTCGATCTCGATTCGGCCCGCCAGCTGCTGAGCGAGTTCCAGATCCCGTCCTGCGTGATCGTCAAGCACAACAACCCATGTGGCGTGGCGGTGGGCCGCGACCTGCTCGAGGCCTACGAGCGCGCGTTCGCGTGTGATCCCGTGTCCGCCTTCGGCGGTGTCATCTGCCTGAACCGGCGCGTCAGCCGTGAGCTCGCCGAGCTCCTGGTCGAGCAGTTCATCGAGGTGCTGTTCGCGCGCGGCTACGACGACGACGCGCTCGAGGTCCTCGCCGCGAAGCCGAATCTCCGGATCCTCGACGACCGCGAGCGGCGCAGCCCGAACATGATCGAGCCGAGCCTTCGTCAGGTGGTCGGCGGCATGCTGGCGCAGGATCGCGACTTCGGTCTCGAGGAGCGCGACGAGATGCAGGTGGTCAGCGAGCGCCGCCCGACCGAGGCCGAGTGGAGCGAGCTGCTGTTCGCCTGGAAGGTCGCCAAGCACGTGCGCTCGAACGCGATCGTGGTGGCCCGCGATCTCGCCACGGTGGGGATCGGCGCCGGACAGATGAGCCGTGTGGACTCGGTGCGCCTCGCGCTCGAGAAGGCGCGCGTCGAGGTCACCGGCGGCGTCATGGCCTCCGACGCGTTCTTCCCGTTCGCCGACGGTCCCGAGATCGCGATCGAGGCCGGCATCGAGGCGATCATTCAGCCGGGCGGCTCGGTGCGCGATCCCGAGGTCGTCGCCGCGGTCGACGCCGCCGGCGCCGCAATGGTGTTCACCAGCCGCCGGCACTTCCGCCATTGAGCCCCCGGCCGCCAGACCAGCTGACTCGCCTCGGCGGCGATCCGGCTTCACCCTGGGAGGAGCCGTTCGGCTTCAGCCGCCTGGTTCGTGCCGGCCAGATGGTGATCGCGGCCGGCACCACCTCGGCGGACGAGAACGGGGTGGTGGTCGGCGAGACGCCCTACGAGCAGACCGTCGAGATCCTCGGCAAGCTCGAGCGCGAGTTGGCGCGTGTGGGCGCGACGCTGGCCGACGTCGTGCGCACACGCATCTACGTGACCGATATCAGCCGCGCCGAGGAAGTCGGCCGAGCTCACGGCGAGCGCTTCGCCAACGCGCCGCCGGCGATGTCGATGGTGGAGGTCAGCGGACTGATCGATCCCCGGATGCTGGTCGAGATCGAGGCCGAGGCCCTGATGCGGTGAGCGCGCGGGGGCGCGGGGTGGTCGCGGCGGGGTCGCGGCGGGGCGCGGTGCGCGATCATGGTGCTGACGCCGCCGTAGCTCAGTTGGCAGAGCAGCGGACTTTTAATCCGAGGGTCGCAGGTTCGAATCCTGCCGGCGGCACCTCATAAGGGCTGAAATCTGCGGGTCTGGGATGCGTCCCCCGCCCCCCAGACACGGAGAGCGGGGGATCCCGGCTATCCGGTAACCGCGGGTGGCGGTGGCTTCACGGACGGCCTCACGACGTCCACGCCGGCCTCGGCCTCCGGCTTCGGCGTGGGTTGGGTGATGTGGCCCGGTGCGTCCGGCGTCGCCCCCGGCGGCAGGCTGGGCATCACGGGCGGGGCGGGCACCACGGGCGGAATGGGCGGCCCCAACGGCGGCTCCGGCGGTTCGACGCCAGGCGTCTCATCGGTGGAGTTGTCGATCCGGCCGGCCGGCGCGTTGCGATTGACGCGGGCCACCAGGTGGAAGGTCATGTGCTTGGCCGGGCGCGAGGTTGGCGATCGCCAGGCAGCGCCGGCGCCCGATCCGCAGCAACCTGTGATCGGCACTCAGGAACGTTTCCGCACGCGGGATGCGATCGCACACGAGGATGTTGCGGGCGATGGCACGGCCCGCGATTGCGGGTCGTGATCGTGTAGGGCACCTGGCCGCCAGGGTGCACCGTCCTTACGCTGGCGGTCTTATCGACCCCCACGTCGGGGTCTGGCGGACCAGGGCCGTTGTCGACGGTGGTGATCACATCGTCGGACAGGGCGCTCGCGGTGATAGCGAGCGGTGTCCTCAATGCACGTCTGATCTCGGCGAGCAGCTCGTCAGGCGTGTAGGCGGCTTCCCGCAGCGGGGGGCAGGCCCAGATGCTCCGGGTGCTCGCTGGCCCGACGCACCACCTCATCCCATCCCAGCCGCTCAACCATCACGGAGCGAACGCCGCATCGCGCACGGGTGAGGTCGTCGGCGATCGCATTCAGGGCAACCACGATACCTCCGCGGCCGTACAGCGCC
>Ga0213874_10000107_pt1 | contig 13622 bp, 12 predicted proteins | sample BarmaccomBMRX_R7_FD_160098 | JGI IMG/M metagenome (GOLD analysis project Ga0213874, IMG submission 160098) | Root-associated microbial communities from Barbacenia macrantha in rupestrian grasslands, the National Park of Serra do Cipo, Brazil - RX_R7 | ecosystem: Host-associated > Plants > Roots...
CTGTGACATATGAGCAGCGGCGGCATTCATCCAACTTGTAGAGACAACATCTTTACCTAGTTTTTTAGCTTTGTCTTTACTCAACCGTTTAACTTCAGTTTCAAAAGCAGCTTTTTGCTCCAAGCAGTATAACTCAATCTCATCTTTGGTTTTTAATTGCTGTAATCCTCCTAAGAATTGCTCAGTATACTTTTTCACCCATGCTGTTCTGACATGATCATCTGCAATTCTCGATAATTTAGTAGCCATTTGTTTAACTTCCTTTACTTAACTTCCTACAGTCTAGCGGTAACTTCCTACAGTCACAACCTGAATGTGACACTTATTTACTGGCACAAGTATCGGAAGTTTAGGTGACAATGGCAGAAAAAGAGGTAGTCTAGCTTATCGTCACCTGCGATTGCTCACTAGTAATGAAAATAGACCGACACGGGCAAGCCTTTATTCTGTCTCAGTCTGAGATTCAGTTACTTTTTAGCCAAGGGTTACAGAGTGACCGCGATCGGGCTTTGTTTGGCATCTGCCTGTATTGCTGTTGTCGGATTAACGAGGCTTGCACCCTTAACGTCAAAGATGTCTACTCTAAAGGCAGAGTTAGACCTGAACTGCTCATCCGTAAAGGCAACACTAAGGGAAAACTTGCAACTCGCTCCATACCTGTGATTGAAGACTTGAGGGGATTACTTTTAGCCTATCGACACCCAGAAGGCGGGTATCTGTTTCCGGGTCGTTGGGGGAAAGGACATATTAACTCTGATTCAGCAGCAAGGATATTGAGGGAAGCTTTCACTAGAGTAGAGATTGAGGGAGGTAGTACCCACAGTTTTAGAAGAACCGGCTGTAGCAGCCTGGAAATGCCCCATGATAACCAACAGCTTCCATCAAGTAGACCCATCCTGATACATTGTCGTTGCGGTAGATGTAGCTCATTTATTTTTCCCTTGGAATTTCATCGATTTCTAATAGCAGTTTTCTTAAATGAGCAAAATGCTTTTTAAACTCATTCCGATAGCAATTAAGCAAGAGCTGAATTCTTTCTTCTCTGGGGTCAAAAGTGTACTTTGTACTACTCAACTGTTCATCAGTCATTTCTATCAATTGCATTAAAATCATAAATTCATCTAAAGTCTCCCAAACGTGATAAAGTTTTGCGTTAAGTTCTTCTTGTTGTTTATTTGTCAACACTGGTACTGCCCTCAAACTGTTTTGCTAGTAACAAACTAAGTTACATAGTCTGTATTGGTAAATCATTGCTCTGTTGCTTGTAAAAGAAAGTAGTAGATAACATTAAGGCTAGTTAATGTTACCTACTACAAGTTAACTGCTATTACTTGAAAACCACTTTAGAGACAGCAAATCGTCTTTTGCAACTTTTGCAGTAGCACCGTTCGCCTGAATGAAAAGTTAGTTCAGAACTACCACAATGGGGGCAACTGGCAGAACCCTGCATTGTCGGTTTTGGCAGAAATGGTGGTTTGATTAAAAACCTTACCCCGTCAGGGTTTAACTCTGCTTGTGGTGAGGCGTGTTTGTCTGTGGTGGCAGGTTTGGTCGATAGTTTGGCTAACGCTTTATTGTGACTCTCACTAATAGTATTAGCGTCAAACGTAACATTATCGAGATTAGGTAAAAAGTAGAGCTTAGGCGACTTATCATCGACAACTAAGGCTATCCTGAGCAATCGAGCATCGTCTGTTACAAGCTGATTCTTGCTTTCGATATAAGTTTCTAAGTCATCCAGATTCCGCTCAAGCTTGGCTAAATTAGCGTCTGAATTCTTACCCCGTGCATACTTTTTAACATACATTCGTATCTTGGGAATGCCGATAATTATCTCGGTAAATAAGCTACGGTTGTCATCTTTAAATCCTGGTATCTGTGAAGTCATTACACTCTGACCTGACACAATCCAGCCGACGTTATTGTGACCACCCTCTTTAAGAAGTTTTTTAAGGTTTTTGGCAATAGCTTGAGGGTCACTAGCAGAGTTTAAGGTATTGTCGAATTCATCCCAAATTCGTATCTGAAAAAACTCTTCAGCATATTTGATATTCTGCTTTCTGTATTCCCAGTCTTTGATGGCATCATTGAAGCTTGCTACTGCTGATGATTCAGTACCGTATTCAAGAAACATTTCTAACGGGTAACTGGAATCTTTAAGAGAGCTTTGTACACCTGGATAAGCAACAGTAACTAGGGTATTTGAGACAATCTTTCCTTTGGGAACATTACCGCGCTTACAACCTGATTTGAGGATTGCTGATAACATTACTGCTGTGATTGGGGTCTTACCTTGACCAGGATCTGCAATTAATCGGTAACGAATCGGATTACTAGTAACGTAAGCCAAGAAATCATCCTCACTTCCAGCTAGCAACTTAATTTCATCTTTTTTGATTGGGGCTTCAATCCTCCAAGAGATGATTAGTAAGTCGCTCAGTTCGTGCTTACGAATTCCGATAATCTTGTGAATACCAAGACTCTTAGCTAAGTCCTTTGAGACGCGGCTTAAATCGTCTACAAGACTTTCAATTGATTGTGAACGACTGTAAGCATATCCAGCCTCTGCCGAACCGTCTGAATTACTCTTGTAGCCCTTGACTGCTAATGGGATGTGTAAGGTATCCCAGATACGACGGGCGATATCATCTGCAAGCCTTGCATTCCACTGATAACTAAAATGACCATAGACAGGCTCAATCAAATCACCATTTAGCTGACGCTGCAATTGTGCTACCCGCTCATTTAGCAAGTCAATCTGTTTTAGATACTCATCCCGTTCTTTCGTAACCAGTGCTGTGAACTCTTGAATGTGTTGTCTGTATGTATTTTGAGTATCAGCAATCGCGGCATTCTTGTCTTGGAATCTTTGGCTAACTTTTAATCCCCATTTTTGAAAGGCATCAGCAATACTCATCGCCTCAGAAGTGATGAAGTCGTGTTCGGCAAAAATTCGCTCTATTTCAGCTTTCTTGGCTATCTGGAATAGGCGATCGCTTTCTGCATTGACCCGACTGCTAAATTGTTCAACCCATTCCTCTATCTCAGCCCTCAAAGTCGCTATTTCTTCCTCAGATGCCGATGTCTGCCCCTCTAAGGCGGCTATGTTCTGTTGCAGGCGTAATGTGAGGTCATAAGCTTTTTGATGCTCTTGTGTGGCAATTTCAAGGGCGTGACGGGTTTTATCTAGCTCAGTCTGTAACTGCCCTCTCATTGATTCACAGATATCGAAATTGATGGCTCGACTGTTGGCTGTATCTAATTCACGCTGTAGCTTTGAAAGTTTTGATTGACTTTCTCTGATGGTTTTCTGTGCTTTGGAATCACTGATGATATGAGCGGCTAGAGCGCTTGGCACTGCGAACAATGAAGCAACGGCGGCATCTTTAGCACTGATCAAGCCAGAAGTAATACTGAATACCGCAACTGATGCGACTAGACCTGAACCGACTAGCAAGGTGTTTTTCATGATTTCCTGACAATGTAAATATTTATGAAGGGGCTAGATTGGCTAACCCCAAAGTTGACTAAGCGACTGATTCACCCAGTTGCTTTAAAAATTCATCCAAAACTGACTGCTTAGACCGCGACTTTGCCTTAGCTAAATCAGCGTCAATTCTTGACTGGTTAAGCTTTTCATCAAGCGATACTTTGTCAAATTCAGCCTGTTGAGATGTGATGTTTGACCGATGTAAATTAACATCAAGAGTTGTGGATTTTTGCTGATTAGTTTGTAATTGATTTTGGTAGTCAAGGTAATCAGCACGAACTCGTTCAAATTCAGTAGCCGCTTTGATTCCAGCACCAAAAGCTTTAGCTTGTTTGCCCACAGTGGTAAACCGCTGTCTGGTTAGGTCAAACGCAGCACCAGTTAGCTGTAGAGCGCGGTCAGTACCTGCGTAAATGCCCATCCCCTGATTGAATTGAGCCTCAGTCGCTTGGGGCATTGTTGAGGGTGGGTTTAAGGGGTCACTTACTGCGTAGGCATTCTCTGAGAATTGGGGCATCATTCCAGCCACAGCATCAGGGGTAAATGTGACCAAACCAGGCACTGAGGATGCAACGCCGTTGGACTGAGGATTGCTTGAAGTAGGGGCTAGAGGTAATGGTAATGCTGTAGATTGGGGAATGTTGGGAGCTTTATCAGCAATCTTGTTGGCAACCGTTTTACGGGTTGATGTTTTTCTATTGCTTGCAAGTGTTGGTCTAGGCATTGTGTAAATATCTCCGAGTATTTAGCAAGGTTTGGTAGGCAATTTGTAGTGTTTGAATTCTTTCGTCTAGTGCGTCGTATTCGTTGATGAGCGCGTCGTCGAGGTCATATTTGGCTAGTTCTAGGCTTAGTTCGTGGTCATCAGCTTTTAGGGCTTCTGAGTAGTTTTCAAGTTGTGATTCATCCATAGGAATTGGTGGGATTTTCACCCACCGAATTGTTTACTTATCTTGGTTTGGATACGATTATTGATGTTTGAGTTACATTGCCCTGCCCGTCGTCCTTTGTGATAGTCACCGCGACCCAAGCACCGTTGCTATTTGAGGTTTCGGTGTAGGTAGGTAGGGGGGCGAACTCGTCGTTTTTCTTGCTCATGGGGTTACTCCTCAATCTCGTTTAGGTAGTCTGAAGCGCTTGCGGTGTAATGGATGGCGTCGATGATGTCGCCAAAAGCTTCTGGCTGTAATTTGGCTAAATTCAATTGTTTTGCTGCTTCTAGGGCAGATTGCAGATAGGTTAGAGCCGTTTGCAATTCGTCAATAATCGATTGCGCTTACGCTTGGGTGATGAGGGTCTTTGATATCATTGGTTAACTCCGTTGGTTTATGGGGTTAGGCGTTGCACCTGTAGCGACCAACTAAGAGGGGCAACGCTTCACAATAAAAGCCAGAAACTTGATAATAAAATCGCTAGGGCGATCGCCTTTATCCGTTTCCCACGGACGTTTTTTGAGCAATCTGACCTTGGAGAATACGCAGTTTATCTTGCTCCAAAATCGCCTTGCGCTCTAACCATTTAGCAGCATTGCGTTTCCGCATCAATTGAAATTCAAGCTCATCGTCTTCTGTAGCCGCCTCAGTCTCAGCCTGTAGCTCAGTCATCATTAAGTTGAATTCATGCCAAGATTCATCGTTAGATTGCTCTTGGGTTACTAGTTCACCCTTCAAGACTTCACGCTTTTCTGTTGCCTTGGTGATGATGCTCAACCCGCCAATAATTGAATCAACTGATTCGATAACTGGCTCATAGATAACCAACTCTGAAGGCTCTTGTACCATCGGCTCAACAGGTTTTTGATTCTGAATCTGAGCAATCCACTGCTTCTGAGTTAAACCGCTGTCCTTCATCGCCTTGATTTGGTCGACGCAGAATTGGGTGAAATTTTCACCGTGCTTAAATTCAACCTCATCAAGCCATGAGTACGCTTGCCGCACTTTTGCTACTAAGTCACGAATAGAGCGAGTAGTGGTAGAGTTTGGCGTAAACTTTATCCGTAAGTCCTCTGCCGTGTAGAGGCGTTGGTTGCCGCTTACTGCCGTGGCAGTGGGATTAGGGAATGGCAAGAGGTTGCTTGCCGGGGGTTCAAAGTCATTCTGTGATTGCGTTTCAGTCATTTTACTTACTCCTAATTTTGTTGCCGTGGCAGTTGCCGAATCGTTGCCGTGGCAGTTGATTGGCAGTGGGTTGGCAGTGGGTAGTGGATTGGTTGGCACTGCCGCCTTATGTTTGTTATGGTAGTTACAGGTACATCACTTTGTCAACTAAAATAGCAAAAGTGATGAGAACGAAGACAAGCAAAAGGGTGTAGTCGATAATAGTCATCAAATAGACCAATTTGTGCTACAGATGGCTACGAAAAGACCCCGAACAACTATCTCTTTTGACCCTAGAGAGTATGAAGAACTAAAGAAATGGGCTGAGTCGGAGTACAGAACCTTACCTCAGCTAATCTCAGCGGTAATCAAGCAATCACTGCTTGAACGGAGAGAGAAAACAAAAGCCAAGGAATAAACGTGATCGCGAAGCGAGTAAAGCTCTTCAGATCGCACTCACAACCACCAACGCCTCTGTGAAATTTTCACAGACAAAATCATGAATACAACAACAAGACCACTAACTTTTGAGGAATACCTACACTACGACGATGACACGGATAATCAATATGAGTTTGTAGGTGGAGAATTAATTGAAATGCCCCCTGAAAGCCGAATAAACTCCAAAATTGCCTTGTTTCTATTGGCAATATTGTTAGAAGCTCTCGGTGAGGAGCGGCTTTGCCATAAAGATACAGAAATTGTTGTGTCAGGAAGCCAGGTACAAACAAGACTACCTGACCTTATGGTGCTTTCAGAAGAACTGACTCTCGCTCTCTCCAATTCCAATAGAGGGACAATCACACTTGAAATGCCCCCGCCTGAGCTAATCATTGAGGTTGTGTCACCTGGCAAGGCTAATGAAGAGAGAGATTATCGATTCAAACGCTCTGAATATGCTGCTAGGGGCGTTCCTGAGTATTGGGTCATCAATCCCTATGAAAGCAAAATTACGGTCTTTACCTTGATTGCTGGATTCTACGAGGAAGAAAACTACACAGGAACAATGGTGATTAACTCTCGCCTTGAATCACTGCAACTAACGGCTGAACAGGTTCTCAATCGATTGCGGAAAAGATGAAATTAAGAACTACGAGTGCTATGGGCGGCGTGAACTATGACCAAAACCATCAGAGTTAGCAGCGATCGCCCTAACTATCTCGTATCAGTTCCAGCAATTCGCAAAGAATTGAGCAAGCCACCAGAAAAGCGCAAACCGATTACCGCTGTGAAAATTTCACAATGAGGTTAGGACTGGGAAGCTTTTACAGAATCTAGACAAAAATGATGACAAAATTTATTTATGTAAAAGACCAAAATGCTTTGATTACTCTGGTTAAATCAACGAACGAAGCCAGAGACATACAAGCTATGTGGCTGTCTGTCCAATGTGAATTGTCAAAGGATGAATATGAAGAGTTACCAGCAACAAAACAGAAACTTATCGACCTAATAAACAGAGAGTGGCTTCTGACAATTGAGTGGCTAATCTACCCGCCAAAGTTACGTACTATCGCGTATCCGTTCAACCTCCCCAAGGTTAGGGAGTATATGAAGCACCGAAAAACCTGGTTTGACTGGCAGGCTTCAACATTGAGTTTATGTGCCGCTGTTCGTGTGAGTTCCCCCAGTATTAGAAGTAATCCCCGCTATTTCTCTGAGTTTGCGTTGTATGGAGGTTGCGTATGGGAATACAGGAAGGCACAAATTGAGGGGGTTGTAGCAGGAGTTGAAAATACAATCACAAGTGAATGCCAAGCCAACCTTGATGCGTTGAACCAATATGATAATTGGTTGAACAAGAGGGTTGTGGGCGACCCTAGAGAGCAGTCGCTCTGGTGGGGTGAAACCTTGAGAGAAGTTCTATTTGAGGCTGGAGACTTAAACTCCTCAGATGCCCCGGTAAAAGAATGGGTAAAGAGAGCAAGGGCGCATTATCGCTTCAAACGTCGAGCTAGAGGACTACGGCGAATTTGTGCTAACGATGATAGATTTTACTATCTTGACCGCAATCGCAAGCAGTCAATTATTATCTGAGCGCCAATGCCAATCCTGAAAGCCTTAATATACAAGGGCTAAGAAGGGGTTGTGTGCAATTTGGTAGAAGCTTCAAAAGTCAAGGTATTCTATTTGAGCAGAGACAAGAACTTATGTATCCCAATAATTTCACCTTTGTGATAGACATGGAACTCCCAGATTTCGACTTACCTCCTGTTTTAGAAGCTCTACCAACGGCAGAACTTCGTCTCCTTACTTTGCTTCACATGGGTGATAAGGGTATCCTTCCGAGCCTAGCTGCCCAGTTTGCTTTAGGAGATCGCGTCAAGCCTATTAATAAATTAACCAAAGAATAAAAGGTTGAAGACCCCCGCTTTGTGTTCTACGAGCGTTTCCAGCGCTCACAAGACTTCGGTATCCAACCACAGTCTAAACAAAATATAAAATCTAGCCTAGCTCATCTGTGAAAATTTCACAGTCGATAAAGGCGGATAGAACACATTAAAAAGCGGGGATGCTGTTTTAACATACATCCCCACTATGAAAAAAGAATCTTTAAATCATAGCAGATCAAATGAGAATAAAAACCATTCTCATATTTATTCTTGCCCTCAGTGCGCTAGCACCAATCTCTCCACAGGTGCTGGACTAAAACCAGGGCAGATGAGCCTGAAATGCAGCGAGTGCAAGGCTTTCGTCGGATACAAGAATTTGGAAAAATTAAAACCCTTAAGGCGTCAAAAAAGGCTTACATCGTGCCTTGAATTGATGGAAAAGCAAGGCATATCAGGTGATGCAGCGATTTTTACCTTGGCATTATTAGGAGGTCAAGCCGATGTCTAACCCCATCCCAACCTCAAAAAGTAATCCTTGCCCAATTTGTGGGGAGATCAAAGGAAAGTGCCGTCAGGGAAGAGAAGACCAGAACTACTGGCAGTGCATGACTTACGCTGATACCCGCAAAGGTGAAACCATCAACGGGTTTAAGTGCATCGGTCTGACTAAAGATCATCAATGGGCCCAGTTTAAGCCTGACAACTCTCAAGAATGGACAGAAAAACAGCGGCTTGAGTGGCAACGTGAAAAACCACGGCAGCAGAATAAAAAAGCCAGAGCAGAAGAGGCTCTACGGGCTAAGGCATTGCCCATTGATGAGCGTGATAAGGCGATTCGATTGCTTCACCAGCATTTTGGCTTGTCAGCACGGCATAGAGAGGATTTAAATAAGCGTGGGTTAAGTGACGAAGCCATAGAGAAAAATCTATACTTCTCAATCACTCCTAATCAAAAAGTGCCGCACGATATTTCTGCCAACTTACCGGGGATTAAGTACGGGCAAATTAAAGCTGCTGGGAGTGGCTACGCCTGTATTGCTTTCTCGCCTAATAGCAAAGCGACAGGATGGCAAATTAGACTTGATGGCGTTACTGAAAATAAATATCGGTGGGCTAAAGGTGAAGCATCAAGTCATCTAAGTAATGGTGAATTGCCCATCACATCGGCTTATCCACAAGAGCTTAAGCGCTCTTTCATCGGAATGTGTGAAGGCATCCTCAAAGCTTCTGTAGCGGCTGAGAAGCATGGGCAAATCATGTTAGGAGCATCTAGTGCTAATTTCCCATTACAACAGCTTCAAGAGCATCTAGATGCTGCATCAAGTCATCTTGGGGGGAATAAGCGAGTAGAGTTTGCGACTGACGCGGGTTGCTTGTCAAATTACCACGTAATGAAGCGTTACGCTTCCGAGTTTGAGAAGATCCGGAAGTGCGGATACGAGCCTGTTGTCGTTTGGTGGGGTCAGATTGAAAAATCGGCAGGTGATATCGATGAAATCAGCGATTTGAGTGCAGTCAAGTACATCAGTACTGATGAGTTTTTAAAATTAGGAGAATTAGAGTCATGGGAAGAAAATCACGGGAAAAGAAATCAAGAAAATCACAGTTCCCAGAGGGGGCTACCTCAGCAAAAGATATGCAAGGAAGATTGCTTAAATGCTGGCAAACGATTGGAATCACCCAGCCAGATAGACCCTTCTTTTTCCTCGCAGAAACAACAAAATTGCACTGGCTTGAGCAGTCAGTCAAAAATCTCTCAAGAGCAGGAACCTTTCAAGGTAGAGAATTCGCAACACATACAGAAAAGGAAACTTGCGGCTTGTACGTCAAGGCAGGTTAACACTAGTACTGATGAATTCTTGGGAATGGTTACGAATAAAGCATCTAATGAGGTACATGATGCATCAAATAAATCTCGACACAGAGAAGCTGAAAACGCTATCTATCACAATTTAACCACCATTCAAGAAAAGCCTTGGAAAGTTATAAATACTCCCAAAATCAACCTACAGGAATTACTTACAGAACCAGGGGTAATTTATATTGTTTCAAGCGCCAAAGGAACACATAAGACTAATGCTTTAGTGCCAGTTGTGGAAAGCCAAGATAAGGTTTTAGCGTGGTTCAATCGTGTAGCACTAGGACGTGAAGAATGTCATAGAATTGGTTTAACTTGGAAAGACGAAACTAAGAGTTACAGCAACAAAAACAAACGCGGCTTTTGTGCTGACTCAAGCTTTCAATTTAACCCTAATATTTTGGCAGATAAAGGATTACTTATTGGGGATGAATGCGACCAAGTTTTTGCTCATATGTTTGGTGATACTTGCAATAAAGATGGCAAGCGTCCCTTAATATTAGCGACACTTGAAGCTCATATTGATGCAGCTATTCACGGGGGAGGAATGGCTTTGTTTATGAGTGCTGATGTTACACAGAGGGATATTGATTATATCAAAGCTCTTGCCCCTGAAGGTTGTCCAGTTCGACTAATTGTTAATGAATTTAAGCCAGAAAGAGGGACGGTTTACTACGACACTTCAGACAAGCCTGATGGTCAGATTGAAGAGTTATTGATGAAGTTAGAAGCAGGAATTCCTTGCTTTGCAATCGACGACATTAAAAATGGTGTCAGAGGTTGTAAATCAATCGCTGAATATATTCGTTCCGTGCATCCTGAATGGGTTGATGAAATTGTTGAAATCAATAGCGATACTTCCGGCGATCAGTTCGTTATTGACTACCTGAAAAACATTAATGAAGTTAGCAAAAAAACAAGATTTCTCTGCTGTAGTCCATCTGTTGTTTCAGGAATTTCTATTGAGAATGGTCACTTTGAAGGGGTTTTTGCTTTCTTGAATGGCATCCTGACAGTTAGTGATGCATCTCAAGCAATTGCTAGGGTTCGGGGGGCTAAAGAGCTTTATATCTGGGCGGCTGAGGAGGGGTTAGTTTATGAGGCTAATCGCTCAACTAATCCAGAAGAAATTAAGGCATGGTATCGGCGCAATTACGAAGCCAATTGCAAGCACTTACTGACTTTCAAGATGGAGTATCAACCGATTACAGGTGAATGGGCTAGCCCTCATTTTGATTTGTTCTGTAAAAATGCTGCTTATCGAAATCTTTGCATGAGCCGCTTGAGAGAGCGCTTACAAGCCAGATTAGAGGAAGAAGGTTACAACGTCATAGTGATTAGCAACAACGGCTCAGATGCGGTAGAAAATGCTCTTAAGACTGGTTGGAATCAAATTGAGATAGCCACAGCCAGAGCCGTAGAAGCCGCTAATATTTTGTCTGAGGATGAATTAGAAGCTTTGCGCTACTCGAATAAACCACCTACTCCAGAAGAAAAGCTAGACCTTCAAAAGACCTATCTTCTTAAGTGGTTTGGTCGAGAGCTGATTGAGGCTACCACCTATGAACACAAGTCAGGTGAGGTTCTAACAGGATATGCGGCAATGGCTTTAAAAAATGAGCGCGGGGTCTATCGAGAGCAGCTAGAGAATTTTCGATTATTGGTGTCTGAGGAAGATGCAGCGGTGGCTAAGGATATAGCAGTTGAAGCCAAACAACTCAGGCATTCCTGTGGGCGCTTTCCGGGCGATGTCCGATGGAATACCCGACGATTGAAGGCGAGATTGTGGTTAGAGCTTAAGCAATTCCTCAATCCAGAAAAATGGTGGAGACCTAATGACTATCGAGATATGGGTCAAAAAGCCAAGACCAAAGCATCTATGGTTAAGGATTCCCTTAATTTGTCAGTTGAGAAAATGTCAGAAGGGCAGATTTTTGGCGAATTGATTCAGCAGTTGGGTTTACAGCTTGATAAGGAATGGGTCACACCACAGTTAGGAGGAAAGCGATTTAAACAGCGGCGGATTGCGGCTGAATCTTGGAATCATGCCCAGATGTATTTAGCTCATCAGCAGAGGCTTAGAGAAGAGAGAGAAGCTACTCACAAACTTGTAAGTGCTGATGAAACCACAGCCACGGCAGCTTGTGACAGTGAGTGTGCTAATCTGATCACCCCCCCCCAGATTTATATAGAAGGCTCTTTTTTAGGGGGGGGTGATCAGGAAAAAAGCCAAGTGAATTCTGAGAATTTAGCTGGTAGCAATGTAGCAATAAGTGCTTTAGAGCTATCTGAGGTTGAGCAGCTAGTTCAGGCATTTGAGTTCTGTGATTCAATTGAATGCTTCAAGGCGGTGATTGAGGGTGAGTCGGTTGACGTTATCAGGGATGCGATCGCGCTTCTACCAACCCAGCCACTCAGAAAACGATTCTGGGACTTCTACGAGCAGGTTTGCGGCGCAGCAGAGTATCTTTATGGGTCAATCACTGAAAGAGTCGCCAATGCCTCTTTGAGCCAATCTGAAAGCTTGAAGGATGTCGAATGTGAACGCCCATCATTAGGATGGTATAAGTTAGGCTCTCAAGTATGGGCATACTTTGCTCAATTCCAAAGATGGGGTCAGGGGATTGTCGAGTCAATTGAGGACGGTGGCATCCAAATTGCTAGCAGTAGCGGCATTATTGGGGCGTTTGTTGATTCACCAGAAGCGATCGCCCCTGGTGATTGGGTGATGTAGCCGTTCTGCCATTCTGAAACTGAGATGTTATTACTTTTTGACCTGGTTTTGACCTGGAAACTTTTTCTATACTAAAACCCTATAATTCTTCGCTACTAGAATCTACCGATGGCGGTAGTTTGTCCCTAAATGATTTAGCAGTATTTCGATAGCCTTGAGTTTATCCCTATTGGGTGAATCTGGATTCTCTATTATCTCGGTTAATTTATCGATTGCCGATTCTACTCCTAAGCTGAGTTTCGCCAAAGCTACTCCGTATAAGGCATCGGTTGCGAGACTCAGCTTGCCTGCGTAATATTTGTCAGCTTTTGTTCTATCAACCGTACTTCTAGAAACCCCTAGCTGATTGGCAATCTTTTCTGCTGATAGCCCAGTAGCCAGTAGCAAGACGATTTTGTCTCGTAAGGGGCTTGGTTCGGCTTTTTCGATGGCTTCTGCTTGATTGATACTTGCGCTTATTGTTTCTACAAGTTTGTTGGATTCTAAATCCATTTTGAGTCCTATTTGCTTCATTTTAGGTCAATATTTATCATTGAAGCGGCGTCAGGTGCGATTATCAAAATGGTAATCAGCAACATTATTCCGTGGTGTCGGTGAAATGTTTCCGTTTGCGGTTACAAGTTACCGATTGCCAAATAGCAAAAAGCGAAAACATTCGCTGTAAAAATTTCACAGTCCGTGGTATCAGGCGAGATGTTTCGGGCTAGGCGATAAGCGGTTAAGCGATAACCCTACGCGATCGCTTGTAGATAGACAACATCCAATACTCAAGTATTGGAAGATGCAACATCCGATAGTCAACTAGAGGAAGATGCTTAACCTTCGACAGTCAGTAGAGGAAGATGACAACAGCCAATAGTTCAGTAGAGGAAGATAGCAACATCCGCTAGTTGTGTAGGAAGTTAAAAGCCATGCTACAAGGGCATTTCAGTCTTGGTGTAACATCCAATAGTCAAGTAGAGGAAGATGACAACATCCGCTAGTCAGTAGAGGAAGCTGAAACCTAGACAGAGAGGGGTTTGCAACATCCGATAGTCTAAAGTAGAGGAAGATAGAACATCCGATAGTCTGCTTGTACAAGTGTAGGAAGATACAACCTAGGCGGGGCAAG
>Ga0213874_10000108_pt1 | contig 13514 bp, 11 predicted proteins | sample BarmaccomBMRX_R7_FD_160098 | JGI IMG/M metagenome (GOLD analysis project Ga0213874, IMG submission 160098) | Root-associated microbial communities from Barbacenia macrantha in rupestrian grasslands, the National Park of Serra do Cipo, Brazil - RX_R7 | ecosystem: Host-associated > Plants > Roots...
AGCAGTATTGCAACCATAGGCAGGGGAGACGCGACGCCATGGAAAGCACGTTCACCATCGCGTAAAAGACGCGCCATAGCAATGACCATCATCGTATCTTGCTCGTATTCGCGCATTATCTAGTCGCCACTTTCCCTAAAATATTCTCCATCAACCATCTCTGGTAGTCCTCTTGGTTGTTGCACGCCGCAATATAGCGTGCCAGGTAGTCGCCATCGTAACTGTACAAGTCGCCGCAGCTACAGGGGTGTGCTCCCTGCGGTACGACGACGACATGGGTGACGAGCATACCAGGAATGGTGGTGAGCTCGGGTACGCATGCCGTTTCTGCAGCACCTATCAGGCGTTCACAGGTGAGGATGACATGCCGAGCTGCTCGTGCCATCAGATCGTCTTCGTACACGGAGCCGTAGATGCGCCCGTTGCCTAGTTCATCGGCCTCCTGTACGTGTAACAAGGCAACGTCAGGGCGAATGGCCTGTACGGCTGCCAGTTTCTGTCCAGTGTAGGGGTCTTGCACCGTTTTGAAGTTGCGTGCCTGCATGAGGTCAGAGTTAAGCATGCCTGCGATGGGTAGGAAAGGAACTCCTTGTACAGCAGCACGCATGGCAGTGATCAGGGTGTAACAAGCGTGTTCTTTGACTTGGATACGTCCTTGCTCTGCAGCTTGGCGATACTGGGGAGCCAGGCCGAAGACGTTCTCAAAGCCGATAAAACCGGCTGAGACACGATCAGTTGCTCCCGCACCAACCAGCACATCCACGTCATATGCTCCCGCCGTCTTCACCAACTCTAAGCGCCGTTTTTGCTGGCGAATCAGTTCGTGAACCGCTGCGCATGGCGCTCGGTGCAGGGTGTTGCCACCAAGGGCTACGATGGAACCATCAGCGATAGAGGCGATAGCCTGAGTAAGTGTCGTCTGTTTGCTGACCATGTGTATCACTTCCTCAACCGGGCACGGTCAATCAGGAGTAGGGCACGATCAATCGGGCCCCTACGCACCAGGGGCAGAAAATCCCAAATTTGGCGTTATTATATATAATTAGAGAAGAGTGCATATTGATTATAGACAACGAACAGAAAGAAGTCAAAAGTGTGTAATTCCACCATTGACCCTGGAAGCATTGACTATTAGAATTGAAGTAACTCAGGTGGAATGTGTTCTCAAAGGTTCGCTGATCCTGTTTTATCCTGTTGTATCAGGAGGAAATACCTATGGTTCACTTATGGGGCTCCAAAGCCAAGGAAGAGATTGAAATGCGCAAATCTGCCCTTGGTGAAGGGGCAGTCGGTGATATTGTAGTCGTTGTTGGCGCTGAGAAGCTTGACTCCGCCCTCGTTTTTCTCGCCTGTCAGATGGCAAAAGGAGTTAAACGTAAGGTCCATCTCGTTCATGTTATTGAAGTTCCACGCACACTTCCTCTCAAGGCCGAACTTCCACGGGAATCTGAGCGTGCTGACAAGATACTTAATTCGGCACTGACTATCGCGGAACGCGTCGGTTGTGAAGCTGTCGCAGAAGTAGTGCAGGCTCGTGAGGCTGGTCATGCTATCGTTGACGAAGCGAGAGACCATCGCTGCTCTCTTATCTTGCTTGGTCTAGTACGCAACAATGACAAGACGCAGGATGACCTGGGCAAGACTGTGCCCTATGTCTTAGCTAATGCACCATGTCGTGTCTGGCTGATCCAAGACCCGTGCCCTGCGATGGTACAGTGCGCGACGGCATAATAAGCGTATATACGTGAGAATCGAACGTGCTCCGGTTCTCACGTAGGCGCAGGAGCGATTTTATTTTTTGTCTTGTCAGTTGTCTTCTGTGATAGGCATTCTGTTTCAAGCATTTCTCATATTCATAGCTTGAAACATATGCTACAATGAAAACGTACTATTGAGTGTTGAATACGTTTTTCTGCGTGTGCGTTCATCCTCTATCTATTCAGGAGAGAATCACCATGACAACAGATACTACCTCCGTCATCAACTCCACTATTCATGACCGCAAAGACTACTATACTGCGCTTTATCAGGCCGCACTTACTATCACGTCTAGCCTTGAAATTGAGCAGGTGCTACAGAGCGTAGTGAAAAGCACGACTGAAGCCATGCAAGTTAAAGCCTGTGGCCTACGTTTGTTTCATCCCGATACAGGCCAGCTTCAACTTGCTGCTGTCTACGGACTAAGTCGTGACTATTTAGCAAAAGGTTCAGTTGCTATCGGGCAAAGCCCTATCGACAAGGAGACCCTGGGCGGCAAATCGGTCTTCGTCGAGGATGCGCGAATAGATCCCCGATTTCAATATCGCGACGCAGCTAAGCAGGAAGGGATTGTCTCGGTCTTGTCCGTGCCTCTTGAGGTACACGGAAGCGCTATTGGTGTGATGCGCGTCTACACCGGCAAAGTAACCATCTTTGAAGAGGGCGACACCCAGTTTCTGTCTGTCCTGGCAAGTTTAGCCGCTCTTGCCATCGACAATGCACACCTTTACGAAAATCTGAAGAACTCCTTCAATGGCATCATGGACGCGTTGTGGGGCGTGAACGTCTCTGTATAGGGCAATGTTTGACTACGGGTAGGGGCATGAGTGATCACGCCCAAGCGGTGGGGCAACGTAGCCCCTCTCCACTGCCTGGGCGTGATCACTCATGTTCTTACACCACGGTATTTGTCAAATACGGCGATGTAAATGTTGTGTACTCACCAGCACGTTTCCCTGGCACAGGAAAGAGGCGGGCCGAGAGAGGTTTCTGCAAGCGCAGCGCTAACGTGGCGACATCCAACAAAAGGTGTGCGATTGTTCCCTCTGAACTCTCACCAGGCAAGGGTATGGTATCCAGTCCAGTTCCACATGTAGCGGAGTAGAGCAAGAGTTGTTGCACATGTACTCGTCCCTCCTGCCAACGTTGTCCCAGCAGGGCATCTTCGAGCACGGGCAGCATTAAGCCGCTGTAGCCGCAAGTAGGCAGGTGTGTGCTTTTGAGCGCACTTGTAAACGCTGCGGCAACCGCCAACGTACCGTACGAGCCAAGAGGTCCATAGCCACACAATTCTATGGCCGAGGCAATGCTATCGGCACCCATTGGAGCGGGTGAGAGGTCAATGCCGCCGAAGAGCAGAGCATGTTCCTGAGCCAGTGCCAGTGCTATCTCTACAACAGGCCGCGCATAAGCTATTAACCCCTCTCTTACCCACTGTGTAATAGATACGAGGTCGAGCGCTTGTCCAGGCTCGGTAACGTGAGTACGTAATGCCTCTGCCACAATGCTTGCCCCTTGTAGACCGAGTGAAAGGCTGGTCGGACCGGCATGGTAGGCGGCGGGAAAGAAGGGATTGCCCGCCGCGACACAGGCCAGCATGGCGAAGCGGAAATTGCCCAATCCCTCCTCCGTCTCCCACGCCAGACGTTGTATGATCTGTGCCGTCGGCAGCGCCGTCTCCACGCGTAAGCCGTGCTCTAGCGTGGCAAGCTGCACAGTGGCATTGAGTGCTCTGTTAGGGAGCAACAGATCGGGCACTAGGGACAGGCGCTGCAGTGGAAAGTCGGGGCGTGCCGCCTGCGCTGTCCCTAATGAGCAGAAGGCTAATCCTGCATCATTCAGCATCTTCTGCAGCTCTTGTGCATAGCTACATATGGCCGCAGACGACCAGTCGGCCAAATCGTCGAAGACAGGCCGTGTAGAGACTCGCACTGTTTGCACCTCATAGCCGAGGTCGCTATAGCGTATGCTAGTTTGTGTGAGTACAGCGCTTGCGCGTTGAATAGCAGCGTGTGGCAAAGGATGTGCATCTGCGAGGCCAAGTGTGATAGTACGAATTGGTGAGTTGGGCATAATCTCTCTTCCTGGCGAGGGCAGGGCGACTGCAAGGGTCAGCCCTACGACACATGCCATATCAGTTTACACATATGATATGCTATCATGCGACACCATATAAAGGATGATGGAAAAGAAATGCTCCTCTCATCCTCTCTCCCTCTCTCTCATTGGGGTGGTGTCAGCTTCCGCAAGGTAGCGTTGATGCCCATCTGTAAACTTTCCATGACGCCTTTGCCTGCCACCGCTACGCTCTCCAAGCTTGGGACACGATAGGGGTTCAAATACTTTTGCAGTGCCGAGAGCGGAAGAATATCGGGGAGGTCGCGTTTGTTCCATTGCATCACCAGCGGGAAGACCGACACCTCTTTATGCATGCGTCGGAGTTGTTCGTGCAGTTCGTTCCAACTCTCGATATTCTCTTGCAGTTTGCTTCTCTGAGAATCTGCCACAAAGATCACACAGTCAGCGCCTTTCAGCACAGAGAGGCGGGTGTGTTGATACAGGATTTGCCCCGGAACGGTGAAGAGTTGAAAGTGGAGGGTGAAGCCATGCACTGTCCCCAGGTCGAGTGGCAGCAGGTCAAAGTACAACGTCCGCTCGATCTGGGTGTCCAGGCAGAGCATCTCCCCGACCTCTTGTGGTCTGACAGTGCGGTGAATGTAATGCAAATTGGTGGTTTTGCCACACAGACCTATCCCATAGTAGACAATCTTGCAAGTGATCTGTCATTTGGCCATGTTGATGAGTGACATCGGTGAGACGCTCCTTTCCACTCAAAGGTGCTTGGCTATGCACCTTTACTCGATGTGAACTCCCTCTTCCTCAAAACGTACACCGACACGCTTGAGCGTCTCTACTAGAGGACGAAGATGCTCTTGGCGTACAGGATGCAAGGTGACAGGACCGTGACCTAACGTGGCAGCCAGAAGAAAGGTGGCAGCATCGTTGCGATCTGGGATAATTTCTATCTCACCAGAACCGCTGCCCTGTTCAAGACCTTGTACATGAATCTGATGTTCTCCAACCCACTCGACTGCTTCCAGAGCTGTTTGATTGTTTTGAAGATGTAAATATTTCAGCTTCATCTTCCCTTGGATGAGGCATGTCGAGAGCATCCCCTTTGAAAGCTTCATGCATCTTCTGTTTGCATTTCAATGAACAAAGGTCTCATCTGGTCTTCTTCGTGTTGGGGAACATGAGATGTGGGTGTTTTTGGTTAACTCTAGGAATAAGAATCGATAGGATTGCAGCGTTAGGCAGAGAACTTTATCTGGTAAATAGGTCTGCTAACTGCCTTATACACGAGTTGTCGCTCCATTTCTCTTGCATCTTGCTATAGATTTCGCACACCTCACTATAGCGCAAATCGCTGGCAATCTTTATTGCGGAGTCTACAGCAAGGGGCACGTAGGCTTCACAACGTTCCACATCTCCCATTTCAAAGGCTGTCCTTAGTTGACGGCTCAATAATTCAACTCTTTGGGGCACTAAAGCTTCTGGTACTGCTTTTTCTATCTGGTCGAAGATTTTCCATGCTTGATGAGGCTCGTGTAAATGTAAAAGGGCTATTCCTTCAAAGTTGGCGAGTGTGAAGTGATTGAAGTGCGTATATGAGAAATGGGGGTCACTTTCAGGGTGCAGAGGAAAAATCTCATGCGCCAGTCCAGTAAAGCGTGTCGTTGCTTCTTTGTTATTAAGACGTGCATGTGCTTCGGCTAAGCCTATGTACATCTGGCCAGCCAAGAGGGGTGAGACACTCTCATCGTAATAGGCTAGTGCCTCTTGGTACGTCTTGAGTGTCTGCAGAGGCCATTTGCGTGTGAAGTAGACGTTCCCCTTACGTATAAGGGCAGATACTTGGAGATTTTTATCTTCGGCTAACTGCCCATACTGAAAGGCTTGTACTACATGTTCCTCTGCACGCCTAAAATTTTGCACCTGCAACTCCAGTAAGTAGGCTAGCTGGTGCCCTTGCGCGGCAATTTCTGCCGCTGATGTGCGGTAAGAAGGACACTCTTGTGTGATCAGAGCTAGTTGATCGAGGTATTGAGGCAGGACTTGTCTCACGTCTGAATGGCCGCTTGCAAAGTAGAGACGCCAGCATAAAGGGATATTGATAGCACATCTAGCTAGCACCTCGTCAATTGGAGAGTTTCCTATCTCTATATCAGAGGCTGCAACAGGCGCACTCATCAAAAGATGAAGGATCTGCCTACGGGTTAAGCCTTCGTTCGATTGCTGTGTCATATTTTCAAATCCTCTCACGGCTCGGTCAATAGCTTTTTCAATGCTCCCTCTCATCTCGCTAAATGACCAGTTGCCGTGTTTGGGAAACTGGAGGAAGGAAGAGCCAGCAAAAACAAATGTCTCTCGTGGAAGAGTATAAACTGAGTTATGGATAGGGCTAACGGTAATATGCTGTGTGGAGTCACGCTCCTGCCGAATGTGGACAGCAAGCGCCTTCGTTGCCTCTGCTGGCTCCAGACCCTCCTGCTGTGCTACCTCGGTGAACTGGTGATAAGCACGCAAGGCTTTATATGTCATGCCATGCCGATGCAACAGTTCCATCAAGCAGCAGAGTACGTCCTCGTCAGTGGGATCCTCGGCCAGCAGCTTGCGCAATTGCAGCTCTGCCTGCACAAGCATACCTTGCCGCTCGTACACCTCAGCTAAGCGCAGCCTCCCGTTATAGCACGCCACCTCCACTTCCCCACGCCGCTGGCTGAGCCACAGCCCATCATCATCGGCTAAAAATGGACCCGCGTCCAGGTAGCCCAGTGCTTCTTCTAAAAGAGAGGACACTGCTGAGGTGGTCCCTTCCATCCGTTCCACTGCTCTCAGAGAGGTGAGTGCGGCGTCGACATCGACCCACAACAGGGGTTGTCCTGCCAGGCGGTAGAGTCGGTAGTCATCTTCGGTCCGAAGCAGGCTGGCTTGTCCTTTGCTTGACTCAAGTACTTTACGCAGCTTGGAGGTGGCGGTATTCAGGTATTGTATGGCCTGCTCAGGATCAGCATCCGGCCAGAGCATCTCTAGGAGCGCGTCCCGACGCGCTTGACGTCGCGGACAACAGAGCAGAGCTTTGAGCAAGAGGCGCGGGTAACTACTTCCTGCCCACTCGGTGGCACGGACGACCTCATACGATGTCCCGATGCGTCGCTCCACACGAAATGCTCCACACAGCCAGATACGAAAAGAGGGTGAAAACGGTATGCTCTGTTCGGTCTCGTCGTCCATAGTTCTCCCTGATCTACAACGTGCTCTCTCTGCTCCATTATAACACGATGCACGTGTAGCTCAAGCTGTCTAACATAAAAAACCGATCATGAGCACGTTATAGCCCGTTTTCCAGTGGGTCTATGCCTTTTGAAAGCATCAAGGTCAGTCCGACTTATTCCACCAGTGTTGCCTAGAGCTTCATAAAGCGAGCCTCCCAGTTGCCGCTCTCTAGAGCAAGCCTCTGTGTAGTGATCCCTTGCGGGGCATGTATTATAAGACAAAGCTATCGGCTAGAGGGCTACGTGCAGTGCCATTTTCTCGCTTTTCGTTAGTATGGTTGACAGGTTGTTGACCATTTGGCTGACGAGTATTTTGTAAATACCCGTTCTGCGAGACGGCAGTGTTAGGTGCATTTTGTAAACCCTGTAAGCTCTGCAAAGCAGCCTGAGCCTGGGGTGTACTCGGTTCAGTAGCGAGTTGAACAGTCTTGCCTTCAATCACCACGGCAATGCCAATGCCGCGCCGTAGGTCAGCAAGTTGCCGACGTAGTTCACGATTCTCGGTCTCTAACGCATCCATTAATTTTTTCTGTTCGATGAGCATCTGTGCAATACTTTCAAAACCTGTGCTCGCTGCACGGTCCATAGTGCATTCCTCCCTTGGTGTACCCAATAACTCTAAAAACACCACCACAGCCTCTGCATTCCAAGCTTGCTGTTACAACAGCAATGATACAATGCGGTCCCAGATAGCAGCGGCTAGATCGATTTTAGGCATTACGGGCAAGTCTTCCATGCGGCCGTTGGCGTGAAAGAGATAGGCCTTGTTGGTATCTGTGCCAAAGCCACTATCAGGTTGGCTCACGTCATTGGCGATCAGCAAATCTAGCCGCTTTGCCGCCATTTTTGCTTGAGCATGTGCGATAACATCATGAGTTTCAGCGGCAAAGCCAACTCGTATTAGGCGTCGTGACCGTTTAACGCCGCTCTCGCGATCAGCATCGGCGAGTTGACCTAGGATATCAGGATTACGTGTCAGGTACAGAGAAAAATTGCCTTGTTCGCCGCTTCCTCGTGTCTCGTTCTTTTTGATTTTTTGTGATGCTGGCGTGATGGGACGAAAGTCCGCTACGGCTGCACTCATAACGAGTACATCAGCGTCAGTGATAACGCTATCAACAGCGTCGCGCATCTGTATCGCTGTCTCCACCTTGCATAGCTCTATGCCATAAGGAACCTCCAAAGCAACTGGACCAGAAATGAGCGTCACATGTGCCCCTCGGTCCCTAGCCACCGTTGCCAGCGCATAGCCCATCTTGCCCGAGGAGCGATTGCCTACATAGCGTACCGGGTCGATTGGCTCCTGTGTACCCCCTGCAGTGACGACGACACGTCTACCTGCCAGATCTCCCTCCCTCCCTAACACCAAATTGATAGCGCCCATTAAGACTGACAGTTCGGGTAAGCGCCCTACTCCTATCGCTCCAGAAGCTAGGCGTCCTACTTGCGGTTCGATAATAGAGGCTCCTCGCTCTCGTAAAAGGGAGAGGTTGGCCTGTGTCGCTGGATGCTCATACATGCCCTTATACATAGCCGGAGCTAGTAGCAAGGGTGCCCTAGTTGCCAATGCGACAGCAGTGAGCATATTGTCTGCTATCCCGTATGCAAGTTTGGCAAGAGTATTAGCCGTCGCTGGCACAATCGCCACGAGTTCAGTTTGCTCTGCTAGAGCGATATGCAGCTCTGCAGCCTGCCCCGATGGCTCCCAGAGATTATGGTAAACAGGGCGATGGCTCATAGTTGCAAACGTAAGCGGGCGGATAAATTCCTGTGCGTGGTCTGTCATAATCACATCTACGAGAGCGCCAGCTTGTTGCAAACCGCTGACAAGCTCAATCGCCTTGTATGATGCAATACCCCCACAAACTCCGACGATGATGCGCTTGTTAAGTAACACTTCTAACCGCTTCGTTCACTTTGTTTAACGGTCTAACGAGAACACTGTAACAATAACACAGATGCTACTTCCTAGCAATTTCTATACCAAGAAGTACCAGAGTTTATACTTTAACTTGCGAACTTCACGAGCCTACATGCTTTCTCTTCAAGAAAAAGCTGATGGCGAAGCCAAGCACAATGATGCTGAGTAGAAGCATGAACCAGACGAAGAAGAGATGGAATATTGCGTCTGTTTGACTGATCCCTGAAAACAGGGTGCCTTGGTATGAAAAAAGATCTGCCCCCAACTTATCGCCATGCAGGCCTACTGTGGAGCCTAGTCCCGCCATAGCCCAACGCACTGGGAAGAAAGCTCCTAGTATCTGTAGGAACGTGCCATTCAGAGGAAAGGTGACGCCCGAAAAGATGATCTGTGGCACCAGAACAATGGGTACCAAGCTCATGGCACGGTCGTTGTTCGGTGCAATGCTCGAGATAGTGAGACCCAGCATCAGGCCGACTAGAGAGGCTAAGGCCATCGTAATGTAAATCTCAACAAGGGTCGGCAGGAAGGTGCTGTGGTCAAATGGTGCAACGCTATTCACTAGCAAAACAAGCACGGCACTCTGTACAAGGCAGAGCACGCCTAACACTACTATCTTCGAGAACATGTAGGGCGCAATACCCAGGTTGACAGCCCGTTCGCGTTTGTAGATGGATACCTCTTTAACAACCTCACGTGCGCCGTTGATACAACCAAACATGACAGCAGCGAAAGCCATAATGAGCAGGATCTCCTGCGCATTTGCCCCCGAGCCTGAAAGAATAGCGTCTTGCAGCACCTCCTGCGCTGTTTTGCCCTGCTGTGCTGCGAACTGCTGGCCCTGTGGCGTGTTCAGCCCATCCTGCAGCGTTTGACAGTTGCTAAATGTTACCACCTGGCCCTGTACAGTAGCACTGCCGGAACAAGTAGTAATACTGTTGCGAAAAAACGTACCGCTACCATTATTACTCAGGAGCATGAGCAGGAGCAGCAACCCGATGACAGGTGCCTGTAAGAATAGTATGGCCAAGTTGCCCATATCGTTCCCGAGCAGTTCAAGGTAGCGGCGCGAGAGAATGGCGAACTGCTTCCACGGATTGCCACGCTGCGGCTGTTTGATAGTCACTATAGCTGTTGTAGACTGGGCGCGACCGGCGGGTCCTTGCTGTAGCGGCTCAACGACGTAGGTCTGGTAGTCCTGCGATTTTTTAAAGTCAGCCTCAGCCTTGCTGGGAATATCCTTGTTATCCTCGCTCGGCTCCAAGGCGCTATAAATTTCGGCGAAGTCGGCTTTACCAAAGTAGGCTATGGCTTCGTTGGGTGGCCCAAAGTAAGCGAGGCGACCGCCTCGACAGAGGAAGCAGATATAATCGCAAGCATTGATATTATTAGTGGCATGGGTGACCAGCACAATAGTGTGTCCTTTATCTGCTAGCTTGCGCAGTAGTAACATCATCTTGCGGTCAAGGCCAGGATCAAGTCCCGAGGTCGGCTCGTCGAGAAAGAAGACACTTGGATTAGCCAGCAGTTCTAGAGCGATAGAGACACGTTTACGCTCTCCCCCAGAGAGTTTGCTCACCAGCAAATTGCGGTGGGACTTCATTTCGACATCTTCGAGCACCTCTTTGATACGCTCTTTGATCTGCTTCTTAGTATAATCATCCGGCAGGCGCAGCCTAGCGGCGTAGTAGAGGGCGTGTTCAACTGTCAAATCTTTGTGAATAATATCGTCCTGGGGCACATAGCCAAGCTGTGTACTAAAGGCTGCTAGGTGGCGATAGTAGTCCTGACCGTTATAGAAGACCGCGCCTTCCTGTGCTGGTCGCAGACCATTGAGCGCATCCATCAACATGGACTTGCCTGTACCAGAGCTGCCGACGATGGCAACGAACTTGCGTGGTGGAATGGCAAGGGAGATGTCGTTGATGAGCACAGTGTGTTTGTTGCCCACTTTCTTGAGATGTAGCGCGTCGATGCGGATACTGTTGCTCTCGTCCTGTTGGGTGAGTTGTGTTGCGCTATAAGTGAACTTGAAGGGACCGATGCGTATCTCATCGCCGACGCGCAGTGCTTGGTTAGTGATGCGCTGGGCATTGACGTAGACGTGATTGGTACTGCCCAAGTCGATAATGCGATAGCCACCCCGTATCTGCTCCAAGCGTGCATGATGGGCGGAGACCTGCGGATGATCGAGGACTACCGTGTTGTCGGGTAAACGACCGAGTGTAATAACGGGTATACGGAGTGGAATGGGGCGAATCTCTGGTATGATGTCCTGGGCCACGCCACTGCCGTCATTGTAAGTCAAGGTGACGAGCGTACCGTGTTCATCGCTGATACGGAAGACATCACCGCGAGCCAGCGTTTTGCGAAACTGCTCGTCGCCTCGAATGGCGCGCCCCTGGTAGATAATGCCGTTAAGCGTCTTACCACGCGCCGGGTGTGGGTGGATAAAGACAAGCTGATTGCCCTCACGTACGATTTGAGCATGCAAGCCGGAGACAGTGGGCCTGTTGATGACAATATCATTCGATGCCTCACGCCCGATGTTGATGACCTGTTTATTTAGTGGATAGGTATGCTTCTCACGGTCAGTATTAGTACTCACTTCGAGTGTCGGGGTACCTTGCCGGCTGCTTTTAACTGCCTCACCCATGACTGGCGGTGTATTAGCAGGCAGCGTCCCCAATCCTATATTGTCGTCTACTTTCAATTGTCCTGGGGCCTTTATTGTCGGAGCATACGCAGGCACTGTATTGGCTGTTACCTGCTGTGGAGAGACGTGTGTCGGTGGCTGTACATTTTTTGACTGAGGTGGAGAAGAAGCAGGTGCTGGAGGCACTTTTTGCGCACCTCTATTGCTCTGAAAGAGAATATTTGTACCCGTTCCCAGGCCAATAGTGTCGCGATTATTAATTGCTGCTTGCTCTACCTCGTTTTGATTGACAAACAGCTTATTTTGTTGAGAAATTTTTTGAATGATCCATGAACCATTGTTGAACGCCAACTGCGCGTGCAGGCGCGACACAGATGGATCAGAGATAACGATATCATTGCTCGAGTCACGTCCAATAGTGATAACTGTTTTGCTTATCTGATAAGTATTTCCCGCTAATGGCCCAGTTAAAAAGTGCAGGGTGCCAAGTGTTGGAGTTTTATGTACTGCGTTCATATGTTCTCTCCTGCTTTCTGGGGGCACTACGCCCTCTGCACTCCTGCTTTCTATTATATTATATTTGAGCTTTGTGGATGGTAATATTCCCGGTACTTACATGGAGGATCAGTTCGGCGGCATTAGCAGGAGGTCCTACCGAGCTATTAAGTGGGCCATGATAATTCACTATGCCGTTACTACCGTTATTCTGTACATTTGTACCGAACTCGCTACTAATTTCTCCACTGTTTGTATCGCTGTCAAGAGTTAGATTGGTATCACTTGGCAGTGTAACGTCGATATTGCCTTGCTCACTTAGTAGTGTATAGCGAGATTGTGCCCCGTTCGCGTTGGCCAGCAAGCCATTAAAGGTAATATTGCCCTGATTCGTTTCAATATGTGAACCGTCGGCTAGGATAGCATGCGTCACATTAATATTTCCGCTCGTGCCCTTGACATTGAGCACACCCCTAAGACCATCGACCGTTATATTGCCTGCCACTGTTTCAATAGTGAGCGTCAGCGATGGATCGCCGGGTAGGGCCTTTTGTGGCAGAGTAACACTAAGATCGACACTGTCGGCAGGGCCATGAACGAGGCTCTGGTTGTCGGGAACAGTGGCATTGACGATCATAGTCCCATTACCACTTGTTGTAGAAGAACCCTGAGTTGTTGAACCTGTACATGTCAACGGCTGGCTAATCGTTGCTGGCGGTTGTACCTCTACCTTGATACGCCCGAACTCCTGATCTGCATCCGCTTGGTTAGCCGCATGCACAATCTTGTGCGTAGCAACCGTGGCTGTGTCCCTATTCGTGTCTACGTTAAGCGAGATGTTGCCAATCTTGTCGCATATCTGTAGATGTGTGAGCGTCGTGGGGAGTGTAACAGGCATGCTGTCATCGTGTGTGAAAGATTGCCCATTGCCAAGGCCGGGAATGGAGACGGGTGCTGTTCCCTGGGAGGTGCGCAACACTAGGAAAATGACTACTGCCGCAGCAAGGAGAGTCACCAGGACACCCAAGGCGCAACCCGCGAGCCGGGCTGGCCATAAGCTACGTCTGCGACGAGAGCGTCGCCGCGCAGGAGGATGTTGCAGCTCATAATAGCCGCGTTCATGCTCATGACGACGTTGGTGCTCATAGTAGCCTGCATAGCGCTCATCCGAGTGTCTTCGTGATCGGCCCCTGCCTCTGTCCCTAAGTCGTCTCTCGTTCAAGCTTTATCCTCTTTGCGCATCTAGTTCTATTACATCCTGTGCATCGCTATCAATACTACGCATCATCCTGGGGGAAAGTTTTCTGCCCTCCAGAAACAATGCTGGTACTATTGCTATGACGCACAG
>Ga0213874_10000109_pt1 | contig 13509 bp, 12 predicted proteins | sample BarmaccomBMRX_R7_FD_160098 | JGI IMG/M metagenome (GOLD analysis project Ga0213874, IMG submission 160098) | Root-associated microbial communities from Barbacenia macrantha in rupestrian grasslands, the National Park of Serra do Cipo, Brazil - RX_R7 | ecosystem: Host-associated > Plants > Roots...
GCGGCGATCTCGACCGCCAGCGGGTTCATCCCACCCACCGCCCGGTTCAGCGCGACGGCGCCGAGCACGTTCACGTCCGGGACCGCCGCCCGGACCACCGCGGCGCGCTCGGCGGTCGGTGTGTAGTGCGACTTCAGCACGAACCCGTCCATGCCGAGCTCCTGGAAGCGGCGAGCCAGCGAGATGTCGTCGATCTTGCGCTCGACCACGTCCGGAGAGATGTGCATGTGGGTGTCGTAGGCGCCGCGAAGCAGCTCGCGCGCGCGCTGTGAGGGAGCGTCCACGGCCAGCCGAGCATATTTGACTCGCGCTCGTGGCGCTCGCCCGCCCGCGCACGGTGAGGGCGCAATCCGCGCAGACGGTTGAACTCGGGGGGCGCGGCCCCCTACGCTGCGCACTGACCTCCAGCCAGGAGGAGATCGATGCTATCCAGCCAGGAGGAGATCGATGCTGGTTCTCGATGACCATGAGGCGGCGGTGGTGCGCTCGGTCTGCGACGTGCTTGTGCCCGGCTCGGCCCGGGTCGGTCCCGAGGTGTACATCGACGCGCTGATGACCCGGATGGACGCGGAAGAGCGCGAGGCCACCCGAGCCGCCTTCCGCTCGCTCGAGGACGCCGCCGCGGGCGGCGCCGACGCGATGGCCGGGCGCGCCTTCTCGCCTGAGTTCATGCTCGCCCGCTCGCTGGCCTGCGAGGCCTTCTACAGCGACTTCGTGGCCCCCGGCGCTTCCGGCCCGGGAGCGTGGCAGGAGATCGATTTCGCCCCGCCGCTGGCGGCTCGGCTGGACAAGGACTGGTCATACCTGGGAGTGGGCACATGAACGCGCATTACGAAGTCGTGGTGGTTGGGTCGGGCGCCGGCGGCGGCGTCATCGCGGGCGAGCTGGCGGACGCCGGCCGGCGCGTTCTCCTCCTCGAGGCGGGGCCGTACCGCACGGCGGCCGACTACATGCGCTGGGAGGCGCACGCCAACCACGACATGTGGTGGCCGCTGACCTTCGCCGAGCCGGCCGGCGAGCCCGGGCCGCCGATGCCGCTGTTCCGCGGACGGCTGGTCGGCGGCACCACGTCGATCAACACCAAGGTGGCGCTCCGCCCGTTCCCGCGGGACTACGCGAAATGGCACGCCGCCGCCGGCCTGCTCGGCGACTCGGGTGAGCCGTTTGCCGAGGCCGACCTCCTCCCCTACCTGAAGCGGGTCGAGGAACGGCTCGGCGTGCGCGAGCGGACCGACTGGCAGAAGTGCGTGCACACGGTGGTTCCCGGCTTCGAGGCGCTCGAGGCACCGCTGAAGCCGGTGCGCGCGTACACCGACCACAACTGCATGCGCTGTGGCTCGTGCCTGCAGGGTTGCCCGACCAACGCCGGAAAGAACACCCAGAACACCTGGATCCAGCCGGCGCTGGTCGAGGGCCGGCTCGAGCTGCGGGCGAACTGCACCGTGCGCCGGGTGACGATCGAGGACCGCGGCGACGGCCCCGAGGCGACCGGCGTCGAGTACGGGGACGCCGGCGGGGCGCTGCAGACGGTCCACGCCGACGTGGTGGTGGTCGCGGGCGGAGCGCTCGCCACGCCGGGCCTGCTGATCCGCTCAGGCGTGCGCGAGGCGGCCCGCGACTCGTCGAGCAGCCGGCTGATCGGCCGAAACCTCGGGTTCCACGCGGCCCGGATCGTGCAGGGCCTGTTCGACGAAGTCCAGGACGCCCACATGGTCTATCCGATCACCGCCCACTGCCTCAAGTTCGCCCAGGACGAGGACGGCGGCTTCGCGGTCGAGGCCTCGACGCTCCAGGACCCAATCGGGTTCTCGACCGCGCTGTGCGACGAGAACGACGCCCCGCTGTGGGGCGAGCCGCTAGTCGAGGCGGTGCGCAAGTACCGCCATTACATCGGCCTGCTGACGATGATCACCGACGAGAACAACGGCACCGCGGTCGTCGACGACCGCGGCCGCGACCGCTTCACGTTCAACTGGAACCAGCGCGAGCAGGAGCGGCTGAGAGCCTCGCTCGAGTTCGCCCGCCGCGCGCTCGAGCTCTCCGGAGCCCAGCGCGTGCTGCACACCGGGCCGGTCAGCACCCACGTGCAGGGCAGCTGCCGCATGGGCAACGACCCCGAGCGCTCGGTGGTCAACGCCCACGGAGAGTCCCACGACGTCCGGCGGCTGTTCGTCGGCGATGGCTCGGTGGTCCCGCGGACGCTCTCGGTGAACCCCTCGCTGACGATCATGGCGCTGGCCTGTCGCCTCGCGCATCACCTCGACGCCGGCGAGCACGGGTACCTGAGCCGAGCCACCGTGGCGGCCGCGGTGTGAGCGCGCGCGATCCGGCGGACCTCGGCGCCCTCGAGGCCGCCCTCCTGCTGCGCGGCCGGGAGATCTCCTCGCGCGAGTTGACCGAGGCGTGCCTGGCCCGGATCGAGGCGCGCAACGGCGGACGGCCCAGCTTCGACGGCGCGCCCGACGCGATCAACGCCTGGGTGCGCCTGTATCCCGAGGGCGCCCGCGACGCCGCCCGCCGCGCGGACGAGCGCCTGGCGTCCGAAGGCGAGCGAGCGCCGCTCCTGTGCGGCGTCCCGCTGGCGGTCAAGGACCTCTACGGGATCGCCGGGCTTCCGCTCACCGCCTCGAGCCGCGTGCTCGAGGGCAACGTCGCCACCTCCGACGCGCCGGTGTGGGCGCGACTGCGCGACCAGGGCATGGTGACCCTCGGCCACACGCACACGCACGAGTTCGCGGCCGGCGGGACAACCGACCAGGTCGGCAACCCATGGGCGCTCGACCGGGTGGTCGGCGGCTCGAGCGGGGGCAACGCCGCGGCGCTCGCCTGCCGCATGGTGCCGGCGGCAATCGGCACCGACACGTGCGGGTCGCTGCGGATCCCGTCGGCCTGCTGCGGGACCAGCGCGATCAAGCCGGGGCACGGCCGCCTGCCGATCGCCGGCATCGTGCCGCTCGCGCCCTCGCTCGACCATCCCGGGCCGATGGCGCGGACGATCGCCGACTGCGCCGCCCTGCTCACCGCGATGGCCGGCGGGGAGGCGGTACGCACGCCGCTGATGCCGCCGGCGGCGCCCCTCGGCGAGCTGCCGCGCTCGGCGCGGCCGGGACCGCGCCCGCTCGCCGGGGTGACGATCGCGCTCACCGACCGTCCGGGAGCGCTCGCGCTCGACGCCCATGTCGAGGCGGGCTTCGAAGTCGCCCGCGCGGCCTGCGAGCGCCTCGGGGCGCGGGTGGTCTCGCTGCCCGCGCCGTGGGCCCTGCCCTGGGACGACTTGAGCCTCGTGCTGCTGAGCGAGGTGTGGGCCTACCACTGCGCCTACACCGACCGTCACGAGCGCTACCGGCCGGCGATCGCCGAGTTCGTCGAGGCGGCCAGCGGCTTCACCGACGCCCAGGCCTATTTCGGCGCCCAGCAGCGCCGGGCCGTGGGCGCCGCGGCCTGGGAGGAGTCGTTTCGCAGCCACGGGGTCGACCTGGTCCTCGAGCCGACGCTTCCGCTGGTGCCCTACGCCCGCGGGCCCGGCTACGAGCGCGGCCATGCCGGCGGCGCCGACGATCCGATGATCGCCCTCAGCGCGCTGTGGGACATGACCGGCATGCCGGTCGCCGCACTGCCCGTCACCGAGAGCGTCGGGATCTCGCTGGTCGCGCCGCAGGGCTGCGAGGCGCCGTTGATCCAGGCCGCGATCGACCTTCAGGAGCACGGCTTGGGCGTGCCGGTGTGGGAGCCGGCGTAGAGGGGCCGCGCTGCGCGCGGCCTGAGGTGAGCCTCAGGCCTCGGCGGCCACGCGCATCTGCGCCGCCTGCAGCGTGTTGCGCATCAGACAGGCGATGGTCATCGGCCCGACGCCGCCGGGGACCGGAGTGATCGCGCCGGCCACGGGCGCCACCGCGTTGTAGTCGACGTCGCCGATGAGACCGTCCTCGGTGCGGTTGACCCCGACATCGATCACCACCGCGCCGGGCTTCACCCAGTCGCCCTCGACCATCCGGCCGCGTCCGACCGCCGCGATCAGCACGTCGGCGGTCCGGGCGACGGCGCCGAGATCGCGCGTGCGGGAGTGGCACATGGTCACGGTGGCATTGGCGGCCAGCAGCAGCTGCGCCATCGGCTTGCCGAACAGGTTCGAGCGCCCGATGACCACCGCCTGGGCGCCCGTCAGCTCGACGCCGGTCTCCCCGAGCAGCACCATCACGCCGGCCGGCGTGCACGGTCGCAGCCCCGGCAGGCCGAGGGCGAGCCTGCCCGCGTTGACCACGGTCAGGCCGTCGACGTCCTTGTCGGGATCGATTCGCCCGGTCAGCTCGTCGCCGTCGAGCGGGTCGGGCACCGGCAGCTGGCAGAGGATGCCGCTGACCCGCGGATCGGCGTTCAGCTCGTCGATCAGCTCGAGCGCCTCCTCACGCGCGGTGCCGGCGGGCAGCTCGTGATGAAAGCTCTTGATCCCGGCCTCGGCGCAGGCGCGGCGCTTCGAGGCCACGTACACCGCCGAGGCGGGGTCGTCGCCGATCAGCACCGTGGCCAGCCCGGGGGGCCGGCCGTGCTCGGCCGCGAACGCTCGCACCTCCTCGGCGACGCGGTCGCGCAGATGCTGGGCGATCGCTCTTCCGTCGATGACCGTCATCGCGTCTCGAGGGAGAGCGGATCGAGCTCGAAGTGCGTGATGCGCTTCAGCTCGTCGACCCGGCCGTAGATCTCGCCGGCGGTCAGCCGCTCGACGCGCTCGGTCCCGAACTCCTCCACATTGAACGACGCCAGCGCGGTGCCGTAGGCCATCGCCTGCCGGAGCACATGGTCGCTCGTCGCCTCGTCGAGGTTGCGGGCGAGGTGGCCGACGAAGCCGCCCGCGAACGTGTCGCCGGCGCCGGTCGGATCGACCACCCGCGCGAGCGGATACGCCGGCAGGGCGAAGAAGCCCTCGGGCGTGACCAGCGCCGCGCCGTACTCGCCCTGCTTGGCCACCACCACCGACGGTCCCCATCCGAGCAGCTCTCGGGCGGCCCCGAGGATGCTCGGCTGTCCGGTCAGCTGGCGCAGCTCGGCGTCGTTGAATATCACGCAATCGACGCGGCGGATGACCTCGAGCAGGGGCTCGCGGGCGATGTCGATCCACAGGTTCATGGAATCCATCGCCACGAGCCGAGGACCGGTGCACTGCTCGAGCACGCTCAGCTGCAGCTCGGGCTGGATGTTGGCGAGGAACAGAACGTCGGCGGCCCGGCTGGCGGCCGAGAGCTTCGGCGCGAAGTCGGCGAACACGTTGAGGTCGGTCCGGAGGGTCTCCCGCGAGTTGAGGTCCCAGCCGTACTCGCCGCTCCAGAAAAACGTCTGGCCGCCCGTGACGCGCTCGACGTCCTCGACGTTGGTTCCGCGGGTGGCCAACACGGCCAGCTCGCTCTCGCCGAAGTCCTCGCCGACCGGGCCGACCACGCTGACCGCGTCGAAGAAGGAGGCGGCCAGGGCGAAGTGGGTGGCCGCCCCACCGAGCATGCGGGCGCGCTCGCCAAACGGTGTCTTGACCGCATCGAAGGCGATCGAGCCGACGACTGTGACGCTCATCGGCCCGGCACCTTACGCGTTCTCCGGCGCCCGGGTGATCTCGAGCAGGTAGCTGACCATCACGTCCTGGCCGCCACACTGCAGGTGGTAGGCATCGGAGGCCGCCTCGACCCGCGCGATCTGCTCGCGCTTGGAGTTGAACAGGTCGGTGAACTCGAAGAACGAGAAGTCGACCACCCGCGAGCGGTAGCCGAGGTCCTGGAGGATCTGGGCGGTGCGCCGCTCGCCGATTATCGAAAGCTGCATCACGTAGGCCACCCCGTCGTCGGCGAGCGCCTCGGGCAGCAGGCGGAAGAGATGGTCGAGCAGGTTGCGCCCCCAGTAGTCGAGCGGGCGATGGGTGACCACCTGCTCGAAGGGGTCGACCGGCATCTGGTAGAGCGAGGCCACGACCACGTCGTAGCGTTCCTCGGGCACCCACGGGAACAGGTCCTGGGGCGCCGCCGTCACCCGGTCGGCGACGCCGTTGCGAAACGCGTTGGTGAGCGTGTTGCGGGTCGCCGCCGCGTCGATGTCCATCGCGTGCACGTGCGCGGCGTCGTTCAGCGCCAGCTGCACTGTCAGCAGGCCGCTGCCGCAGCCGATGTCGACGCAGCGCTGACCGGCGCCGACGCCTTCGCGATGCAGGTACTTCCAGATCAGGAAGCTGCCCTGGGTCGGCACGAACACGCCCGGCTCGACCGTGAGGTCGGGAAACTCGAGCGGGAACATCGGGCGGCCGCGGGCGTCGGTCCACCGCGGCAGCGAGCGCTTGCTCGCACGGGGCGGCGCCGACTCGTCGGGGAGCGCCGCCGGCCGCGCATGACCGGCCTTGGTCGGCGCGAGCGCCTCGTGCGCGGCGGCGATGTGCTCGGGCCCGACGCCGCAACAGCCGCCGATGATCTGGGCGCCCTCCTCGCGCCACTGCAGCGCCAGCTCGGCGAACCGCTCGCCGCCGATGCTTGCCTCGTGGCGCCAGCCCGCCGCCGACAGATACCCGAGGTTCGGATAGACACCGAGCGGGAGGTCGGTGAAGTCACGCAGCCACGACAGCATCCCGGTCACGTGATCGGGTGGGATGCAGTTGATCGCCAGCGCCGAGACGCCCATCTCCTCGAAGCGGCGCGCGGCGCGGCCGAACGCGTCGCCCTCCGGTCCGCCCCAGTGCTCGCCGTAGACTCCGCAGACGCCGTGACGGCAACGCCGGAAGCTGAGCCACAGCGGGAGCCCGGTGTCGAGCAGCGCCTCGACGGTCGCGTAGGTCGAGTCGCGGACCAGCGAGAGCGTCTCGAGCAGGACGAAGTCCGGACGGTCACGCTCGAAGGCCCGGGCCAGCAGCCGGATCGTCTCCGGCCCGTCGGGGGTGTCCACATCGCCGTTGATGCTGAAGGCGACCGCGACCTCGCGCTCCCGGCCGGCGTCGCGCGCGGCGGTCCGGGCGAGACTGACCCCGCGCCGGGCGACGTCCATCCAGTGCACCGGCTCTGGGTATTCCGACAGGTGCGCGCCGCCGTCGCGCAGCGCGGTGGGCAGGCCCCACGTGTTGGTGCAGACGACGTCGCAGCCGGCCTCGACGTAACGGCGATGGACCGCCCTGACCTCGGCCGGGGCCTCGAGGATCGCGCTCAGCCCCCACAGGTGTTCCTCCACCTCGGGGCGCTGGCCGCGGACGTCGATCAGCTCGGTGCCGGTGGCGCCGTCGAGGAGCACGCAGGTTTCGGCGGCGACCAACCGCAGGAGCCTCTCATGCCGGTCCTCCGGGATGTCCAGCGTCCCGGGATCGGGCCTGGCCGATCCCGGGACGGGATCGGGGCTGCCCGCCGGATGAGCCGGCGAGGACCTCAACTCTGTGCGCTCCTCGGGTGGTCGCGCATGACCCGTCCACTCTCGACATCGGGTTTGCAGGCCCCGCGGCACGGGGGAGTCCGGGTCGGGCCGCGATGACCTAGCCGTTTCAGGAGGTTATCCCACCTCTACCCGCGGCCCCGGCGCCTCCCGAGTATCGTGCCGCGGATGCGCACTCAGGTCGGGATCGTGGGCGCGGGCCCGGCCGGCCTCACGCTGGCCCTGCTGCTCGAGCGAGCGGGGATCGAGTCAGTCGTGCTCGAGGCCCGCACCCGGGAGTACGTGGAGCAGCGGGTCCGCGCCGGCCTGCTCGAGCACAACACGGTGGAGCTGCTGCATGAGCTCGACGTCGCGCAGCGGCTCGACCGGGAGGGCCTCGAACACGGCGGGATCTACCTGCGCCACCAGGGCAAGACGCTGCACATCCCGATGAAGGAGCTGACCGGGCGGCGGATCACCATCTACGGCCAGCAGGAGGTGGTCAAGGACCTGATCGCCGCGCTGCTCGACCGGCGCGGCGAGCTTCGCTTCGAGGTCTCCGACGTCGAGCTCTCGGAGGTGGAGACCGACCAGCCCCGGATCCGGTTCTCAGCGGACGGGGAGGGCCATGAACTCGAGTGCGACGTGATCGCCGGCTGCGACGGCTTCCACGGCGTCTGCCGGCGCTCGATTCCCGACGGCGCCCTGACCGAGCGCGAGTTCGTATATCCGTTCTCGTGGCTGGGGATCCTCGCCGAGGCCGAGCCGGCCACCGATGAGCTGATCTACTCCTGGCACGAACACGGCTTCGCGCTCTACTCGATGCGCTCCCCGCGGGTGAGCCGCCTGTATCTGCAGGTCCCCAACGACGAGCCGCTCGAGCGCTGGCCGGACGAGCGCATCTGGGAGGAGCTGCAGATGCGCCACGCCAGCGAGGGCTGGCGGGTCAACGAGGGACCGATCTTCGAGAAGGGGGTCACGCCGATGCGGAGCTTCGTGGCCGAGCCGCTGCGCCACGGCCGCCTGTTCCTGGCCGGCGACGCCGCGCACATCGTTCCTCCGACCGGCGCCAAGGGCCTGAACCTCGCGGTCAACGACGTCCGGCTCCTCGCCGCGGCGCTCGTGCGGTGGTATGAGACCGGCTCGAGCGACGGCCTCGATGCGTATTCCGAGCGCGCCCTCCGGCGGGTCTGGCGCGCGCAGGACTTCTCCAACTACATGACGCAGCTGCTGCACCAGCTCGAGAGCGGGGGCTTCCAGCAGCAGCTCCAGCTCTCGCGTCTCGACTACCTGGAGCGCTCGCAGGCGGCCGCCGCGAGCCTGGCCGAGAACTACGTCGGCCTCCCCGCCGAGCCGGACTTCTGACCGGCGCGGGAAGCTATCGCTCGAAGGCGGTCGGGTTGGCCGCTCGCGCTCCCCCCTGCCGGCTCGCGCGGCCGCCGAAGCTCAGCGGCCTTCCCGATGCGCCCGCCTGGCCGAAGTTGAAGAAGTCCCACAGGTCGCCGATCGCCGGGCGATTCCTCGGCACGTAGGGATTGCCGGCGAGGCTCACCGGATCGGGTAGGCGGTCTGTGCTCCGGCTCGAGACCGGCGGCAGGTTCCAGTTGCGCTCGATGAACTTGAGCAGCGAGACGTGATCGGTGTAGGTGTGGCTGATGTAGCCGGGCTTGGCATACGGGGAGATCGCGATCATCGGAACCCGCGTGCCGTCGCCGAAGAACGAGACCGGCTGGATGTAGCCGGAGTCGTAGTAGCCGCCGCCCTCGTCGAAGGTGACGAAGATCGCCGTGCTCTTCCACAGGCTCGGATTGGTCTGGACCTCGTCGACCGCATGGGCGACGAAGTTCTCGAACGCGGCCAGGGTCGAGTAGCCGGCGTGCCCGTCGTCGTTGCCGGGCTTGAGGAACGTGACCGCGGGCAGGGTTCCCCGGGCCGCTTCGGCGTCGAAGTCCTCCACCCCATGCTGCACGTTGCGGCGCAAGGCACGATTGGTCATGACGGAGCTGGCGTACTGCATCGGATCGCAGATCCCGCAGTAGTCGGATCCGGGCTTGCCGTTGTTGTAGCCCTCGCCGTAGTAGCCCCACGTGATGTGGTGCGCGGAGAGCTCGTCGCCGATCGTCCGCCAGTTGCGCTGCGGCGGCACCGTGAACGTCGAGGTGTTGAGCGAGCCGTCGACGTTGTAGGCCGGGTTGTAGTTGTTCAGCAGGTAGAAGTGCTTGGGCGCACAGTCGCCGCCCCGGAAGGTCGCGAACGGGAGGCGCGCCAGGTAGTTGAAGACGCCCTTCACGCCGGGCGCGGAGCGATCGGAGCATTTCGAGTAGCTGCCGCCGTTCATCGTCCCGCTCTTGCCGTAGCCGTCCTGGGTGTACCAGTTGTTCGTACCGTGGAGCGGATTCGGGTTCTCGATCTCGCCCGCCGGCGGCGTCGCCGGATTCCCGGCCGCGTCCTGGTAATAGGCGGCATATCCGGTGCCGAGCGCGATGTGGTTGGCGCCGGTGCCGCCCATCACCGCCTGGTGATAGTTGTCGGACATCGCGTAGTGATCGGCGAGGAAGTGCAGCGTCGGCGCGTCACCCCGGGCCATGTTGTAGAAGCCCATGTCGAGCGCGCCCTGATCGGTCGACTGGTCGGTGAACGGGCTCGGCGGCGGGTCGCCGTTGGCGTCCCCTGCGGTCTCGTGCACCCACGTCCACAGGTCATTCCGGTTGCCGGAGACCTGCTGGTACATCTGGTAGAAGCGGTGGATCGGGTCGCCGACCGAGGCGCCGTTGTACTCGCACACGCCGTACTGGCTGTACTCGCTGTGGGAGTCGAAGTACGGCACGTACTTCGTGATCGGGTACGGCGCGTTGGCCAGCTTGGCGGGGAACCGCTGGTCCGGAGCGTTCTCACCTTGACCGTCACAGGCCTTGGAGACGTACGTCGTGTTCGGCTGCGGAAGCGTGCCGTAGGCCCCGGTGCGAGGGGGGTTGACCTGGTAGGTCGTGGTGTCGCTGGCCGTGCGCTGAATCGCCCTGCCGACGAGCGCGCCCGGATTGCCGTTCGCGTCCACGATCCGCTCGGAGCGGAGGTTCCGGACGTGCTGCCCGCGCGGCGGCTGATAGGTCGCGAACACGTTGTCGAACGTGTGGTTCTCGCCGATGATCACGATCACGTGCTTGATCGGCGAGCGTGGCGAATCGCCGCGCGGGCCGGCCTTGCCCGCGGCCAGAGCCCCGCCGCCGGCAACCGCGACGATTCCCACCAGTGCCGGGATCGAAGCCAGCAGCAGCCCCAGGCGACCTCGAACTCGCGACATCACCACTCCTCTCGATTTCGGGACGGGCGCCGCCTCCCGCGTTGCTCCGCGGCACCCGCGTGCGCGCGTAGGCTATCCGCGGGCAGGCCCGGTGACAAGTGGGAACCGGCGCCGGGCTCAGCGTCCCCGGGCGGCGGTCCGCTGCGGCAGCGCGAGTCGGGGTCGAGTCGGCGAGCGTCACCGACTGGATGTGCCGTGCCGGCGCAGTCGATAGCGGTCGAGGTTGGCCAGTATCCGCTGAGCCGTCTGCTCGATCGTCAGGCTGGTCGAGTCGACGACGTGGCGCTCGAACTCGCCAAGGCCAGCGAAAGCGCGGTACATGTGCTCGATCGGTTCAAGCTCGACCACCGCGTCGGCGCCGGTCCGCGCCGTCGCGCGGCGAACGGCCACCTCCAGGGACGGCCGCAGGCACACGTAGAACAGCGGCGTCGTGGCAGGGAGCTCGTCGACGACGACGTCGAGCAGCCACGGGCCGATGATCCCGTCGATGACCACCATGTAGCCGCCGTCGAGGTAGCGGCGGGCAGCGGCGCCGACCGCCGCCAGGACGACGGCGTTCTGCTCGCGCGCTTGTGCGGTCCACGGCGCGACCCATCCGCGCTGCACGTAGTCAAAGAAGTCATCGGCGCAGATCCGCGCCGAGCGCTCCGACTCATCCGCGACGGTCCTGGCGAGGGTCGTCTTGCCCGCCCCCGGCGGCCCGGTCAGCACGACCAGTTGAGGCTGCGCCATCCGTACACCATGCCCGACATGGTCGACGGACACGCCGGCGGCGGGTGACGGCCGCTAGCGTTCGGCCCGTTGTGTGGGCAGACCAGAGCGAGCGATTCACGACGACTCCCGCGGTCGGTGACGACGCCCTGCGCCACGTCACGGCGACGCGCTACGTCGCCCCGCTGCGCGAGGGTGGCTCGCTGCCGGGACTCGTCGAGGCCGATGACGACGGCCTCTACGTGATGAAGTTCCGCGGCGCCGGTCAGGGACCGGCGGCGCTGGTCGCCGAGGTCGTCGGCGGCGAGCTGGCCCGGGCCCTCGGGCTGCTCGTGCCGGAGCTGGTGGTGGCGGAGCTCGAGCCCGAGCTGGCCCGCGCCGAGCCGGACGTCGAGATTCAGGAGCTGGCCGACGCCAGCGCCGGGGCGAACCTCGGCGTCGACTTCCTTCCCGGCGCGCTTCCGTTCACGCCGGCGGCCGGAGGCGCGGTGCCGCCTGAGCTGGCGGCGGAGCTCGTGTGGTTCGACACCCTGGTGATGAACGTAGACCGCACCCCGCGCAATCCCAACCTCCTGGTCTGGCACGGACGCACCTGGCTGATCGATCACGGCGCCGCCTTCTATCGCCAGCACGGCGAGGCGCCGCTGGCCGACTCGGCGCGAGCCGGGTTCCCGCTGATCCGCGAGCACGTACTGCTCGGCCGGGCCGGTGCGCTCGCGCAAGCCGATCGGCGCCTGGCGCCGGTGGCCCAGCAGGCGATCGAGTCGGTGGTGGCGCGGGTTCCGGACGTCTGGCTCGGCCCCGACCCGCTCGCCCGGCGCGCCGACTTCGCGGCGTTCCTGGATGGCCGGCTGCGCGCCCCGCGCACGTTCGTCTCCGAGGCCGAGGCGGCCCGCCGGGAGGTGGATCATGGCTGAGCGCAGCGCCTTTCAGTACACGATCCTGCGGATCGTCCCGCGCATCGAGCGCGGCGAGCGGATGAACGCCGGCGTCGTGCTGTTCTGCCCCGAGCGCCGATTCATCGCAGCGAAGATCGAGCTCGACGCGGCGCGCCTGCACGCACTCGATCCGACCCTCGACCCCGCCTCGGTGGAGCCGCACCTCGAGGCGATCGCCGCTGTGGTCGCCGGCGACCCGTCGGGCGGGCCCCTCGCGGGCCTGTCGCCATCCGAGCGCTTCGGCTGGGTCGCGGCCCGGTCCTCGACCGTGATCCAGCCCTCCGAGGTGCACACCGGGCTGACCGACAGCCCGGCGGAAACGATCGATCACCTGTTCAAGTCACTCGTACCGGTGCCCGCGCGCGGGTAGGCTGGCGCCATGAGCCGGTTTCAAGACGACGACGACTGGGTGGGCACTCCGCCCGAGGGGCGCTACACCCGTGACCGAGCCAAGCCGGAGTTCTGGTGGCGCCAGCGACCGGTCGGCATCGCCGCCGCCGGGCTGCTGATCGTGATCGTGGTCATCGTGGTGATCGCGCTGGCGCATTGACCGTCGCGTCCGGCTACCAGTCGCCGCCCCCAAGGTCCGACCCGAAGCCACCGTCGTCGAAGTCGCCGCCGTCCCCGTACCCGCCGTCCCCGTATCCGCCGTCCCCATATCCGCCGTCGTCGACCGAACCGCCGTCACCGGCGTAGGCCGCGTCGCCTGGGTCACGATCGTCGCCGTCGAACAGGTCCCCGATCACCTCCTCGCCGAGGCCGATCCCGGCCCCGAGCGCCGATCCCATCAGCAGGGTGGAGAGCAGCCCCCCGCCTCCGAAGCCGCTGAAGTAGCCGCCCGCCCACGGGCGGTAGTACCCCGGAGCGTTCCAGTAGTCGGTCGAGCGGCCGCCGACGAGCACCTGGCGCCCATGGGGCGCGAAGCCCTCCTTGACCCGGAGGGCGTCGGCCGCACAGGCCGGGACAGGACGGGATGTGCCCCCAGGCGGAGCCCACTGGACGTCCTCGGTCGATGGGCCGTGGCGAGGATCGAAGAAGCACGGCGGACGCCGCTCAGGCGGCGGACGCCCCTCCAGGAGCGCCTTCGCGCACGCCATCGCATAACGCCCCTCCTCGAGCGTCGCGCTGACCGGGGCCAGGTCCTCCGCCCGGCGGGCGCGGTCGAAGATCTGGCTGGCGCGCTGGTAGGCCTCG
>Ga0213874_10000110_pt1 | contig 13456 bp, 8 predicted proteins | sample BarmaccomBMRX_R7_FD_160098 | JGI IMG/M metagenome (GOLD analysis project Ga0213874, IMG submission 160098) | Root-associated microbial communities from Barbacenia macrantha in rupestrian grasslands, the National Park of Serra do Cipo, Brazil - RX_R7 | ecosystem: Host-associated > Plants > Roots...
CGATCAGGTGCAGGTCGAGCTCGCCGATCGTCGGCGCGAACGCGTAGGGATCCTCGATCGTGAAGGTGCCCCCCGGTCCGTAGTCGACCTCCAGGCGGTAGTGCGGCGGCCGCTCGACGCCGTCGACGCGACCCTCGAACACCCCCCCGGCGTGGATCCGCTCAAGGGCCACCGTCTCGCCGCCGTCGATCAATGCCTTGATCTCCGTCGCCGCGGGGCGAAAGGCGCGGATGACCACGCCGCCCCCGTCCGGGTGCGCGCCGAGGACACCGTGGGGGTTGTGGTGCTGGCGCCGGACGACCGCCTCGAGCTCTCGGCTGGCGACGCTCATAGGTCAACCTTCGCGTTGCGGCCGATGTGATTAGGTCGCGCAGCCGACCGCCGCCGGGAGAGGGCCTTCGACGCTTGCCCCTGGGAGGGCCCGCGTGAGACCTGCCCGTCCCGGCGGTGGGGGCTGCCGCAAGCGGCAACAGGACGTAGCCCGGTTGAGGGCCTGTCTATGAGCACCCGCAACGGTAGCTCCTGGTCGGCGATCAGTCGAGCGACCGCGAAGGAGGATCGATGGCCGAGGGTGTGTGCGCCGGTGTGGACTGGGCGAAGGACGCCCATGAGGTGTTCGTCGCCGACGGCGACGGTCAGCGGTTGTGGGCTGAGAGCGTCAGCCACGACGAGGCGGGCATCACGAAGCTCTGCCGGACGCTCGTCACGCTCAAAGTGGACCGGGTCGCGGTAGAGCGGCCGGACGGGCTGCTCGTCGAGCGGTTGCTCGATGCTGGTCTGACGGTGATCGTGATGCATCCGAACCAGGTCGCGGCGGCCCGGCCCAGGTTCAGACCGGCCGGCGGGAAGACCGACCGGTTCGACGCGTTCGTGCTCTGTGAACTCGCGCGGACCGACAGCCATCGCTTCCGGACGCTGGTCCCCGACAGCGACCAGACGAAGGCGCTGCGGGCGCTGACCCGCGGCCGCGAGGTCCTGGTCGAGCAGCGCGTCGCGCTGTGCAACCAGCTCCGCGCGGAGCTCGAGCGGTTCTGGCCCGGCGCGACGATGATCTTCGCCGACCTCGACAGCCCGATCTCGCTCGCGTTCCTCGCCCGCTACCCGTCGCCGGTCGACGCGCGCGGGCTCGCTGAGAAGCGCCTCGGACAATTCCTCGCCCGCCACCACTACTGCGGGCGCCGCAGCGCCAGCGAGCTGCTGGAGCGGCTCCGGGACGCGCCCACCAGCCGCGCGGGCGACACCGAGGCCGAAGCGCGTCGCGGGATCGCGCTCGCGCTCGTCGCCGCGCTGCGGCCGATCGTCGAGCAGATCCGCCTGCTCACCTCCGAGATCGCGCACACCGTCCGCACCCACCCCGACGGCGAGATCTTCCTCTCCGTGTTCCGCGATCCCAAGAGCGTGATCACCGCTGCAACCCTGCTGGCCGAAATCGGCGACTGCCGCGCCCGCTACCCGACCCCCGAACACCTCGCCGCCGACGCCGGCATGAGCCCCGTCGCCGTCGAATCCGGACGCAAGAAAGTCGCATGCTTCCGACGCGGCTGCGACCACCGCCTCCGCGACGCAACCTCGACGCTCGCCGACGCGACCCGCCACTGGCACCCCTGGGCGCAAGACCGCTACGCCGACGCCCGCGGCCGAGGCCACGACCACCCCCGCGCGATCCGCACGCTCGGACGCGCCTGGTGCCGCGTTCTGTGGCGCTGCTGGCAGGACAGCATCCCCTACGACCCCGCCCGCCACCACGGCCTGCAACAACACTGCACCATCACCACCCCAACACCATCCGGGCCCCAGCCCGACCCCACCGCCGCCCAACCAATCCTCGAAAACACGTTGAGGGGTTGACACAGGACGTCTCACGCGGCCTCCAGCAGCCGGCGGATGCCGGCGACGGGGATCGGGACCCAGTCGGGGCGGTTGTTGAGCTCGTACTGGAGCTCGTAGATCGCCTTCTCGAGCTCGAAGATCGAGAGCAGGTTGATCACCGCCGCCTCGCCCGCGGGCAGGAGTGTCGAGTCGACCCGCCCGAAGTACGCCTCCAGGAAGCGGTCGCGGGCCTGCTCCTCGAAGTCCGCCGGCGCGGAGTGCTGGCGCAGGATCTGGACCGCCGAGGCGGCGTACGCGAACGACCGCAGCATGCCGGCGACGTCACGCAGCGGCGAGCGCTTCTGACGGCGTTCGGGCAGCGCCCGCGCCGGCTCGCCCTCGAAGTCGATGATCACCCACCCCCGCGGCGTGTGGAGGGTCTGGCCCAGGTGGTAGTCGCCGTGGGTCCGGATCGAGCGTCCGGCCACGCCGATCTGGGCCCGGGCGGCCAGCCGCTCCCGGACATCCTGGCCGCGTCCGGCGATCGGGGCCAGCGCCTCGTCGTGGGGGAGCCGCAGGAAGAGCCGCTCGATGTCCTCGTCGACCGTCGCGGTGAGCAGCGACAGCGCCTCCTGGCTGGGTTCCTCCGGAGCGAAGGCGGGATCGCTGGCGTCGGAGGCGAGCACCGAGTGCATCTGCGCGGTCACCGCTCCGAGCCTCGACACCTCGTCCAGGAACGACTCCGGGTCAGCCGCGATCTCATCGAGCGCGAGGTCCCAGCCGTCGGTGGCGTCGGGGAGGAACTGCTGCGCGACGCCGAGCGTCGCGGCCAGGTGCTGGCCGTCGTACTCGTACCAGCCCTGCAGCGGCGCGATCTGGGCGAAGCCGTGGGCGGTGAGGAAGCGGAGCATCTCGATCTCCGGGTTGATCCCCGGCTCGAGCTTGCGGAACACCTTGAGCATCAGCCGGCCGTCGATCACGACCGAGGAGTTCGATTGCTCCGCCGAGACCCGGCGCACGGCGGCCTGGTCGGCGACCGCGGCGATCCCGTCGGCGCGGTGGAACACGAACCTTCCCTCGGCGGCTTCGATCTCCTCGCGGCCGTCCATCCGCGCCACCAGCTCGAGCAGGCTCGTCGGCGCGTCCATGGCGTCGTAGGCCGTCCACTCGCGGGTCCGGGCGATGGCGTCGGGCGCGGAGGCCTGCTCGGTCGGGACCAGCGTGAGCGGAAGCTGATAGAGCTCGTGCGTGCCGGTGGCAAACCGCGCCTGCACCAGGGCGAGGAACAGCGTCGGCGTGTCCGGCAGCGAAACGCCCTCGAGAATCTCGATCGCCGAGACCGCACGGGACTTCGAGGCGTACCAGCGCTGGGCGGAGACCCACTCGTGCAGGCTCTCCTCATCGAGGCACTGGCGGATCTCCGCTGCGGGCATCTGCACCGGGTCAGTCACCTCGGGGGTCCGTGCCTTCCTCGACCAGCTGGAACCAGTAGAAGCCGCGGGGCGCGAGCGTCAGCAGGTAGGGGAGCTCGCCGATCCGGGGAAACCGCGAGCGGCCGAACAGCTCGACCGGGTAGCGGCCTTCGAAGGTGTCGAGCTCGAGCTCGACCGCCTGGGCCGAGCGAGCGACGTTGTGGACGCACAGCACCAGGTCGTCCTCGAAGCGGCGGATGTGGGCGAAGATCCGCGGGTTTGACGGCTCGATCGGCTCGTAGGTGCCAAACCCGAACACCGGGTGCTCCTTGCGCAGCGCGATGAAGCGGTGCACCCAGCGCAGCAGCGAGGTGGCGGTCCGCAGCTGCGCCTCCACGTTGACCGCCTGGTAGCCGTACACGGGGTCCATCAGCGGCGGCGCGTAGAGCTGGGCGAAGTCGGCCCGCGAGAAGCCCCCGTTGCGATCGCTGGTCCATTGCATAGGGGTCCGCACCCCGTCGCGGTCGCCGAGGAACACGTTGTCGCCCATGGCGATCTCGTCACCGTAGTACAGGACCGGGGAGCCGGGGAGCGAGAACAGGATCGCGGTCATCAGCTCGATCTCGTCCCGGCCGTTGTCGAGCAGCGGGGCCAGGCGCCGGCGGATGCCCAGGTTCAGCTTCATCCGCGGGTCCTTGGCGTACTCGGTGTACATGTAGTCGCGCTCCTCGTCGGTGACCATCTCGAGCGTGAGCTCGTCGTGGTTGCGCAGGAACAGGCCCCACTGGCAGTTGCCGGGAATCTGCGGCGTCTGCTCGAGGATCTCGTAGATCGGCACCGCCTCCTCCCGCCGAACCGCCATGAACATCCGCGGCATCACCGGGAAGTGGAACGCCATATGGCACTCATCGCCGTCGCCAAAATACTCGACCACGTCGGTGGGCCACTGGTTGGCCTCGGCGAGGAGCACGCGATCGGGGTAACGCTCGTCGACCTCGCGGCGGACACGCTTCAGGTAGGCGTGGGTCTCGGCGAGGTTCTCGCAGTTCGTGCCCTCGCGCTCGAACAGGTACGGCACGGCGTCCAGGCGGAACCCGTCGAGGCCGAGTTCGAGCCAGAAGCGCAGCACGCCGAGCATCGCCTCCTGAACCTCCGGGTTGGCGTAGTTGAGATCGGGCTGGTGGGAGAAGAAGCGGTGCCAGTAGTAGGCGCCCGCGACGGGATCCCAGCTCCAGTTGGAGGTCTCGGTGTCGACGAAGATGATCCGCGCGTCCCGGTAGCGGTCGTCGGTGTCCGACCACACGTACCAGTCGCGCTTGGGGGAGTCCGGGCTCGAGCGGGCCTCCTGGAACCAGGGGTGATCGGTCGAGGTGTGGTTCATGACCAGGTCGGCGATCACCCGGATCCGGCGCGCGTGAGCGGCGTCGATCAGCTGGTGGACGTCGTCGACCCTGCCGTAGTCGGGATGGACCAGGGTGAAGTCGGAGATGTCGTAGCCGCCGTCGCGCAGCGGGGAGGCGTAGAACGGCAGCAGCCAGATGCAGTCGATCCCCAGCCACTGCAGGTAGTCGAGCTTCTCGGTCAGGCCCCGGAAGTCGCCCGAGCCGTCGCCGTTGGCGTCGAAGAAGCCGCGGATGTGGATCTCGTAGAACACCGCGCTCTTGAACCAGAGCGGCTCGGCCTCGAACCACTGCCGGATCTGGGCGTGCGGGCTGGTGTCGGGCTGGCCGCCGGAGCGCTCGGCGGCGATGAGATGGGTGAGAGTGGGTGGGCCGACCATTGCACTAGGGCTCGACGCGGGCGACGTGGGCCTGGCGGACGCCGGGCTCGAGGCGAACGTAGTTGGGCCCGATCCGCCATTGATAGCGCTCCCCGTCGAGCAGGTCGCGGACGGCGAAGCTCGGCGGCAGTCCGAGGCTGGCCGGCACGACTGTGAGGCCTTCTTGGGGCTGGTGGGGATCGAGGTTCACCACCGTGATCACCGCGTTGCCGGCGGTCTGCTTGGCGTAGGCGATCAGCGCGTCGTTGGCGGTGTCGAGGAAGGTGACGTTCGGGAGGTGCTGGAGTGCCGCGTTCTCCCGGCGGATGTGGTTCAGGCGCCTGACCACGGGCAGCAGCGGGCCGTCCAGCGCCCGCTGCTTGATCTCGTACTTCTCGGAGTGCAGATACTCCTCCGACCCCGGGGCGACCGGAACGTTCTCGAAGTGCTCATAGCCCGAATAGATCCCGTAGCTGGGGCTGAGCGTCGCCGCCAGCACCAGCCGAGCCTCGAACGCGGCGGGGCCGCCGTGCTGGAGGTACTCGTGCAGGATGTCGGGCGTGTTGGCAAAGAAGTTCGGACGGAAGTACTCCTGCTCGCCGGAGTAGGCGAGCTCGCTGACGTATTCGGTCAGCTCCCAGCGGGCGTTCTTCCAGGTGAAGTAGGTGTAGGACTGGCTGAAGCCGAGCTTGGCCAGGTGGCGCATCACCGCGCGCCGCGTGAACGCCTCGGCGAAGAAGATCACCTCACGGTCGTGCTCGTGGACCCGGGCGATCAGCCACTGCCAGAACGCAAACGGCTTGGTATGCGGGTTGTCGACGCGGAATGCCTTGACGCCGCAGCCGATCCATTTCAGGATCACCTGCAGCAGCGCGTCCCACAGCCCGCGCCAGTCCTCGCCCTCCCAGTTGACGTTATAGATGTCCTGATAGCGCTTGGGCGGGTTCTCGGCGTACTTGAGCGTCCCGTCGGGGCGGCGATGGAACCACTCCGGGTGCTCGTGCAGCCACGGGTGATCGGCCGAGCACTGGATCGCGAAGTCGAGCGCGATGTCGATCCCGTGCTCCCGCGCGGTTCGCGTGAGCGAGCGCAGATCGTCCTCGGTGCCGAGGTCGGCGTTGATCGCGTCGTGGCCGCCGGTGCCGTCGCCGATCGCCCACGGTGAGCCGGGGTCGCCCGGGCCGGCGATCAGCGTGTTGTCGCGGCCCTTGCGGTTGGTGTGCCCGATCGGGTGGATCGGCGGCAGGTAGAGCACGTCGAAGCCGAGCTCCGCGAGCCGCGGGATCTCCCGCTCCACTCCCTGAAGCCCGCCCCACGAGCGGGGGAACAGCTCATACCAGGAGCCGAACCTCGCGCGCGAGCGATCGACCTCGACGGCGATCGGCTCGGGCAGGGTGACGCTCCCCAGCCGCTCCTGCGTGCGCTCGACCACCGCGAACAGCTCGGGCCCGAGGGCGATGTCGTGTCGCATCGCCTCGGGCGTCGACTCGTCGGTGAGGATGGCCAGTGTCCGTTCGATCAGCGCGCGGTCGGTCTCGGTGGCGGCGGTCCCGGCGGCCGCGCGCAGCAGCACCACGCCCTCGGACAGCTCGCCGGCGAGATCGTGCTGGCCGGCCGCCACCTTGCGCTCGAGCTCGTCGCGCCAGGTGCCGAACACGTCCGTCCACGCCTCGATGGTGTAATCCCAGCGGCCGATCCGGTCGACCGCGAAGGCGCCGGCCCAGCGGACGCCGCCGAGGTGGGCGTCGATCCGGTGCATCTCGGTCTCCTGCTCCGCGTGAGGCCCCGGCGCCCGGTAGCGGATCACCGCCCGGATCAGGTCGTGTCCGTCTCGGAAGACGTCGGCCGAGACGGCGACGGTGTCGCCCACGCAGCGCTTGGCCGGGTAGCGTCCCGCGTCCACCGCCGGGGCCGGGTACTGGACCTGGATCCGGGTAGGTGGTCGCTCGGTCACGGCGCGCGACCGGCCCCGGGCCGAGGTCGGCTTTGTTCTCGTCGTCGGCACTAGGGCGCACAGTATCCACGTGAACGCATTGCCTAACCCGCGAGACATGACCGAGCTCGCCCGCTCGAGTGGCGTTCAGCTGCATCTGAGCTCGCTTCCAGGCGGGCGACTGGGGCGCGAGGCCTACGAGTTCGTCGACTGGCTCGCGGCCGCGGGGCAGGCGTGGTGGCAGCTGCTGCCGCTCGGCCCGCCCGACCGCTACCGCTCGCCGTACAAGGCGCGCTCGGCGTTCGCGGCTTGGCCGGGGTTCCTGGGCGAGCCGCGGGCGGCGGTCTCGGCGGCGGAGATCGCATCGTTTCGCGAGCGCGAGGGGTTCTGGGTCGAGGACTGGGAGCGCTTCGCGGGGCGCGGGGCGATCGCCGACCAGGTCCGCTTCGAGCGCGAATGGGCGGCGCTGCGGGAGTACGGCGCTGCCCGCGGGGTGCGGATCCTCGGCGATGTGGCGATCTACGTCGCGCCCGGCAGCGCCGACCACCGTGCCCATCCCGAGCTCTTCCAGACGGGGTATGTCGCCGGGGCCCCGCCCGACGCCTACTCCGACACCGGCCAGCTGTGGGGCAATCCGCTCTACGACTGGCCGGCGCTCCGTCGCCGCCGCTACCGCTGGTGGGTCGAGCGCCTGCGGCGTACGCTCGAGCTCTTCGACGTGGCCCGGATCGACCACTTCCGCGGGCTGGTGTCCTACTGGGCGGTGCCCGAGGGCGAGCGGACCGCGGTCCACGGGCACTGGAAGCGCGGGCCGGGGCGGGCGCTGTTCGACGCGCTGGTGCGGGGGCTCGGCGGCCTCCCGTTCGTGGCCGAGGACCTGGGGGTGATCACCCCGGCGGTCGAGCGGCTTCGCGACGAGCTCGGCCTGCCCGGGATGCTGGTGCTTCAGTTCGGCTTCGGTCCCGACAACCCGGACGGTCCCCATCGCCTGGAGAACCACGTCGAGAACCGGATCGTCTACACCGGCACCCACGACCACGACACCGCCCGCGGGTGGTACGAGTCGCTCGACGACGTGAGCCGGGCGGCCGTGGAGCGCGCATGCGCCGAGCGCGGCGTGGGCGACCCCGAGCCGTGGTGGCGGCTGATCCGGCTCGCGTTCGGCGCGCCGGCGAAGGTGGCGATGATCCAGGCCCAGGACGTGCTCGGGCTCGGCAGCGAGGCCCGGATGAACCAGCCCGGGCGGGCGGCCCGGGCGTGGCGCTGGCGGATGGAGCCGGGGGCGCTGACGCCGGCGCTGGCCCGGCGGCTGCGCGAGCTCACCGAGGCGACGGGACGGCTGTCCTGAAGGTCCTCGAGACCACGGGCGGCCTGCCCTGAAGGTCGTCGAGGCCCCGGGCGGCTGCCCTAAAGGACGTCGAGGCCACGGGCGGCTGCCCTGAAGGTCGTCGAGGCCACGGGCGGCTGCCGTAAAGGTCGTGGCGAATTTTGCCGGTTCGGCCGTCACTTTTCGCCACGACCCTGCCCCTCGCCGCGACCCCACCCAAGTCCGAGGCCGACGCGCAGGCGCGCCGTGATGTACGCCGCGCGCACGCTCACCTTGGCGTGGCGGTAGGCGTACCTCGCGTCCCCGCGCAGGCGCCCCCACCACGTCGTCTCGTAGTCGATCAGCTCCGACGGCCGCACCGCCACCCGCATCCCGTCGGCCGCGAGCACGTCGATCGCCCGTTCGGCGATCGCGATCTGGCCGAACGCGGTGGGATGGACGTGGTCGGCCATCACCAGGTTGCGCGCGCCGAAGGCGCGCAGGTCGAGCACCAGCGCGCCGGTCGAGGCGGCCAATCGCTCGATCAGCCGGTCGAGCTCGTCGACCTTGGCGCCGGCCCGCGGCCGCCCGAGGTCGAGCGGGGCGGTGAGCGTGAGCACGCGCCCGCAGCGCTGATGGAGGAACTCCAGGGCGACGCCATAGTCTCGCTCGAAGCGGGCGGCGTCCCAGGTGACCGCGCGCACGTCGTTGACCCCGATGTACAGACAGCCGAGGTCGAAGCGTGCGCTGGCGGCGTCCCGCGTCCGGGCCAGGAAGGCCGGGATCTGCCGCTGCAAGACGTCGGAGGCCTGGGCGCCGTCGACGGCGTGGCCGGTGTAGGGCAGGCCCAGCCCGCGCGCCACCCACAGCGCCCAGGACTGGAGTGCCACGCCCCACTGGAGCTCGCCCCCGCCGTTGGTGATCGAGTCGCCGAAGGCGAGGACGCCGAGAGTGCTCAAGGCCGCGAGGGTAGCGAGGCGCCGTCAGCGACATAATCCGCCGCGTGCACGAACGGCGGGCCACCACAGGCGCCGGCCGCGAGGACGTCCGACGCGCGACGCGCGAGCTGGCCGAGCGGATACCCGACGGGCTCGAGCCGCTCGCCCGCCTGGCCTACAACTACCGCTGGTCGTGGCTGCCTGGCGGCTCCGAGCTGTTCCGCGCGATCGACGCCGAGCGCTTCGAGCTGTGCGGGCAGAACCCGGTGCGCCTGCTCCAGGAGACGGCGCCGGCGCGACTGCGGCGGGCGGCCGCTGACGCCGCGCTCCGCGAGCAGGCCGCGGCGCTGGCCGCGCAGGTTGAGCAGGACCTGGCGCGGCCGCCCGCCGGCGGCATCGATTCCGGGCGCCCCGTCGCGTTCCTGTGCGCCGAGTACGGCGTCCACGTCTCGCTGCCGGTCTACTCCGGCGGCCTCGGGGCGCTGGCCGGCGATCTGCTCAAGGAGGCCTCGGACGCCGCCCTCCCGCTGGTCGCGGTCGGTCTCATGTATCGAAAGGGCTACTTCCGTCAGCGGATCGACGCCAGTGGCTGGCAACACGAGTACTGGCTCGATACCGATCCACCGCGCCTCCCGGCCGCGCTGGTGACCGGGCCGGGCGAGGTGCCGGTCACGATCACCCTGCCGATCTACGAGGCCGAGGTCAGCGCCCAGATCTGGCGGGCCGAGGTGGGGCGGGTGCCGCTGTTCCTGCTCGACACCGACATCCCGGCCAACGCACCGCTCGAGCGCTGGATCACCGCGCGGCTGTACGAGTCCGACGCCAAGACCCGGTTGGCCCAGTACGTGCTGCTCGGCGCCGGCGGCGTGCGCGCGCTGGCCGCGCTCGGGATCGAGCCTTCGGTGATCCACCTGAACGAGGGCCATGCCGCGCTGGCCCCGCTCGAGCTGGCCGGCCAGGCCGCCGGCGAAGGAATGCCGCTCGAGGAGGCGCTCGCCTCGGCCCGGGACCGCACGGTATTCACCACCCACACGCCGGTGCCGGCGGGCAACGACGCGTATCCGGCCGACCAGATCCTGGAGGCTACGCGGCGGTTGGCCGACCAGCTCTCGCTGCCGCAGGGCCGCCTGCTCGAGCTGGGACGGACGCGGACCGAGGATCCGCATGAGCCGTTCGGGGTCACCCAGGCGGCGCTGCGGATGAGCCGGGCCGCCAACGCGGTCAGCCGCCGCCACGGGGAGGTGGCGCGCGCGATGTGGAGCGCGCTGTGGCCGGAGACGGCCGTCGAGCACGTCCCGATCGGCCACGTGACCAACGGCGTGCACATCCCCACCTGGATCGGCACGCCGATGCGCGAGTGCCTGGAGCGCCACCTCGGCGCCGACTGGATGAGCCGGCCCGCCGACCGCGAGACGTGGGCGCCGGTTGACGACATCCCGACGGCCGAGCTGTGGGAGGTCCGAGAGCGCCAGCGCGCCCAGCTGGTCTCGTTCATCCGCACACGCAGCACGATGGACCGGCTCGCCCGAGCCGATTTGCCCGAGTACGTCGAGGCGGCGGCGCGGGCCTTCGACCCCTACGTCCTGACCGTCGGCTTCGCCCGGCGTGTGGCCACCTACAAGCGCCTGGAGCTGCTCACCTACGACCCGGAATGGACGCTCTCGCTGCTCGGCGGCGAGCGACCGGTGCAGGTCGTGCTGGCCGGCAAGGCCCATCCCAGGGACGACGAGGCCAAGCGCTCGGTGCAGAAGCTGTTCGGCCTCAAGCGCGCCACGGTCATCGGCGAGCGTGTGGTTTTCCTCGACGACTACGACCTCGCCTCGGCCGCGGTGCTCGTGCGCGGCTGCGACGTGTGGCTGAACCTGCCGCGGCCGCCGCTCGAGGCCAGCGGCACTAGCGGGATGAAGTCGGCGATCAACGGCGGACTTCAGGTCAGCGTGCTCGATGGCTGGTGGGCCGAGGGCTACAACGGGGAGAACGGTTGGGGGCTGCCCGGCGAGGTCGATCCCGACCACTACGCCCAGGACCAACGCCATGTCGCGGCGCTTCACCAGGTGCTCGACGCCGAGGTCCTCCCGTCCTTCTACGAGCGCGACCAGAGCGGGCTGCCCGGCGCATGGGTGAGCCGGATGCGGGCTTCGCTGCGCACGCTCGGGCCGCGCTTCTCCGCCCGGCGCATGCTGGATGAATACCTCCGCTCGCCGTACCGCGGGTCGGCGTAGATTCAGGAACGTTTGCGGGCCTTCGGGCGTCATTACTCTGTGGTGGCCACGATGCCCTCCGAGGACTCAACCAAGATCATCAGCAAGCTGGCCGACGGCACGCTCGACCCCGCCCGCCGTGACGAGGCCCGGGCGCAGATCGAGAGCTCGCCCGCGCTGCGCGCGCTCTACGAGCGGGAGCGGCGCATGGTCGAGCGACTGCGGGAGGCGCGGGCCACCGACCGGGCGCCGGCGGCGCTGCGCGAGCGGATCGAAGCGGCGCGACCGAGCGCGGCGGCGCGACCGACCGCGGCGGCACGCCGGCGGGCGCGCCTGGGCTACGCCGCGGCGGCGACCGGGGCGCTGGCAGCGGTCGTGCTGGCGCTTGTGCTCCTGCTGCCGGGTGGCGCGCCCGGCGCGCCCTCGGTCTCGCAGGCCGCCGGGTTGGCCGGGCGCGGCGTGGCGGCGCCGGCCCCGGTCCCGGACCCGGATGCCCCGGCGGTACGGCTCGATCGCCAGATCGAGCACCTCTACTTCCCCAACTGGGCGGCGCAGTTCGGCTGGCGTGCCGTCGGCCAGCGCAGCGACCGGATCGGGAGGCGCCCGGCGGTCACCGTCTATTACGCGTGGCGAGGTCAGCGCATCGCCTACACGATCGTCGGCGCGCCCGCCCTGACGCCGCCGGTCGCCCAGGTCACGTGGAGCAACCGGACCGAGCTCCGGACGCTGACGATCGACGGTCGCGTGGTCGTGACCTGGCAGCGAGCTGGACGCACCTGCATCCTGTCCGGGACCGACGTGGACGCCCACGCGCTCCAGCGGCTGGCGTCCTGGGAGCCGCCTGTCTCGGCCAGCTGAGGTCGCCCCGAGCCAAGCCCGGCGGCGGGCCGGACCGGCGCCGCGGGCGCGCGACGCCGTCCGGATCAGGTTTGCGGGTCGGGACTCCGAAAGCGCGCCGCCAGCTCCTCCCGGGAGCCGACTTCGAGCTTCAGATAGATCTGCCGGAGGTGAAATTCGACCGTCTTCGGGGTCACGAACAGCGCTCCGGCGATCTCGCGGGTGGTCAGGCCGCGGGCGGCCAGCTCGGCCACTCGCCGCTGACTCGGGGTCAACGACTCGATGCCGCTCGCCGCCGGTCGGCGGGGACGTGCTCCCGCGGTGATCAGCTCCGCCCGCGCGCGAGACTCGAGCGCGCCCGCGCCGCACCGGTGGCTGATGTCCAGGGCCAGGCGCAGCGGCTCGCGTGCCTCCACCCGGCGGTTGGCTCGGCGCAGCGCGGCGCCGTAGTCGACCAAGGCCCGCAAATACTCGAGCCGGCGCGGAGAGGATGCTCCGATCTGGATCGCCTCGGCGAGCTTCTCAAGGCCCTCTTCCTTCCCATCCAGCGCCAGACCGAGGATCCGCAAGTCGCGGATCACGATCCTCGTGATGCCCGCGCTCTGTGCCTGCTCGAGCTCCTGCTCGACCAGCTCACGGGCCCGCTCGGGCTCTCCGAGCGCCAGGTGCGCCAGCGCGGCGCGCGAGCGCCATGGCACCCATCCGGGGCTGGCGCTCAAGAACGCTTCCTCGAGCACCACCCCGGCTCGGGTCGCGGCCTCGAGGGCGTCTTGGGGCCGGTGCTGGGCGAGCCGCAGTTGCGCGGTCAGGTCGAGCACCAAGGCATGGATGGCGGGCTCGCTGCTGCCCTGTCGTTCGAGTCCGGCAACCAGTGACTCGGCCGGCTCCAGGCGCCCGCGTTCGATGTGGCAGCGGGCGAGCAGCACGCGCGCGCTCTGAGCCCATCCGTCGGCATCGTCCGCAAGGCCGCCCAGCACGATGTTTGCCTGCTCCTCGGCCTCGGTGAGCCGGCCCTGCTCGTACCGGGCCCAGGCCGAGACGCACGCGCTTGGCTCACCCGCCGATGACGGCACTTGTCCGCCGCCCGATCGAGTCGCCGCGTCGACGATCGCGATCGCCCGTTCGAGCTCGTCGCCGATCACCAACTCCGCGGTCATCACCGGGACGCCCAGCGGCGAGGAGCCGCCTGGCTGAAGCAGCGGGCCGTCGCCCCAGGTCAGCTCCCCGAGCGCTCGGCCGCCCACGGCCGAGCGCTCCGGGT